>Ga0123357_10002768_pt1 | contig 19766 bp, 9 predicted proteins | sample TergutEmb28metaG_FD_89873 | JGI IMG/M metagenome (GOLD analysis project Ga0123357, IMG submission 89873) | Embiratermes neotenicus P4 segment gut microbial communities from Petit-Saut dam, French Guiana - Emb289 P4 | ecosystem: Host-associated > Arthropoda: Insects > Digestive system > Gut ...
AGCAGATATGAGGGATAATAACAAAAGAAAATTTTTGTTTTCCCCCCCCCCCCCCCCCCCCCCCCCTGCACTTTGATGCTGTACAGTTGTGGTTCTTAATATTTCACGGGAAAATTTGTCTTTACTTTTGGGATAGAAGTAATGGGAAATATGGGATGGTGCTTTATATAGCACGTAATAGGCAGTTATTGGACTATATCAAATAGAAGCGTATTTATTCTATCCCTAATGCCCACACTGTCCCTTAAGTTATGGTAGTGGTGTTATCAGTTACTGACTAATTTAATTTAGGTTTCAGTCAACACACAATATATAATATTAATTATGCTTTAATGCAACATGTTTTGACTCAGAGGAGTCATCATCAGGCTACTCCTCCAATTGAAACATGTTGCATTAAAGCATAATTGATATTGTATGTTGTGTGTTAACTGAAACCTAAATTAAATTAGTAAGTAACAAAACACAACGGGATGACCAAGTTTAAAATGTTATCAGTTGGCCTATTGTAAACCTAAATATACATTGTGCATCATATCATTTAACATGGCCTTATGCCAGTTGTATTGAAGTCTAATGGAAGAAACTGATGCCATATAACTCCACACGGATGACCACACAATCACAAATTTTTTATCCTAAAAGTCCCTTGATGTTTGTGAATTTGATGGATGTTTGTCCGTGCATCATTATATAAGCATAGAGAAGAAAACCAACTAGAAGCTACTGAATGCTTTATTGCACTTATAATCTGCTCAACATGTTTCGGGCACTTATATGCCCATCATCAGAAGCTCGAGACTATGCGTGTGTTATTGGCTCACTTGATGTTGTTTATAAATATTTCTACACAACGTTCCTACCTGTCTGCGCACCGAACTTTTATCAGTTTGAAAGGGCTGGAGGGTAAGTTGTAGCCTTTGATTTAACATGAGATTATGCATTAGCAAACTAATGAGGAAAGCTTACTCTAGTCATCTGACTTAACCTTTGAACATTCAGAGCATATATGGCGGACTTACATGATATGCTGAGAAAGAAAAATTTTGACCATAGTTATTGTGTGGGAATGAAGCTCAGTCTCTGTTTTCTTTCCTGACTAAAGCCTTTGCATCCCAGTCTTTTGAAAAAGATGTTGGTGTCTCCTCCTCCTCCTCCTTCTCCTTTTCCTTCTCCTTATTATCATCATCATCATCATCATCATCATCATTACCATCTAATCTGTGTCTGTTGATTCCTATATCAACCACAGTTTCTTCTATTTTAACATTTATTCCAAACCTCAGAAACTTCTTTCATGACTACATGACACAGAAACCTAGAACATAATACCCAAAAGTGTTACATGAATCGCTGTAAATTCGTGAATTCTTGCAAAAGGTCAGTTGGTCACTGAACTGCATGAAGTGGTACATTGTTAAGGGACCTGTGGTCCTTGAATTAGTGATAATACTTGTTTTAAGTTGTAGGATCAACGGTTTGTTTTACTGTGTTAATACTAGGAAGGATTCATATCATTATTAGTCTACATTATTATGAACTGAAATGTTTAATGGGTACTCTAGAGAATGTAATGTTTCTGACATAGAAGTTACATGCAGTGTCAAAAGAGAAACATCGAACTTTACTAGACATCAGTGTCATTTTCAGGTATCAGAGTTCCAGTATAAAAAAACATGAGGTTGCTCATAAATGATCTCTGTAACTTTCTCATCATCTGGTAAAGTTAAATAGTATGAGTATTTAATAACTGTCATCTTAATGTTTCATGTTAGTTCTTGTTAGTTACATGTATTTCTTGACTGAACAAAACTATATGATGCTACAGATATGTTCCAGATTTCTACAAGAAGTACACGTTGTATTAGTTAACATATAATTTTAGATCTACAATTAAAAAGTCATAAGCGGTCTGTGGCAATTGTCTCCTAAACTCTGTAGCATTTTTAACAATATCTTTTGTATCTCATGTTAAAATATATTTTGAATTTGATTCCTTAACGACAATTTATCAGTCCTGTGTACCAACATCTTCCATGCTGAACCAACTGTGATACTGTCAAATGTGTTCTTCATTATATGCAAAGCAATTACTAATTTACAATTAGAAATTTGTGATACTTGTCAATTTGTAATGGATAAGCAGTATGTGTGATTATTTGTTAGAGCCAGCAGCAAGGTTATATTTTTAACTGTGATGTTCATGAGATAACAGTTATTTATGCTTGTAATAATTCATTGGGAAGATTAATTGGTGAATTATGACATTTATCCACTGAGAGACATTCACCTTTGTACCTTAAAACTGTTCCTAGCTATTGACTTTAGTAATTAGTTCTAGCAATGTATGGACAGTGCTGTGAGTCAAGTAATCACATGCAACATTTTTACTTTTACAATGATAATTCAATTACATCGGCAAGTGAATGAACTTTACAGATGACAGAGAGCTTGTTCTCCTCCTCCCCCAATACTCTTTGTAGCCTCTAAAGTAATAAGTTTTGTACAGCTCATTAGTGATGTATGTTCTGTAAATGTGTGCTTGAGAAGAAACACATTGATAGCTAAATCATTACACATAACCATCATATGCATGTTGCAGGCCATAATAATTTCTGAAAAATGAGATTGTATATTATATTAATCAGTTGCTTTACTCACATTATATGCCATTGTCTGTGTTAAAAGTACGATTCATTTCAATGAAAATCTGTCATCATCTGTCGTTACAGATGACAATTACTGTTACAGCTGTTGAGTTATAGGAATTGAAGTTCTTTCTACACTTAATGATTTATTGTGTACAGGTATGTGTTTACACAAACATTTATACTTCTTGAGCATTTTGTCTCCAAAATTTTACATTAATTCTAGTTTATGTTCCACTGATTTACTGTAAACACAGTTTACACTTATTGCTAACACGTAATGTAGATGTAAAAAAAAGTAATTTTCCCTGTTTTAGGTACTTGTTAAGAATCGGTCACATTAAAAATGTCATTTTCTGCAGCTTTGACACTACTACTATTCATATATACTTCATTCTATTTCAAGCATATTCATCACGTTCTAAGTAGTACTGAAAGATAATAATATGCATTTCATTTTTACCTCAGACACTAGCATGCTTTTCAGTCAAAGTAATAATCCCAGTTTTTCTGTTATGGGTTTCGCTAAATAGAATCTTGGCATTTTTTCAGGTTTCTTTCAGCTGTCTTCTTTTTCTCTCTTCTCCTCTTCATTGTCTGCTCCTTCTTTTCCTCCTCCTTCTCCTCCTCCTCCTCCTCCTCCTCCTGCTTCTGCTTCTTCTCCTTCATGGTTTATACACTTGGAAGTTATCAGAGCTCATGATTTCTTTATTTACTATATAGGAAGAAAATGGTGCAATCAGCAGCCCATCTCACGAAACTTACACCAGCTGTTGTTAAAATGAAACTTTAGCATAGGATTCACCACTTAACTGGTTATTAACGAACAGGCAGTAGGAGAAAGTGCAGCTGGTTGCTGCAGTTTTCTGTTTCTTAATTCTTTTTTTACATTATTAAATTGGAATCTGAAAACATAATTGAAAAGTAGGATCCTTTGGCAACAATTTTATGTTTATAAAATCCAAATTTTTAATAAGGTGAGGGTCAACTTGACCACTCATAGCCCTTCTCCTTTATCCTGCTTTACTTCATAGCTCACATCTTAAGAGGAATTTTAAAATTCTTCGTTTCCTCCTCCTCTCTCTTTTTATGGAGATACTGGTGTTCATGTCACAGGTCTACAGTTCAGAGCACATTATATCAGGCAGTGTGTTAGCTGGTTATGTTTTCTTATTTTACAGGGTTATTATTTCATCTGACAAATATTATTTGTCGCTTTCTACTCTTTTGCTTAATGTATAAAAAATCCTCCCACATGTGTGTTGGAATAGCAGCAGGAATTTACAAATTATGTCTGTCACATGAAATAATAAACCTGTAATAGCATACCTCAAAGGAGATAAAACTATCAAACTAATGAAAAGTGTAACTAGTACTTTGTGTATACATGGATTCAAATGACACACAGGAGCCGTCAGACTCCTCTGACACATGCCAGTCTGACATGCAGCTACATTTTGTGTGACACTTTGTGTGCCTTTCAAGCATACTGCATCTCCCTCTTGTTAAATAAATGCACTGTTGCTAGGGGAAGAAATTTTTTTGTGTGAGTACCGACACTGAAAGAATTAAACTGCATACTTTGCTTCTGTCAGTGATTTATTGAAGTCCAAAAGTTCTTTCTCATATTCACAAGAGCCGTAAGACCAGCATTGCACATTACATTTGGAAACCTGCTGGTTCTCTCTCTCTCTGTCCAATTAATAGTTGTTTATCCCATCCCAACTGGACAATTACCTTTTGTTAGCTATTTGAGGCTGCTTATTCGTATATTCATGGCTGCTTTCTATGAGGTACAGTGTTCTCTAAAACAGCATTATAGTACTTTTGTGTTTAGTGTTTTTATATTTAAATCCTTTAGCTAGTGGACATAACCTGTACACTTCACATCACACTACTTTATCACTCAAATCACTGGGGCTATTATTTGTGTTACAAGCACTACATTAATTTATTTGCAGTATTAGAATGCTGCTTGTATAAACAACATTATTTTGAATGTGAGTATTATGAGACTTCATGCTCATTGTTACTTCTTAACTTGTAGGCCTATGGTCAGACTATATGTTGTGCAGTGTGTTACATATGCAAGTTATTGAAAAGTATGTGAAACTAATTTGTACAGAATATTACAATGATGCAACAGTGTGATGGTAACGCTGGATTTGACTATTGTATAGAAACCTACTGAGTTCTGTTTCATTTTTATAAACTAATGCTGTCTCAGTTGATAACCTTAATACTGCAGTAGAGGCATTTGTGTTTTAAAATACAATCAGTATATACTGTGATATACAACCAGTATTGTAGCCAGATATGTTTCCTACACAAATTCAAAATACTATTTTTATTCTCACAAATTTACAGTTTAGAGAGAACTTTGTTAGATGTTAATGATACTGGTGAGTCAGAACTCAAGGGTATGGATATTAACAACACATGTATCACAAAAGATGCATTCGATTGAATCTATTCGTATGTAACTGACCATGATCTTTGGCACAGTTTTACAGATGGTTTTAAAACCGTTTTACTTTTAAAACTTCTGTTATAACCAGCAATTTGTTATTTTAGTGAATCCACCATTAAGTACATTATTGTACTGAGAAATTAAATATGGCTGAAAAGTAGAACTCATTGTAAGGCTTGCAACAGTTCTTGCATTCTGAATTTATAATAGATGCATATTCTAGATATCATAATGGATTAAGGCAGGGATGAACAAATTTTCCAAAATTCTAGGAGCCACCTCAAAATTCTTGGTGCCAGTATGGCAACATGAAGCAAAGTTCATGCTGACAACTCATAAATATTGGGTGCCACCATACATAACTTAGTTGCCACAGCGACCTGATACTCAGGATTTGTGCATCCCTAGATTAAGAAGGTATTTAAGTCTACTTGCACACCTGGTTAGAAAAATTTGCACTTACATGTTACATTTAATATCTTCAGGTTCTTTGGACTCTGATATATGTCATGTTAATGACCTTCAGAACATAATTTTGAGGTGTGCCATCCCCGTTGTGCATTTGAACTATATGGTGAGGTGAATTCAGTCAAAAAACACAACTATGAAATATAGCTAAATGATGGTGTTTATTAGCAAAGAAAAACTACATGTTTCGGCCTATAGCGGCCATCTTCAGGTTCTGATAATTTTCTGCTAAAAGAGTTATATATAATATGCCTATTATATACAACTCTTTTAGAAGAAAATTATCGGAACCTGAAAATGGCCGCTATAGGCCGAAACATGTAGTTTTTCCTTGCTAATAAACACCATCATTTAGCTTTATTTTATAGTTGTGTTTTTTGACTGAATTCACCTCACCATATACCTTCAGAACAGTTTCTATGGAGTAGCACTAGGTAGTACAGTTATGTCTTCCTTGACCATACTGCCACATATTATACTAGAATTTGGTTACATTAACATAAATGTAAAAGTTTGCTCAGTGTTAATAACAGTACTCATGTGCATATTGAGGAAGGTATGGGGAAGGGAACTTATTTGGAGATGAATCCATGCATGTAAGAACAAAATTAAGACTTTTCAGAGTTTTCTTTCTAAAATTAGCATTTCTGTATTTATAGTTTTTTCATTGTTAATAATTGTTTGCAAGATGTACAGCATGATGGACAATTGGACAGTTATTGTGAGTTATATACATCTTAACAAAGGCTATATTTTAATACACTCATTGTACAGAATCTGTGTAAAAATTAATGGGTGAATGCTGTTGCATCATTGTTATGATGTCCATTATCAGTTTCTTTATTATTTTCCTTCTAAAGGGTTGCAAAAGTTTATTAGAACACAAATGAATGTGATATTAATTGTAAGTATGTTGTAATGTAGTTGTAAAGTCAAAAGCTGTAATTTTATCAATTTTCGTATGGTGGAAAATAAAATGTTATTTCACCTTCAGAAAACTGCTGTAATATACAAGTATTATGAACTATTAACACCAGTGGCGGCCAGCAGCTCTTTATACTGGCCAACTTCATGAAGTATAATCCTTCTGGAGAAGCTAATAGTCGCTCATCTGGTCAAGCAATTACTTGCCTTCTGTAGTAATCAAAAGTTTATTATTGTGTTGACAAGAGCCCGCCACTGGACCTCAACCTGAGCCAATTGAACCCAGTCCATACACTCATATTCTACTTCTTTAATTTCAGTCTCAATATTATCGTCCCATTTGTGCCTAGAATACTCAGGTGCTCTATTCACTTCAAATTTTCCAACCAGAATTCTGTATACTTTTATTATCTTTCCCATGCAGTGCCTATTTCAACCCCCCTTCCCCATGATTTGATCACTCTAATAAAATTTGGTGATATAAATCATGACATTCCTTGCTTCACAGTTTTCTCCAACCTCCTGTTACTTTCTGCCTTGTAAGTTCAAATATATTCCTCAGGATCCATTTCCCAGACAATCTGAATCCTTTAATACAAGAGAGCAAGTGACACAGCTATATAAAACAAGCGTTATAGCTTAATATATTTTAATCTTTATGCTTTTAATTGAACAGACATGAAGGCAGAAGATACTGAACCATGTACTAGCAAGCAAACTGTCAATTTTATCTGTCATGTTATTTGTGAATGTAAGTTTCGTTAATTTGTTATTGTCATTTTAAAATACTTGAATTTTGAATTTTTCCAAAAGACTTATTTATATGTGTACTAGATACATGTTCCAATAATGTGATTTAAGTCCTGCGGGACACTGAATTGCTTCTGGTGTCATGGTTTTGTTTACTCTTTGCTAAAAAGGTACACAATGTGTCTAACATCTGGAAGTTATATGTACATGTAGTTAAATGTCTTTGTGAGTGCTGATTCATTTTATTGAGCTCTGAGCCCAAATATTTAATATCTAGGAAGCTGGTAGATTTGCACGTAGGTTGTCAGAAAGTATGATTACCATTCTCCAAGAAATCAGAGAACTTTCCCTTGTGAGCAGTAGGTACAATATTAGTTTCAGCAGATGAAGCCTCGTTGCTTTACTTGTATGTGTAGTGACAAAGATTTAACGCAGAAATTGACATTATTATAGCCTCCAGTGGAATTATGACATATAATTTGTAGTGAGGATACCTCAAGAATCCTATGAATGATAAAAAACATCAGTCCTTGAGTTAAAAAGTAATATTACAAGTGGTTCCTACAGCAGCATGTATGTCCATGAGATACAGTTTCATATTCTGTATATAGTGACAACTACGTTGCAACTTAAAACTTACTTTTCCCTCTCTAATATTTTTAATAATTGTGTTCAAAATAATGATAAAAGAAAGTAATAATGCTTTAGTAGTTGATTTTGTTAAGTTCACCACGGCTTGTCAGAAGCCTTGTTTGGTAGGGCTGTCTGCAGTCATTTTAATTTTAAGTTTTCTAGTACAACATTTTGAATTCTCTACTGTCACAGCAGTGAACATAATATAAGAAAATTCAATAAACTTTAGTTTGAAAATTGGTGTCAATTCTATTGTAGGATTTATAGACAATATCCATTGTTACCTGACTTCAGCATACATTTGGCAATACAGGCTGTGTGTTCTTCATTTGCACCCTACATAGCCATAGTCGGTAGATAAATTGTCGCTTGCTATCATAACAACAACTGTGACAGAAATGTCAATTGATATGTTGACATTATTGTATATATTTCAACTGTAGTTAAATTACCCATTTTCAGGAAAAATATTACACTGTATTGATGACTTAATGCCAGAATAAAAATAATTATACAGTAGAGTACACTGTCTGAAGCACTGAGTGTTAATAGAACGTTGTTTGTTTAGAAATTCACAGTTAATTATTCCAGTTTTCACAGCTAGCTATCAATGCATGTGTAGTGATAAAGGCTTTTTACTGGCTGCTGTTCTGTTTTTATTAGAGAATGACTTTGGCCTTTTCACTTGCAGCATGTAGCCATAATGTATGTATAGTAATGTAGTAGTATATAGGTATACAATTTTGCTTTCACTTTGTGTAATAGCCTTGATAAACTAGTTCCATTGGCTAGATAGAATAGCTAGGTAGCTGGTGAAAATGTAATCTATCATATACCGGTTTTTAGAGTTCAAGATTAATATTTTCATCTTCTTGATTACCCAGTCTGATGATCACAAAGAAGGATATAAACATGATTAAATAAATATCATAACTTTTTTTTTAACTGTAAGTCGATTCAGGTTTATTTTAACAAATGCCTTGGCCGATATCATGTGGAAAATCACAACAAATAAATGTATTTCTTAAATCAGAAGATCTCATTCCACTCTTTTCAATAATTTTTATCAACAATCGTTAAATTTAATTAGGTTAAACTTCAAGTAAATTGTTTCCTTTCAACATGTATATTTAGGAAACACGTAATATAAAATACAATATATACTGTTTGAAATACATTGTCTTTCATGTCATTGCTATGCAGTGCAAATTTGAACATGAAGGCAGACATAGTCCAACCTGACTATAATGGCTACCTAATCAGCAAATAGTCATATATATAAGCACTCCTAAATTAAAAGTCAATAAATATTTTAATATCCTATTCATTCTTTGCAAAAATTGGCTGAAATAACCACAAAATTGGATGTTTTCTACTTGATTATGTGGATATTTTGTATTAATAACATTTCATGGCTTGTGCTACAATCTGGCATTCATTTTCTACAGTGAAGTTACTGGACAAATTTCATTTTGGTTTGTACTCATCTAGGCAGCCCTTACTTTAGATGAAGCTTAAATTGAATGCATCAGTCAAATGGAAGACTGTATAGAAAACTGATGCTTGATATAAGAATTGGATCAAAACTTCTGACTTCTTTTTTTGCATTGTAAATAATGAAGTACAAAAAAATTATTTACTTGTTATATGGTGTTATATTATTTTTAGATGCAGATTCGTGTATGCAGTAAATAAATGTCACTGCCAGTAGGGTATGAGAGAAATAAATGGGAATAATAGTGAGATATGAGATGCCTGCAGTTTTGAATACATAGATTACAGCCTTCTGGGTTGTAACATTGTGCAGCCTGATAAATCACTATGCCTGACAGTATTCTGGAGGAACCTGCTGTCTCCATCTTCACTTCTGCTGCAAAAATGGAAGAAGCAGCTCTCTCCACAACATCTTTCATCACCTACAAAGCACAATCTAGAAGGCTCAAAACTGGATACTTGAAAATGTGTGTAGTTTGCTACAGTACATGCTTACCCTCAGTTTCTGTAAGGGGTAGAATGGCATGATAAATGCAGAGAGCTGCATGGTGTGTTAAACCACATCACCTGGCAAATAGTTACCAACATTTTGAAAGGCTGAAGTCCAAATGACAGCTTGACACTAAAGATGAAAGCATTATTATCTTTCCAAACATTGGTAATTATTTAACCATCAGTGTGGTGTAACATCAAAGAAGGCTTGAATCTTCAGCAACACCACTTTACGATCTCAAATCTCATGACTACATGTTTATGTCATTTAAGTGCCTTATTAGAAGAGTGGATTTTTCATAAGGGTTGAAAAAATATTTAGAAAAATACAGATGATTTTTAAATATTTAGAAAAAAACAGATGGTTATTTTATTAAATGCCACTCTTGCTGTGTTGCTCCCACTGTTTTGTTGTGTGTTGTGCAGCATCGCAGTCAAGCACAGTGAGCAGTGTTGGAAGTGGGGGTAGGCGAGCCACTGAGCCATCAGCTACCACAGAAACATCACGAGGACCCTCCATATTCGGTCGCCAGAGTTCTACTGCTACTCAGAATGGAGAAGACACGGAAGATACGATGAAGAATCTAAGAAAAACGTTTGCTGGCATCTTTGGAGATATGTAGAGACATTGTTAATACCATTTTTATATGTATATAATTTAGAATTGTTTGTAAAAAAAGATGGAGAGAATTTAGGCTGATAATGGAACCCCTTCATATATGGTTTTGTTATACCTGTGTTTTGATGGGACAGTATTTCAATTGTACCTTCTATGTAAGGTTTCAGCAAGGACTTTTTTTTTACACAATATGTTGCAAAGTGTAGTATAGTATGACATCTGTGGGCACTCTCATGTTATGTACTCTCCTGTAACATGTGGTGTACTGAGTTATGTTTTGTATGTCAGTTTGAGTTTATGACATGAAAAAAAAAAAAATGTATGTCGTGGTGTTCATAATAAATTTCAGGGCCAGATCTCATCACTGAAAACATTATGATGGCCCATCCACTTTCGATTATGGGAACTGTGTACGTAAAAACAGTTGTATGTGCAGTTCTGTACCTATTATGTATATACAGCACAGAAACCTATCACCACAGCTTTAACTTCGTTATTGATATTTCAGTCCAGATTACACTTGAAAGACAGTTCCTTGGGCTTGTCCTAACCCATTTCTTTCACCAAAACGGCTCTGAATTTAAACTTAAATGAATATCTGAATACATACATGTTAAAATGCATACAAAAGATAACATCTCTTGCTCCACATCCCTTTAAAATCAAGAAATAACATCACTGAAAGCTTACTAGATTGCTGTACTCCCAATTCATCTTGCTGGCAAGAAACATGGGGCAGTAAAACAGTTTGTCCAGTGGGGTGTAGATTCACATGCTTGTGGACAGTTCAGATATTACAGGTCATAAGTGATTCATATAGTTGAATGCAATACAGTCTTTAGACTAAATAGGAAGCTACGTATATTAACTTAGGAGAGATGTGTTATCAGCCTGAGGGCTCCCTCTTTTTTATTATTATCATTATTATTATTATTATTATTTCGTGTGTTAGGGTAAGAATGGCCGTGGAATTGTTAGTGATGAATGTGTGCAAATAGGCAAACATGTTTCTCCATCTGATCAAAAACGGTGGTAATGAATTTCTTCTAGTGGATTAATTGCATCAAGTGTTATGTGCAATCAAAGCATTTAGAATGATGGAAAACTTAAAAAGAAATATACTGAATATCATGGCTCAGTATTCTGGACTCCTGTGTTATATTCTGGAAGTCTGAGGTTCAAGTTTTGTTCACAGATTGATTATACTGTCTGAGGTTTTCAAGTCTTCCCTCATTTTCTGCTATCATGTTCTTAGGCAGGACCCTACAATGGGCATCATCTTCCATATACTCTTCAATATGTCATTTACACTCACATGTCCCACTTGTCACCATGTGACCTTAGCAGCTGGAAAGCATTATTAAGAATCAGTCAGTGAATTAAAAAAAATTGGTAAATTAATATAATTTATGGATGAAGAAGAAAAGTGAAGTCATATTGAAAGAGATATTTAATATAACAAGTCAAGAAAAATTTTCTCTCCCTCCAACATATTCCACCAGTGTGGTCAACATTTAATTTGAAATACTTATCAGAAGCTATATTAAATCGACATATTCTTTATTTATACATGATTATTATTACTTTTAGATGCAGTGTCTGGTTTAGTCACACTTTAAATGTTAAACTCTCTGTAGTCCTTTTCCTGACTGACAATTGGCTTCAAAAATTCTATTGTTAATTATTTGTTAGAAAAAATTTCTTTGAATGTTGCAATATATGAAACTACTCTTCAGCCAAAAGTATACGTCATTTACATATTACAAGATGTAGATGTGTAACACGAAGAAGACAGTGCAGAAAGAGCATACACAGATATAACAAATTCTGCCTGTTGTTTATGTGAATACAAGAGGCATTTGGTGCTGATCTTAACATTTGCCAACTTGAGGATAAACAGAAGGAGATATAATTGACAGTATGAGGGTTCAGTGATATGTACCAAGGTTGTGCTTTAAAATCAATTACTCTACGTTAACCCATGCATGTCTGATGCTGATAATATGATAGGGTTTATCCTACAAATGCAGGCTTAATACAAAACATTTCATTTTACGAGGATCATTCAGAATATAAGTTCACAATATACGTAGTTTACAATCTTTATTTTCGTTTCTGTAAGAACAGTTCATATTCCATTGTACTGCTGTCCCATTACTTACCCATTTAAGGAATTTATACTATCTTTTCTATTTCCTGTTGATGTTAAGTTGTAAGCCATCATGTCACATATGTTTCCACCTTGTGTCTTGAAATTTGTCCCAACCAAAGTTTTGCTTCAGCATTGTAAAAGGATGATATTACTCAGCCCAGAATGCCCTTAATTCAGTCACAGTCAGCCAAGGTTATTCAGTTACGAAATTTTACACCAGATAAATTTATTTTCTGACCAACCCAAATTTTAAGTATCCTATATTACTTTTCAGACAAAGATTCGGCATTTCTTTGTGTTAGGTTTCGTAGTTGTATTACACTGCAAGGCAGCAGTCAATGCAATAAAATGTGTAGCACTGCTGTTGTGCATTCTGGAGGTCCAGGTTTCAAATCTTGTCCTTAGTGACCAGCAATCCTAAGATCTTTTGTGGTTTTCCTCAGGCTGTACAGAATATAACATTACAGTACTTTGAAATAGTGTAGTTCTGTTTCTTTTACATACTTTTTCATTTCACTATCCACTTATCTTCCTATCATTCAACACTATATAAATCATGCTATTGAAAATAAAAATAAATCAGGAATAGTATACTACAAAACTACACAGAGAGAGAAGTACTGTGTTTTGCTTATTAACATGTTTGTCACAATAATCCAGCCACAAAATTTCAGAATGTTATTATTTATAATTGTTAAAGAAGGAAGTAATCTCTGTATGAGTAGTATCCTACAACATACTCTGTTATAATATAACCATAATTCAAAAGGGCCTTCTGTTTTGGACAATAGTTGTGAACTAGAGAGTTTTAGACATCTTTTTATGCTGGTAATAATTTCAAGATGATCTCAAATACATGTGTTGAAAGCACATGTAGCATATACATATATATATATATATATACTCTTATATATTGACGTTTCACATACTAGATTGTGTCAGGCTTCCATGCCAGAATGCCTCAAAATAAAAGAAAACAGGTGTTAAATTTATCTAACTCTTGCAAAGAAGTATTTAATAGTACGGGATGAGAACATAATTTTATAATTTTCAGCATGAGTGCCATACTTGTTAGTGACAGAAATTTTCCTCTTCTTCTGTTATTGCATTATATTTTACATAATAAACTACTAGTCTGTCAGTAAAATTGGTTTTCATGAATAGAAGAATTATGAATGACATCAGTTGCTGAAACTTCATTAACCTATTGGCTTAAGATAAATTTTATGTAAGTCAACATATTTGTCATGTCCAAGGTAGCTGCTTCTCAAAGTTATGATTTTAATACCCAAGATTATTAATACAAATCCAGAAATTGTCTTCTGAGATGTGCTACTGTGTAGTTTGGTCAACAGGTAGCAAATTTAAGGGGGGGGGGGGAATATTTTGTCTCCATTTCAGAGTAAGGGAACCCTTCTACCCTGAAGATGGTGGCAGCACACTCCTCCACAGCACTGGTACCTGTCTACAGAGTAACATGACAACATATCCCACAACATAACACTTTACATTTTCATTGCAGTGCGAACATAAGTTCTCGCTATGTTATCATAAACTTACAATAATAATTTCTACCATCTCAGAATTTAAATGTAAGAGAAAGAGCTTTTATGTACACCTTAAATTCACTGTAACATTGAAATATACAGAAAATTTGATTCCAAATCAGAAAAGTGTGATAGATAATTTTGTATATTTAAATCCCTACTGCAGTGCTGAAAAATTTACATCTCTCATGGAAATTGTACTCATTAATTTACACAACATTTGTGCTTGCATTCAAAATTCAGGTACTTGTCTTTGTAACATGAAATTAGTATGGATATTAATTTGTGACAATAAGCGTGAAACTTACAACAGTGTAAATAAACATTCAGCACATATTTCTGTTGCTTTTTCAAATAGAGATTAAAATTAATTTTCAGTGGATATCTTGTCACAAGAAACATCGAAAACTCTGATCATTTGACTCATACATGTGGATTCAGGTTACTTTGAGTCACTGCAGGTACATGCATGTAAAATGTAGTGCTGTTTTATGAAATGGTCACAGGCAAAGGTACAATTCAACAATTGCATTGGAACAAAGAACATAATACTAGGTAAATATTCTGAGAGATCAAAGCATTGCAATTATACTGATGGGTGTTTGTACTTTGTGTATTTACTGAAAGAATGTTCAAAACACACATGCTACCAGGAGTTATCTGCTGTACAGTTTAGCACATCTCCCTTAAACTACAGGTAAAGCACGTTCGAAACATGATGGCACATGCGCAGAAACCAGATTTGGTCTTTCAGTGAAACGGACGAGTCCATTTAAATCGGCGGGGGTGTCAGTTCTGTTGACTGTTGGCAGTTGAGGAGTGCGGATCAGCGGACAGCAATTGTATAGACCGTGCTCTGTCGTCCAGTGCGAGGCTGCTGGCTACCCACTCCATTCGCATCTTTCCCCTTCACTTCCCCTCCCATGCATCACCGTGTGCCATCAGGTTCCGAACGCGCTATACTACATTCTGTTATGCCTAAAAGTGAAAAGTATACAATTTTATTTTAGAAGAAATATTGCTAGTTATGCATAGTTAAGACCTCAAAAGAGACATTTTCTAGAAGGCACAGACAGACCATGAGGGAAACCTCATAGAGGATATGGAACAACCATGTTTTAAAGGAATATGTGTGGTACATTATAAAATATTTAAAAGCTCCTTAGAAACTAAAAAATATGGATGGAAAAAGGCACAGTTTACATGAAATCATAATTATTTTTTACTGTGCCTTGTAACAAGTGTGGGTGTTCTTGTTTGTGTATGTGTGTGTGTGTGTGTGTGTGTGTGTTTTATTTAGCAGTGCTGTCATTGGGTGAGTAACAGATGAATGAAAGATCATGGATCAATACTAAGGGAAGAAGACCAAAGTGCGTTTGGGGCAAAAATCCTATATCAGTACCTCTTTGTTAACCACAAACACCACATTGACTAGTATGGTGTTGGACCCAGGCATCTATGATGAAAGACAATTGACTGACCACTTGGGCCATGAAAGGATCCCATTAATATTCTGAAATTTGCAGCCCTTTACTTCTCTGCACTGAAACTATTAATTAAAGAAAATCCATCAATATTCTGTTACAGGGTTTTGACAGTGGTGTATGACATCTAAACTTACTAACTCTGTGACTTTTGTTTTGTATGTATTGATATTTTATAAGCCAAACTGGTGCAGTATGCCTTTGAAGAGGGCATCTAGTTAGTTTGGAATGAAACCTAGATCCTCCATGCAGAGACCAGCACCAGGAACAGGAAATATAAAGTCATCACATAGGCAGTCTGGAGATCTATTTCTGTCCCCCTTATCAGCAAGAAGATTAGGAAATAAGGACAGATTCTGGAGGCAAACACATGCACAAGTATTTTCTACCTCCCTCATGTAGTACTTTTGGGATGGGACCACAGTAGGTGCTAGGAGTATGTATTAAACCAACAACTAGAGCAGCACTCAACCAAATGCCTTGGCCTACAGCATCTGCAGTATTGAAGGCTTGAAGGGAGAGGAACAACTATGTTGCTGCAAGTGGAAAAATAAGTACACAGCTTTGTCTACGATGGGAGGTGAAGAACTGTAGCTTTGCAGTTTTTTCATCGTGAGAGACAGAGTATTCTCTTCAATAGGTAGAATAGTCCGCTGTTGAAGAGAAGCTGTTACAGCTACTGGACAGAAGGTAGAACAAGTGCTGCTGTGGAGTGGAAGAAAATATCTGTAGTTACCAGGAATGTATTTTGTATGTTAGATGCTAGGAGAGTTTTGCATAACCACAGTTTTAAAAATATTATTTATAGGTACTGTATTCACTAATTGTGACTCAAGTATAAGTAGTGTGTAAATATTTATTATGTAGCTACATTTTGTTTCGTAGAAGTACACCTGAAGGTGTGGAATGATCCTGTCCTAAAATGTAGTGTGTTAAAGATCAATACATATGGCGTTAAAAGTCTGAAATTAATAAATTCAAAATCCATCAAATTTTTAAATTATTATACACAATTTCCTACAGTATATACAAACTAGCATATAACCTTGTCTGTTATACAGTTTTCCATTACTTTACACATTCTACATGCAAAATTAAGGAAGGAATTCTCATTATTATAAAAACAGCTTGATTAAACTGTAAAATTACAGATTACTAAATTTGTATATATTTAAAGGGTAAACATTCAATTAGTACAGGACGTGGGACATCAGAAAAAATATGGTTGTTCCATGTTCTTTTACAAACTCAAACAGTAAATCCTCCAAGAATGAGGACAATGTTTTTGGGTTGTACCAGCTACCCAACAGAATACTCATTAGATTTATGTATGATTATGAGCGGAATTATCTGTTCCACCAGTTCTATCCCATACCTCTCCTTTCTCTTTAACTAATACACACATATTCACAGTACTTTCTTTTGACACACCAGACATCTTCCATGCATAAGCAGTAACTGTAATGTCATTGCAGAATATTGTTTTTCTTTTTCTCCAAATATGAATATATAAAATAAATGATACACATCAATAGTTTACTTTAAACAATATATTCATGTACAACACATTTGTTTTGAAAGACTATTAATGAAGTTTCAGTGACAGCTTTCATTTGTGCAAGTCATTCATGCTACTGGACTGCCTCCGGTGACTTTGTGTATTAAAACAACTAAGTATGCCATTCTTGCTCTTCAAACAAATAAATATTTTTAACAATTTAAAAATTATGTGCAAAATATGTATTTATAGAGGCATTATTAATAGTATTTCAGAATAAAATGTCAGTAAATATTTTTTTTTTAATTTTGAATTTCTTGGAATAAGGAATAGGAACAACACACAAAATGTTAAAACTGGTTTGAATAAATCCATATATTGGATTTAATTTAGGTGTGGATGTTTTTAAGTGGTCATAACATCTTGCTAATCTAGTGGCAAGATTAATCTCTGTGTATTTAATGTATTAACATTTCATCAGTATATACAAACAAAGGGGGTTTGGCGCCAAGTAAACAAGATAATTGTATAATATTAGTGCGAATATGTGTCTGTTCATGTTTGTGTATGTGTGTGTGTGTGTGTGTGTTGTGTGCACACACTAGGTGTGTGGGTGTGCTTGCACGTGTGCCTGCATGTGAGTGTGTGTCACAAACTTGGTTTTAACAGCTGTGACTCTATGTAGTGCTGTAATAAAAGTGAGGTGACAAATCATCTGAATGGAATATGAAATGTGAAGCGCCACACAAGAAATCAGGGGGAAGGGAAAACAGCCAAAACACGTGACTGGGGAATGACATAAATGAAACAGGATGAAAAGCCATCATTCCTGCTCCCACAAATGAATGTCAAATCCATCATTCTTGGATGTTCCATACACGAAGTGAAGTCAAATCTGGGACAAGACATTGTGCTCAACATATAGCTACCTTGGATAATGGAGCAGCATCCAGTGCTCTGTTGAGTTTTTGAGCTTTCAGCTTGTACATGTCTGCCCAGGTGAAGTCAACCTAGCAGCATAATGGCAACATTGAGTAAAACGTTAAATATTAAGTTAAATGTGCTAGATTGATACCAACATGAGATATACTTAATGACCCTTGCCATCATAATGCAACTTATGTATTTATTATTGTATAAATTACACCTGTTATACCATATTGAGTGGAGAATACAGAATGAGGTTGCTCAAGAAATAAGGCGCTGAGAAGAATATTGTGTCCTAAGAGGAAAGAAGTAGTAGGAACTTGGAGACAATTGTGTAGTGAGGACCTTCATGATTTTCACTCTTCTGCAAGTAATATTAGGATGACCAAATCAAGGCAGTTGAGTAGACATGGCATGTGCACATACACATGGGAGAGATATGCATTATGCATGCAGGATTTTGGTTAGAAAAGCTGAAAGTAAAAGACCACATACAAGACAAAGGCATAATGCTGCTTGAGCACTGGGGTCTTTTCCTGGCAGGCTGAACCTGCTGTAATACTGTCAACTGATACATTTGATTGTGTATACTAGGAAGCACATGGAAGGTCATATTTACAAATGAATGCTGGATACCAACACTTAGAACACATCATTGTTGTCATCATCGTCCTTGGCCTCCTCCTCCTCCTCCTCATCATCATCGTCATCATCATCATCATCATCAACATCATCATTTTTAGGCTTATCTTCTTATAATTTGAGTCTTGCCAGGCACATGCATGAAAGACACTAGGCTAAGGGGAGTGACAGTGAATGCACATGGGAAACATACATGTAGTGGGAGGCAACCTGGACACCTATCTAGGATTCAGATGAGGGTACAAGCATGTAAGGCTGGGTAACCAAAGAACCTAATTCTAGGTTGCTCTAATCTCTGAGAAATGCTGGATGAGTGAAAAGTCCCTGCAATTAGAGTGCTGCACTATGCTAGAAGTGGGAAAATCCTGTATGGCTGGGTACAGTGCCATTTGTTGCTGCTCCATCTGCCAGTTAAAATTCTGCTTTGTGCCTATGAGAAAAGCCCCGATACCTGTTCATTCTCTGTAATGCCCACACTAACTTATCTTACCTCTGACAGGTGCACAAGGACTTTTTTCACTCACCCCACAGAAACCACTGGGTGTAGCAAGCTGTACCTTATGGGAATGCAAAGGTTGTGTACATCATTTGCCCAGTTAGTGTCTTGTTTTATTTTAAGGAATTGCATGTTTTTAATTTTTGTTGAGTACAGAAGTACCTTATCTTGATTCTGTATTAATAAGTGGACCATTCACAGATTTTTTACTGCCGCTTGCTGTGGGAAATTAAATTGTTTAATGGTATAAAGGGAGGAAGACATGTACCATTCTAATTCAACACTAAAACACTATAGAGGCCTGTCATAATAAATAATCTATTTAATTTTATTTAAAAGGTGGTTACTGATTTCCTTCAAACATGCAGAGAATTTATTATACTAAGAATTGTTTTTAGCATTTTTTTAACTGAAACAAAATTTGTTATGCATATAATGTGTGTGTGTGTGTGTGTGTGTGTGTGTGTGTGTGTGTGTGTGTGTGTGTGTGTGGGTGTGTGGGTGTGTGTGTGTGTGGGGGTG
>Ga0123357_10002770_pt1 | contig 19759 bp, 18 predicted proteins | sample TergutEmb28metaG_FD_89873 | JGI IMG/M metagenome (GOLD analysis project Ga0123357, IMG submission 89873) | Embiratermes neotenicus P4 segment gut microbial communities from Petit-Saut dam, French Guiana - Emb289 P4 | ecosystem: Host-associated > Arthropoda: Insects > Digestive system > Gut ...
AGAGCAATACAACCCGTGAAATAACTCAACAAATAAGTCGCAAGCTCCTGAGGATGGATGCATTAACATCCGAAACATGTTGAGCATTAAATAAAGAAATAATAAAGCAAGTGACATCAAGTTGGGCTCTCTTTACTCAACTATCAAGATGATGCACGGTCCAATAAACATAAGATTCTGCTCCATGGGTCAAGTAAGGTACTTAGTGAGTTTGTAAGTACGTAACTTCTTATCACTGACACGAAGTACTGTGCCATTCTTTCCAGGCACATCGTCTGAACATTCACTCCATCTTCATTACATTAATCTGTCCTGTAGCAGGTCAATTTCAAAACTGTACCCAAGTACCGAGGCTCAGTGTGGTTGTCTGTATTTACGTATCAACGTTAAGCCTTGGATCCAACACGCTCAGCTACAAACTGGATATAAGACCAACGCGGTAGGATGGACGACTGGCCTGCCCACGGCTGTCTGGGGGTCCAATCTCCTGCCCAACACCTGCTCCCACCTCACCAGCCACAGCCGTCCCTCTCGAAACTTCGACCAACAACTAATTCCAAGTGGAAGACATCTCGAGACCATAATGCTTCGCAGGGCACCTCCCGAAAGCGCCATATCATCTTTTTTTTTAAATTCATGCACACTGCGACGAGATGTTCAGAATAATATTATATGTAATATAATACATTAATACAGTCGACACGAGTGCCAAATTATTATTAATGTGTCTTATTTTGGAATTAGAAACAATATTTCAGTTTCGGGACACATCCTCAAACAACCCAGCAATAAAACTGGCCTAAAACAAATACAAAGAGTGGGCGTGGATATTAAAGGTTCAACTTGTTACAGTGGAAACAAATCACAACCAAAAACTAACTAATTAAACCCTGGACACTGTAAAACTTTAATGTTCTTGGCACTGACAGAAACAAATCAAACTTCGTACACTGACGAAGAAGTTAACCATATTAAGTTTGGGGAAATGCTTTTGCCATTCAGCACAGAATGTTGCAAGTTCGCGTCTTCTACTGAAGAATCTAAACAATAAAGCAAGGAATACTCCAGAAAATAGCATTTTTAATCTCTCATCTAATACACAGGAATCTAAACAACAAAATACAGTGTTCAGAACTTCTTTTTTCGCGTTTTCCTTTATGGGTAGGAAACTTAGGTTCTCACCCTAAAATACCCACGATGTAGTTTGAAGATACCTGAAAATAAAGTGATGATACCTTAAGGAGAGCACAGAAAAATAATTGCCTTACGAAACAAGTCACTTTAAGAATACGCCAAATCATACTGAAAATAAACATATTTACGTTGCTGAAAGTAAGGAAGAAAGGAAGAAACAAGCAGGCCTAAACGCAATGTTTCACATCTAACTGCTGCAAAAAGTTGACAGAGCGTTGCAGCTAAACAGATCTGACATTATGAAAGTTAAAATGTTTTAAATTGAAATCGCTGTCGTATATGAAGCTAAGAAAATTCGAATCGTAAATGCGTTTCACTTAATTGAGTGTCGGAATTCCTCTCTTCTTTCTATTCCCACACAAAAGACGCGGACGCGTGCGGAAAAGCAAGCGATACTAGTGATTATAATACTTCGTAATGCGCCCCAAGTAACATTTCTATAAATCATTCCACGAAGGAAAATTGCAGGTTTCTGCAGCGACCTTAAGAGCGTTGAATAATATTTCGTTGGAGGGGAAAAAATATTTTCCCCCATTCCTCCCCTCATTTTAGTATGTAGTTACATTCCAGAGTAGAAAACCTGAGATCGTTAAATGCACACATTCCTTCAACACCGGCGGGCATTTGCATCAGTGTCGAGGATGCCGGCTTGGAAGACCCTCGTAAGTTGAGGCGAGGCTGCATCAATACTCACACATGCACAGTCACGGAGAATCACCGTTAAAATAATCTGAAACAACGGCTTCTCTGAGAGGAACAAAAATTGCACAAACCAAGCCATTCCGTTTCACGCCTTCACAGCGGTATATTATTAAAACGAAATTTCTTACATCGCGGTGACATCAAGTGAATACCGGCTGTATAAGCGACACGTCGAAGATCCTCACATTCTTCGCCGTTAAGGCGAAGTGACAACCCGATATTTACGCAATACTGTAAGTCTCTTCAGACACAACTTTTTTCTTCATGGCTCGACAGCCCTAGTCGGCCCAGGCTTCCTCGTTGTCAAGGTTCCGAGACCACACACAACGACGCATCGCAGTCGGTAGGACGCCTCTGGACGAGTGATCAGCCCGACGCAGAGACCTCTACCTGACAACACAAAACATTCACACGAGACAGACTTCCAGGACTCCAGCGGAATTCGAACCTGCAATTCCAGGAAGAGAACGGCCGCAAACCCACACCTTAGACTGAACAGCACTGGGACCACCATGCATATCATTACCGCCTACTGATTTATCCTCTAAGCAGCGGAAAAAAAAAAACAATTGGATCAAACATTTTGTCTTGAAGATTTGTCACAGAATCTCTGGCAGCGCAACAGCATCTGGCCAACAGGATGTCAAAACTAAGAAATATGTTCCACACTTATGAATGCGAGCTTTCATGGCGGATGCATGATACTGAACATGTTTTCGGATAATGGCAAAATAAAGTGGGATATATTGCAGACTTTTCCGAGATCTGTATTCCAGCTGTCCTCAAACAAAAGTTACTGCCACAATATATTTGTTGATACACGTACAGTACAGGAACGAGAGACCATAACGTAGGCACCTCGCTTTGAAATGAAGAAGCTAAGGATGTCGGACACGTGGGCAACACGGTCTATTTCCACGCAGCACTATCGTCCTAAATCAGCCTTAACATCCGAACGTACAAAGCTTTCACCAGACAGGAGGAACAGATGAACTTCCCGAGACCGGCTTGCTACTACCAGCAAGTACACAGCGTCACAATGTAAAAACCTCCGTAGTTTCGTATGGTACCAATACTCATTACAATAGTTGCTCAACTGACCAGTTTGGAGCAATGAATTTAACTCTGCACGATTCATACGACAGTAACATATATTACAGCCACGCAACATTTTGACTTCGTACAGGGCCTAACTGTGGGCCGGGTAGCTCAGTCGGTATACAGATTGAGTAGGGGCTGGACGGTCCGGGATCGAATCCCGGTGGGGGCGAGATTTTCCGCCCGTCCAGACCGGCCCAGGGGCCCATCCAGCCTCCTGTAAAATGGGTACCGGGTCTTTCCCGGAGGTAAAGTGCGGCCGGGGCGTGCTGCTGACAACTCACCACCTTCTAGTGCCGCGGTCATGGAAGAGTAGTTATACCTATACCCACCCTCAGGGCCACACGGGGCCTGTAAAGGGATCACTTTACCTTACAGGGCCTAAATGTTTCAGAACGACACAGAGAAAACAAGCGACGTTTCGGGCATTAGATCAGTTGCGGTTCTCGTCTAAAAATGTGGAGAAGTGGGGAGCTACTCAGGCAGGCCCCATTAAATAACGTCCAGAGATTTAGTGTAGCTCTAATGAGTAAGGTTAAGTTCGTGCCACCTCTTACCTTGACACAAAGAAAGATCCTCTTTCTGTGCCGTCGTGTTCATTTTGTGTACTTTTAAACAGCGGACGGTGGACGTCAGTCCGAAAGCTGAGTGGTCGTTTTCTAGCAGTTTATGTGCAAAAGATATCTTTGTACGCTATGTAAGCATATGGCGGAGTGGAGGTATAAACCCATTTATTCCTAAATTTGACACTGGATAAAAGTCGCGAGCCTCACGCCCCGCCCGATAAACACCCAGAGAAATAGAATGAATACCCGGTACCCATTAACGATGAGGTATGGTAAGGATCAGAACCCGACTTGGTTCTTTGGAGAAGAGAAAATATATCTTTCCTCTGCAAGAAAATCTCTGAATTGCTTGATCTAGACCAGTAGCTCCCAAACATTTTGAGCACGGAGACTTTTTTTAAAGTAAAAAAATGTCGCAGATCCTCACATCATCACGTCCCACGTATTGAAATCTGAGAATCTCCAAGCTGGCAAAAAAAAAGTGATAGCAGTCAATGAATTCCCATTACATTTATCACAAAAATACTAACACAAAGAACAAGATGGGGCTTCAAAGAGCAACAATTGCTGTCAGAGTATAGCAAATTTGAGAAGTGCCTGAAAAGCTGAGCGGCCCCACTGGAAAGAATCCCATAACCCTTTGGGGCTCCGTCGAACATAAGTTAAAGACGCACTAATGCAGAGCACAGCCTTAGCTAATATGGCAGTTTATATATAAGTGGCCTCCCTAATAATTCTTAAAGTAAAAAAAAGTTGAACGCGATGCTTACGAAATCCCGATTCAGCATTACGTACACCAGTAGACACACAAAACGCCATCATGAGTGATTCCAGTCGAAAGAGAGAGACGAGACTACCCGGAGCCGTTCAGGTTTGGAGTCGAGATAATGTCACTCGCTGACAGACTACCTGGCTTATCGCTCCACATACACTTGGGGAGCAGCAGAATTCAGGAAGGGAATGAATAGCCCGCCCGCTAGCTTATTTTGTGGTTAAAATACCTAGTGTCCCCATTACACTGCAGTTTGCTTTGACGTTTCACGTTCTGTAACTTCCTACTTTTCGGCTCTAACGTGTTGATAATGAGGAAGTAAAGAATATACTGCTAAACGCACCTTCGTATGAATGCAGGCGATTAAGTTTCACTTGAAGATGAACTGTATTCTTGCTTCAGTATAACAGATTAAATGACCTGCTTTCATGTAACATAACCGAATGTAGCACCCGCTAAGGTAGTGAAGGAAATTCAATTCTTCTGGGATGTTGCACCGTGCAGACTGGTAAATGTTTACAAATGTTTCGCTTTCGCACTCGAGGCCAATAAGTGCTAGTGTTGGGACGCTCGACCCTTTACATTTTTTTTTTTTTGTAAAGGTAAAGGTAAAGCAGTCCCGTTACAGGCCTGAAATGGCCCAGAGGGTTCCAGGAAGTTAAGGTTCCCAGATTTCATGACAACGGCACAGGATGGTGGTAAGGTTGTCAGCCTTACGCACAGACCGCCTTTGCCCCCAGGAAATGCTCCTGGTACTCATTTCCTGTTAGAGGCTGAGTCGACCCCAGGGTCATAGTGCGATCGGAAGGATTTTATGTCAATGAAAAATTCCAATGGCACCCGCTGGGATCGAACCAGCGACCTTCCGATTTGTAGCACAGCACCTTAACCAGTGTGCCATCTGGGTCTACTTCAAGCTTTTTGTAATAAAGTTTTAAGTACTGGGTCCCACGTATCTCTACAGACGCGACACGAGTTCAGGGGAACATTTTTCGGTGAGGGAATGGCAACATCTGTGTTGTGTCATCGGGGAAGGTGTCGTGGTGTTTGTGAGTCAGCTATGTAGCCATATGTCGGCCAGTGCAAGTAGTGTGATTGCAAGGAGCCGAGGGAATGAGCACGACAAACTAACTATGTTTAGTTATAGAAGAACCATTTTCTTTCTGTGACAAACTTCTATTCCGAGTAATATGTTCTGGGAATATTAGAATGAGCAAAATTAATTCGGGGAGTGTTGTAAAGTGGCTCGACTCAACGTCTCTTTACCCTCCGGAACTCCAAACGTAACAAGCTCCAGGTTACATTACACGTGTAGATACTGACTGATTTTACCATACACACAAATATGTAAGAAAACAGTCTACACAGCCAACGGTACCGATTTTCAGGAATTCCATCTCACGGTGAAACTAAACATCACATTATTCCCAGCGCTCCGTACAAAAAAGATTCATTTTTTTAGACAAATCTAGGGGATGAATTCTTTCCAGGCCATGTAAAGAATCCCTGATAAGTTAGCAGCCAATACATGCAAATAAGAAGGTCGATTTGCCCCTATCTACGCCATGGCGGTAGAAAGGAAGGGACAGAGGTACAGATCCACTTATTCTTAACCTCGGAACTAGATGCACGTGAGTGGTCAACTTCACGATCCGGCCGCTCTTCAACCGAGAAAGAAACCCGGTACGCATTGAGTACGAGATTGGGTGGGTCCCTCAGTCGAGCTTTACAATTCTGGAAGAAAGAATATCTTTTCCCCCTACTGGGATTCAAATACCGGACTGTCCACGTCGTTCCCACTTGCCACATGAAAGATACATAACACACAAAAAATAATACTCTGAAAGAATGAACAGAAGGTGATTTTCATAACCTGAACCTGGATATAAAAATGATATTACACAGTCACCTAAATAGAGTGTGCAGACTGGATGCAGGAATAACAGGATTATATCAACAAAGTCCCCGTCATTTTGCATGAGGACCGTCAGTGCGAGTCTCACAAAGCCTACGGCCCTCCTGCCTCAGTCACGTGATTGCAACTACTGTATATGCAAAATAATGCTGGCACGTCCACCGCTCTGATTTCAGAAACACGCTGATATACACGCGCGCACACGACTTCGCGCAATCTCCCGACTTGTGACATCACACTAGGCTCGCTAACGTGACCTGCGCCTTAAACTAGAGACTTTGTGAAATTAATCCTTCTATAGCTCAGGAAATATTTTCCAATTTCGGGCTTTTATAGACACGGTAATAAGCCTTCGGTTTTCACAAATAGAGGTAAATGCTTCAAAAGATAAACATTTCTCAGTAAGAACTGTGCTGTTGTAACTTACTAAATACTTCAGTTATTTAATGGTCTTGCATTTGTAAAATGGTTTCAGCATCGTCAGACAGTGAACGCTGTTTTCAGCCGACAAAATGCTCTCTTTCACTGTCTTGCCACTATCAGTATTTACTGTAATAACAACATATCTTAAATATATAAGTGTCCTGTTGCGCTGGCAACAAAGTCGGGAAAAATAACTTCATTTGCAAAACATTTCATTCGTGGAAATTACATTTTCCATCCCTTTCCTGTTTAACTTCGTCTCTCTTCTACAGAGAAGCGAATCGTATGGATTTGAATTACTCTGGAAAACTCGAAAGAAGTGACCCCCTTTCTCTTCTAAATTCTCTCACACTGCAAAAAAAAAAAAAAATCCAAATTACCCGACGTTGGAAGGAGTTATAAGTTAGGACTTCCTTACGGTTGTTAAGAGTGGAAATGTAAGTAGGGCGAGTCGTCTGTTGGGGCTGTTTGGTTGCCTTAACGACCATGCTGTCCTACACAGACAACACAGTCGCGTTTCATTATGCATGCACCAAATCGCAGTTAGGCCCTACTATAGCATTGCTATTGATACTGCTTCTCAACATCTCAGGGCGGAGAAAATGTTATTCATGTTCTCCACTCTTCAGTGAGCAGGATTCATTCCCTCTCTTGCTCTCTGACATCAATCAGCTTCCAGTGATCTTGTACTTTCTGACATACATGGGCAATATACTGCATGCAACATAGATATACTGAACTTGTGAGTACCATGACAAATATTTAACTGTAAGAAGAATGAGTGTGTTGCAAACAACAAGACATGAATAAGTGCTTACTGTGCTTACTGGCATTAGTTATTTCTCCCTAACTTGAAAGTGTAAATAATAGATTTTCTTCCCAAAACAACTTAACTTATTTAACTTAAAATCGGACAGTAAGATGCCAGACTGCAGCACCATTATGCTCAAACGACGCAGATGAAAATGTCAGGGAAAATATAGGTTAAGACGTTTTAAAATTTTAACAACACTGAAAATAAAATATGACATTAATGTACAAGGGTTCAAGAAAATGAAACATGGATTCTGATCCCTTTAAATATATTTTTTAATATTCTAGCTAGTTACAAAATATACATCCCTGAAGCATTCGGACTTAAGTGAAACAACATGCGCAACTGCGCACGTCTCTCGGCTGCATGTTGCCAGATGTCAGAGCGAAAAAATGTTTGGAACAAGAGTTGTAGAGAAAATTTACAGAATCACACTTCACTTTCATTATACTTTCTCCGAGAATCTTGAGGGCTTTGTGACAATTAAAAGAGAAAGAAAGTAATGAAAGTGTATCACGGTGCATACATTTTCTAATTTGTTATAACAAATAGTGAATAATAGCCCTCTAAAAAGCAAAATCGTAATATAAAAAGTAAATATATTCCGCTGCTGATACTACAGCCCCAAATACGTAACGTTGACGAGACCAACAGCGACACGCCTTGAAGTGGACAGATAATTACTCGGCTTGTATTGGACGTGGGGGGGGGGGGAGAGAGGATTTAACAGCATTAAAGAGAAGAGGACGCTTTTAATCGTCACTTTAAAACGTTTCACAATTAAGAACGAGTGTCCTAAAATTTGCAAATTATACATCACATCGTTTGTATTAAACGACATACCATCGGGTGTTACAAGTCGATCGTAATTTCTATTGTATACAATTTGCGAGACATCGCAAAAATTTACATTTTTACCTTGAGTTTTAAATTTTTATATAAAATAAACACCTGAAGATCATCGGCTTTATCAAAGCATGTAGCGTTTGAGAAAACAGCAAACAACAAGGGTGTTAAATTTTATATTTTGTTGACCGTTCATCTCGATATATTCGTTTAAAGAAAATCAACTTCATGCACAATTTATCTTCAGTATATATCGTCAAACACATCTACGTGTTTCGGGAGTATCTATATTCCATCGTCAGAAGGTACGTCGTATGGACACAATACTTGGTGCTTATTGTTCTTTTTAGATGGCTGTCCGTTGTCTTGGCCGGGTTCCAAACCCAGCCACGACAACAGACAGCAATCTAAAAAGAACAATAAGCACCAAGTGTTGTATCCATACGATGTACCTACTGATGAGGGCCTATAGATACGCCCGAAACATGTAGAGGTGTTGGACGAAATATACTGAAGATAAACTGTGGATCAATTTGGTTTTCTTTTAATGAATAACAAAGGTGTGTGTCGGGCGGAATGCGTAGTCATATTTTCGGAATAATAAATATAGCCCAAATAATCATTACTTTCCGAAATATTCATTGTGTGCAAAGAGCCTGTAAGTACAAACTTACGTTGCAGATTGTTTGCGTTATTACGGCTTTCCAGCAATACAGTTACCGTAATTGTTTCCCACAACAGGTTTCACAGGACACGAATCCGGCTATCATGTTCTTCGCGTTTTGCGTGTGCATGTGATTCAACACTCCGCACAGGGCTATATAATTAGCATTATACCGTACTAAAGAATACTGAAGCTGGATGTGTGGTTAACAAAAATTTAACATGACAGTATATTTCATTACACAATCAATCCCACTACAAATAAATATCATTACAGAATGGCAATTCAGTGAATTCAACAAAACGTATATTTTCAAGAAGAACATAAAATTTATATAATTATCATATAGTTAGTGTAAATACGAATTATCTCGTTCTTGTTAAAAGTAAGTACAGTTTTAAGCAAAGACTGCAATACATCTCACTGTGATTGTGAATTGCATCCAGGTCACGCATTCCAACTATATTTTTAGCGTGTTTAAGTAGCCACATAACACAATTAACAACGTTGTGCCCCACATGACTCTCACTGCATTCCGTGCTGCTCAAAGCCGACGATCTGGCTGTAAATGTATAGTTTGCTATTCAGATGTAAACACAATAATGATAAATTTTGTCACTTTCATCAAGGTACACAATCTGAAGTTACTCATTCACTTAAGCCAGTAAATAAGATGATGACGATAACGTATAAACCTGTCAATAGATCAGCTCAATTTTACATCGCCAGGATTAAGGAGACGAGTGGCATATATGAAAAGTGGCTGGTTAATACATAAACACTGCAAATCTAAGCGATTACAGATTAATATCCATCAGTGCTTCAAATATTAATCCAGTGATCAACAAACGAGATATTTGGTGGTAAGGCATGAATATGATAATTGATAAGCAGCAGGGAAACCCTCAACGTAGCATTCCTCGCAAAACGGCATTAAGTAATTCCATGCCTTGTAAGTTCCATTGACCGCAATAATTTCTGATGTTCTTTAAAATTAACACTGTTACATTACGGTTATCAACACTGCTGATAGTGATGACAGCAGTGATAATGCCAAGGATGTGTTCTCTGTAACAATGTTAACATATTAAGTTATGTCATTGACCACAGACAAAAATACACCTCAAAATCTCGGCCGAAAGCCAAACCACTTCAGTCTCCACATTACATCCAACAAACTCATCTAATTCGGCCCAAAGTTCAATAAACCGATAAGGGACAGATTAATGTCGAAGTCAAGAAACAGGACTACGACGTGTGTGGTAAGTGAACACGTGAAGTGCTCCGGTACAGCCTGAAGCAGTCAGAACGTCTCTCTTCTTCATGCATCCGTCATACTAGCTAGGGGACAAACAAGAGAGCAAGTCCAGACTACTGGGGGATGAAAGATGGATGAAACGAAGAAAAGGGACCAGAACTCAGTCATAATTTTTTACACACTTGTCCTCAGAAGGTTTTTTTTTAACCTCTCTCCTTGCGCAGTTACTGTATGGGAATTCTGAGGGGATGGAGCCATTGCTAGTCCCACTGGAGCTGTAGGCCTATTCAGGTTCTTGCGTATAGAAGACTGTTGTTATTTATAGCTCCATGTTCCATCAGCTGTTGAGGAAAGATTAATGATACGAGAGGAGAAAAATTTTTGGTGGCTTGTCTTTTTAGGAAAGAAAACTCTTCTCTCAAAACTTTACTTTGCTCTTCCACCCTGTTCTTCTGTCCTTTCCTACCAAATGATGGCATTTATCTTTTACACTGCTGAATCCCCCGAGTTCTCTCTGACCCAAGGTATGTCTCTGAAGGTTGTGATGAAATGCAACTGAGAACAAGGTACAGGTACAGGTACAGAACACCTACTATAACCTAAAATGGATGGCGCTGCAAGTTAAAGAACTGATGCACACAGAGAAAAAAGGCATACAAAGTGTCGAATTTTGTTTCAAGAAATGTACTTCAAGAATAAAAATCCATTGTTAATTTCTAGGTCACACAACTTTTGGTCTTCTTTAGATTACCTGTATAGTCATTGACAGACTGTGTCACTTCCTAAGCTTGTTATTAAGTGAAATTCCCGTGAGGAAAAATAAATTCAATCATCATCATCACAAAGCTTGTTGTATAAGAAAAAATGCATTACATGCCATAAATACAAGATGGTTCAAATGTGACCGGGACTGATTTGTGTGTAAACAAGCCGCACTGCTCAGCAGCTGTGCGACCTTGAGAGAGTGAAGCCACAATCTCCACCCTCCCTCCTGCTCGGGTTAGAACCTGTTCAGTCCTGTCTGGGAGTTGCTCAGTCCCGGTCATATTTGAACCACCTTGTATATCGAGATGGGGGGGGGCATAATTATCGGGGGCAGGCTAATGTGTTCTGGCAATTGACACAGTGCTGCTTGGTAGAAATCCACCAACGTTTGTGCGAGCATGCATCTTTAGGTTTCAGTCCTCAAGATGAAAATGAAAACTTTCTAGCAGGCTACTCAGCATCGCAATCCAGAATCCCGTATCCTTCTTAATGTTCTGTCGCAGATATTGCAAACAGCCAAGTACAATGTTTATGTCAACTGGCAGTGACAGGAACGTGCTTAGGGAAGGGGACATTAGTTAATACTGGCTGAACAAAAAGTGGGAAGATGACGTTACAAGAAAGTAAGCTGCATTAAAATAAATTGTTATCCTCAAATGCAGGAAAATGTTTTGCAGTGCCTGACTCTGGCAAGTGAGAAAAAATGAACGGCTTAATCTACCAGCACTTAACGGTCGATTTAAAAACAAAACTGGTTTTACAGAATTATATGGAAACTTTTAACACAGATTTCCCTCTAAAAATAAAGTCATCAACTAAAAAAAATTATGTTTTGTTGACCGAGCATCTCGATACATCCGTGTAATGAAAACCAACTTGATGCACTATTTATCCTCTGATTATTTCGTTAGTCAAACTCTACATGTTTCGGGCATATTTGTAGTCCATCATCAGGAGATACACTGTATACATACAACACGTACTATCTGTTGTATACATAGAGTACACCTCCTGATGATGGGCTACAAATATGCCCGAAACATGTAGAGGTTGGTTGAAGAAATACACTGGGGGTAAATAGTGCATCAAGTTGGTTTTTATTAAATAGATTTAAAAAAAACTAATTTTTGTCAAGTTAAAATTAAGCGGTCCTCAGGAAAACGCGCACTAATAATCATGTCTGACCTCACGTTACACACAAGGGAATGTAGTTGTTTTACGTATTATCAGATAGTCAACAATTCGACAACAGGATAGTAATTGTACGTTTAACGTAACAATGTGGCGCGTTAGCGTAACCATTTTGCACGGAAAACACAACAGTGCATTCTGTGTTTACTGTTGGGCTGCATGTCACTGTCAGTTATATAAAAATACTGAGTGTTGCATAACAATGCTTTTATGGCAAATTTAGGTCACCAGCAAAAATGAAGATCTTAAGTACCAGTTTTTGAAATAAATTATATCCCAACTAACTTGCAGTGTTTTAACACGTTAAGTATAAACGCTGCATTGAAACAAAAGAATGCTCTTATGTATATCGGACAGTGCATCATTGTGATAGTTGAAGAATAAGATACCAACTTGATGTCACAATTTATTAAGTTTTATTTCACTTCATGTCCGAAACATGTTGAGCATAGAAGAAGTGAAATAAAACTTAATAAATTGTGACATCAAGTTGGTCTCTTATTCTTCAACTACCAAAAGAATGTTCGTTTGGTCATGGCCTAATTTAGACATATAATATGACTAAAACAGATCGTGATGACAGATGCCTGTACGTTGTTGGGTAGTTCTTCAGTTTTTTTTTAAGTTTACCAGTAAAACTTTTACGAGATTAAATGGGATTAATCAATTGTGAAGCAATAAGCACGAAATACTAAGACAGTATGTCTGCATTCTTGCCGTTATTATCCTACAAGCAAAGCGCATGCGCCGTAAAACGTTTAGGTCTGTGGCTTGTCCAGCAGTACCATATTTCTCCACATTACTTACTTACTCCATGGTGCAGAGTCCTTCTTGAGAAGCTAATTGGTTTGCAGCTAGTCAAGAAACTCCCCGCATTTCACGAAACCCGAAGGTTCATTACCGCACTCACAAGCCTCCGCCACCTGTCTCTATCCTGTGGCAGCCCAATCCAGTACATATACCCACATCCCACCTCCTGGAGATCCAGCCTAATATTATCCACCCATCTACGCCTAGGTCTCCCCAGTGAACTCATTCCCTCCGGTTTCCCCAGCAAGATCCTATACACTCTCCTCTCCTCACCTATACGCGCCACATGCCCAGCCCATCTCATTCTTCTCGATTTTATCACCCGCACAATATTGGGTGAGGTGTACAAATCATTTAGCTCCCACATTAGCTCATAAAAGGCACGACTTTCGGAATATATATATATATATATATATATATAATTGAAAATAAAATGTGTGTTTTGATTTTCTTTACAACTTATGTATGAAACATTTCTCAATTTAAGAATAACGCAGGAAGATGGTATCACAAAGGTACACAGGTTTCCATGTAAAGTAGCCGTTATTTTTGTTGGATTTTAATCAAAATTAAATTTTCCTGACAGATTTTCGAAAAAATCATCGAACATATTTAATGAAAATCCTTCCAGTGGGAGCCGAGTTGTTACTTGCGGAAGGACAGAGGGAGAGAGAGAGAGAGAGAGAGAGAGAGAGAGAGAGAGAAATGACGAAGCCAGTAGTCACTTTTCGCAATTTTCCGAGTGCGCCTAAAAATGTGGCTTCAAAATGACATTTGAGATGAAAAGTATCATCAAAACATACGCCGTAGTTGCTGTTTATGTTATTATTAATTGCTATACTTAAACTTCTATAAAGACCAAGATAAACCTGACTTACATTTAAAAATTCAGTTCGTTCCGTGCAGTAAATAGCATCTTCCTTCGTTATTCAAACAAGTCACTTAATGCTGTATGGGGAAATAACCGCTGTTTGTTGTGAGATCCATACAAATGTCACTGCATTCTATGGAAAGAATGCAAGATTACTGAACATTAAGAAACCACCAGGCTGTAAACAGTTAATATATAGCACTTATCAGCGTTAAGACACTTGTGTTTATCGCTACTGTTCCGGTGTTTGTCTCCGCACAAATTAAGCGTAGCTCTGCACCATAATATTCTGCAGTGTCCGAAAATAAACTTGAGCATATTCCATTGCTTACTTTGGAGTAGACGTAGAGGCGATGGGTTCTGTTCTATTTTCCTGGTCTCAACAAGATCATTAGGCGAAGAAAACCTTTTCTGATAGTGAAGACACATGGTGACAAAACTACGAGATGAAGAAGAAACGTCACCACCCAAAGGCGCCATCACAGCCATCATCACCAACATCATCACTATCATCTTGACGTCGTTGACACGAAAGAATCTAACCAAGTACAATAACGGAACATCGTGGTGAGTAGAAAATGTTTTTACAGGCAAGAAGCTAATGACAATGAAGGAAAGTTGCTGGAATACAAATTATAAAAACAGAAGAAAAAAAAATCTGAGTCAGTCAGTCAGTCCCGAGTTAAACAGACGCAGGCAGAGAAACATTATACAGACAGAGATACAAGGAACTGCACAAAGAACGTAATGATGGCGCGGAGAGTGAAGGTTTAGTCAACAATAAACGCATTTCATTGCTATCTACATGAAAAACATCACCCACCAACCAAACCCTATAAAAAGAAGACAATATTCCATTTCATATACGATATTTTTTGAGGTGTTTAGTATACGCCACAGGTTGATACCCGCGCACCGAGACAGTCGCGAAATTAGTGCGTCTCTCAACCGTTAGTAAAATGACTGACTGGTTGATAAACGGTCAGTTTTTGACTCGTAACAGGAACATCGGTCATCGCCAGGGCGCGTTTCTGGGACCGCCCACACTCTAATCCAATTTCTATTCCAAGGATAAAATGGCCGAAGCGTAATGCTTGTAATTCAATTAAACGAAAAAGGGCCTAGAGTGGTGCAGTTGTAGCTACGCGGCTTTGTGCGCTTACGTGGCTTGGGGATCCAGGAAAATGAACTTCAATTTTCACTCTTTTTTTTTCTCTCTTTTATATTTCTACAAATGGTGTAAAGTCCCTTGCCTAAACTTTCTGTCCGATTATTTCACAATACTCCCGCTGTTGCTGCTATCACCACCACCACCACTAGCACCACTACTATTAACACAACCATCAGCACCATATTACTGATAATACCTCCGCCACTATTCCTGTGACCGTGGTTTTTATTAAGTTAATATTATATTGCTGCTGTTACTACTACTACTACTACTACTACTACTACTACTACTACTACGGTATTCAGCCAGACACAGAATTAAAAATTAAAGGTAAAGTGCACCCTTGTCCAGGCACTGAGGCTCTGTACAGGCCGTATGGCCAATAGGGGTAGTAGACGTATAGCTCTACTCTCTCTTGATCACGGCACTAGAAGATGGTGAGGGATCAGCGTCACGTCCCGGCTGCTCTTTATCCCCGGGAAATACCCGGTACCCATTGCACACAGAATTAGCTACGTTGATTTCCGATGTCAGTGAAACGCTAAATATCATAATCTTGATATTTCGGGGTAAACGGGAATTAAAGTGCCTCGAATTCCCGAAAAACTCGGACTACAAAGAGTACGACGATTTGGGAAACGTGATTACCTATATATGATATAGGGCTACACATTATTAAAGCTAACTATGTGTATTACACTGTATTAGAATACCAATGTAAACAAACCTGCAGCTGTACAATACCACAATACACACTATTCAGTCACATGGTAAAGAAATCAAAACCTTCCTACTCATCTACGCCAAAAGTCTTCAAGGTATCAGCTCGGACGAAACGGGACTTCGGGCAATCGAGAGTGCACTCTATTGGAATTCAGGAATATTTCAGACATTTCCTGGATGGCGTCAAGCTAAGCGGAATGGCATTGTGCCTATCGGGTTTCTTATTAGTCGGGTACAGAACAGAGTGCTGTCAGTCTGATGACTGGCTGGCACCGGAAGACGGCACCTGTATCTTCTCTGTGAGGATTAACGGCCCCCTACCGCTGTTCGACGCTCACATTCGCGACGACGACGGTCCCCAGGTGTGGCGGGGATTACCCGGGGTTAAACTCAGCATCCGTCCGCCAATATTACATCCCTCTCCAGACACATTCAGCTCCGACGAACGTGACGCGGTGATACATTAGTAGTTCGCGTACCACATACGACATGCTAAGAAGAAAGATAGCGCATTCCAGTTTGTTACTTTGTCCCAGACGCAATCTTTTCAAATTAGTCTCGCGATATTAAATTCAAATGCGTCTATGTAAATTACAACAGCCAATTTAATGTTACCACACAAAAACTGGACAGGGTTCATTTAACTTGTCTTTGGATGAATGAATCATGGCTGTGAGCCTCAGAAGAGGCAACCGTTTTGCAGCTCTTCGCAAACAACAGTCCAACCCGCTACCCCACACCATAAACAACAGTCCAAGCCCCTACCCACACCACAAACAACAATCCAACCCCCTACCCCACACCACAAACAACAGTTCAACCCCTTACCCCACACCACAAACAACAGTCCAACCCCCTACTCCACACCACAAACAACAATCCAACCCCTTACCCCACACCACAAACAACAGCCCAATCCCCTACCCCACACCACAAACAACAGTCAAACCTCCTACCCCACACCACAAACAACAGTTCAACCCCTACCCCACACCACAAACAACAATCCAACCCCTTACCCCAACCACAAAAAAGTCCAATCCCCTACCCCACACCACAAACAACAATCCAACCCCCTAATCCGCACCACAAACAACAGTCCAATACCCTACCCACACCACAAACAACAGTCCAACCCCTACCCCACACCACAAACAACAATCCAACCCCTTACCCCCAACCACAAACAACAGTCCAATCCCCTACCCCACACCACAAACAACAATCCAACCCCCTAATCCACACCACAAACAACAGTCCAATCCCCTACCCACACCACAAACAACAGTCCAATCCCCTACCCCACACCACAAACAACAGTCCAACCCCCTACCCACACCACAAACAACAGTCAAACCCCCTACCCCACACCACAAACAACAATCCAACCCCTTACCCCAACCACAAACAACAGTCCAATCCCCTACCCCACACCACAAACAACAATCCAACCCTCTAATCCACACCACAAACAACAGTCCAACCCCCTACCCCACACCACAAACAACAATCCAACCCTCTAACCCACACCACAAACAACAGTCCAACCCCCTACCCCACACCACAAACAACAATCCAACCCCTTACCCCAACCACAAACAACAGCCCAACCCCTACCCCACACCACAAACAACAGTCCAATCCCCTACCCACACCAAAAACAACAGTCCAACCCCCTACCCCACACCACAAACTTCAAAGTAAAACTTACGCGCATCAAAACGCAATGAAACAAATTAACGCCATGGCTTAGGAATATATTGGAATAACAGCAGCATGGTAAGTAGGCTAATGCGTAAAGTTCTCACCAAAACGTTAAGGTCACTTGGGGCATATAATAAAACTCAACGGAATATTTTGAATTCACGACTTCACAAAATAAACTCCTAACCTGAAAGGTCGAGACTACAATACCAAACGAAGCACAGGTACTTCCCAGAGCCTTTTACTGCTGCCGCCTTGTGGTTTTATAAATAACTACTAACAACTCTGATTGTTACGTAACGTTAGAATTACTAGACTTGAACTTTTATACATAGGGACGCTTTAAGAATAACAGGAAGTGACTACAGTATCCAAGGCACCACCCTCCACCCTCCCAGCCCCAGCAATCATACTATATTGCACCTTATAGATGCAAGTGACTGGAGTTTTAGGCGGAGGTGGGATTTGGAAATCCTCTACGGGACGATTGGGGGATGAAGAATGGGTAAGGGCGATTCGGCAGAGGGGATGGCGGAGAGGAAGAAGCCTGCAGGTCGAAAGGGGCAGCAGTTGGACAGACACATGTTGGTCACGGCTGAGGAAAAAGAAGGATCCTTCCCCGGTAATAACGACAGCAGGCAGGCACCAAGAATGCAAGCTACCGTGGTGGTGCATTTCTTAGCCGACAAGAATCTGAAATACTTCCTTCCCACAACAAATGCTCGTTTCTGTGCCTTTGTATTGAAGTCTTGTGACTAGCCCGCACACGAGTTTTGGAGACAGCTACATGTACCCTTGTCAGAGTGCCTGTACATAGCCTAGGCAAGCGACTTCCAAACCTTGGCATGTTTAGAACAGAAGAACACTGATATCTGCTATCAGAAAAATGACAATGAAGAACTTGTTACAATTGTTTTGCCGAAACCGGAATATGTCTAACAATTGTCGCCTGCACTTAACAATAAGGTCTGACATCCTACAGGTGGTTCAGGGGAGTAATTATCGGCCCCTCACTACGTAAGTCCTGATACCATCCCAAGCAAGTCCATTTGCGATTTGTGGTAATGGTAAACACAAAACCACAAATAAAATGGGGGATGGAGGTATAGATCCACGCAGTCTTTTCGTCGGCATAAGATGGAAGCGAAAGGCAGCTTCACGCTCCTGCCGCTTTACGCCGTCGGGATAACAGCACCACGCAAGGAACAGTAGGCTCGGTAGGCTCCAGAGCCACTCTTGGAGCTTTGAAGACGAGACCTTCTCTTGGCCCAGCCGGGTAGGGAAACACCATTCGCCATTCATCCAGCCTGGCTCTGTTATCCAAGCTACCCAGCAAAATATCAATCAACCACTTCACGTCCGCGCATCACATATCTGCTTCTTTCTCAACTTCTACTTCGTATTAGCTAATGGATCCGGTACTGCAACACACTGCATTACCAACTTGTTTAACCCCTTGATGAACAACAGAGGAGACAGCAGAAATGTCCACAATAGTGCAATGTTGACAGCAAGGATACTGACAAAGACAGACGAAAAGATCTGTGTGTAAGACAAAGACAGACTGTGGCAAACAGCCAATCCGCACAAATACTTTTCCCATCTCGGCAGCAAACAAATGACGTCAGGAACGCGTTCATTCGACCGAGAAAACAACTCTGATTCCTTCCATCTCCGCAGACTCTCTTGCCCTGTCGGCGACCTTCAGCACAATGGGATACTGTATTAGTGTGTTGACCACGATCTGCAATGTTTGATTGAAGCATCTACAGGACATATAAAAAGCATCGCCCCAAGCAGACTTGAGCAATTAGATAAGTTATCGTAATGTATTAAGATGTCTGAATCATATTTATGTGCTTTAACTACCATTGCAATCTTTGCCTACATACAGCATTTCTTTTAGTCAGAATTAATAACAAAGAACATGGCCAAGAACGAGTTTACAGTACCAATTAAAAAAAAAAACGAAAAACCGGGACACTCAACAACATTTGGTTAGGGGGAAGGGGAGTTGAAGACAAAAATTTTATTCTCTTCACATAATCAAAAAGCAGAGTGGCTTGTTAGTACTACTACAAAGAGATATTCTTCTTCCATTGGCACTACAGCCCACTGTGGGCTTTGGCCTGTCGCACAATGTCCTTCCATTTTTTCCTATGCCAGCATCTCTCTCCATCTTCTCACTCCCAGCACTTGAAGATCTCTTTCTACTTCCTCTTTCCATCTTTTCCTGTGTCTTCTCCTTCTTCTCGTCCCTTCCAGTTCTTGA
>Ga0123357_10002772_pt1 | contig 19759 bp, 13 predicted proteins | sample TergutEmb28metaG_FD_89873 | JGI IMG/M metagenome (GOLD analysis project Ga0123357, IMG submission 89873) | Embiratermes neotenicus P4 segment gut microbial communities from Petit-Saut dam, French Guiana - Emb289 P4 | ecosystem: Host-associated > Arthropoda: Insects > Digestive system > Gut ...
AGGGGGACAAACAAAAATAAACCAGAAAGCCAGTGATAGCTACGACTTAAGAGCAGGAATAGTAGCAGGAAAGAGAATAACAACAGAAACAGCAGGCATACTCCAACCGTACATCAAAGGAATGTATGGGCAAACCTGGACAAACGGAGGAGACATAAACATAGACCAAGACAACGTAAAAGGAAACTCAGCCGGAAACAGGTACGAAGTAGGAGGAGGACTCACTTGGCAGGTAACGCCAGACAAACAATTCTACGCAGAATATGACTACATAAAAGGATCAAGAATCGAAGTTCCTTGGAAGGTTAATGCCGGCTATAGAGTCGTTTGGTAAGGCAGTGTGGAGGTTATTCGGGACGCCCAGTGTGCGTCCCCTACAAAATTCCCTTCTATGGAGGGGCGCCCGTGGGGCGGGGTGGTTCGGGCGGCAGATTGCCGCCCCTACACGATAATCATAGAATTAGGCAATTTTTTGAATGTTACCGTGTGCACTACAAAAACCTATGGGCTCAGGTAGCACCTCAGTTCATAGGTTTTATTATGTTGAAAAATTAGTCGGGACGATATTGTGTACTCATACAATTAGGCAATAATTTTATTTCGCGTCAGGTACTCTCTCAGTCTTTTCAACCCTTCATCAATACTAATTTCAGGATTATATCCAAAATCTCTTTTGGCTGCTGACAGGTCAAACCAGTGGGCTGTTGACATCTCACGGGCAACAAACCTGGTTATCGGCGGTTCCCCTGATAAAGAGAGGAGCTTCCAGATCGTTTCGCAAAGAAAACCTGCTGCAACTGCGGCATTGGTAGAGATTCTTCCCTTTACAGGTGCTATGTCTGCTGCCGCAAGAATTTTATTCACCGTATCCCACAGTGGCAGAGGTTCACCGTTTGAAATGAAGTAAGCTTTTCCTGCGATGACTGAGCCTGGCTCAAGCTTCTCTGCTGCCTCTATATGAGCTGCAGCAGCATTATCAATGTAAACTGTATCAACAAGGCAAGGGTGATTTCCTATTTGCTTTAACTTACCGGCTTTTCCTTTTGCTATAATCCTTGGAACCAGGTGGTTATCTCCGGGGCCCCATATGAGGTGCGGGCGCAGCGCCACAGTTGCCAGTTCAGGGTCGTTTGCATCAAGTACCATCTGCTCTGCAATAGCTTTAGTCTTAGGGTAGTAAGCTTCATACTTTTCAGGGTAGGGGAGAGATTCATTACCATTTTCAATATCTTTCCCATCAAAAACTACGCTGGGAGAACTGGTGTAGACAAGCTTATCAATGCTGAGAGTACGGCATACGGATATTATATTTTCAGTTCCTTTAACATTCGCTGAGTAGTAATCTTTATACCTTCCCCATATTCCTGCTTTCGCAGCCACATGGAAAACAATATCGCAATCCTCGGCAGCTTTCAGCACTGCATCAAAATTTGCAATATCTCCATTATACTGAGGAACGCCAAGAGCTGTAAGCTCAGGATATATATTTCTGGAGATACTCGTTACTTCATGACCGGCATCAAGAAGCTTCCTGACAATAGCTTTTCCCAGAAATCCGCCTCCCCCTGTAACAAGGGCTTTCATGATATGACCTCTGCTGCCCAGACTGACAGCTTTTCCCGGAAAATTTTGGCGTTATGCCTTATATCTACCGGAAATTTGGGGTGGAAAAGTATGATATTTATATCTTTTGTTATGAAGTTTTTTTTGGCTATTTCCATAAGTTCGTTTCTGATGCGATTTTTCTGATTCCGTTTAACACCCTTTTCCAGTTCAACACAGAGAACAGGCTTCTGATTTCCTGGCTCTCCGATACCTACAAGGGCTGTACGGAAAACGTCAGGATGGTTGTTGAAGATTCCTTCAACAGGTATGGTAAAGAGGGTACCTGAAGCTGTTACAACGCGGTGTGACTTACGACCGCAGAACCAGAGCCGTCCCTTTTCATCAAGATATCCGGTATCCCCCATTCTGTGCCATATTTTTCCATCTTCACCCTGAATCTTTGCCATTCTTGTTGCCTGAGGGTTTTCAAAGTAACTTTTTGTTACCTGCTCTCCTGACACTGCTATCTCTCCTATTTCACCTGTTGCCAAAAAGAGATCGTCACTCCAGCTCTCAACAGGTTTATCACTAATAGGGATGATTGCCAGAGATAATCCGGGTACTGGCCTGCCAACGCAGATCCCTTTCCCTTTTGCTGTCTCGTAGTGTGTTTCTGAAAGAATTTCACGGCTGCTTATAGATGACACAGGTAGGGCTTCCGTTGCTCCGTATGGTGTGAATATCTCTGCATCTTCGGGAAGTATCTCTCTGAAATGCTGAAGTACAATAGCAGGAACCGGTGCTCCGGCAGATATAACCCGTTTCACACTTTTCAGATGAAGTTTTTTCTCTGTTCCATACCTCCCTACCCTATTAAGTAGAGCCGGAGAGCCGAACATAGTTGTTGCTTTATAACGGTTTCCCGTATTGATGATTTGCAGTGGGTCTACACTCCCCGGTTTTGTAAAATCCATTTCCGGTATAAGAGCTGTCATTCCCAAAGCGGGGGCAAACAGAGCAAAAAGTGGAAATGTGGGGAGATCGATTTCGCCAGGCATTATGTTATAAACTTCTTTTAAAGCTTTTACCTGGGCGGCAAAGTTGCCGTGAGTATAGACCGCCCCTTTTGGAGAGCCTGTACTACCACTGGTAAAGAGTATCGCCGCTATTTCGTCTTTGCCTGTTTCAGCAGGGCTAAATTGGGCATCTTTTCCATCCTGTTCTATTTTTTTAAGAGAAATGCCTCCTATAAGGCTGCTTCCTCCAACTCTTACCAGTGTCCAAACTGTTTCTTTTCCCCACCGCAGCACGATTCTTGCTATATGAGCTTTTGGTATTCCTATAAAAGCTTCCGGAGCACTATCTGAAAGACACCCTTTCATATTCTTTGCCCCTATCCCCGGGTCTATGAACACAGGGACGATTCCGGCTTTAAAAAGAGCAAAGGTTATGGCGAAAAGCTCAGGAGAAGGAGGGACAAGGAGGGCAACTCTTGTGCCACGTTGAATGCCGTTTTTTATGAAACCTCCTGCCAGTCTGTTACTCTGCTCATCCAGCTCTTTAAAGGTAATAGTTCGGCCTTTACTGGGGAATATAATGGCAGGCATGTTGGGCTGTTGGGCGGCCATTTCTGTTAGAGGAGTGGAAATGTTTATAAGTAGTTGTTCAGTAGGCATCTAATCTTTATCCTTTTTTATGGCGTTCACTTTTTGCCATATACTGCGTAAAATAGTGTGGAGTGTGGAGAGTGAAGTTTAATTCCACACTCCACTCTTCACACTCCACACTGGATTTGTTAAGTCAAAAGCCGAAGTTATGTAAAGAGCTTAAAATAGCGAATCCTGAGGGATCAATTTAAATTTCCGTTCCTTATACTCTACAATCTTTTCATCCCCTCTGATTGAATCGCACAGCATTGGTGAAAGGGGATCATATTTAAGACAGTTTTTCACCACTGATTGTGGTGTTGAGTTAGCATAGCAGTATATGCAGTTATGAGCACATGTGTTGTAAGAGCCTATGTCCTTGCTCTCTACGCAACCGCACTCTTTTCTTTGTGTCTGGTCTTTTCTGCTTGTTACAGGGTGCCCTACAATTTCTGAGATCAGAGTATTATCTATACATTTACTACGCTGAATACCGTAAATATCAAGATCTATTTTTTCGCTACAGCAAAAAAGTTGTAGGCTGTATTTATTTGCTATGCTACTAAATTTTTCAGCGATTTCGTTGACCAGTGTTATGTCCGGAGGAGAAGCATTAATTGATTTCGTGATTTTGTCTATTTTTTTGTAAAAGTCTAAAAAGCTGATTGTACACCTTTCTGTAAATGGATGTAGCTGTTTAGCCAGATACTCAAAGGCTTTAAAGTGGTACTCTTTATCGAAAATATCTGTAAGGATTATAGGGTCGTATCTCCATATAACCTTTTTTGGGCTAACCTGTTCTGCAAGCTGCTTAAAGGTGTTTATTATATTCTCTTTATCGTCAACTCCTACTTCCAGGGTTTTGTTGTATGGATTTAGCGTAAATAGGAAGTAATATTTATAACCTAAGTTATCCATATCTTTAAGGTATTTAAGAAACGGTTCCGGGTTTTTTGTCCAGAATGCAATGCACTCTACGCTTTCAGGGGCGAGTTTTATTTTAGATATATGATTGAAGTTCATTGGGTTACGGACCAGAAGTTCTCCGGCATGTAACCTGTTAATAAACCACTCTCCGAAAAATGCCGGAATATCTGTTCTTCTGCTGGCGCTTAGTATCATTTAACCAACTGCTTTACTTTTTATATTGAAATATTATGTTGCAAACAGTAAGCAAAATAAGGAGAATTGACAACATGAAAATATTAATTTTGTTACAAGCCGTACTATCAGCTCTTTCAGGTGTATTGGTTTCTCAAATGTCGTGGATTAGCAGGGTCGGCATCAGTTTATTTTACAGAGATTACGCTATTTTAAAATCATGGTGGCAAACGGCACTCTTATTTTTCGCTATTCTATTGGTATTAGACATTATCCAATTCGTTATTAAAAAGAAAAGTTCGATAAGTGCCTTATTTATCAGCATTATTCTTGTCATCGGGTTGCTTGGGTTATACGTTACTTTTCATGATTTTACCACCAAGTTTACGCATGAATTATTGAGAGAAAAGTCACACACAGGTTTCTATCTATTTTGGCTTACCTGGATTGGAAGCAGTGTTTATTTTTTAGTCATTCCAAAGGTAAGAAAAGTTAAATTGCTACAAAATTCCCGTTAGGGAATATCGCTAGGTAGAAAATTACACCTACCGCCATATCTGCATTCCGTCAGGAATGCACCCAACTTTATTCTGTAAGTCTTCGCCTAAAGGTTAATACTGCTGCTGTAAAAAGGATAATAGCTGTTATATAAAGATTAAGGACAAAGGGGAATATGAAATTCCCATGTACAAGAGCCTGTCTTGATCCTTCAAACAGCGCTGTTGTAGGAAGCCAGGATATTATCGGTATAACATTTGCCGGGTATGATGATAGCGGGAAGAATAGTCCTGACATAAAGATAAGAGGCATTATAAATACAGCCTCAACCCTTCCTATGGTTTCAGGTTTGTCAAGCATTGTCCCTCCAATAACTCCGATGCATGTGAATATTGCTGAGCCGGGGATAAGGAAGAGTATGTACAGCAACAGATTCAAAGGTTCAAACTTAAAAGGGGTGATTATAAATATAGTTATAGCTACCATTAGCCCTTTTATAAGGCCGTGGGAGAAGCCGGAGAATATTTTGGCAATTACTATTTCAGAGACTGTCACAGGAGTTACTCTGTAAGATTCTATGGTGAACTGTACTCGTCTGTGAAACCAGAGGCTCCAGACGCTTTCATTATATGCGGCCAGCACTGCCGTCATTGTTATAAGCCCCGGGGCTATAAAAAGACTGTACGATATGCCGTCCACCAGCCCGATATATCTTCTCATACCCACTCCAAAAGCCAGATAGAAAGTAAGAGGGGTGGCTATGACCGCTATCATTTCCGACCAGATGCTCCTTTTAAGCACCAGCATGTCTCTGTACCAGATTGCTACTGTTCCTTTTACGTTCATCCCCTTACCTCTTTTCCTGTAAGGGCAATGTACACATCTTCCAGAGACCTTTCCCGTAAGGATATTTTCTTTATTTCCGCTCCTTTCAGTATGTCCAGTGTTTCGGAGATGGCATTCCACTCCTTTAGTTTTATGGATAGGAGGTTATCATTGATTTTTACCTGGCATACAGATTCCATCTGTTCCAGTTTTTCAGCAAAAACGTTTACATCTCTCCCAAGTTCTATGTCGTAAACAGCTTCTCCTGCCAGTTCTGTTTTAAGCTCTTCACTGCTGCCAAGGGCTATAAGGCGGCCGTGATCTATTATAGCGATTTGGTTGCAGAGCTGTTCCGCTTCTTCTAGATAATGTGTTGTGAGGAAGATCGTCATATCTCCGGTCAGAGACCTTACATATTTCCACAAGGCCCTTCTTGTTTGCGGGTCAAGACCTGTTGTGGGTTCGTCAAGAAATAAGATCTTAGGGTTATTTACAAGTGCCCGTGCTACTACAAGCCTTCGCTGCATTCCTCCTGAAAATGTATCAGGAAAATCTTTCTGCCGGTCTGAAAGCTCCATAAGTTCCAGCAGTTCGTCTATTCGCTGTTTATAAACTCTTTTCTCCATGCTGTGGAGTCTTGCAGGGAGTTCAAGGTTTTCTCTGGCTGTAAGGTAGCGGTCAAGACTGTTTTCCTGAGATACTACTCCTATGAGTTTCCGCACTTCCCTACCTTGGGTTGTGACATCAAGCCCTTCTATAAAAGCTTTTCCTGATGTCGGATTCATGAGGGTAGTGAGAATACGGATAAGAGTGGTTTTGCCTGCTCCGTTAGGTCCTAACAGACCGAAAATAGAGCCTCTTTCTACCGTGAGATCCAGAGAATTCAGCGCTTTTAATGTGCCGTACTGTTTTGAAATCGCTTCAGTTTTTATTGCGTAGTTCATAAAAGTGTCAGTTGTTTCCTTTTTGTTGCCGGTTTGAAAGTTGCATGAAACCTTTTTATCATAATTTCGCAGGCATCAGAAATTTTATCAAGATTGTTTATATATAAAATCTTTATATTTCCACTCATAGCATGAAAATCAAATTTGTGTTACAAAGGCTCTATGAGAAAGTTCATCCCTCTTTTTAAAAAATTTCTTTATACCATATTATTTCTTCTGAGTTTTTCAGAAACAGGATTTGCATATAGGCCATTTGTAACGGAAGACGCTGGAGTCGTGGGCAAAGGAGGGATACAGACAGAAATGGGTTATGATTATACTAAATGGGACAATAATACTGCGGATCATACTTTTCTTTTAATATCGCCCCATTACGGAGTTACACAAAACCTTGAGCTTGCAGTGGCAGTCCCCCTTATGCTTCACCAGGCTGGGGATAATAATGCCATGGGTGTCGGAGATATTACTATTGCCGCTAAATATGCTATTTTGCGAGAAAACAATAAAGCAAATGATCCGTGGTTCACAGTGAAGGGTGGAGTGAAGCTAAACACCGGTGATTATGACAGAGGTCTTGGCCGGGGCGATATTGAATACGCGTTATCCGCGATTTTGTCTAAGTCATTTAAGGATAGGTTTACTTTTCATACGGAGCTTGGCTACTCTTTTGTTACATATAAAAAAGATAATGATCTTGGAAATTATTTTTTTTACGGTGTTGCAGCGGACTATGTTGTTAAAAAACCGTTTCATATTGTTGCAGAGATCAGCGGAAACAAAAATCCGGACAAAGACGCATCATATCAGAATCAGGTTTTGCTCGGCGTTATATACGAGTTTTCTGAAAATATAGCTTTTGATGCAAGTATTAAAAAAGGCTTTAATCCCGCATCCCCTGAATGGGGGGGAGGCATAGGCCTGACAATGACATTTTAGCTGTTATGAAAGAGAAATAATTTATGCATATGGCGGATGCGCTGCTCTCACCGGCAGTTGCAGGAACAATGTGGGGAATTTCGGGAGCAGGGATTGCATACTGTTCCGCAAAGGTAAAAAAAGATATGGATGATCGCATGATCCCGCTAATGGGGGTTATGGGAGCATTTATATTTGCGGCTCAGATGATAAATTTCACCATTCCGGGAACAGGTTCCAGCGGCCATATAGTGGGGGGGCTTCTTTTAGCCATACTGCTTGGACCATATGCTGCCTTTCTTGTCATTGCTTCAGTCCTTGTTGTTCAGGCACTTTTTTTCGCTGACGGAGGCCTGCTGGCTTTGGGATGTAATATATTTAATATGGGTTTTCTCCCAACTTTTATTGCGTATCCTTTTATATATAAAAAAATTGTTGGAAACAGCTCGAATAAGAAGCGGATAACTATTGGAGCGGTGACAGCTTCGGTAGTGGGCCTTCAGCTTGGGGCATTATCAGTTGTAATTCAGACTGTTTTATCAGGTATTTCAGCCCTTCCCTTCGGAACGTTCCTATTATTAATGCTGCCAATACATTTTGCTATAGGTATAATAGAAGGTATTGTTACTGCGGGAGTAGTGGCTTTTGTATGTAGGGTAAAACCTGAAATTTTTCAACAAAATAGAGAGATAAGCCCGTTTAATAAAGTGGTAGCTCTATTTATCTTTATGGCTTTTATTACAGGAAGTTTTGTATCTTTGTTTGCATCGGAAAATCCCGATGGCCTTGAATGGGCTGTTTCTAAAGTCACAGATAATAAAGGGATAAGTGAAGGGAATACCCAAGTACATACTTTTTTTTCTTATTTACAGAGTAAAATATCTTTACTACCTGATTACAGCTTTAAGCATAATGAACCCAGTTTAGATACAGACGTTGCGGAAAACGGGAATCAAAAAAGTAGAGCTAATTTAGCGACTACAATTTCAGGAGTGGTAGGTGGAATTATATCAATGGTATTTGTCTTTTTAATTGGCATGTTTTTGAAAAAATCCAAGAAAGAGATAAAAAACGAGCAGAACAGCGATTAAACCAAGATGCACCATTGGCTGCCTGATTATCGGGCGCACATTGTGCGCCTCTACATTACAGAAAATTTAGTCTGCATGACACTCAGGGCATCCGCCATGACGGAGTTTCGGGCAGTTACAATCTTTACAGTTACAATTTGTATTTCCCGGTAAGCAATCTTTGCCGTTACATTTACTACAATCACACCCACCCTTTTTTTGTGTACCGTCTGTTGGTGTCGGTGAAGTTGTGACGTTGCTGGTAGTTGGGACAGCAAATGCTATGCCTGTACATAGTATACAAGCAAGAAAAAATGAAACTATTACTCTAAACATGCCTCTTCCCCTTCAAATCTTTTCTTAATCTTATATAAATAGGCATATTTCTTTCTATATGTCGAGATAAAATCAGTTTTCAAGCATGAAGTATTTTTCGTATACATCTTCCAGGGCCTGAAGATGGCGTTTTTCATCTGCAAGCAGGATTTCAAACAGTCCTACCATTGGACTTCTGCCATACCCTTCAATAATTCGTTCATAAAAATCAACAGAATTTTTTTCCATATGTATGGCATATATCAAAACTTCTTTTGCTGTTGAGCCTGGACTGAGCTCCTTTTTTGGAGGTAGATAGCTAAAATTCACTGTTGTAGCAGTTTGCCCGAATGTTTTATCATCAAGCATTGCTTCGGCCAAAAGAGATTTTTCAAGCATAAATTTATGGTTAAGTTCATCTCTTGCAGCTTCTTTAAGAACTGTTTTTGCATTTTTATCTTTTATTTTTTGTATGGTTTTAAGGTAATTACGAAATTCATGATTTTCCATTTCAACTGCTGCTTCCAGTGCGGTTTCAAATGTATTGTACATCTGAGGATCACTCATACCTATCTCCTGAGTCTAATTTAATGGTTATATTTTAAATTTTGATGACTTTAGCATAAGTGAAGTTTTAAAGACAATAATTGTTTCTATAATGAATTGCTCTGTAATTCGTCTTCCCACTTTTATCTTGACTAAAAAAAACGTATACACTAAAGTTCTGTTCTAATTCTAACAAAACATGGGGGAAAAGAAATGTCAGAGTATGGAACATTACAAGATCGTGTACGCAATAAGTCGCTTTTAAGTAAAGTCATGAAAGCAGAGGATACCATACAGTTTTTTAAACCTGGAATGAATCTCGGGTGGTCAGGTTTTACACCTGCTGGCTATCCAAAGGTTGTGCCTATTGCTGTTGCAGATTATGTAGAGAAGAACAATCTCCAGGGGAAAATGAAGTTTAACCTTTTTATCGGGGCCTCTGTCGGCGCTGAAACAGAAGACCGCTGGGCATCTCTTGATATGATAGACCGCCGCTGGCCTTATCAGACAGGTAAGAATATTGCAGCCGGTATTAACGAAGGGCGTATAAGGATGGGTGATAAACACCTCTCCCTCTTTGCCCAGGATCTAGGTTATGGTTTTTATACAAAAGATTCCGATAGCGGTAAACTTGATTTGGCGATAATTGAAGTTTCAGCAATTACAGAGGATGGTGGTCTGGTTCCAACAACATCAGGCGGGGTTATTCCTGAAATTCTTATGATCTGCGATAAGGTAATCGTAGAAGTAAATACAGGACAACCTTCTTTTGAAGGTATCCATGACATGATATCCTGTAATAATCCTCCAAACCGTCAGGTGCTTAATATAACAAAGGCAGGCAGCAGGATAGGAACAACTTATGTTCCGTGTGATCCGAATAAAATTATTGCTGTTGTAGAGAGTAAACTCCGTGATAAAGGAAGAGCTTTTGCTGAACAGGATGACACATCAAAAGCCATAGCGGATAATATTATTGATTTCTTTACTCATGAAGTTAAAAAAGGGCGCTTGCCGAAGAATCTTCTACCTATCCAGTCAGGAGTTGGTTCTATAGCTAATGCTGTTATTGGTGGCCTTGCGCAAGGGCCGTTCTCTAATCTTACGGTTTATACAGAAGTTCTTCAGGATACAATGCTTGACTTCTTTGATTCAGGAAAGTTAGATCATGCTTCATCATGTTCACTTTCCCTTTCTGAAAATCCGGGGTTCCCAAGATTTTTAGAAAATATGGATAAGTATTTTGATAAGATAACCCTGCGTCCTCTTTCTATTGCAAATGCTCCTGAGCCTATCCGGCGTCTTGGCGTAATTGCTATGAATACTCCTGTAGAGATTGATATTTATGCTCACGCTAACTCAACTCTGGTTGGTGGTACACGTATGATTAACGGTATCGGCGGTTCCGGCGACTTTCTTCGTAACGGGTATCTGAAGATGATGCATACTCCGTCAAGTCGTCCAAGCAAAACAGACCCAACAGGAATTTCATGCGTAGTTCCTCACTGTTCGCATATTGACCATACAGAGCATGATCTTGATGTTCTTATAACAGAGCAGGGACTAGCTGATGTTCGTGGCCTTTGCCCTCGTGACCGTGCAAAGGTTATCATTGAGAAGTGTGCCCATCCAGACTATAAGCCAATTCTTACTGAGTATTTTGAAATGGCAAAAGCAGATTGTCTCAAGCGTAAAGTTGGACATGAGCCACAACTTTGGGATCGCGCACTGAAAATGCATCTTAACCTTGCACAGAACGGAACAATGAAAATTAAAAACTGGGATATCAAGATAGATCTTTGCGAATAAGAGCTATTTATTGAATTGTAGAAAAAAGCCCCCTGCCGGAATCCGGCAGGGGGCTTTTTTTATGGCTTTTGGCTATATATGGCGCTGCTTTTCCAGTTTGCCCATAGGGCATACATATCAATAGAAACGTGGCGCAACGGCCAGCACATAGCCCGTAGGGCTTCAACGCTTAATGTCCTACGGACAAAAAGATTTCCATTTATTTTTCTATTGATATGTATGCCCTACGGGCAAAAACTATGCTGCGATACAGTTTGTTTGGCGGGCTTTACTTGCGCTCTACCCACCTTACGAGCTTAAAAGATCCAGTGTGTAGTGTGAAGGGTGAAGTGTGGAATTATAATTAACTCCACTCTTCACACTCCAAACTCTACACTAAAATCACGTTCTACTTGTTTTACATAGTTAGGCTGCCCAAAAGCTGCGCATATTGCCCTATCATTCGTCTTCCCATTTTTATCTTGACTAAGAAAAACGTATACAGTAAAATCATGTTCTAATTTCATGTAAATCAGCATATGTTTTTATTTAGAAAGCTGCATCTGCTGCAGAGAAACAGCGATATAAACATAATAACAAAACAGGGGGTAAAGAAATGTCAGAGTACGGAACATTGCAAGATCGTGTACGAAACAAAGCGCTTTTAAGTAAAGTCATGTCTCCAGAGGATACAATACAGTTTTTTAAACCCGGAATGAATCTCGGGTGGTCAGGTTTTACACCTGCAGGTTACCCAAAGGCTGTACCTATCGCTCTCGCAGATTATGTAGAGAAGAACAATCTTCAGGGGAAATGGAAGTTTAACCTGTTTATCGGAGCTTCTGTCGGTGTTGAAACAGAAGACCGCTGGGCATCTCTTGATATGATAGACCGCCGCTGGCCTTATCAGACAGGTAAGAATGTTGCAGCCGGTATTAACGAAGGGCGTATAAGAATGGGTGATAAACACCTTTCCCTCTTTGCCCAGGATCTCGGTTATGGTTTTTATACAAAAGATTCAGAGAGCGGCAAACTTGATTTGGCAATAATTGAAGTTTCAGCAATTACAGAGGATGGTGGTCTGGTTCCGACAACATCGGGCGGGGTTATTCCGGAAATCCTTATGGTTTGCGATAAGGTAATAGTAGAGGTAAATACAGGACAGCCTTCTTTTGAAGGTATGCATGACATGATATCCTGCAGTAATCCCCCAAACCGTGAAATACTTAATATAACAAAGGCAAGCAGCAGGATAGGGGCAACTTATGTCCCATGTGATCCAAATAAAATTATTGCTGTTGTAGAGAGTAAGCTTCGGGATAAAGGAAGAGCTTTTACTGAACAGGATGACACATCAAAAGCCATAGCGGACAATATTATTGATTTCTTCGGCAATGAAGTTAAAAAAGGGCGCTTGCCGAAAAATCTTCTACCTATCCAGTCAGGAGTTGGTTCTATAGCTAATGCTGTTATTGGCGGCCTTGCTCAGGGACCATTCTCTAATCTTACAGTTTATACAGAAGTTCTTCAGGATACAATGCTTGACTTCTTTGATTCAGGAAAGTTGGATCATGCTTCATCATGTTCGCTCTCTCTTTCCGAAACTCCGGGCTTTCCAAGGTTCTTTGAGAATTGGGATAAATATTTCGACAAAATTACTCTCCGTCCTCTTTCTATTTCAAACGCTCCTGAGCCTATCCGGCGGTTAGGCTGTATTGCAATGAACACTCCTGTAGAGATTGATATTTATGCCCATGCCAACTCAACTCTGGTTGGTGGTACACGTATGATTAACGGTATCGGCGGTTCCGGCGACTTCCTCCGTAACGGGTACTTAAAGATAATGCATACTCCGTCAAGTCGTCCAAGCAAAACAGACCCGACAGGCATTTCATGCGTAGTCCCTCACTGTTCGCATATTGACCATACAGAACATGATCTTGATGTTCTAGTAACAGAGCAGGGACTAGCCGATGTTCGTGGCCTCTGTCCACGGGATCGTGCAAAAGTTATCATTGAGAAGTGCGCCCATCCGGACTATAAGCCAATTCTTACTGAGTATTTTGAAATGGCAAAAGCAGACTGTCTCAAACGTAAAGTCGGTCATGAGCCGCAGCTTTGGGATCGCGCATTTAAAATGCATCTTAACCTTGCCCAGAACGGAACAATGAAAGTTAAAAACTGGGATATCAAGATAGATCTTTGCGAATAGTTCTGTTTATTAAATTGTAGTTGAAAAGCCCTTTGCTGATTTTGGCAGAGGGCTTTTTTATGGCCTCGGCTTCTGGTTATATACTACGTTGTCTCTTCACTTTGCCCGTAGGGCATTGATGTCAATAAGAACGCGACACAACAACCAGTGGATAGCCCATAGGGCTTTAACGCTTAATGTCCTACGGACAAAGAGATTTCTATACATTTCTTTTTCTATTGATATGAATGCCCTACGGGCAAAAATTATGCTGCGATACAGTTTGTTTGGCGGGTTTAACTTGTGCTCCACCCATCCTATGAACTTTCGTCATATCTTGTTTAACGTAGGGAATGCCCAGTGGGCATTCCGAAAAGCCGGATGGCCAATGGCCGCCCCTACTCTCTACACTGGATTGATATATAGTCCAAAACCAAAGTCACCTTTTTCTCTTTAGCTAATCGACTAATTGCTTTTTTTGCCTGTAAGCTCAGGTAATGCCTGAGCTTACAGGCTTTCGACTAGTTTATATTTTAGCCCGACAGAGCTTGATCTTCATAACCGCAGGTCAGCGACCTGCGGTTGGGCTATGCAATCATACTCCTGCCTGAAAGGCAGTACCTTGAATAGTCCTCTTTCAGGCAGATATCATTTTTACTTTGTCTCCGCAGGCCAACGGCCTGCGGTTATGAAGACTTGGCAGCTTCGTTGCCTTTCATTCCCCGACGATGGCAATAATTCTTTCGCGCTTTTCGCGTCTTTCGCGGTTATGGTTTGTTGTTGAGGGCGCGATAAATCGCGCCCCTACAAACCACCCCGCCGCGTTCCGCGGCACCCCTCCATAGGAGGGGAATTTAACTCCACACTCCACACTGCTTCAGATATGGCCATAAGCCGAAGTCATATGTAAAATAACTTGCATATAGTGGCAAACATAAGGCACTATACCTGCCATCATGTCTGAAAATTTTTTTGTTACAACCCCTCGTGGTCTTGAAGAGCTGGTATTTTCCGAGCTTACAAACCTTGGCTTTAAAGATATAAAGCAGGAGCGGGGCGGCGTAAGGTTTAGCGGGAATGTTGTTGATGGTTACAAAGCCTGCCTCTGGTTAAGAACTGCCAGCAGAGTGCTGAGAGTTCTTGCCGAATTCCACTGTTCTTCACCTGAAGAGCTTTATGCCGGAGTTAAAAGCATAAAGTGGCCTGTCTATGTTACTCCTGATATGACGATTGCCGTAGACTCAACCCTGCGGGATTCTGCCATGACTCATTCAGGTTTTGTCGCTCTTAAGAGTAAAGATGCCATAGTAGATTCCATACGGGATAAATTTGGCCGGCGGCCAAGTGTGGACAGTAAGCTTCCGGATCTTCAGATCAATGTACATCTGGTCAAAAATAGATGCACCGTAAGCCTTGATATGAGCGGTGCCCCTTTAGACAGGCGTGGATACAGGCTGGATAGAAACAAAGCTCCTCTCCGGGAAAATTTGGCTGCGGCTTTGGTTCTCTGGAGCGGTTGGAAAGGTGAAGTCCCGTTTTACGATCCTATGTGCGGTTCAGGTACTATAGCCATAGAAGCAGCATTAATCGCTATGAATCATGCGCCGGGTCTTTTACGGGAGAGATTCGGCTTTCAGTCCTGGCCCGGTTTTGAGGCTACAGCATGGCGTAGCCTCTTAAATGAGGCAAAGGGATTAAGAAAAAGCAGGCTTGCAGTAAAGATAAAAGGGCATGACAGCTCTTTGAGATCTATTGATATTTCCAAGCAGAATGCTGCAAGAGCCGGCGTAGAAAGGGCCGTTGCATTCACTCCTGCTGATTTCAGCAATTTTGAACCTTTATCCGAGCCGGCTATGATTATAATGAATCCACCCTATGGCGAAAGAATAGGAGAAATTGAAAATCTGATTTCTCTGTACAAGCAGATAGGGGATACTCTTAAACAGCGCTGTACAGGCGCTACTGCGTATCTTCTCTGCGCTAATAACGAACTTATAAAGCATATAGGCCTTAAGGCGTCCCGAAAAATACCTCTCTGGAATGGCCCTCTTGAGTGCAGGCTGCTTAAATTTGAGATGTACTAGGCTGGTTGTATAAGACTTCAATCCCTTCAAATATTTCAAGAGATCTATTGAAAATGAACTCTTCAGAAATCACCAATACAAAATTATCTTCCTCCTTTATCCGGCTTAATATAACCCAGTTTCTGGGGGCAATGAATGATAATATACTGAAGTTACTGATAGTTTTTTGCCTCATACATATTAACGGGAAAGAGCATGCCGCCGTTATAAACTCCATTGCTGGTATTGCATTTGTACTCCCTTTTCTTCTCTTTTCGGCCCCGGCAGGCTGCCTTGCCGACAGATTTCCAAAATCATTAATGGTTCGTCTCATAAAAGGTGTGGAGGTTATAGTTACCGCTACTGCCTTGATTGCCTTTTTATCCGGTTTCAGTAATGGTTTTTATGTTGTCATTTTCATGATGGCAACCCATAGCGCTTTTTTTGCTCCGGCGAAATACGGGATTATTCCTGAGCTTGCGGAGCGGAGCCAGCTTTCCAGGGCCAATGGTGTTATAGAGTCTTTTACATATCTTGCCATAATTTTTGGAACTACTTTAGCGTCCCTGTTGGTTCAACTGGCTTCCGGCAGGTATTGGATAGCAGGTATATTTTCTCTTCTGATAGCCGTTCTTGGCTTATGGTCAGCTATGGGGATTAAGCCTGTAGCTGCTGCAGAGCCTAATCGGCGTATATCACTCTTTCCAAGTGAAATAGTCCGCACCATGTTCTCAATAAGACATGACCGTGATCTTGTTCTCGCAATTGCCGGCCAGGCATACTTCATGTTTATAGGTGCCTATGTACAGCTAAATGTTATCCCCTTTGGTATGGAAAAACTTGGGCTTTCGGAAGTAAGCAGCGGCTATCTGTTTCTTGCAGCAGCCCTTGGCATAGGGATAGGCTCAATAGCGGCAGCCAGATTTTCCGGAAGGCATGTAGAGTTTGGGATAGTCCCTATAGGGGCAATAGGTCTGACAATTTCACTTCTCCTGCTCCATTTTTTACCTGCTTCTGTTATTTCAATTGTTATTGCTCTGGTTTTTATGGGAATTTCGGCAGGTCTGTTCAGCCTTCCGCTGCAAACTTTTATCCAGTTTAAAGCAGATCCTCAGAAGCGCGGAGAAGTAGTAGCGGCATCAAGCTTTATAAGTTGGATCGGCGTTCTGTTAGCTGCTGTCTCAAGCTGGCTGCTTGGCGGTTATCTTAAGCTTCCGGCGTCAAACGGTTTCATAGTAGTTGCCTGTATTACTGTGATCTTTTCAGTTATCACCTTCTGGCTCCTTCCCGACTTTCTCCTACGTTTTGTCGCCATTTTAGCGACAAAGATGTGCTACAGGATAAAAATCATCGGCGAAGAAAACCTTCCTACAGAAGGGGCAGCCCTTCTTATTCCGAATCATGTAACATGGATTGATGCATTTCTTCTTATTGCCACTAATCAGCGGCGTGTAAGGTTTGTAATGGAGAGAAGCATATATAACACCCCTCTGTTGCGAAGAGTTTTTAAATTTATGGGGGTTATTCCGGTCTCTTCCGTCGACGGGAAGAAAGGTCTTTTAGAATTTATAAAATCAGCCCGCAAAGCTCTTGATGACGGGTATATGGTATGTATCTTTGCGGAAGGCGCTCTTACCAGAAACGGTATGTTAAGGGAATTCAGAGGCGGTTTTGAGCGGATACTGAAAGGGAGTAACTATCCGATTATCCCTATTTATATAGGAGGAGCATGGGGGAGTATCCTTTCCTACGCTTATGGCCATCTTCTTTCAAGATTACCGACACTGACTCCGTACCCTGTAACCCTGATTTTCGGTTCACCAATGCCTCCAACCAGCAGCGCTGCAGATGTAAGGCAGACGGTGATGGAAATGTCCTGTGATTACTTTGATTCCCGAAGGACAACAAGAAGATCTCTGGAAAAGCATTTTGTGCAGAGTGCGCGGCGGAACTGGAGAAGGCGTGCCATTTCAGACAGCTCAGGTAAGCGGCTTACTTATGGCAACACTCTTACAGGAACTCTGGTCATATCAGATAAACTTAAAAATATAGTCGGGGATTCCGAATATATCGGTATTCTTCTCCCCTCAACAATAGGCGGTGTCCTTGCCAATCTTGCGGTTATGCTTATGGGGCGTATACCTGTAAACTTAAACTATACGGCTTCTGAGAGTTCCATTAAATCTGCCGTTAAGCAGTGCGATATATCTTATGTAATAACCTCGCATACTTTTCTTGAGAAGCTTCCGGGTCTGCCGAAACTGGACGGAATGATTATGCTGGAAGATATAGTTCCGATAGTAAGCAAAGGGGATAAACTAAAAGCATTTCTTAAGGCCAGACTGTTTCCTGTGAAAATTCTGGCTCCTCGTAAAAACTTCACAGCAGATAGTATCGCCACAGTTATATTCTCTTCAGGGAGTACGGGAGAACCAAAAGGTGTAATGCTGAGCCATCACAACATTATGTCCAATATCGAGGCTCTCCGTATGGTATTCCGCCTTAATCTTAATGATAATATCTGCTCCGCATTGCCATTTTTCCATTCCCTTGGTTTCACCGCAACAGTCTGGCTCCCGCTGGTTACAGGTTTTTCCGCCGCGTATCACCCTAACCCGATGGATGGAGAGAAAATTGCTCAGCTCGTACGGGAGAACAAATCAACTCTTCTTGTTGCAACTCCGACTTTTCTTATGGCGTATATGAGACGAGCAACAAGAGAAGATTTTGCGACCCTCAGAATCATTATGACAGGGGCGGAAAAGTTGAAAACAAAACTTGCCGACTCATTTCAGGAGAAATTCGGGATACGGCCGATGGAAGGTTACGGTACAACAGAACTGTCGCCTGTTATCTCCCTTAGCTTGCCTGATGTTGATCTTGGCGGAGTTTTCCAATATGGCTCAAAAGAGGGGAGCGTGGGGCACCCTATTCCTGGAGTCGCGATCAGGGTCGTTGATCCCGATACAGGTGAAAAATTGAAGCCGGGCAATCCCGGGCTGATGCTGGTAAAAGGGCCTAATGTCATGCTGGGCTATATCGGACAGAGTGAAAAGACAAGAGATGTTATCCATGAAGGGTGGTATAATACAGGTGATATAGGGATTATGGACGATGACGGATTTATCAGGATTACAGACAGAATCTCCCGCTTCAGCAAAATAGGGGGCGAAATGGTTCCCCATGGCGTTATAGAAGATGAATTGCAAAACCGTATCGGTAGGGTCGGAGTAGTGGCCGTTACTTCAGTTCCTGATGAGAAAAAAGGCGAAAAGCTGGTTGTTATCTTCACAAAAGAAGCTGGTGATGCGGGGAGTTTGCAGAGATATATGTCAGAAAGCAGTCTCCCGAATTTATGGAAGCCTGGCAAAGAGTGTTATTTTGAAGTAGAGGCTTTGCCCATACTTGGGAGCGGGAAGTTAGATCTTAAAGGGGTCAAGGATATTGCCCTTGCAAAACTTGGTATGTGACGTAGACTTTTGATAATATACTGTGTTGCCTTCGTCGTGTATTGCTCGGCGTAGGGGCGGCAACCTGCCGCCCGCGATTACAACCAATGAAACGGCGGGCGGCAGGTTGCCGCCCCTACTGACTTGCTATTATTCATGTTCAAAGAGGTAATATTGCCTAATTATACAATTATATGATATCATTTTAGTTGATTTTTAAATGCCTTAATTTCTATTAGCTGAGGTGATACCTGAGCTAATAGATTTTGATAGTATATGCAGTAACATTCAAAAAATTGCCTAATAATATAATAAAAGGAAAAATAGGCAATAAAGAATTCCTCTCTGTGGAGGGGTGCCGGTCGGGCTGGGTGGTGATTACTGCCCCTGCATAACCAACCAACAAAAATAGCAAAGGGGAGAAATAATGAACAAAATATTCAAAACGGTTTGGAGTGAAGCTTCAGGCACTTGGGTAGCCGTGGCGGAAATAACAAAAGCTTACAAAACAGGCCGCAGCAGGAAAAGGAAACTGGTAGCTGCGGCGGTCTTGGCGGCAGCTTTAGGGCTTAGCTTTTCTTCAGCCGCTTATGCCAATTTAACTATTGACACCAGTGCTGGCAATAGTCCTTACAGCCAAAGCGGCGCTTCATTAGATGCCGGAGGTATACTTTATGTGGGCTACTCCAACACCGGCGAGCTGAACGTAACTAACGGTGGTACTGTTTCCGCTACTTATGGTTATATTGGTTATAATTCCGGCTCGGGCGGTACAGTTGCAATAGATGGAACTAACTCCGCGTGGACGACCAGTACTGCCCTTGTTGTGGGCAATTTTGGTACCGGCACTCTGAGCATCATCA
>Ga0123357_10002773_pt1 | contig 19758 bp, 10 predicted proteins | sample TergutEmb28metaG_FD_89873 | JGI IMG/M metagenome (GOLD analysis project Ga0123357, IMG submission 89873) | Embiratermes neotenicus P4 segment gut microbial communities from Petit-Saut dam, French Guiana - Emb289 P4 | ecosystem: Host-associated > Arthropoda: Insects > Digestive system > Gut ...
AATTTTAGCACACCCTGTATATAAAATGTGAATAATACAGGAACGAAATACGTTAGAATTATGAAACAAACTGCATTTTGAAGGGAAAAAAAACAGAGAGTATATACCATGTTTAAAATATTCAGTACCTATATTTGTTGAATAAATATATAAAATGCAATGTTTAAAGGTTAGCAGTGCAGTACGACCCCTATAGCTGTCGTTAGGCGTCAAAGGGTTAACATGTGTAATCTAGGATTTTAACATTTTAAAACTGCTGATTTTGATGTTTAAAGTGAGGGCAACTGACACCTGAAGTACGTGTTGGACTTAACTTACCTTTGTTTTTAAGAAACTTCCCGAGGATGGCACCTTGGTGCCAAAACATGTAGGAGTTGGCACCTAATATGAAGTTGTTTTGTGATCTGTTTCATTGTGTTTCAATTAGTGCATTTTGTTGGTTAAAACATGGAACATAACAAAATATTTCATCAGAAAATGTTTTCAGAGTTATGCCTAACTTTCCTAATGTTTGAAAGGTTAAAACTTGTTTTATCAGTTATTACGTTTGATACTAATGGCATTGATAGTTGATGGATAAATTTGAAGAGCTGCTACTACACATCTTGTCCTCTGTTTTACGCATGCTTAGTTTCTTCGTGTCTGTGATCCTTTCCTGTCTTCATCCGTCTATCACTCGGCACCTCCTCTAGGTACATAGAAGCCCTTGCACAAAGGGCACAAAACCTGTAGCAACAGAATTTCAACCATTTAAGGGTCTTGTGAAACTATCAAATGTCTGAAATATCTAAAATATAAATTGAAGGGCTTGGTGGAATCAGGGCTTATGATTTACGGTACCAGATGTCTAGCTTTTGTGTGATATTTTTCACAAATATTAATGTATACTAGTCATGTGAAATATGCTATTTATTCATTTATGTATTTATTTATTTATTCATTCATTTACTTATTTATAATGTGTACACAAAAGCTGCCAGGCATTTTAGTATTAGTTCAAACACATGCATCATGTAGGCATGCCTAGAGAGCATACCAGAGATGCTGTTTAACCCTGTTGATGCAGTGTGATGGAAATTCCACTTGATAGTTTCTGAGGTACTGCAGTGTGGAGAGATTACTTATCTGCCTCATTTGCAACTTATGTTCTTGAAATGTTCATGGAATGTTAAGAATATGTACTGCTTTTTTCCAAATAAGCACACAAAAAAAGGGAAACACAAAATATGAATAAAATTAAGTGCTATTAGTGTAACAGGAGTTACATTTCCTGGTTAACATTTAAAAAAAAAAACAGAATTTAAATTTATACCTAAAAATTTCAATATAATTTTTAATTTTCTTTGTGATATATATTATATGTTTCAACTTAATAATGTTGATCCTAATGTTTGGTAGTTTTGGAGAAACGAAAGTAATTCATAACCATCACATACTGTATCATTGGCTGCCCAGCTATAGAAACTTTATAAAGTCACAGCCAGTGCGACAAGATGTAAGGGAAGCCGGTGTGGCTTACTGGGGCCCGGCATTCTGGAAAGGGGGCCGGGCCCATCTGTGTTGCATATGTTGTTGACCTTCCTAATAGCATCATTATTTGTCGATTTGCAAATTAACCAAGTCACTATGCAACTGAGAGTCAGTCTTTCCGATCTACTTTAAAGTCTTTTAGCCAGACCTGAAAAAAGTTTTTCACCGTGGCCCAAACCTGCTCTCAGCAGTCCCAATCACAGCATCTAAACAAATCAAACATGAGGAAATGTGGTGGTAGATTCTAAAACTACATGCTTCCTTATTCATAATCCCACCATCACAGCTACCATCTGTCGGAAGACTGCCAACCACAAGTATCTATTTTAGAGGGTGCACAGTGAACACTGCACTCCTGACACTCTGACAGTAAGCATTAATCATGTTACACACATACTGGTACTTGTTTTCCTCCAAGCCCCTTCACTTGTTTTAGCAGTTGTGTAATGGTAAGCAGCACGTCCAAGCAACAGCAGCAGCAGTTCCAAATAACTTCCTGCAGACAAGTGTACTAACGTTAAACGTCATAATACAGTGAGCTCAGACATACAGCTTGCAGAATATACAATAACAAACATATACTTGAAATATTAAGTTATTGTACTGCTGTATCTTACTACTCTGAATGACTGAAAATTATCAAATACAACTTGTGTTTTACAATGTTTTTTGCAGTTGTAATACCCACCCTGCTTGTTGTCACTCTGTAGCCATCTTCTGTCTGTGATCAACAGGTGTGTCCCACACACATATATGATATTGGGTTCTTATGAAGTTAACGGAATTTGCAGGTGTTACTTTTAAATATTATTACACTGTATTAATTTAAAGTTATTTTAAAATTATGTTTCACCATACTGCAATATCGTACTATATCTTGGATTTTAATGTTGCAGTCTTCTATGATTTTGTTTCATGTTCTGACATTGCATACACCATGCAACATATTTCATGTCATTGTTTATTTACTGACAGATAATGCACACTATTTTTGATATTCTGAGGACCGTGCATTGTGGTATATTCTTATACTAAAACCAACGAGAAGCACTAATTTCTCAAATTTGTTTTTGGAATAGGACTCTACATGTTTCAGACAGCATCCCTGTCCATCATCAGGAGTCTAGCACTGTACACACAGCAATACATACAGGTTATGTTGACTGCTTGCCCACAAGCAGTCAACATAACCTGTATGACGTATGCCTATTGCTGTGTGTACAGTGCTAGACTCCTGATGATGGACAGGGATGCTATCCGAAACATGTAGAGTCCTATTCCAAAGATAAATTTGAAAAAATTGTACTTCTCATTGGTTTTATTATAAGAATGTAATGCACACTATATTAGGCCAATCAATTTTAATGCATCAGGGTTATAGTTAAGAAGTGATTAACTTACAAATAGTGTGCGTTAACTGTTGGTGAAAGAAAAGTGATGTGGTGTCATGTTGTTTGGTACACAAGTGCAAACAGTCTGGAGAAATAATACTTATACCCATTTACCATGAACGTGTATTTAGCACCTTCATCTCAAATGCTGGTATCCATTTCCTGGACATTCTCAGGATCACATTCCAGTTTCATAGTCAATGAGATGACAACCTGAGATTTTTCATGGATTTTAGTGTAAAGCTAGTTTTGCCTCTTTTCAATTTTTGTGGCCTGATACAGTGTATGACACATTGTTCTCTACTATAGTTTGTTCATCCGTTATGTTTTCTTGTATAATGTCTAAGGCAGGGTGTGTAATAAACAATCATTGAATATTGTGACACAAAATGTGTATCTAGCAACCTTCGGTCATTTGTATCGTGACCTCTGTTTCATAGAATTTTTACAGTCATTCAGATTCATTACATTTCTGATGCATTTACAAAGATTTTTATTTTGCAACTATGTCTTTTATCTGATTGTCTGCAGAAAGAAATCACTTAATGTATTAACACCCTTGTTTAGTGACTGGTAAATAGAGTGAACACAATGTGTGATATAATGTTTAGCAGCACATTTATGAGATTAATAATTGTCGTTAGGAGTACATTGTGTGCACCTCAGCATTCCTATTGGTGTTGTGGGCACAATGTGAAGACACCTTGTAGTAGAGCACTTGTCCCATCATTACAAGTTGTATGGGTTTCCCCTTTCCTAATGCTTCCAGGAAGTACTGTATTTTCATACATAATTTACACATTCCAGTATATGTTATTGTTTGTATCATAAAAACATGTGTGTTTGTATCATATACATAAATTACAGAATGATAGTAAATTGTGATTAAAATTTCTTGGTCTGTACTGCTCAGAAGAAAACAGAGATATCAGCCTCTAGCCTGAATTTTTTAAAGAAACCAGTTGTAGGATAAGTTCTTAGCATTTTCAGTTTTTATACTAAGCTAATGGGTCATTCCATGAGTAAAGTTTTGGATCGTATTTCCATTTACATTAAGACACTTTTGTAATATATGGTGGAAGGATAAAACTTCCAAATTGTTATGTACTGTACTAAGATTCAAACATGATGGCTGGTGAGTTCTGTTATATACCAAAGTAATTATTCATATGTAATGTTGTACCATCAATTAATGCTATATGTTTCCATATAAGATATACCATTTTTAAGTATTATACAGAATGAGTAAAAAGTCCCCGTGCACCTGTCAGAGGTAGGATATAGGTTAGAATAGAAGTCACAGTGAATAAATGTACAGCACCGCTGGCCGAGATTGTGGCATTGGGGAGGACTGGGACTACGTGACAGAGGTCACATTCATTCATTCATTCATTCATTCATTCATTCATTCATTAATATTCAGCCTTGAAGGCCAGGCTTGGCAGGAACCAGAGCCCAGTCATGTGACCGGTATGGCTGTGGCACACTGCATCCTGGGCAAGTTCTTGGGGGTAGTTTGCCATTGCTTTCCCGCGCCTTTAGACGTTCCCACTTTAGCCGCCAGGTGCCTCCGTCCACAATGACGCGAGAGATCCTAACAGCGAAAGGTGGAACTATGGGCGAGAAAGATGTCTGGTAGTAATTTTGCCTAAATTCCGACTTCCACGTAAATTTAGGGATCTTTTACATGCCACAATCTATGACATGGGACCGACAGCTTTACTTCCCCTCCAAAGGAAGGCGTGCTGAGGATTTTTTCGCCCTAAAAATCCGACCGCTTCGGCTGGGTTTGAACCCGTAAACTTGGGTACTAAAGGCCAGCACACTACCCCTAGACCACCGAAGGTCACATATGCCAATTTAAATGTTTTATGTGTGGGACTGTGCCACTTCTAGGGCAGTGCATCACCCTTCTTGCACAGGTGCACAGGGACATTTATATCACCCTGTAAAGGTAAAGCAATCCCTGTACAGGCCTGGATAGGCCCTGATGGTTCTAGGAGGTTGTGGCTCCCAGATTTCATGACAGTCGGCACATGAAGGTGGTAAGGTTGTCAGCCCTTTGCTCCAGCCGCCTGTACCCAACCAAGAAATATTCCTGGTGCTCATTTCTGTAGAGGCTGTCGACCCCTGGGCCATAATGTGGCCAGAAGGATTAAGTCAGTGAAATATTCCAGTGATGCCATCAGGAATCTAATCCGTGACTTTCTGACTTGTAACACAGTGCCTCAACCAACTGTGTCACCACATCTGTGATCCCCCCACGTTCATACTGTGTAATAAGATAGTTATAATATGTAATAATGTTTTATCATAGGCTAGAACATATAGGGTCGTTACACGAAGTTTGATGTCTCATGCTCAACTGTAGGTTCTTCCTCCTTGACAAACTGCATGTGAGACCACTACATTTGAAGAAAATACTTTTGGAAGTAAATATCTAGCTTGGCTGTCTAACAGCTGTTGTTTGTATTATTTTCTAGTTTTAGTAACGCTGTAAAATGTCTGTCAGTTAAAGTTTATGTCTGAAAAGTTCATTTTTACACAGAGAATTATGTTCAGGTATAAACCTGTGCGACAACATGGACAGGTATTGAGAACTGACATGCTGATTGGTTTAATTAATCCACATAATGTTGCTGTTGTGCTACTATTGGATACCTGCCATTTTGTTTGAATCCTAGAATAGTTACACCTTTTGACTTCATTTTTTTTTTTTTAAATTTTCTCCTGATCCTCTGCTTGTGCACTGAATTTGTGATATTTTGTTGTTTTATTTCAAACTGCCTTAAAAAAGGCATTATTGACAGTTGGACATGACCTTGAGAATTGTAGTGAAATAATGGAAGTGGAAATTCTATTAGAAATTTAGTAATTATATCCCACAATGACAAAGAACAGTTATGTGCTGGCTGTCGTTTTTTAATCGGAAATTGATCAGAATAAAAGTGAACCGTCTTTAAACATTTAACGTTTTTAATGTCAGTGATGTAGCCATAGACACTACAGAGCAATGTGATAACTTTCAGACTTGTATCAAGTTCTAGAATGTTGATGCTGTGAAGTTTTGTGTGTGTGTGTCAAGTTGGTAAGTGCTGAATAGGCATCTTCGTATCAACCCTGTTATTTTCACCTAAACAGGAAGTCACCTCACATTGAGTGTTACCACACCCATCCTAATGCAATTGCATTACCACAGTTTCATTTATGAATGATTTTTTGCATTTGCTGCTGCTGCTGCTCCTGTTATTTTTATTGGAGGCTTGCTAGAATTTGAATCTGTCTTTGTGAAGCATAACATTACGATACTCGTATGTTTAAAAGGTGCCTTGTCCTGTCTGGAGTATACTTTCAAAGTGAAGCACTTTCTGCTTTTGAATACAACAAAAACATACTTTGGTAAAAACTAGCATTTTAATGTGTTTTAAAATATGACCTCTTATGTATGTCTGTGAATGTGCTCGTTTACTGTAAAGGAAGAAGAGAGATTGCATTTGAGAACAGAATATAGCTAGGAATATGGCTGGAACATGAAAGGATGACATAAGGGGGAGTTTAAATTATAAACATAGTGAGGAATTTTATGATTCATGTAAATCACCTTCTTTTGTCAGGTTTTTGAAATCAAGAATATTATAATAGACTGGTCATATAGCTTGCATAACAAGGTCCCACCAGTTGTCTGGTAATTCTGTTTATTGAAATATTTTTAATGATAACTGCATTACATTCTTGGGGTAGCAATACGTGCCTTGGTCTGTGTAGTGTAGGGTAGAGGGGACTGGAGGGGAACACAGCAGTAGGGAGTGAAAGTGGCAATCTTGAAACAAGTTTCATAATCTAAATGTTAAATGTTGTAATCAACAAGATGCGGAACAAAGTTTGAATGACAAGCTCTAGCAAGTCTTTGTGGCCAGAAGGTGGAACCACTCATTGCTTTGTGTTTTCTCCCCCTTGCATGCTCAGGAAAAGTATCCTGCACTATGTGCAGAGTTGGTGAGTCTGTCACAAATTGTGCCACTGTGCCATTTTGCCATTGTGCTTTGCTTCTGTTCTTGACACCTCTGTTGTGCAATTCTTGAAAGCATATGTTCTGAATCATACAATGTTCCTCTTGTTACATAAAATGAACTACAAGCCGACTATATGTGTTTGAAATTAATGTGATGCTGAGTTAAGTAAAGACTAACTTCCTGGAGAAGAGTCTGTCTGAAGAAGCTAAGTTGCTCAACTCATCGAGATATTCCATGCATTTGATCGACACCAGTGTTTTTCATTACTGTATTCCCAAGCACCAGCCACTGGTCATTATCCTCAACCAAATCAGTCCATACCATCCCATTCCATTTCTAATTTTAATAAACGGGGAGAGAAATGTGGGCAAGTATAAAGAATTGGGTGAATGGAATATCTGTTAGGTCGGTGTGTCGTTTGTTGGGTGGTGTGGTGGACAGATGTATGATAAATAGGGTGGCTGGGTATATGTTCGGTGAATTTATAAATCACATGCCATCTTCATCCCAACTGATACATCTTTGATGAACCAAAATTAGTAAGACCCATCCTTTTTTAAATGATAGGACTAATTTTCAAAACTTGAAAGAACAAGTCTTCACTATTATGGTCCAGGACAGTATGATATTTTCACAAGTTTTACATCCCTGTGCAGGGGCAGATTTACCATGAAAGTAAGCAAGTTTAAGGTTCAGGGCCCTTCACGGGCCTGAGCGCCTTCCATGGCCCAGGGAGGGGTCCTAGCAATGTGTTCACATAGTCAGTTGTTTTTTGTGAAATTTGCAAAAACAAGATATTTTAAGCACAGTCAGTTCAGTATTATAGAGGCGTGTCAAGCAGTTAGTTAATGAAACGAGTATGTTATTTTTCCAAATTTTGAGACGTTTGTGGTGTTTGTCAGCTTTTTTAAATTTTTAATATGTTCTGATTTTTTTCCTCTTATAAATATTCACTTTCATACCTGATTTTGTATTCATGATTTTCTATTCTTTTTATTATAGAGGGCCCCCAAAATTGTATAAGCTTTTGGCCCCACAAAACCTGGATCTGCCCCTGTCCTGGCATAAATGCATGAGGAGCTGAAGATTGTAATATTGTAATAATTCCAATGTAACATATGCTCTCAAGGGATTCAGTGTAATGAATTGTGGCCTTTAATTTCACTTGCTTTGCTGTTGCTTTATGTTTCTTTGTGTCTGGTTTCCTTATTGTTGCCTTCGTATATTTATTGTTTTCTGATGCACATTTCTCAGTATCTTGCATAACATAATTTTATTGAAGATTGTCATTCACACAACATAAGATATGATTGTCTCAGTATATCTGTGTTCTTATCTGAGGTTGGGTGATTCTGATGCAGTGCATATAAATTTTTAAGAGACACTTGCGCCTATGGAATATGTTCTTAAGTCTTACATACCATGTATCTTATAATGACTGCATAAATGTTTGTTGTTAAATTCCTCTTGTATACATTAATCACTTTAATGTTGGTGTTGTACGCATATCAGTCATGTAATACAATTGTGTGCCTCTCCCCTCTTCTGAGGCATATGTGGGAATTTTATATTCAACACTGCCGGTACTGCTTCCTTCCACTTCCTTTCCAGTTCCATCATTTGTATCCACTGAATAATTTGACACTAACATATTCAGTTGATGCTCGATTGTTATACGATGTAAGAATCATTCATTACGCTGGCTTAACGTGATTAGTCTGCTACAGAATCACCCAAATTAATACAGAATTTTTAAACAACTGAGTAAGAAATTGTATTAAAAAATCTTCATTAGCTAAATTAAATGTGTTAGAGATATAACGTTGTTGTGGTCTGCTGTTTGTGGGTGAGTCATGTGTTTTTGCATTCTCTAGCAGTGACTGATATGTGTTACAGCACACCACGTAGCGCCAAGCCTTGGCTTGGAGCTTCACCAAGGCTCAATTTTCGCCAGCCACAATCCACAATGGAAACTGTGTTCTTTGGAAATCTTGTAAGTATTTGTATCAATTCCAGGAATGGAATGGTAGTATTTTGTGTAATGTTGTACCTCTGTTCGTGTACCACTCTTACCATTTTTTTTTTTTTCATATTCGTACTGTGCATCTTAATATTATCTAAGTTTTATTTATTCATCAACTGATGCACTAGTGAGTTGTCTCAGAAAAAAAATATTAAAATTTACTTCAAAACAGCTCCTACATGTTTTGGTGTTACATTTACACCACCTTCAGGGAGCGCATTAATTTGTGCTTACTAACGTTACAGTTGTTAGAACTTTAGGAAGCACAAATTAATGCACTAGTGAGTTGTCTTAAAAAACAATATTAAAATTTATGTTAAAACAACTCCCAACATGTTTCGGTGTTACAGTTACACCATCATCAGGAAGCGCATTAATTTGTGCTTACTAAAGTTACAGTTGTTAGAACTTTAGTAAGCACAAATTAATACACTAGTGAGTTGTCTTAAAAAATAATATTAAAATTTACATGAACATTTGCATTAAAACAGCTCAGACATGTTTCGGTGTTACAGTTACACCATCATCAGGAGCGCATTAATTTGTCCTTACTAAAGTTACAGTTGTTAGAACTGTAGTAAGCACAAATTAATGCGCTCCCTGATGATAGTGTAACTGTAACACCAAAACATGTCTGAGCTGCTTCAATGTAAATGTTCATGTAAATTTTAATATTGTTTTTTAAGACAACTCACTAGTGCATCAGTTGGTAAATAAATACAACTTTGATAACACTCTTACCAGTTTGCCTAATTACATGCACCTGTTAATGAATCACTTCATTGAAATGTAAGTACAGTGAAACCCAAAACTAGTGCCTCTGTTTCTTTACCATGATTTGTGGGCAGTATATAGAGGGTGGCCTTAAATTAAAGCACTGTGTAACAGGGAGTTTCTGTTCACAGGCTTTCATGGGTGCTAAGGGAGGGTGGTGCTATATCGAGGTTTGACTGTATTTGCCTAGCGTTAGGTTGTGCTGCTCCAGATATCTACATTAAGTTCCTCTGTTGCTGACACATTCCGTATCTTATGTAACTTTGGCTTTCAGGGTATAGCTGCATTGTATGTAAAATTTATTCCAAAAGTTTGGTTTACCTTTAATTCAAGATTTTCAGAGTTAATGCAAGACAGAACCTGGAAGTGGACAGATACATAGGTCTTGTAGTTTGAGTATTGGTTGAGGGGTGGAATTGGGCCGTATTCACTGGGAAGCGGCCATATGGTTAAGAAGCATGATAACAGAGCAACGTTTAATTGCTGGAATTGCTCAGTTTTTGTATGCCTTCACAATTGAAATTCTTGGGGTGTGAATTGTTTCAGTGGCTTCCCTGATGGTGTTGGAATAATAAGTGCAGTTGAGATCTTCATTCTTCTGTGATGTTGTGCAGCATAGATTGGTAGTAAGTTACTGACGTCCCTTGGACTCCTTGACCCTCGAAGATGGAACCAATAGTTTGTCTCAAAACGTCGGCTACTACCAGTCATCGCTGTGTAACATCTCAGTAAGAGTGGAGATCTCGTTTACATTGCGGGAGAAGCCTGAAATCATGAATAAGTGTGGCTGTTTGCTAAGGCTTCAGTTTTACCCTTCCTCATAACCACATGTCCCCTTCCCATTGTACAGCACCACACTCCACACTGCCATTGTTACATCCACTGTGAGGTCTGTGGTTAAGACCACAACACAGGGGTGTATATACAAGTATTTATGAAATGTGATAACTTAAATATGAAGACTGCTAGCCACCTACATGGCTAAACTCTACTGTAGAATTTAACAAATAGTTAGATGCGTTAACAAATCAAACAAGCACTAAACATGATAATAACAAGAATCAATCATGGCTAATCAATCTAACATAAAATTTACAAAAGAGCAAATTCAGACCTTGCCCCTAGGCCCCAACTATGCAATAGAACAAGAACCCAAACAATACATCAATGAGTTAATAATAGGGAAGGTGCACACCTCTACTGTAGAAGTCATACATTTGTTTTTATGCCATAAATTACACATAAAGGCATGCCATGAAGGTGTAATGGGGAGCAGAGGTATTGCTGAACTCATTTTTATCCTAGGCACTAGAGGGGATAGGGGTGAATGGTTAGCTTTATGCCCTGGCCGCTTTACCTGCGGGAAAGAGACTCTGTTACCTGCTGAACAGGGGGATATTTGGACCCCAGAGCTGGTCTGGATGCTTTGGAAGTAGGGAAAAAAAAAACATTATCCTTGCCGGGTGCTGAACCGTAATACCTCACTAGTCAGTCCCATAACTTATTGATTGTACCAACTGAGGTGTATGTGACTTTCATTTTTTCTGGGACTCTTAAATTATAAAATGAAAGAATAAAATTTTATTGTTTTATCTGATAAGTAACACAACTGGATGACTAACTTAAAAATGACTCTTAAATTGCATTTGATTCATCATGGGGTTTAAATTGTTGCAACAAAAAATTCCTTCTGCATTTTAAAAGTGCCTAGATCCTAAGTGAAAACTCTCCTTAGTCCTCTGTTCTTTTCGCATTGTTATGGTATGTATGTTGTGGGTGTAGCGTATAGTTCAGTGTGATTTCTCACAGTTCAATAACAGTACCTTTTGTTATTATCTTGCAATCTGTGGTGCATCATAATGAAGAAAAATACAAAGGCAAGCCTGTTTGTCATATTTATGTATTAATATGAGCAATGCACACATTTAGTTATAACTCTGCCTTTTCTTTTGCCGCTTTTAGGAAAGTTATTGTGTAATAACACTGGCTGGCTGTGAACACCAATTTATGCCATGACGCAGAGTTTGCTGTTAAAGCTTGGTATTTTCTTCAGTATATACACATAACTGCACAAGGGCTATTATGCATTTGCAGCTGACATGATTTTCATTGTTGCCATGTGGTAAGGAAGTTTGAGTTTAACCATCAGGTTGCAGGTTTAATAATTTGTATCTCATTGTGTATTGAGTGTCTCTTATTTTTGGCAACTATGTGCGGAACATGAAGGTTTTTTTTTTTTGTGATAAAGCTGCCATGTTTGTGGAGCAATAAAAGAAACACCTTCTAAAATGAAGCATCAGGAGGAAACTGGGACTCTAAGTCTACACAGGATGTTTTATTACATTCTGTGTGCTTGTAACAGTGGTTGGGACATAGGCCATAAAAGTTTGAATCATCAGCTGGGATGGTCTACTGGTTATCATACAAATTATTCATTCATTCATTCCATTGGCACGTACAGAATGCGACGATTCGTTGCCGTTCTCAGGAGCTTCTTCCATTCCTCTTTGTTGTGTACTTTTTCCTGCCACCCTTCTTCACCAACTATTCTTCCATCCTCTCCCACCTCATCTTGCTATCTATTTCTTGATCTAACTCTCAATCTTGTTGTTCCCAAATTCATATATAATAACTTTTTGGGAATTCTATTTTCTTCCATTTTCTGTACATACCCAAACCAACATAATCTATTTAACCTTATTGTCTCTATTATAGTAGGTTTTTTTAACACTTGCATAAATTTCTTTATTGGTTAATATTCTCCAGTTTTCTTTTTCATTGTCATAGACTGGGCCTAAAATTCTTCTATACACTTTCCTTTCAAAAATGTTCAATTGCTTTCTATCTCTCTTTGTTAGTGTCCCAGTTTCTGATGCATATGTTAACGTTTTGTCTATTGTTGTGTTCTTTAGTCTTAATTTTAGTTTCTTTGATATGTTTTTATTTTTAAACAAATTTTGTAACATAAAATATGTTTCATTAGCATACATATTTGGTATTCAAATTATTCCAGACTCCATCGTAACCACTGCTGCCAAAAAATGAAAATGTAAAGTTGTCCCTGCACTTAATTACATGCTGTGTCATAAAGGCATATGGAAAAGTGGAGGTATATCACCTCACAACCGTACCTAACCTACAGGAATGAATCTCATTGTGCAGAACACAGATCTTGAATCTAATTGCCTTTGGATAGCAGTCTGCATGGTTCCCAGAGCTGGTTTGGGTGATATGGGGGGAAATGTATCTTCTGCTAGGAATTGAACCCAAAGTTTCAAGTCATGTGACACATAGCCAAACCATCTTACTGACTCAGTTATCCTGGTCCCTGATGCCCCTAATGTGTTATAATTAATATGAAGACAATAAAACATATCAATATAATGATATCCAGTCATTTGCAGATGGTATCAAAGCTAAAGTCCGCTCACTCATTGGAACGTTCGATGTTATTGCAATTAGCCCATGTCAGCTTTGGTCATCATTTTGTATTGAAAGGTGTGGTAGCATTTGTGCTCATGGTTAGACAGTTTTAGGGTTTACTTTGAAGCCCGTAAAACTGAACTCTTCATATGGCAGCATTTGGTGACAGAATTAGGTAGTTGTCACTACCCATAGCATGCGCAGCACATTAGCAGCTCAACACAGATTGACCAAATACAGGTCTTCCCACCACAAGTCAGTCGATAAATCTCCAATGTGTATGGCTGAATCATTGTAATTGTTTGTGCTGTTTTTATTTGCGCTTTGCAGTGAATAATGATTTTAGAAATAGTGTGATATTTTGTGAGGGTGCAACACTGATGTGAATATGTCAGTAAAACTGAAAGTTTATTTAAGCTATTCCATGCTGTAACTGAGGTGTCCTGCTTACGAGTGTTGAGCACTTTGTCTAGTAAACTTGAATGTTTAATGTCTGTGAAAATATACTCATGCTTCTGTTGCCATATCTTGCCGTGGCTATGAGTAATGTCACCAATGAAATACTGTTTTATGATGTGATGGGTAAGTACACACAAGACAATATTTTGTTAAACAGAACTCAGTGTGGAAAGGGTTCAATATGACAGTCGTCTTCTAAGGAATGTGATAATCCTGCCATCTCGGAATAGTTCAGTTATAGTCACTGGTAACTGTTCTCTGTATTGTTGATTCTTAACCTTTTGGCACCGCAATTATTTTTTTAATTTTAGCACACCCTCTATATAAAATGTGAATAATACAGGAACCAAATACGTTAGATTTATGAAACAAACTGCATTTTGAAGAGGAGAAAACGGAGAGTATATACCATGTGTAAAAGATTCAGTACCTATATGTGTTGAATAAATATATAAAATGCAACGTTTAGAGGTTAGTGGTGCGGTATGACCATTATAGTGGTCGTTGGGTGTCAAAGGGTTAATGTCATGGCAGGATACAACACATAAGTCACAGGCAATGCCTCATGAGCTAGTTTGAAATGTATTAATCCATTTGAATTTCAAAAGTTTTAGTACACTATTTCAGAAATATTGCTCTGTATCCATGAGTTATACCATAGGTTATGGACTCTGGCGCTAAGATATGATGTTATAATAACGTGTGTTTTGTGTTGCTACAGAATAGCACGAAGTGTGTCAGTTCAGGAACTCGGCTGGCACACGCACGTCACGTTCATCAGGAGGTGTGCAGTATCTTGTTGGCATCTTATGAGACGTTGCAGGCACGTCTGCAAGAGTACATGAAACTTCTGCCTTCATGGCAACAGTTGAAGCTTGAAACCACCGACTGTTTCCAGAGATTTAGCAACCTGAGTGACTTGGCTAAAGTGAGTACCAGTGTTATGCAGCTTCCTCCACTTCCCTCCGAAAATTGAGCGTTTAAAAATGAGAATCCTTTTATCAATGGGGAGAGCACAAAGTATTTGGCTAAGGTGATGATACATAAGAAGGAAATTTTCTTAATTTAAGTGCCCATGGGCATGTGTTTTTCTGTTTAGGTTGTCCATTGAATGTTACATGTTTGTGTGCAAAACACAGTAGGGCTTGAAGAGTTGCACTGTGAAATCTGGTACAGCTTTTAGACTTGATGCTTCATTTCTTTTAGTTAAGTGTGAATTCTGGTTACAATACAATGAAGTTTCCAACTTATCATGGCTACCATCCACTTTATATTCAATCATAAACTCAGTTTTTCTCTTAGTATTGGTTGCTTTCTGGAGTTCTGCCATCTTCTCATAGTACAACCAGAATACAGCGTTTCAGAAACAGGATCCATTTACATCTTAGATGAAAAGGTGGATCCACTCAAATGATTGAGATTAGTCCTTTCTGTTGGAACCAACCCCATAGGTATCTCCCAACTTTTTCGACTAAGGATAGAAATGGCTCCAGTTTCTGAATGCGTATTTGCTGCTGAGAACACTGGGCGGTGGGAAAAATCTAGAAACCAAGTAATCCTTATTGGAATATACCATTGTCAGAACTTCTGGAATTGGGTTTTCGTACAAAGTCTGACAATAAAGTAATGAGATTAATTTTCTCCTAGCTGTACTGGCAATACTGCAGCTGGCTAACACAGATAGCCATTGACCTTGGTCCTTCCTCCATCCCCGATTGCAGTGGCATGACTTTGCAATACTCCAGTGTGGAGTAGGTGCGTGATATATCAAGACGTGTTTGTGAACCTTGTCATGAAAATGGAGGCACCAAACATCGCGCAGCAGTATGCCATCTTTTTTTGTGTTAAACTCGGTGACAGTGCTACCACAACACATGGAAAACTACAACAGGCCTTTGGAGATGTTGCAGTGTCAAGAGCACAAGCCATTTGCTGGCACAAAATGTTTTCTGAAGGCAGGCCCTTGTTGAAGATGAGCAGCACAGTAGACGACCATCAGCAACACAGACAGGTGACAACACAGCACACGTAAGAGAACTTGTTCGATCCAATCTAAGATTAACAGTCAGAATGATTGCTGATGAAGTGAACATGAACCGGGAAAACGTTCGTTTGATACTTACTGAAGAATTGGGGATGCGAAAAATTTGTGCCAAGATGGTGCCCAGGAATCTCACAGAGCAAAAGCGGGATGCATGGTTGAGAACAGTTCTTCATCCAAATGCATTACGGTGATGCTGCAACCTCCTTACTCGCCTGGTCTTGCACCTTGCAACTTCTTTTTATTTCAAAAAGTAAAAGTGGCAGTGAAAGGACACAATTTTTAGTTAACAGAAGACATCCAGAGATCTGTAACACAGGCCTTAAGGGACATCCCACAAACTGTGTTCCAGGAATGCTACAAACAATGGCAGCACCACTGGAAAAGGTATGTGCAGGCACAAGGGATGTACTTTGAAGGTGCCCATATTGTAGTTGATGAATAAATAAAATAAAACTTTTTTTGGAACCAGTCTCATTATTTTATTGTCAGACCTCGTATGTTTATTCTATAGCCTATGCATGAAGACACACACACACACACACACATTCTCTGTATCTTTCTTGGTATTAATAAATTAACATCTTGATGTTGCCAGCAATGTGTTTTTCTTTGTAAGGTGAATCACTGCTACCCTGTGTTGCCCACAAGAACTTCCACAAATGTCATCTCACATAACATGCATGATTTCATAATTCTTTCACTGTTTGTAAAAGTAAAGTTAACAACAGTTGTGCACTAACCATCAGCTGTCACATTTGAAAATCCCTGCACACTACAATACTTTTATCTCCAAATTTCACAATTTCTGTGTAAGAGTAAAGGCGTCCTTGTGCACACTGTGAAGACTACTGGAAGGAGTAGGGGTGTAGCCTCACTCATTCTTAACCTCAGCACAGTAATTTCTCTGTAGAACACATATTTCTTAAGTTGAGTAACTTTATTCTACTTCCCTTAATTTCATAACACAGGCAATGATAAATCATATCACTGCATCTGTCCACCTTTAACAACTTTCAGACCAGTTGATAGATTTTTATGAAACTTTGTACAAAACAATGTCCAGTAGAGAGTCTTGCTGATTCTATAATTGTTAGTATCCTGACAATCAGCATGATCGTGATGTATCTGAACTTCTGAGGTGGGAATGGCTGTAGCAATCCTGAAATTTTATACAGAAATACAGCTTTATAAAATCTCAGTTTATCATTTGGTTTTATGGGCATAACAGATGAAGCACTGGAACTAGGGATCTAAAATATTGTTTGAAAGTCGATCATAAAATTTAACTACAGATTTTGTATGAAAGATATTTTAACACTTGAACAGTTACAAACATGGCAGTCGTTTGATTGAGGTTATGTCTGACAAATTTAAAGCACTTGCAAACTGTATTAGTGGATACCAAGGCCAGCTCATCCATAAGGGCTGTAGCCATGAGTCAGCCATGGTGGACACTATACATATACAGAAATCAGTCACTTTGTTATCTAGTTGTTAATTACAGTTCCTGCTAGATTCATCTTACGGACTGAAGCATTGGAAAGAAAGTAGGCATTAAAAATGTATCCCAGAACATCTTGTTTGATTTCTCAGAACAGTAAATGCATGTTATTTGGCTGAGTAGTTCCATCCATAACAGTGAAAGGATTGAATGGGTATGTAAGCCCCTTCTAAGGTTAAACTTCATTTGCTCATGTGTTTAGCACTGTACTTCATATAGATGCCAAACATTAAAAAAAGAAAGTAATTGTGTTTTTTAATCAAGAACCATACATGATTTATTTACCTCTGTTTAGTGAAACAGACATAATAGACAAGAATAGCTGTTCTTACAGCAGATACAAACAAAATATGAGTTTAAATATGACAAATCAGAGAAACAGTGAGAGTGACTGTGATTGGGCCCATTGTTTGTCTGTTGTGGAGGAGTGTCACCGGAACCTCCTGGCGACAGTAAATCACCGTTCTTCCAGCAACCATACAGAAGCTAACTGGGACAGATTAAGGGTAAAGCTTCCTGTACATTGCCATTGTGTTTCGCATGGAATTGCTTCACTGGAATGACAATGTCCATAATAATCCTGTCCAATGTTATATCCCTTTAGATGCATGGCAGTAGACTTGATTATTTCACAAGTAGTAGTATCTTATTTAGTCACATAATTCATGCACATTTCCCCTCACATTTCATTATCAAAAGATTTTAGTGCTTTTTTTGGGTGAAGCATTGATGATGGAACATTACTGTTTTATGCAGCTGTGAAGGTCAAGTACTTCTGCCCAAAAAATGAGGTACTTAGATCTTATGTGGGTTTTATTTATAACAAAAAATATTTTCCTGTTTCATTTATATTTGTTTAATTAATAACAAAATATGAGATACCTGGGTCTTTTGTGGGTTTCATTAATAGCAACAGTGTTTGACTTTCGTTTATATGCCTTTCGTTAATAATAAAAATTTTGAATATAAAATCTTTATGTATTCGAGATTTGAAGTTTTGGTAGCAGTGGGAAAGAAGATTATAGTCTTTTGGGATGTGGCGATGCCATGCAGTTTAATAGACGGATCTATCTATCTGTATGTTTTTTTTAACAGCTGTCACCGTCTTCTGGAAACCAAATGCCATTCCTGTCTGTTTCTCCATTGATCTGGTTCTAAATTTCTTGTTGTCATGGCAGCTTGTACTCCTTCCACCCACGTTTTTCTTGGATGTCCTCTTTTCCTTCTCTCCCATGGTATCCAATCCATAATTAATTTTAATAGACAGATACCATAATTTTGGAGGAATTTGCTGCTTCCATCATTAGCATAGGACAAAGCTTCTCTGCCCTGTATGATGTGGAGGTGCCACATTATTTTAAATGTTTTTACCCATTTACCAAACTACACAGCATCACATTCAACAAGACTGTTGTCTAGAAATGTCATGATTGTGATGTTCTTTTCGACATGGTACTGTGTCTTTGCTGCAAGGCCATGTTACATGTAGCAAACAACAGAAGACAGTGCCTGTCAAGCACAGTAAATTGATTCTGTACCTGCTGATATCACTTTGGGCATTGGTAACAAAAGTGTTCATTAGCATATTTTTTCATGCATAAGACAGGAAAGCATGAACTTTATGGCGACTGACCCTCTAACCCATTTTTGTACAAGAAAAGTGAGGATATATGAATTATGTGATGAAATATTCTGTTAGGCTGTCATTTGTTTGGCTTACAGTTGGTTTAAAGTGCATCACATTCTAGTTGTTGTTTATCAAGAAATGGCACTTATTTTATTTATTGTGGTCTTAATTCTTACACAACAAAATATGTGGTGATCTAGTTCTTATTAGACAGCAGTATCTCAAAATTTTTGTATAGATCTTTATCTTCAGATGGGTTTATGTTGAACCTGTGTTGTATCTGACAACATGAGCACTTCCCTTATTTATAAATCACTATGTATGTATTATTTTTCTGGTCTGTGACCAACCAAATGCATTATGACTGTAATTCAACTCTTTATTATCCAACTAATGCACAATATATAATATGTAGATACAATTAAAATTATAAAATATTTAAAAGACCTCCAACATGTTTTGGATCACAGAGGATCCATCATCAGGGAGCCTTGTACAGTGCTTGGCAAAGAATTACAAGAATGATTCTATCGTGTCCATTTTCGTGGACAAGGTTGGTGTTATGGCAGCATATTCTGACTGTAATTAGACAAAACAAGGGCGGTCTGTTTTAGGGACAAATTAACAACCAGAACAACGTGAAATGGAAAAAAACAGATATAATAAAGTATAACATAGGACTTACCCTGTTGTGCATGTGTTTAGTTCACTGTATATGAAGGCACTGCCTTACGGAATGCTAGGTAGGTCACGTGGTATGTGGTATGGTATTTTTCAATTTCATGTTTTTTGGCTGTTAATTTGTCCCTAAAACATACCACCCTTGTTTTATATAATTACAGTCACAATATGCTGCCATAACACCGACCTTGTCCGTGTCAACGGACACGATAGAATCATTCTTGTAATTTTTAGCCAAGCACTGTACAAGGCTCCCTGATGATGGATCCTCTGTGATCCGAAACATGTTGGA
>Ga0123357_10002774_pt1 | contig 19758 bp, 12 predicted proteins | sample TergutEmb28metaG_FD_89873 | JGI IMG/M metagenome (GOLD analysis project Ga0123357, IMG submission 89873) | Embiratermes neotenicus P4 segment gut microbial communities from Petit-Saut dam, French Guiana - Emb289 P4 | ecosystem: Host-associated > Arthropoda: Insects > Digestive system > Gut ...
AAAAAAAAAAAAAAAATCATTGCTCTATCGTCTCTTGAGGATTAGGCTAAAACGTCAGAATCTCTTACTTTCATACGTACGAGAGAGAGAGAGGAGAGAGAGAGAGAGAGCGCGTGTACACCGTAAATGTACAATGTAATGTACAGTACACTTTATTACTTTATTTAATGTTGGTAATGTCTTACTGAGCGTAATTTATCAATTAAACTTTACCATATTTATGCATGTTACACGAATATCACGTTATATGACGTTTTATATAGAGTTCGGTAGTATCCGCGGTTTCACGTAACCGCGGTAGATCTTGGAACGTACGTTGTATTACCCGTGGATACGACGGTCCGCCTGTACATCTATCCCTAATAGTTAAGTCTGCACGCTACAGTGAACTTATATTGTGCGTATTGTAGCTATTAGAACACGAAGACAATACAACCAACTATATGTCTAAAATACATTTAGACAGATGAATTAGAATGTGGTTTGACTAAAGCCTGTACAGGCAGACACACCTACAGTACTTATAGCAGTGAAAAGGGATCTATATTCATAGCTTCTTACAATTAAAAAAAAAAGTACCCAACTTTGAAGAAGGTAAAAAAAATAGCAGAAAGTTTTATTATTGACTTTGCATGGCCCACTGATTTGATGTTTATTTAGCTCAGAAGAAGAACGTCATATAACCGCCAGGAATAAGAACTTCACCGCCAGGCTATAAATTATATTTCAGGCAACAAAAAACAGAGATTCAGTGCACAAAACTACTAATAATTTTACTGTATTAGATAAACATGCACCGTATCGAAAATTGCAACGAATAAAAGCCACTCATAGCAGATACAGTGTTTCGCAAACGGTTTCGCTCGTGGACCTCTTTTGGCTCGAAAAATAACCACGGATCCTCACACCCTTGGTCATGTATATATAGAGTGCCCGGAATACAGATATCCAAAATTAAATATTTATATCTCAAAACTGATTTTAGACAGATACTAATACATACCACTAGTGCAGGTAACGATACATAGCATTATTTTACCTTTATTAAAATGACTGTAGCTCGATTCGAGCGTACAGGAGGTTTCAGAATCAGGTATTTTAACGGCCATACGAAATACACATATCGCCAATTAAAGAAGTCCCGCGATTACTTTTAACAAAACATTATTCCTTTAATGCAAAAACAAGTAAGTTACAGAAATGTATCCATGGATCCCATGAGAAATAGTCGCGGATCCGATCGGATCCGCGGAACACACTCTGGGAACCACTGCCTTAACACGTTGTTTGGTCGAGTTGCCAGTGCGAATAGTCTACTTCTACCGATTCATTTGTGAGCCACCTGACGGAACGTCATACGTCACTGGACGCCACTCCAAACAGTACATTTTAATTCCCTATAACGAGTAATAAGAAAATGGCGGACGCAGAAACTTCTGCGGTCGAAGGGATATTAATACCACATAACACAAGGTCATAAAAGCATGGAGGTTACTTTCTGTGGAATGTAAGAGCGTGGTGGCCGCGCGGATATTTCCGGTTGCCATCCAGTCTCATAATAGTTAATAAACGAGTGCAAGTAGGAACATTAATTTCTGAGTGAAGATAAACTACATTCCTCCAAACTGCGTCAAATACTGCTAACTACATAAGAATTACAAATTTGGAACCGCAGCAAAATGCTGGTTTCATAAGACAAACTTAATGTGAACAGTATGTGTAGATAACAAATACATTCTTGAAAAGGCAAGCAATACAACAGCCTTGAGATATTTACGAATGCAACCAATATGAAAATATGACTCCAGCACCATCAGATCATATTGGGATTGGGATTTTTTTTAGATAGAATATAGTTGGTAGAGAAAATCACAGTTCCATCTGCGCCAAGACGGGCGGTTATGTGTTCCGACGTGAAGCATAAAATTTACTGGGATATTAATTTGCAGGTGCATTCCTTCCATCGAAGGCGAGATACTACCAAGAAGGCACAATGCTTTCCAAGTAGAGTGCTCTTCATTACTGACCGATCACAGCCAAATTTGCGTCGTTTGTAGCGCATGTGTGAAAAGTTCGAGGTATGAAGTTTCAGGAACATCCCTCCAATGGAAGCCGATATACAACCGAAAAGGCTTTTTGTTCTCCGGTAAATTTCCCTTAATTATTGACCGATCGAAACTAAATTTCCTCCATTTGTATCGCAGGCGTGAAGAGATTTAAGAATTTTCAAGAAAATCCCTCAAAAGGAAACCCAGATAAGGCCCAAAAGAGCACATTTCTCTAAAAGTGCCCTAAATTTTGACCGATCGCAATCAAAATTGCATTCTTTGTAGCGCATGCGTGGTATACGGGCAGTAATAATTTTTAGTAAAATCCTTCCAACGAAAGCTGATGTACATTCGAGAGGTACATTTTGCACTCACAGTAATATTCCCTTAAGCATTTCCCGATCGCATCCAGACTTGGTTCGTTTGTGGCAAATATGTGGTAAGAATTCTCCGGAAAATTCATCCAGTGGAAGTCGAGATACAGCCGAGTAGGCACGCTGCTCTCCAAGTGAAGTGCCCTTAATTATTAACCGATCACAACCAATCTTGCAATGTTTGTAACGCGTTCGCGGAGAGTGCTAAGTTTCAATTTTCAGGAAAATCCAACCAATTGAAGCCGCGATACAGCAGAAAGGGACGATGTCTTACAAGGAAAGGGCTCTTATTTATATACCGATCGCAACTAAACTTCCAACGTTTGTAACGCAAGCATGGAGAGTACAAGGTGGAGGCCGAGATACAGCCCTAAATGTACTTCGTTCTCTAAGTAAATTCCCCTTAATTATTGACCCGATCGCAACCAAACGTACCTCGTTTGTAGCGCGTTCGTGGAAGGTGCGAGGTTTGAAATTCCGGGAAAATCCCTTCAGTGGAGGCAGAGATACAGCCGATTAGGAATGCTGTTCTCCAAGTAAGCGCCCTTAATTATTGACCGATGGCAACTAAATTTGCATCGTTTGTAGTGAATGAGTGGAGAGTGAGATGTACGAATTTTCAGGAAAATCCCTCCAATGGACGCCGCCATACACCCGAAAAGGCACACGGCTCTTCAAGTAAAGTGCCATTAATTACTGGCCGGTCGCAACTACACTTGCAATATTTGTAGCGAATGCGTGCAGATAGCGAGGTATGAATTTGCAAAAAAATCACTCCAATGGAAGTCAAGATACAGCCGATACAGCCGAAAAGGCACACTGCTCTCCAGGTAATGTGCCCTTAATTATCGGACGACCGCGACCAAGCTTGCACCATGTGTAGCGCATGCGTGAAGTGTGAGGTATGAATTTTCAAGAAATTCCCTCTAACGGAAGCCGAGACACAGCCGAGAAGGCACAAAGATTTGTTCTCCGAGTACCCCTAAAAAGAATCCCATCGCAACCAATCGTAACAGCATGCGCGGAAGGTATATCATTACTACTACTACTACTACTATTGCCACCATTCCAAGTTAAATTACATTGTCGCAGGTGCCGTGCTATGGATGGATCTAGATTGTGCATAATCTGCGACCAACGGCAAACTGTCATGAAGTGGGCCATTTGTTGAATCGAATAACCAATTTCATGTTTTGTTTACATGTAAAATAACCACTGCCACCGGGTAACAACCCAATTGCAGTAAATAATAATAATAATAATAATAATAATAATAATTATTATTATTATTATTATTATTATTATTATTATTATTATTATTATTTGACCTCACTGTCCGATAGTCCCTTCAAGGGCCCCACTCGAGTTCTTATTTCGGTTCGTTTCCACGGCATCTGTAAGTCAGGTCTGTGAGTATAGCAAATCCAGTCCTTTATGCTGTCCAACATTTTGGTCAATGAGTCTTCATGCTTCTGTTCATTCGGATGAAATCAGGTGAACTATAAATAAAGAGACTACGATGAACTCTTCCCTTATTCCGAACAAACATACATTATAAATATAACCTATATATAGTCAAACACAACTCAATGATTTTATTAAGGTGCATTAATTACATTGCTTCTGTCAACATGTTTCGGCTCTAGTTATGAGCCATCTTCAGGTTGATTACTTTTCTCAGTAAGGTAAAATATACCATTAGCAATGCAATTAGCAATTGTTACCTACGATATATTGTATAGCATATAACAATTTTAACATTGACTCCACTGTATAGCAGTATTAAAACTAAGTTAGTGGAAGTTAATTATACAGAATATTAAAATTACAGTGTATTATAATTATGGAATGTGGTGTGGGTACTAAACATTATTCTATTTAATTATGTTTATGGATTCTTCATTGATGCAGTGGTTTTTTGTGATGATGTAACACAGGTCTATGGAAGTTATATATAAACAACAATTAGCAACAACCAAAACGTAAGTAACAAAATATCACCTATGACACATAATAAATTGAAAACACCCAAATTTTTTAAAAACATGTTTACTACACAGGTGCTGTCACAGAAGTTCAACAAACTTCCGATAACTTCCACAGACCTCGAAGTTGTCCCATGCATCAAGACGGACGGACGGACAGACATAGCAACTTCAATGAGTGCAATGTGGATGCAGGCAGTACGATGAGCAAATCCACTCAGCTCACTTTCAAGTAAAATGCCGTGACCAAGTTGAACCATCACGTCCGCACTTCATTTCGCCGGAGTCTGTCCGGGGACCCAAGGACAGCAGTCCTGTTATCGAACTGCTTATCAACAGGTAAGTAACCAGGCAGAATCAAGTAGAATTTTATTTCGATTGCACCCCGTTCTTGGAAACGTAATAACGTTAAGTGGTCCACAAACAAAGCCTCCGCAGCAACTTCTTGGCCTTCGATGTTACGCGCGTAACAGAAAGTACGGGTGGCGAAGGCACGTAACACATGTATATGAAGAAAAAATCATGTTAACGTTCTCCTTGTGCATTTATTGTGCTCCGGGGCCCATTGCATCCCTATGTAATTACTGAGATTCTGGCCCTACCGTTTCGCGTTTTATCTAGTTGGGTCCCAGTGATCATCACCTTGGTCAACGCGTCCCCTAGTATTGTTGTTATATGTAACAACACATTTCTAAATTAATGTACTTCTTACAAATAAATTATTAGTTTTCAGAGTCTTCGCAAAATTGCGAAAAGCGTCTATTAGCTTCGTCATGTCTGTCCGTCCGCCTATCCGCACGGAACAATTCGGCTCCCACTGGACGGATTCTCATAAAACTTGATATTTGAGCATTTTTCGAAGATCTATTGACAAAACGCAAGTTTCACTAAACTCTGACAAGAATAACGTTTACTTTACATGAAGACCAATATACATTTATTATCATAACTCGCTCAGTTATTCTTAGAATGAGAAATGTTTCAGACAAGCTTGTAGAGAAAATCAAAACACACAATTTATGATCAGTAACTTTTCTCCAAAAATCGCTCCATGTATGAGAAAATGTGGAAAAGTATGGTACAGCCCAAGAGGGCACAGACATAAATATAATACGGCGCATAAGTTTTGCATGCTGAACAACTAACGCCACACACACACACACACACACACACACACACACACACACACACTCAGAATACGTAATACTTATTGTTTTTCCGTGGCAACAATGGTTGCACGGACGCCCCTCAATATTACGTTAGAATACATTGTCTGTCTTGTTCATTAATTACGTAATCTGCAACACATTTTAGTGCAAAAGAACATACTAATAAGAACAAGAAAAGACAAGATTATCAAATATTTTAAAACAACTGTCTTTCCGACACTGGTAACAGTACATCTGAAGACTCAGCAAAGGACGAACAAGGGTGCAGAAATGAAATTACCGGCCGAGATCAGTGGCAGGGTATACACTATACCGTGACCACAAACACAGTATAACACGGAAACAAGACAAGAAGTAACCCGGCAACTACGACGCTAATGAAAGCTGCAAAACCAGTTGGTTAAACACCATACAATAATGGAATTTTTTAAAAAATATTTAAGTCAGCCGGGACAGCGTAGTCAGTAAGCTACGAGACTATGGGATGGAGGATCGACGAATCGTCCCTTGATTCCCTGCAGAGAAAAGATATTTTCATCTTCTCTAAAGCATCCGGACCGGCTCTGGAAACAACCCAGTGGGTCCCAAGGGGCCTCTTTCCCGGAATCATGAAGCTGACCACTCACCTTCATGTAGATCCAAGGTTAAGAATGAGTGCAGCTGTCTGAACTTTGCTTCTGTCTTTACCTTTTTCAATTAGAAATATCATACTGAAGTACGTAAATCTGTGTGAAACTAAATCAAAGAAAAAAGAATGAAAAGATACAGTCTATCGTCTAGAAAACAAGAGGCCTACTTCAAAAAGATCTTATTGGAATTTTAACTATAATCAGAGACAAAATATCCAGTGCCTTTCTTCTGACTAACTGCTTTCCCAGTAACATCATGTTAGTCACATGACGTCCTAATAAGCTTCTTGGCGAGAACAAACCAAATTGGCCACGCAGCACGTAAAAGTGCTCAACCCTAGTACGTGGCAAATGCAAAGTACAGACAATTCGAAGAAAGCATGGATTCTAGAACCACACCCAACAATCCTAAACCTCAGACATTCGGAAACTAGGCAGCGTGATAACAGCATCAAAACTAAATACCCAGAACTACACACATTCAGTTACAGCTCTAGATTCAGAAGTTTCAGGAATGCCCCCGTTTCGCAGCAAGTTTGTTTTGCTATGGTGATTGGAGGGATTTATTTAACTGTCTATATGTTACATGGTGATCTATCACGAACGACACGCCGTTCACAGCAATCAATGCCGCAATGTAAGCTGACATGGGCGGGCTGGTGCCAGACGTCGAGGTGTCTCCAAAGCTGTAGAAGATGCTCATAAAACGAGAAGCCTAAAAGGAGACCACCATGCGGACACCTCAAGCTGTCTTCTGTGCGTCGCACATATTAAGATGTTTCAGTGTCAAGGACTTAAAAAAAGATCTGCCATATCAACATAAGTAGGTTTATCGAATATTACATTATTATATCTTATTTAACGATGCTTTGTATACTCATTTGGCCATATACCGTCCACTCGGTGAACGACCAAGAAGTAGGAAGGTACGTGAAAAGAAATGGCAGTTAAAACAGCTGTCTCCTGCACGAGCACACAAGAGAATATGTTCTGAACGAGCAAGGGGAGTGCGACGCTCTGGTTTAAATTCAAAACTTAACAGAATGTGTAGGAAAATACTGTGACGGCCAACTTCATGGCACGCGCAGTCCTTCTACGGACATTAATAAGCGATCAGGTAGTAAAAAAAAAGTAATCACTTTTATGGAGCTCGACGTTTCGTCAAGTTCACAACCCTTAATTACGATAAGCCACATGTATCCAGTTCATACCTCAATATTCTGTTTCCTTAAAATACATTTCAGTATTTTCTTTCAACTTATGCTGACGCCTCCCAAGTGATCTCTTCCATTCAGGTTCTCTAATATTTTGTATGCATTTCGCATATCTTGTTTTCTCCACTCATCTCACCCGCCCTCATTTTATTTTATATTCATACTGACAATATCGCTTTTAAATGTTTCCGCCTCCATAAACGCATAGTAAAATGTTTTTTCAATCACTGAATTAGACACTCACATGAAGATTTAGACAGTGAGTGTTCTCTTACACGTAAAATGCTTGCATTGAAGTCAGAACAATTCGTGTTAATACACATACCCCTGGGGGATGTTCTTGTCACATCGGTGACTGTTCTGTAGCTTAACTGTCACTGGGAAACAAAACGCTTGCTGGATTAGTGTAAGATATAAGTAAGCAGGCCTCAAGCTATGACAAGAAGGAAAGCTGCTGAGTGAAAAGACACGGGCTTATAACAAAATCTTTAATAAAAAAATGAAAGAAAGGAATGCACACAGTCGATTCTGAACTTATACAACAAAAACACACCGAAAACACTGATCAATTCCAAAGTAAATTTAATATCACATTCCTAATTCAATGTGTTGTTTGAACAAAGTTAATAATATCGCACAATGGAGAGGGAGTCTCCCTTTTAACACTCCGTATGTTTTACCCCTCCAGCGCTACTTGAAGGAATTTAGGTTAAATTTTGCAATGGAATCTACCTTACGAGACAGACTGTGACCCAGTCACAACCAGGCTGCCATGATTGCAATGGCAACTGATAGTGTGTCCCCTGTCAGGTAAGCACTGATACCCAAGTTAGTTTCATAACGGAGACAGTGTTCTCTGTGGCACGAACTGATGCTGAAAAAACAGATGATCATCCATCATATGACGCTACATACCACGACCAGTAAAGGACTCCGATCGATGAAAGTAACGCTCGGTTTGCTCTAAGAATAACAGATACCGAAGAAAGAGGCCGGAGAATAGCATACAAATGTCAAGGTACGTGGCCATCCTACAATATACGCCATTAATTAATGTAGTTCTCCGGGTAAGCCTGCTTGTGAAAGTGAGCAGCAGAAATGAATTAAAACGACACGATACGATACTTGCTGGTGACGTATATTTTCATACGGAGCGAGTGACAACAGATGGCACGCAAAATAGCAAGTAGACGGCAGTCCAGGCATGGAATCACGCAGATTACCAATGAGTGTATGTACGGTTCTGGACACAACAGAGCGATCCCACCTAACGCAGGGTCGTGGCTAAAATAATGGAACATTGGGTTCGAACCTCGGACAGGACATGGGCTAAACTGACTGGTGTCAATCGTACATTTCTCTACTCCCTCGACAAAAATAAAAAATAAAAAAAAAACCCACGGTAAGTCCAAACACAACAGACTGCTTCCTGTGCCAGCCTTAGGCCTAGGTCCGTTCCATGACATAAGGATATCCTGCAAGGGTCACAGTGCGCAGTATAAAATCTTTCTAATCAACACAACTTTGCATGGTATAACCGTCATCCCAAACGAAGATCTGGAAACTCGACCAAGGCATTTTATTGCTCTCGAAAATCAGTACCTAATTTAAAAAAATTAATGGATGTTTAACCACTGCAGGTAATGTACAGAAAACTAAAAATTCAGACCGGTCATGTCAACTGTAATACGGTAATGTTAGATTCAATTATACTTACGAGTTTTTAAAATTAAATTGTGAATCTCATATGTTGCTTGGTGACTGGATGGTGGCGTATTCTTATGTCAGCAGAGCGTTTTTCACACTCGTCAATTGACCAAACTACAGGTAATAGACAACAGTTCACTCGGTACGGCCCAATAAGTGAATAAACCGAAAAAGAAAACCCTGTATAGAAATAAATAAAGACTTAGCATGTACTGAGGAAGATATATAGAATTGGATGGACCGCGGCTTGTTAACTACGCTGCACAGAGTACTGTTCGTCGATAACATGAGAGGATAATTACAAACGACGGATCTTCCAACCGACCATTTCTTGAACATAATCCAAAAGCATCGCCAACATCTTACGTAAAACCATGGTGCTCTACGAGTATGGGGCATACACAGCCAGATGAGGGAAACATGCTGGTCCAAAGAATGCAAAACCACCCCGGCCAGTGGTGGATGCTGGAACATTCACATCTCCCGCGCAGTCCATGAGCTGAAAGCGGGTAGTTTGTTCACAGTCCCATAGAGGTCAGACAAGGACAGAGTGTTGTTGATACGCAGGCAGGTGCGGGAAAACAAACGGCGCGCGCGCGCGTGCGTGTGTGTGTGTGTGTGTGTGTGTGAACACAAATGAACAATCTCCATTGTAATGAACAAACAGTAAGGGAATGGCGGTGTTTCTATACCTATAAACGAATGGATAATTGATTTTAGGCGTGTGGTTTGAACTCATTATTTAAATTCAGCTGTATTTCTATGTATCCTTCCGTTTCGTGTAATATGAATGCCTCCAGTGCTCTTGTTTTAACCTGTGCTCAACAGTTCTGCTCCCTTTCCAACGCATCATATCCCTAATGATCTTCTTGTACACTCGTGTCCTATCGAATCACACAACATGTCGTTACCACGGTACACTAGAGTACATCTCGGATATATCACGATCGAATCTCTTTCGGATTACGATACCTGCTATATTATCATGCTAAGATAACTATTACCAATCGACGTTATACAACCTACGTACGAGGTAGATGGGCAAGCGTGGTTACAAAAAACCCAAGAATCAATCAAGCCGCGGAACAAAGTGTTTATATTTCTATGGGCAGCAAAACATTTTACTTGACAGATCTTGTAGAACACTAAATATACTAAGACCAATACCCGAGATTGTTACTTCAATATATAATATTCATCGGTAAAAGCTGAAATTCGCAGCTGATAGTGAATGGTGAGTGGGTTGAGATTCGGAAGGAGGTGGTCGTTGGTTATTTGAATGTTACTACCTGAGAATCGCCTAGAGAGAAAAGGGAAAGCCGCTTAAAGTCCTCAATGAGAATGACATTCAATGAAACTGGTAAAATTAAGAACATGAGTCCACAAGCTTACCACTAGACCAACCTGGTTCGTACGGTGGTGGTTAATAAATCAGCATTCATAACTTTAAAATTATGGACACTAAATGATAACCGCTAACAAGAAGTTACCATATGAACCAGCAAAAACGGCCTTACATATTTTCATTACTTGATCGGGGTGTAACGATAGGTCTCACCGCAAACATTTCGAAAGTATGATGAAAATTAAATCAAAGTACACCACAAATGTCAACTAACAGATCACAGGGCGTCACTTGACACTACACGACACTTAGGCTTACCTTCGTAACTGGGAGGTACCAGCTACTCGCACAGAAGCATTTACGTAGAACTATTCAGTCCTCTGGTTTAAATTGTTAAATAATATCTTCAACTACGTCACAGCCGCCTCAGACCACATTCTTCCCAAACTCAATGCCTAATCACATACGATTTCCCACTCGGTACTACATAACCAAAGCAACTGACAAAGCATCGTCAAATACAAACAAACAACTACCAACCCAACCTGCCTCCAGCACCAAATACAAGCCATTCATACACGTAATCCTAGATAATTGATGATGGTGTCTTCTTCCACCGTTTTTAACGTGCGCAGCATGGTCTCTTGCGTTCAGAAAAGCACACATTAAGCAACGTTTACGTTCAACTAGTTCTATAATCTGTCTGCACTGACGGAAGACGAAACAAGCGGAAAATTCTCAACATTAAATATCACAAACGTGTTGCTTTACACAAAATACAAACGTAAGGTCAGGGCAGTCAATCAGGGTGGTTAAAACGGGCTAAAACGTTTGCTAAGTTGTGGACGATGAAATCAAAATTTTTTTTGATGCAGAAAACTTAATGAAAAAGACATGAAACAGAGAGACTGGAACAAAAAAAAGTTACATCACGTAAAATGGGCAGAAGGGACTCATTATCGCTTACTTATCAGCTGTTTAGGTTATTGTGTTTCTCGTAACATCGGATTACCTAAGGAGCCAGTGAGATTATTTTTTTAGACGCGATTCTGCTAATAGCTTTAAGTTAAACTTGAATTTCTTGAAGCCCAAACGCAAACACAGAGAGTTGTCACTTTTAGTACGAAACTGCGAAATGTTCAACACTACTACATAAAATACATACAAATGTTATTTGCTCTCTAGAAACTACCTTCAAAACCACAAGTTACCTGGTAAACAGCATAAAGCTATCATGTTCTCCTTCTCCAACCACAATGCAACATTTCAACACAGTACGAAGTAATAGTACGCACACAAGAGCATAATACAAGGGCATCTGGTATTCCCTAGATGAAAAGAGAAGCTAATTCACTGTGTTGCTATGACGACTGCGAGGCACGTTATAATATAAAGTTATTACAATAAGATAAATGATAATTATATGAAATTTGAGGTTTGCGCGGGGAGGAAATTTAGCGTGTGGTCTCGTAGGAGTCATAAATCAGACTGCCGCAATCTAAAATAAACTGATAATACTTTCCACCAAAACCCCATACGCCTCTTGGTAACTTTTACTCACCAACGCATCAAGGGTATGTGTTATACATCGACGCTGTCAATTGCGAAGACTGTATACCCTCGGCGATACATGAATGCAGGAGTATGCAGCACTAGTGGGACGATAATGACAGGGGGTACAACCGAAGTACTCGGAGAACAATCTGTCCCAGTGGTACGAATTTCACCACAAATCCCGCAGGGTTTGGCCTGGGATCGAATGTGGGCCTAACCAGGAGATTAAGCGCCTGAGCCATGGCACGGTTGCGTGTAGTAGCGCGCATGGCAGAAATGTATGCGGCCTTTTAGTTCGCTATCAGAAGGGAAGACAACACTTCGCAGAGCTACGCAAACATGCCAGGATAATATTAAAGTGGATCGTGAAGAAATATTAGGATTAAGGATGGATTCAAGTGGCCCAGGATTAAGACAATGGCAAGTTCTATTTGGGGGGGGGGGCGCGACAGCACCCATTGGGCCAGGACCTCCTCATTCACTAGGTTTCTAGATCACACACAACGACGCACCACAGTCGGTAGGAATCTTCTGGACGAGTGATCAGCTCGTCGCAGAAACCTCTACCTGACAACAACACTCACAACAGATAAACATCCATGCCTCCTGTAGGATTCAAACCCACAATCTCAGCAGGCGAGCGGCCGTAGACCTACGCCTTAGACCGCGCAGCCACTGGGACCGGCGGCAAGTTCTATTACTACAGTAAAAATTTTCAAGTTCTTTAAAATAGGGTAATATCGTGACAACTAGCCTCTCAAGCACAATTTTGTTCCGTACACTGAAATACAGATAATTCATCAAGGAACTCTGTTTCCCTGCCGAAAAGAAATAGGCAATAACAGAAAAGGAGCAACGTATACAATACGATTGTAATGTCATTCATGCTTACAGATGCAGCAACTTTTAATGATCTTATAATTTCGGGTTGTCACAGGAAATCCTTGTATCGAGCGTTTTACATCCAACAGTGCCACCACAACAAGCTTTCAAGTCTCCGTGTTTCTCCCCAAGAAGAAAACCGTTCCACAAACTTCCATGTGAACCACAACGATAATCCCATTTGCATTTGTTAACTGAACAACCACGAGAACGACTTAACACAGGGAAGTCTCAGCAGCTCCAGGCCACAATTCCACTGCACAAAAAGCGGCAAACATGAAATAAGGAGCTTCTTTTGCCAGTATAAAGCGGATAATAAACAAAAGAAAGTGGCAGTTCAAATATGAACCTACAGCGCCCGTGGTTCCTCCGAATTATTCTGTTAGCAGAGAGCGTGACATCAGAATATCCTACAAACGAGGGCTGTGTATTGCAATGTATGTAGCAAATGCGTTCTTTGTAGTTGTTCACGCGTCACTGGGCTCGATACCCGTTTGTTGCACATACCAATCTATTATTGCAAAGTCACAATACAGATATCACACTGCTTTGTCACAAATTACATTTCATTGTATAAGGCATGTCATTCAATATGCACTGTATCGAGAGATATGACTAATAAAATTAAATGGCCTACTGAATTTCCAGCACCCGTTTCTTTCTTGTGTGTGCGAAATACACCGAGTATTTCGAGAGATGAAACACACAGACGTAAATAACGCCATGCATGTCATGATCCTCTGAGACGATAATAAAATATAATATCAGAACTAAGAGTCGTTCTGCATTTATAACGAAAAACCCAGGTTTTACAGTGGCGATTTTTCAGACCGTGGTCTTGTCACATACAAAGTTACAAGACATCATAAGCCAGAAAACCACAATCCGCATTTAGGAGTTGTAAGACACAGTCTATGCAATATCATGTATATCATCTCTTATTGTCGTCTTCGTAGTGCTAAATTTATCTGGGTGTTGCAAATAAAGCCCTCATTGCTGACAGCGATTGGTAACAGCCAAGAATCAATTCATTCGACGAAGAACAACATACGGCACAGCTAATTTACTTAAAATGTCCGCTTACACCGGACATTATTTACTGCAATCAGTATTGTCTGCTTGAAAAGCAACACCACAGAAAAAGGCGTCCCCAGGAATCAAATAATTATAATACAAGCCCGTAACATTAAAAAAAGAAGAATCGATTTATTTCTTTGCAATACTACTTTTTTTTCATACTTCGACATCAGGCTGAAAAGTGAGTTCATTTCTGCCGTTGAATACTGATAATCGGGTAATGGTAGGTGCGAAATTCAAGTTCAAACCCTACAACTGCATGTTCTTCTGCCTTCTCTCGCCAAATTTGAGAGTTCATGTAACTACAGCAGACGTATATCGCAAAATGAAGCATATGACCCAAGAATGCACGTGTGGATGGTCGGATTTCTGGCGCATTAGGGCCGATGGTCGTAAAGGCCTGAGTGAAATTCAAAGTTGAATGACAGCTGCAACATCTGGAACAACATACGATAAAACTATATCCACGTTGCGCTGGGAAGGAGAATGACAACCCTATTCGGCACAGAATTCAAAATTACACAAAAGAGGATGGAGGGATAAGATTCATCGAGACCCCGACGAAACATATACTTCACGTTGGCGTTTAACTTACATTTCCGTCATACATAAAACCCTAGTTCAATTACAAACAACAAAATAACGTTTGAAGGTCACCCTGTTTCATCTGGAGTAATATGGAAGGCGAAAGAAAAATTCTGAATATGGGTTGAATACGTGTCAAGATTTAACTTTGCAGGAAGAACCTTTGATCGAAACATTACACGACGTCTTAATTTCGCCAGGGCAACAGCATTATGCTGAAGAAGACAGTATTCAGAATGTACAGTACTTCTCGCACGACACACACTTCCTGGAACTTCAATTGCAAGGCAAGTTGAGGGACCGAGCACACTGTCACCCTTCTAAGACTCTTATCTAATGTCCGCAGATGAATGAACAATAGACTCTACCCACCACCTCTCCCCACCCCCCTCAATGCTGTACACTGACGTTATTGGATTCGTGAAACTTAATAAAGCCGATTATTGTGTACTTAGTAATTTAGTAGCAAGTGCAGGTGGAGGAGTGAGCAGGGTGCTTTGTTGTGCTAGGGAGTAGACTCTAGGCATAAATGGCGTAGGTCAGAATTCCACATTACGAGTCTTTCGTAAAACTTCACTGTACTGTGATTCTCACGCTACGGATGCAAAAATACGCTTGTTAGGTTGCCAGTAAGCTGCAGCACAGACTTTGTGTAAGTTGTTTTATCCAGTGCTATGTGTAATTATTCCAGGTGCTACATTACAGAGCTTAATGAAAAATCCCTACACATTTCTAATTTATTGGCAATATTCCTTCCTTCATTAATTCATTCGTTACTTCTTTCCGCGCAAGAGCCTTATACGTCGTCGCCACTCATGTCAGACACACCTTCTCCTTTTCTTAAAACAACACATCCACCGACGATCTGCTGGTCTAAGTGAAAGGTACGTAATTACTTCAACATATTGATGCGGTTTAGTACTAAGAGCTACAAACTTACGTGACGTAGACTATAAAATGTGCTTGGTTTGTTTACTGTGAGTTCCTTGATGTACATTGAGGTGACTGGCTGATAACTGTTTCACCAGATGGCAGCACTCCGATACATAGAATGTTTAGCGAACCGCAATTTCAAGACTATTCAGTCCAACTGTTGTTCACTGCTGAATATCGTGACTGTATGGAACGTGAGATGAACAAACATTTATAAAAATGTCGTAAAAGAAGAGCTAATGAACATATCAATGTAAATACCGCAATGATATTGTCTTTCATGAGGTGACATTATACTACTAATTACTATTATCGGTATGTATCAATACATATTGCCCATCTCGATTTCATCTTATGAAATGTTTAAAATCAGTTAATCACGTTATTCCACAAAGTGCTAACTAACAGAACATTTCATTCAGGTATCCCCTGACTATTTTTTACAACAGCACGCGCATCAATTTTATACTGCGCTTACCGCGGAAGGAAATCATGAAACTGTTAGGCTTTGAGGCGCTGAACGACTACAGTTGTGTGAGTTGCTGTTTCGTGGGCTGTGTTTCACTTTTACCCGTCACAAGTAATGGGTTTCAAATATATTTAAAAAAATAATTTAATTACGAGCACTGAAACGAATTGATCGCTTATGAATGCATAAACGTCTGATGAAAGAAATATTACGTTAAACCCGACACATGAAGGGCCCCTTTCTTATAATAATAATAATAATAATAATAATAATAATAATAATGTCAGCGAGGACCTCCAGAAGTATACATATTTTAAGAAGAGCTCATAAGAATGTGTCAAATGAAAACGGTCTACATCATAACATTACTACCATCCACAAGGTGTAGTTTCTCCAACAAATTACACGAAAGTTTAAAACTCCTTAATCTTCGCCCTGCTCCATATATTCTAATGCAGAAGGCAGTGACACTTAACACATGCCGTATAGGAAGAACGTTTTTGGCAGAAGAGCGAATAAGAAGTGCTTGGTCAGTGAGACCAGTACTCTTGTGAGAACCAGCAAATTGATGTGAAGTATGGAAAGTGGATGATGATGATGATCGTAATCATGATAATAATAACAAACAAAAGTAGTAGTAGTAGTAGTAGTAGTAGCAGGATCAGCAGCAACAGAAACTGTATTATTACTATAATTATTAATTGCAATTGAGTTGTCACTCGCGGTGGTGACAGTAGTAGTAAGAAAAGTAGTAGTAGTAGTAGTAGTAGTAGTAGTAGTAGCAGCAGCAGCAAGAAAAGCATTACCTCTACTACTACTAACTGTGCAATTGAGTTGTCACTCGTGGTGGTGGTGGTGGTGGTGGTGGTAGTAGTAGTAGTAGTAGTAGTAGTAGTAGTAGTAATAGTAGTAGTAGTAGTAGTAGTAGTAAGTAGGATCGAATGGCTTGGTAAAATTCCTAGTAGGTACACCTTCGTCATGTTCATGACGTCTCGAGTTCGAATCGAAGACTTTCGCAGGCTTCATTTAATTCTCAGCACAACAATCCTCCATACATTACACGCTTATCTTTGTAACAGACATGTTGCTTTCGTGGAGTAATAAACCGCATGTCTTTAGCTCTTTGGATGAGAATCGCGTTCCGAGTGACCAATGGCGATTCGCGTTTAGTTGTATAAGAGTACAGTTCACCGACAAAAATTCAAACAAACATGAATTAAATGGCCAGTTAAATGAAAGTAACTATGATAGCTTTTAATTGAAAATTACCATAAAAGCCACACTGTTGTAGGCTATAATTTAGGCCCCGAATGGACCAACACCAATTAGTAAATGACTGTTGAAGAGTTATTATTTAATAACAAAACCAAGAGAAACACGATATTAAAACAAACTGCTTCGTGTAGCTTTGTTCAAACACTAATCCCGCTGTGGACAGTCAACTTTCCCCGTCATATCACCTGTTATTAAAATTTTATGGACAAACTTGTATACAATTTCAGAAGAATCATGCAACATTAAACGTTCATAAATTAACTGGAACGGATCCGTAGCCTGCAATTTATAACGGCACAAACCCACGGTGCAGCGTATTCATTCAGAAGCTGGCAACAACTCGACTGCACCAGAACTTACCTGCGTGAACGGAATCCAAGACCAACTACCGTTCTCACAAAACCCCACCACTCCACGCCATCAAGAGACAGTTAAATCCAGTTTACATCATCACACCTATTTTTCTGGCCTTCGTGTTAAAGGGAGTGGATTTTCTCATGCCCCGCGCGCAGGTTACAACGTACCGCGCCCTTTCATCCCTCTTGACGCAATTATTTCAACAACACTAGGAGAAGAGCATAAATAACAAAGCTTCTCGTTATGCAGTTTTCCACATTCTCCTGAATAACCAAGTAGGCTTACTAAATAACGACTTAATTTAGGTGCATGGTACCTGCCACTAAATGTAGTCAATCCTAAGTCAGTTCCATACAACTACCTACCTACCTCCTACCTACCTACCTCCTACCTACCTACCTCCTACCTACTTACCTACCTACCTACCTCCTACCTACCGATCTACCTACCTCATACCTACCTCCCTCCCGCCTACCTACCCACCCACCTACCTACTTGCCTACCTCCTATATACCTACCCACCCACCTACGTACGTACCTACCTACCTACCTACCTACCTAAGTATCTATCTTAAAGCAAAAACAACGGTCATTGAACTTCTGTAGTGGGGTACTTGACTCCCGATAAGGTCCGGCATGGAGATGGAAGTACAGCTACTTCTCGTAAAGTATACGAAACTTAGCTCAGACGACCGAATGTGCCCATCATAATTACAATGCAATGAATTACTCACCGCTCCGCCCCGCCATAAACATCCAACAAGATAAACAGTTATGGTGATGAAACTGGGATAAGAAAAGAAAATACTAACATCGCAAACAAAGTTCGTGTTACCCGTACTCAGTTCACTGGTAAACGCATACTCTGTCCCTTCTGCTGAATAGTGACTCCGAATAAAATATTCTGCATTGACTGTTTTGTGGTCGGTTGGTAGGGTTGCGCGATTACAAGTACGCCTGCAACACTGCGACTAGGCTATTTGGTACACTTCAGAGTCAGAGAAGTTGCCGTGCGCTCACGGCGAACAGACCCTACGCACGGCGTTACACGTAACTAGAGGAAACGGAGTGAGTTCCTGCAGCAAATTCAGGTCAATCAGTACAGCATTAGATCGCTGCACGGATGCGCTGTTTATACAACTCGATGTATAAGGAAAAAATGCGGGCGAGATATTTTGCTCAATTATATGTATCCTCCACACTATTGGGTATTACTTGATTTTGTCTGCTCAGAATACCCACAACTAAGCAACTCCACGGACCAGAATCCTTCTTGAAAAGCTAGTCGAGAAATTCCTCGCATTTTATGGAACCTAAAGGTGAATTATCCAGTACCTAACAGCCCGCCCCATTGTCCACATCCGCAACCAGATTCATTCAGTACACGCCCTACCAACCAGTTTAAGATCCATTTTAATATTACCATTTCACGCCTACGTCTTCCATGTGGTCTCTTTCCATCAGGTTTCCATACCTGCACAGGAAAATGTAAAGGAAATAACCATACAAAAGTAATTTAACCATTGCAAAATTCAACATCCAAAATTTACCACAAAACTTATCCACAGGTAAACCAGTCACACAGCAATAAAATACTTAAATTTAATCCGTGTCACAGGACTAACGTTGACTGAAGAGATAAACGTCTCGAAGTAGCCTTAAATTATGCGAACGTGTTAATAAACTGCACATTCTTTACGACTCACTGAGATATAAAAGAGCACCAAAGCGCAACTGTGATGTCCTGCCATACAGAAAATCATTGCTATAGCATTTCGAAATCACTGGAAATAGGGAAGAAAATATGCACGATATACATGAGATTATGGGAAAATATGGCTACAGGGCGTAATATAATCCACTTCTGCAACGCGATATGGCTTTTCATAATCTCTGTTATGACATAACGACGCTTTCTCGACGGAATACGCTGTGTAACATTAGGTGATTAAGAATGCTGATGTGGAAAACGACCGTGATATATTTGAGAGTAACAGAATATGAAACTAATAAAAATGTGTCTGACTTAAAGGTATAGTAGAGTCCGGGTAGGCAAGAATTTGTCTGACATGTTTCCTATTAGGAATGGTTTGAAACAGGGAGATGCTCTATCGCCATTGCTTTTCAACTTTGCCTTGGAGTATGCCATTAGGAG
>Ga0123357_10002775_pt1 | contig 19755 bp, 14 predicted proteins | sample TergutEmb28metaG_FD_89873 | JGI IMG/M metagenome (GOLD analysis project Ga0123357, IMG submission 89873) | Embiratermes neotenicus P4 segment gut microbial communities from Petit-Saut dam, French Guiana - Emb289 P4 | ecosystem: Host-associated > Arthropoda: Insects > Digestive system > Gut ...
CAAACCGGTCACATTGGAGTAACGACCGAAAACATTTTCCCGATAATTAAAAAGTTTTTATACAGCGACCACGAAATTTTTCTTCGTGAATTAGTCGCCAACGCAGTCGATGCCACTCAAAAGCTGAAAACGCTGGCATCGGTCGGCGAATTGAAAAGTGAAGCAGGCGATCTGAGTATCCGGATTAGCCTCAACGAAAAGAAAAAAACATTGACGATTTCCGACAGGGGCATTGGAATGACCGCCGAAGAAATCGAAAAATATATCAACCAGATTGCGTTTTCAAGCGCAAACGATTTTCTCGACAAATATAAAAATGACGCCAACGCAATGATTGGTCATTTCGGCTTGGGCTTTTATTCGGCATTCATGGTATCCAAGCGCGTAGAAATCATTACTAAATCGTATCAGGAAGACGCTCTGGCAATGAAATGGGAGTGCGACGGCTCGCCCGAATATTCGCTGAGTGAAACAAAAAAAGAAGACCGCGGCACCGACATCATTCTTCATATCGACGACGAGAGCAAAGAATTTCTTGAAAAATCGCGCATCGAATCGCTGTTGAAAAAATATTGCCGCTTCCTTCCCGTACCGATTGTTTTCGGTAAAAAAACTGAATGGAAAGACGGAAAATCCGTTGAAACGGAAGAAGATAACGTCCTGAATGAAACCAATCCGCTGTGGACGCGCAAGCCTTCGGAACTGACCGACGACGATTATATCCGCTTCTACAAAGACCTTTATCCATTCAGCGAAGATCCGCTGTTCTGGATTCATTTGAATGTGGATTATCCGTTTAATCTGACCGGTATCCTGTATTTCCCGAAAGTCAAAAACGGCATCGACCTGCAAAAAAATAAAATCCAACTGTATTGCAATCAGGTTTATGTCACAGATTCGGTTGAAGGAATCGTACCCGAATTTCTGACTTTGCTGCACGGCGTCATCGATTCACCCGATATTCCGCTGAACGTTTCCCGTTCTTATTTGCAGAGCGACAGTAATGTGAAGAAAATATCCTCTTATATCACCAAAAAAGTAGCCGACCGTTTGGAAGATATTTTCAAAAACGACCGTCAGCAATTTGAAAGTAAATGGGACAGTTTGAAAATCTTCATTGAATACGGCATCATTTCGGAAGATAAATTCTACGAACGCGCCGTCAAATTCACTTTGCTTAAGAATACGGATAATACCTTTTTCACGCTTGACGAATATAAAACGCTGATAGAAGCCAATCAAAAAGATAAAGACGGAAATCTTGTCTATCTGTATGCAACAAACAAAGACGAACAATACGCCTACATCGAACAGGCAAAAGAACACGCTTACGACGTTTTGATAATGGACGGACAGTTAGATGTTCATTTCGTGAATAAATTGGAGCAGCAACTCGAGAAATCCCGATTCGTCAGAGTGGACAGCGACGTAATTGATAATCTGATTAAGAAGAGCGACGCCAAAGAAGTCAGTTTGAGCGACGAAGAACGCAATGCTTTGGTAGAACTTTTCAAATCAGCAATTCCGCCAATCGAGAAGACCGATTTTATTGTCGGCTTTGAACATCTGAGCGAAAAAGGCAATCCGGTCACCATTACGCAAAACGAATTTATGCGTCGAATGAAAGAAATGTCCGAAATGCAGGGAGGAATGATGAGTTTCTACGGCGACATGCCTATTTCCTATAATTTGACGGTCAATTTGGATTCGCCGTTAGTAACGAAAGTGATAGCTGGCAAAGAAAATTCAAAGGACGCTATCTGTCAAATGGTGGATTTGGCTTTATTATCCAACGGGTTATTGAAAGGAGAAGCTTTGGGTAAATTTATCAAACGGAGTTTTGAACAGTTATAAATGAATCTGATTAAAAAAAATGATGTTAGCCTCTGGATTGTAACAGGGCTAACATTGTTATACATCTTCTTACTTTCATCAAATAACACCATAGATTCCATTGCATATTCTTTAGACATACGCAATGGTGGTGAACTTTTCTATCCGCATCATTTATTGTTCAACGCATTTGGATTTGTTTTATCCAAATTGTTTGGCATTCATAATACATTATCGTTTATTTGCCTGATTAATGCCTTATTTGCAGGCGGTTGCCTGTGGATAATGAGGCGATTGCTGTTATCTTTTACCGACAACAAAACAGTTGCATTCATACTCCTGTTTTTAGGCAGTTGTTACGGATTTGCACGTTTTGCAACCGACGCCGAAGCATATATTATCCCATTGTTTTTTGCATTGAGGGGAAGTAAAGTTATTTTCTCCGGTGAAAAAATAATCTCGACAAGTTTATTATTATCTATCTCCTGCCTGTTTCATCAACTCTTTGTTTTCTGGTGGATTGGCTTGGGAATTTATATTTTCTGGAATTTTGAAAAAAACAGATTAAGAAACAGCGCTAAATATATATCTACCGCCTTGATTGTGCCTGCGGTATATCTTATCGTTTTCCTGCTTACAAAAAATGATTGCAATAACCTGTTGGAATTTATTTTTCATGATTATGTAAAATATTCCAATGTCTCCATTTCTCTCAATCCGACCATTTTTTGGCTGACTCCCATTAATTTTGTCCGGACATTTATTCAAGTACACGGATATATATTACCTTTATTACAGAACTATTTTTGGATATTAATCCCTGTGGTAATAGCCGGTATTTGCTTTTTTATCGGACTTTTCAAGCTAAAAGGCAGTATAACAAAAAGTTCTACACCACAGACGCACAAATATGCCTTTTCGCATTTATTAATTTTTGCGTTACAATTTCTATTTGCTGCAATTTCCAATGGCAACGCTGAATTTATGCTCATGTTGCCTTTTGCATTGGCAATATTTTTCTTTGCAAAATACACGATTAAACTTTCTCCGGTATTCTATTTTTCAATCGGCGTTTTTCTGTGGAATTTATCTTTGGCAATATTTCCGGCTCACTTTCTGCAAACAAGCATCGACGAACCAATGGCAAAATACATTGAGCAACATTCCGATAAGTTATATTTCTTCCCTGAATCCGGGCGAATAGACATGCTGCTGGAATACCAATCGCCTGAAAAAAAGTACAATATTTATAATTCTAAAGAAGAATTGGACAGTCTTATTCAAACCGGCAATACTGTTCTTACCAATGCTGTGAATAATAAATCTTTTATGTCGCGAGGCAGTTTATTGGATAAAAATGTCAATCTGTTTTCAGATTACAAAATTGATAAAGTTGACAGTATAAATTACAGTTTTGGGACGATGTATATATCAAAAGTGGAGTAAAAAGGGATTTCATTTTTTCTTAACCCTTTTTACAATTTGCAAATCATCAATATTTTACATGCGTTTATGCAATCTGAAAATTTTATGCTACCTTTGCATGTTAATTTTAAGCAGGTGATAAAGGCAAAAGTAAATAAAAAACAGTATATTAAGTCCCCATTAAATTACATAGGTGGAAAGACAAAATTATTGCCGCAACTTTTACCGTTATTTCCACGTAAAATTGATAATTTCATAGATTTATTTGCAGGCGGTTGCAACGTTGGAATTAACGTCGCTGCGAACAAAATCCATTTTAATGATAACCTGATTTATTTGGTAGAAATGTACAAAGCATTTCAACAAAAATCGTTAGACGAAACTTTATCTTATATTGACAAGCGAATTTCTGAATTTGAGTTATCGTTAATAAATGAAAACGGCTATAAAAGCCTACGATACACTTACAACTCCAAAAAAAATCCACTTGATTTATTTGTTTTGATTGCTTTTTCGTTCAACCACCAAATTCGTTTTAACAATAATTACGAGTTTAACAATCCATTCGGCAGAGAAAGAAGTTGTTATAATCCAGTAATGAAAGAAAATCTTATCAACTTTATTATTTGTTTGAAAAAAAATAAAATAAATTTTTCAGCGATAGATTTTGAAAACTATAGTTTTTATGATTTTAATTGTAACGATTTTGTTTATTGCGATCCACCATACCTCATTACAACAGGAACTTATAACGATGGCAAACGTGGTTTTAAAGGCTGGACAGAACGAGAGGAAAATCAACTTTTGCAAAAATTGGATGAACTGGATAGACAAAATATAAAATTTGCTCTTTCTAACGTATTAGAACACAAAGGAAAAGAAAATAGAATTTTGAAAAATTGGGTTGACAATCACGCAAATTATAAAATTAACTATCTAAACTCCAATTATTCAAATTCGAGTTACCACACAACTATTCGCAATAAAAATGCGAGCATTGAAGTGTTGATTACAAATTACGAACCACGACAACAAGAATGAAAATATTTATTTTTTGACAACTTTTAATTTATGCGGTACATTGGAAATAAGGAAAATCTGCTTGACAAAATTTATCAAACTATAACGGAAAGAGAAATTTCAGGAAATTCTTTTTTTGATTTTTTTTCAGGGACAACCAATGTCGCACGATTTTTTAAAAAGAAAAATTATCAAATTTTTTCTTCCGATTTACTGTATTTTTCATACGTTCTGCAAAAGGCGTACATTGAAAATAATCAAGAACTGACATTTAAAAACTTACTGAAAGAAGTAGATCATCAGACAACTCAATTATTTGCAACACCGTTACAGACTATTATCGAGTATCTCAACCAAATTCCTGATAAACAGGGATTTATATACAATAATTATACGCCGGCAGGAAATAGAATGTATTATTCAGAAAAAAATGGTTTAAGAATTGATGCAATACGACAACAAATTGAGACTTGGAAAAATGAAAATCTTATATCTGAAAATGAATACTTTGTCTTGTTGGCTTGCTTGATTGAAACCATACCTTTTTATGCTAATGTTGCAGGAGTTTACGCCGCATTTCATAAAAAATGGGACCCGCGAGCAGTAAAAAGACTTTCTATACGTCCGATTGAATTTATTGTAAATAATAAAGAAAATTTTGTCTATAATGTTGATTCTGTTGGTTTAATTGATAAAATCGAAGCTGATATTTTTTATTTAGACCCTCCCTATAATCAACGACAATACGCCCCAAATTACCATTTGATGGAAACAATCGCAAAATATGATAATCCTGAAATTAAAGGAATTACAGGTATGAGGGTCAATTATGAAAATGAAAAGTCGAAATTTTGCAACGCAACAACTGCATTACAAGAATTAAAAAAAATCGCCGAAAATGGAAAATATAAAACACTGATTTTGAGTTATAATAACGAAGGAATTATGCCTGAAAAAGAAATTTTATCTATTTTTGGAAAAGTAGGTACTGTTGAGTTGGTTGAATTTTATTATACTCGTTTCAAAAGCAACAATAACGGAGAGAGTAACACGAAAAAATTTATTAAAGAGCAATTATATATCTTACGCAAATGAAAAATCTTTGGTTTTTAACAGAGGAACGACCTAAAAAAGAGGTAATTGCAACAATTTTTCAGAAATTTGCAAAAGACAACGGCTACGCAGTTTTCATTGATACGATCCGAATAATTCCAATTTTGGACAACGGAAAATTTACTTTTACTTATGAAATTTTGGGGTTAATATGTAACCAAGTAGGCAGCATTTTTGTCAAAACGGTTTCTGGAAATTCCAGTTTTACCGACTTTCTGATATTCTATCAAGAAGAAGAGCCAACACTCAAAGACACCCCAATTTACGCAATAGAAGAAACAAAAACAGACGATAAAGAAAGCCGAAATACTGGCGTATATCAACGTTGTAGCAAGTTTGTTTTCATTCAAAATTATTACCCGAGAACTAAGAAAATAATGTTATACAACCTGCAAATCGAGCAAAAAACAAAGCCGACAGAAACGTATATTTTTGGCACTCGACTACTATTGACTTTGGATGTTGAAATCTTGGGTAAAAAATTAGATAAAAGAATTTTCGTTCCATTCAAAACTATTGATGAAATTATTGATTTTAAGAATAATATGCGTAAGGCGCCTGCTGGTAATGTGCCTATTTTACTCGAAAAAATAAAAAATGAAATTCAGATTTCAGGTAGATTGTATAAAAGTGGTGGACTTTCACACGACCCAAATATTGGTGCTTTATCAATAATTTCAGCCGTTTTGCGAAAACTTGGTTGGCAAGATAAAATTGAAATCACACAACATGGACTTGAACAGAAAAATGTTGGCGCTACAAATAAATTTGTACAGATATCCAACAAGTTGGACATTTCTCTTCAAGGATTGAAAATTCCGAAAGCTGAAATGAACGCGAACTATTGGAAATACGACCTTGATGGCGAGAAACTTGGTACAATTTTCATTCATTTAGTTGTTGAAAATTTTGCTAATGGAATGTCAATTTTTGAAAATCATGCAGGTTGCGAAAAAGGGTATTTCATAACAGCAAAAGGCGAACCAATTTCACTTGCAAAATACACAGACAGAGAAGAATACAAATCAGGAAACAAATCTGCAATCATCAATATACCTGATTTGGTTTTGATTGACCTTTCAAACAAAATTATCATTGACATTGAGGGTAAAAAATATCAGTTCAGACATAACGGAATTGCAGAATTAGTGAATTATGATGCCTTTGATAAACTCTATAATAAAAAGCACTATCCTACACACAAAGTTATACGAACAGTTGTACTTTACGGAAGCCCTGAAGAAAAAATTGTTGAAATAGAAATTGGATTTTTACTCAACGAAAAAGGAAAATTGATTTTAGGAATAAAAGCGCCAGAACTATTTCAGGAAGCAATCCAAAATTTGTTGGACTATTGGAAAAAGTAGCAATGTATATCCTCTACATAAAGGATATTTTTCAACGACAATCAAACAACTTCAAATCAAAATAAAAATAATAATTGAATATTTTTTCAACCACAAAATTATTCATACATTTGCATCTACGTTAAATAAATCAGATATGAAACAGAAAATAATTTACATCGTTTGCGTCATTATTGGCATTGTATTTATCATTTCCGGAGGAGGAAAAGTTATAAATACGGTTGCTTTCAGAGAGTTGATTGTGCAATATGGTTTGGGAAGGCTGCAACTGCTTTCGCCGGGGGTAGCGATTCTGGAAATCGCCGTTGGAATTGCTTTGATTTTACGCATTAAGCCTAAGTTGATGTTGTTCACTTCAGCCGCTATGTTGCTTGTGTTTACAGCCGTTTTTACATACGGGCATTTCAAAACCGGAATTACCGATTGCGGTTGTTTTGGGGAATTGAAAGTTATGCCGGAGAATATTGCGTTTGTTTATGCAAGAAATACTTTGTTGTTGATCTTGTCGCTCTTTGCAGGATTTTACTGTGTTTATCGCGAAAGATCAACGGGTGCAAAGGTATTAATCCTGTTGGTGCTATTGCTGCCGGTGTTTTTTCTTACAGGCTTGACTTTTCGCTATCCTATTTCTCATTTCAGAAAGAATAAACCCGATACCCTGCTCAACAAAAATGTAAGCGAAACGCCTTTGCGTCAATATATACAGACGGCTCCCGACAGTACTTATTTTGTGTTTTTCTATTCCTATACCTGTCCTCACTGTATCAATTCTATTGAAAATTTCAAAGACTTCCAGCGAAGCGGCGTGGCAGACAGCGTCGCCTCATTTGTGATGGTTGGTAGCGATACGGTAGAAACGAATAGACACAGGGAGTTATTTACCGCTGATTTCGGATATTTTGGAAGTCAGGAGATTATGTATGATAGCATTAAATCGTTTATCAAAGGCGTTCCAACTGCGCTTTATATTAAAAATGATACTATAAAGGAGGTGTTAAAATCGGAGTTGCCTTCTCCGGTGGTGTTTAGGTATTCGTTGATGCGGCGGCGTTAAGGATTTTTTGTTTTTATTGGTGGTTTTCACTAATAATACACATTTGGGCAACTTTGTTTGAATGGGGTAAGTGAGATTGGTGAGATATACTTGTATAGACGAAATGCAGATATATATAAGTTAGCCGCAATTTGACGACTTAGCATAGTAAAAAAATAATGATTTATCGACATATATTAAGAAATATAAACATAGTGTTATGAATAACGATTCTAAATTAGTGCCCGAAATATATATTAGTTATGCTTGGGAAAAACAAGATGATGGCAGCAATTGGCCAACAATATTGCAAAATTTATATAAAATTTTAATTGATAAAGGTTTTAAGATCAATATTGATTTGAAAAATCTTAAATATAAGGATAATATTAAATCTTTTATGCAAGAACTCGGCAAAGGAAAATATATTGTTGCTTTAATAAGTGAGAAATATTTGAAATCAATTAATTGTATGTATGAAGTTTTACAAATGCTTAAATATCCAAATTATCAGGACCGAATATTTCCAATTTTAACTTCTGATGCTAAAATATACGAAAGCAGTAAGATACTTGAGTATCTAGTATATTGGGAAGATAAACTTAACAAACTTGACAATGAGGCGAGAACACTAAGTAATATTGCATATGCAGCTCCAATATTTGAAGATATAGAATTGATGAATGAAATAAGAAGGTCTTTGGCTCGTTTTGGCAATGAAATAGGTAATTTAAATGTACTTACTCCAGAAATACATAAAGATTCAAATTTCGAATCTTTAATCGAAAGTATTGAGAAAAAAATATTAATTGATAATCAAACTATAGATTTAAAAATAGAAAATATAACTTTAAAAGAAGAGAATCTAAAATTAAAGCAGGAAATAGAAGACTTAAGAGAAGAAAATATTAGTCTGCAAAAAAAATTATTGTTAAAAGAAAAACAAGAACTTCAGAAGAATTATAATATTATTAACACTGAAAAAGTGTCAACTGAAGAAATTGAAAATATAGAGAACTTTCAAATAAATGATTTTGAAAATTTTATTGGAATTACAAGAGATACATATTTGGAAGACTGCATTAGAAAATTTGGAACACCTGAAATAACAGAAGAAAAGAAATATGATTTCAATACAGCTTCTTTTAATGAGTGGCTAATAATCAGATTTTATAAGTCATCAAGAAAAGTGATGGTGATAGATATAAGGATTAGACTATCTGAAATACAATCAACAATTGAGAAACTTAATAATCTTGAAATGTTTGACTCTAAAATTTGTTTTTTAGGTAAACATCGTAATGAATTATTGAAAATATTTGGCAATCCAGATTATCAACATGCTGGCAATTATAGTTATAAAGGAAATAATTCTAATATTAATTTCGTATGTTATGATTTTAATGATTCATTATGTACCCAAATGACTGTTCAATTTTTGGGAAATGAATAAAAACTGCTGCTAACTTGGGTTTGGCGCAAACGAGGCAGCAACTCGCCCGAAAGGTTGTGCAAATTTGCAAGTTTTGCGCCCGTCCGAGCGGCAGTGGAAGCCCCGCCTGCGCCAAGCCCTTGCTCGTTGTGTGCAAGTGTATGGCGATAATTTTTTTATAAAATATTTTCTCATAAGAAAATAAATTGTTATTTTTGCATAAAATTTAATTATAAGAAAATGTATGGAGGATTTGATATTAGCGCGGGAAAATTATTTGCAACGACTTAGTGTGTGGATTGATAAGCCTGTAGTAAAGGTTATTGTTGGGCAACGGCGTGTAGGCAAAAGCATGTTTATGCTTCAAATTATGGAGCATATCCGTCAAGCCAATCCCAAAGCAAATTGCATTTACATTAATACAGAAAACGAAGAATATCAGCATATTAGAAATTACGAAGACCTACAAAAAGAAATAAATGCAAAATTAAAGAAAGAGGCAAAGAATTATCTTTTTATCGACGAAATTCAAGATATTACCGAATTTGAACGTGCGTTACGAAGTTATTTATCTAAAAATCAATGTGATATTTATATTACGGGAAGCAATTCGCAACTGATGTCGGGCGAACTTGCTACTTTTCTTAGCGGACGTTATATGGAATTCAAAATTCACCCGCTGTCGTTTTCGGAATTTTGTTTGTTTCACAACTTACCCAAAAACAATGATACATTATTGAAGTATTTTCGCTATGGTGGAATGCCTTTTTTACGCCATCTGCCACTCGAAGATTTGACGGTAAACGAATATCTGCAAAGTATTTACAGCACTATTCTTTTACGCGATATTGCTGAGCGTTACGATGTGCGCAATATTCATTTACTCAAAAACTTATCTCGTTTTATTGCCGACAGCGAAGGGACAATTTTTTCTTCGCTCAGCATTAGCAACTATTTTAAATCTATCAACTTGCAAATATCGCCAAAAACTATTTTAGAGTATGCTGGTTATCTTCTCAATTCATTTATTATCAATCAGGTAGAGCGATACAATTTGGTGGGAAAAAAGATTTTAACTTCAGGTGGGAAAATGTATTTTGAAGATTTTGGTTTGCGAAATTCCATCGTGGGCGGTTTCAAACTTACCGATATTCAAAAAGTATTGGAAAATGCTGTGTATATGCACCTTGTGAGAAACAACTATAAGGTTTTTGTGGGACAAATGCGCAACAGGGAAATTGATTTTATTGCCGAAAGAGGCAGTGAAAAATGTTACATTCAAGTAGCATATAAACTGCAATTAGATAAAACAATTGACAGAGAATTTGGTAATCTGCTGAATATCAAGGATAATTTTCCTAAAATGGTCGTAACAATGGATGAATTGGCGGGAACGGACTATCAAGGCATACGGCATATTCATATTTTGGATTATATTAATCAGTAAACACAACAATTATTTTAAAGAACCCGAAATCACCCGCAGCAACTCCCCTACCGCCTCCGCTTCGGGAATATTCTTCTTAACGCATTCCTTGCCTTTATACAGACTGACGCGCCCTGTTCCAGCGCCCACGTATCCGTAGTCCGCATCTGCCATTTCACCCGGACCGTTGACAATACATCCCATAACGCCGATTTTCAACCCTTTCAAGTGAGCAGTCGCTTCTTTTATTTTTTTCAGCGTAATTTGCAAATCAAATAAAGTGCGTCCGCAACTCGGGCAGGCAATGTATTCCGTTTTACTGATGCGGCGACCGGTTGCTTGCAAGATACCGAAACTGCATGCGGTAGAAATCTGCGTCATCTGCGTTCTATTGACTATAAATATACCGTCTGCCAAGCGGTCAAGAAAAAACGAACCAGCGTCGGTAGCCGATTTTATCCGAAAAACATCCAAGTCTTCTTCATTATACTGTAAATGAATGATTACCGGATTCGTAACATTCTCTACGATTAATCGCTCAATAAACGCTTTTTGCCGGTATGTATTATTATCTTCGGACGACAGGATAATAACCGTTTGAGGTTTTTGTTTTAATAATTCAACCAAATGAACAGTTAAATCCGTATATGTCAAGTGAATGAATTGCAAATCCGAATCACAGGAAAGCCACGCTTCCTGTTCTTTTACGGTAAAAAGCGGATAATGATTCTCTGCCGGAATATAAGCCGGAGAGTCAATGATTACTTTTTGCTCTGGCGGATATTTCAGCGTAATATTTGTTCCTAAATAAATATAATCGGGAATAAAATCAGGATTCACCGAACAGGATTGCGCTTGAGAATAGTCGGAAATGACGATTGGCGTCCCCCACTGCACCCTAAAGGAGGAAACAAAGTCCCCTTCAATGGATTTAGAGATAACAGGAGATTGTGGGTCAAGCCCGCAATGACAACTTTTTTCTTTTTCCTTTACATATTCCAGCAACGCTTTCGCCACCGGAATTTCCGCTTCCGGGTCTTCACTCAGCGAAACGCGAATTGTATCGCCAATGCCTTCCAGCAACAAAGTCCCGATGCCGACCGCCGACTTGATTCTTCCGTCTTCGCCATCTCCGGCTTCCGTAACTCCCAGATGCAAAGGAAAATTCATTCCTTCCTGCTCCATTTGTCTGACTAACAACCGAACGGTTTTTACCATAATTAAAGAGCTCGACGCTTTGATGGAAATAACTACGTTGGCGAAATCTTCATCAACGCAGATTCGTAGAAATTCCATACAGGATTCGACCATTCCTTCGGGCGTATCGCCGTAACGGCTCATGATCCGGTCGGAAAGCGAACCGTGATTCACGCCGATTCGGATAGCTGTCCGGTGCGCCTTACATATATTCAAAAGCGGAACAAAACGTTGACGGATTTTTTCAATTTCTTCCCTGTATTCTTCTTTCGTATATTCAATAGTTTTGAATTTTTTGACAGGATCGACGAAATTACCCGGATTAATACGGACTTTTTCTACGATTCTTGCTGCTGCTTCGGCAGCTAAAGGATTGAAATGAATATCGGCAATCAAAGGCGTTTGATATCCGAGCGCCCGCAAGCCATCTTTGATAGTTTGCAAATTTTCGGCTTCACGCACTCCTTGAGCCGTCAAACGGACATATTCGCCTCCGGCTTCAATGATTCGAATACATTGTTGGATGCTCGCCTCAGTATCTAAGGTAGAGGTATTCGTCATTGATTGTATCCTGATGGGATAATCGCCTCCCATCGGAGTAGCGCCAATTTGAACGACTGATGATTTCCTTCGTTTATACATTAATTTGTTTTGAACTTGTATTTAACAGCCGCCAAATCATTGTTTGCCTGAACAATTTTTCCCTTCATCGATTCTTTGTATCCGGCTAATTTTTCACGGACTTTTTCGTCTTTTACCGCCAATATCTGGGCCGCTAAAATGGCTGCGTTCATTGAAGCGTTTATCCCTACAGTCGCAACCGGAATACCGGGAGGCATCTGCACAATCGCCAACAGAGCGTCCAAGCCTTCAAGACTTGCATTGATCGGCACGCCAATAACAGGAAGCGTAGTCATTGAAGCGATTACTCCCGGCAGGTGAGCCGCCATTCCTGCCGCTGCAATGATTACTTCAATTCCCCTGTTTCCAGCGTTTTTCGCAAAATGTTCTACCTCCGCAGGGGTACGATGCGCCGACAATGCCTGCATTTCGAAAGGAATTTCAAATTCGTCGAAAATCTTTGCCGCTTTTTCCATGATGGGCAAATCGGAAGTGCTGCCCATAATTATGCTTACTGCCGGTTTCATTATTTTCCAATAAATGTGCGGTATGCGCCGCTATCCATTAATCCGTCGGTTGAATCCATGTTTGAAATTTCAATTTTGATGATCCAGCCTTTTCCGTAAGGGTCGGAGTTTACCAATTCCGGTTGGTCTTCCAACTCCGGATTCATTTCCATGACTTCGCCTGCAACGGGCATCAATAAATCGGAAACTGTTTTCACCGCTTCGATCGAACCGAAGACATTTCCTTTGTCCAGCGTTTCGCCGACTGTTGAAATATCGACATAAACAATTTCGCCTAATTCACTTTGAGCATAATCGGTGATGCCGATATACGCTTCATTACCTTCAACACGAATCCATTCGTGGTCGTTTGTGTACTTTAAATTTTCAGGAAAATTCATACTCTTAATTATTTAATATTATATTTCTTTGCGTAATCGAGCTATTGGAATATTCAACTGTTCCCTGTATTTGGCAACCGTTCTCCGCGCAACGTCATATCCTTTTACTTTCAATTCTTTTACCAATAAATCATCGGTCAGTGGTTTGGATTTATCCTCCTCTTCGATGCAGTTTTTCAGAATAGCCTTGATTTCGCGGGTGGAAATTTCTTCGCCCTCGTCGTTCAGCATGGCTTCGGAAAAGAAATATTTCAACGGATAAACGCCGAAACTTGTTTGTACATATTTGCTGTTGCTAACCCTTGAAACTGTCGATTTATCGTAACCGCAACGTTCGGAAACATCTTTCAGAATCATCGGTTTCAGGCTTGATTCTTCACCGGTAAGAAAAAAATCGCGTTGAATATGTACGATTGCCTCCATTGTTTTCCTCAGCGTTATATGCCTCTGTTTAATGGCGTCAATGAACCACTTAGCCGAATCAACCTTTTGTTTGACAAATTCAAGCGCTTCGGCTCTTCCGTGACTTTGTTTTTCTTTCGCATTTGAATAATAATTGAGCATATTGTTGTATTCCCTGTTAACGCGTAATTCCGGAATATTTTGCTCCTGCATGGAAAAAACTACTTCGCCGTTAATAGTTTCAACATAAAAATCCGGCGTTATCTGAGCCATTTTGGAAACCATGTCGCTTTCCCACGTGTTCCCCGGTTTAGGATTCAGCAACATAATCTCCTTGATTATATCTTTTAAATCTTCTTCATTGATATTCAAACTTCGCAGAATCTTGTCGTATTGTTTTTTTGAAAAAGCGTCGAAATTATGTTCCAATATCCGGATTGCAAAAGTCCTTATTTTTGTTCGTTCCTTTCTTTTCAACTGAATCAGCAGGCACTCCTGTAAATTAGCGGCGCCTACTCCGGGCGGATCCATTTCATGAATGATATGCAGCGCCTCTCGTATGGTTGAAATAGAAATTTCCAATCCCTGAAACAGCAAATCATCGGCAATCACTTCCGGTTCGCGGCGAATGTATCCGTTTTCATCAATATTGCCGATCAGATATTCTCCAAGTTTCATTTTTCCTTCGGACAAATTTTTAAGATGCAACTGATTCAGCAGAAAATCCCGAAACGATTCCGATTCGAAGTAAGGGATTTCTTCCCTTGTCGTTTTTTCCGTATAATAACTTGGCTGTAATTTATAATCGGGAATATCGTCTTCCGAACGATAATCGCCTAACATCATATCTTCTTGGCTGATATTGTCTTCCTGCTCAAATTCGGGAAGTGCGTCTTCCTCCTGTTTTTCAGCTGCAGCATCTATCCGTTCTTCCAAAGCAGGATTTTCTTCCAACTCACGGTTGATCCGGTCTTCAATTTCAAGACCCGTAAGCTCCAGCATTTTTATTTGCTGAATCTGCAAAGGCGAAAATTTTTGTTGTTGCTTTTGAGTGAGTTGCTGTTTAATCATCTACCATTCTTTTCGAATCGAGTGCAAATATACGATTTTAGACGCAGTAACCCAAATTTTAGCGAAATTTTTTCGTCCCTGAAACTAAAATGTGAAGTCAAAAAATTGAAAGGTAATTCGGTGTTGAAATATCATATAAATATCCCACTGTATGTAAAAGCGCCGCTTTTAACATATAGCCTGTCACATGTGATGAATTTGATATATTTATGTCATATCACATGTCTTTATTTATATATTTATGCATATTTGAGCATATAAACAAAAAACAAACTATTATAAACACTTGTTATGAGAATTTTATTTATATACTTTTGTACGATAATCATTATGTTTACAACTGAGATAATTTGTTAATATAATATGAGTAATAAATATCTGTATTGGCTTTTAAAATAAATAATAAATACGCATATAAAAAAATATTAAACTATCATGTTTATAGTTTTATAATGTTAAACACCATTGTGCTTTTAAAATAACAATAATTAATATTTACAAATTTATGAGAAAAAAACATTTTTATTTTATTCGTTGTGCTTATTTTTGCAATCAATCCGAAAACGCAAGAGACTATACGGATTATAGCAGCAATATCTTTGGTCTCGGACGCGATGACGATTCCGGTCTGTACCAAAAGCAATCGCACAGCGCGAATGACTCTACGATGACCGTTTTCCGGGGCGACGCAGTGACGCCGCTTAACAGCGACAATACAGGTACGCTCGAAGACAAGCAATTTATAATGGTCGGTCGGAATGTTAAATATAAAATTCCTGGGTAGCGTATCGACTGTAAAAATTAAATACCGGATAACAGGCAGAGTGCCGACATCTGTTATGCAACGGATCTATATCTCGCCAATTTCTTTCAAAACGGTTCCACCTCCGACGATCCTTGTGTGATTGAAGCGGTTACAGGGCTGGCAGAAGATATATTGATTCCGTATTCGATGGGATTAAATTATGTCATATCCAACAAAAATGTGACCTCGAAAATAAAATAAACTGATAATTGATGTTTATGAAGAGGCTGCCTCGAAAGTCGAGACAGCCTCTATCTGTGAATGAACCAATTTTGCATAACATTTTGGTTATAATATATTGAATATTAGAAATATATATAAATGAATATTTCTTTTTTTCTGCCTAAAAATCGGGATAAATTTGACTTCGTTTCGTTGCTTCCAACCTGTGTTTTTCACCTTTGTTTTTATATATCCGCATCAAAATGTTATATATTCATTCACGTATTAACAATATTTAACTAAAAATACACGGAGAATGACAAACAATATTGTACTTTTGTGCAGTAAAATATATTTATTAATTGCTTACAAAAGTAACTAATTTTGGGATATACAATAATGACAAAACAATTTTTTTATTTTATTTATTAAAAAAAAATATATGCAAAGTTTTAATTCAAAAATAATTGACGCGATAATCAAACATTCGCCCTACAAAAAGAATCCGGTGATCCTGTTGATTAAAATGTTTTCGATGAGTAAAGAAACAGCTTACAGGCGAATTCGGAATTACACCCCCTTTTCAATCGAAGAGGCTGTTGTCCTTGCAAAATATCTAAATCTTTCACTTGATGAAATGCTTGATTTGAGGTCGGGCAATAATCTGCTTTTAGAAAAGAACTTGAATGTAGATGGAACCCCTTTTGATATTTATCAGGGTTTGATTGGCAGCGACATTGAAGTGATGGAAAAGTTGCTTGCGGCAAAAAACGTAAAAATCGCCGCTGCCATCAACCAGATGCCTTTCAGGTTTCTGCCCTACAAATCGCTGTTCAAATTGGATTATTGCCATTATATGTATGCAGCAGGAAAAGTTTCGCTGATAACAACCGGTTATTCCGACATCGAAATTCCGCCTGCCGTTAACGAGCTATACGGGAAATCGGTATCCTGTTTCAAGCGGTTGAGCAATATCACTTGCGTCATCGACAGCACGATATTTTCAAACATCATTGATAAGATACGGTATTATCACCGGCTGAAATTCCTTTCCGACGAAGATTTGCGCATTTTGCAGGCAGAACTGTTTGAATTGCTGGACGCGTATGAAAGCCTGTTACGCAACGGAAAAAACGAAAGCGGCTCCGAATCTGTTTTCTACTACTCGTTTTTTAACATCGAATCCAACATTGTTTTTCTTGAATACGATAATTATTCTTTATTACAGGTTTGGGCATATCCCAGATTTCCACTGGTAATGAAAAACGACAGTCAGATAAGCGATATTCAAGAACAGTGGATTGAATCGAAGATACGGAACTCGATGCTGATAACAAAAACAACCAATATCAGGCAGATTGAAATTTTCAGAAACATCTATCAACAGGTTTTGGAATTAGGAATTACGAATTAGAAATTAAAAATTTATATAAACCATTTAAAATAAAAAAATATGAAGCACACATTCAACATTAATCAAAAAAACTGTCAATTATCAATTCTTCTGTTACTGTTTATCGTCTCGCCTCTTAAGGCGCAGGTAACTATCGGGAGCCAAGATTCTCCCCATACGTTTTCCATAATGGAATTAATTACGAAGAACCACGACGGCGGGTTGCGTTTACCTTTGTTGTCAACCGACGAGCGGGATAATCTTAAGCTCAAAGATTTGGTTGATCCTGAAGCCCAAGCTGCCAAAGGGCTTGTTATTTACAACACTACGACCAACTGTCTGGAGTTTTGGAACGGTGAAACGTGGATAAGCATGTGTTCGGATATTCAGCCTGATTGCAGCGCGACAGTTTTCCCTGTTTTGCTAAGCTCCTATACCCTTTGCACCAATGCAACATTTGCCGACTTGACTGCGACTGTCGGCGGCAAAGAACTGTGGTATGATGCAGCGACCGACGGCGCGGCACATGCCGATGGAGACCCGCTGGTTTCGGGCAATACGTATTATGCCGAAGAACGTGTCGGCGCCTGCGTAAGTCCAACCCGCGCCGCGGTTTCCGTAACGCTTGGCGATTACTGCTCACCGATTAATTCCGGCGCAGTCACCACTTTCACAAATGTGATGTACGATTTCCAGCATCAGGCGCTTGAGGCTTATTCTACCGACGGCGGACTGCCTACCGCTTTTCAGTGGCAGTTTAGCAGGGACAACGGCGTCACTTATACAGATATACCAGAAGCTGCCAATTCCAATTATTTCACTGTACTTCCTCATTTTGCCGACAGTTATTTTGCGTCCGATTATAAGGCTGACAGTTTGTTTTTCCGTTGCCGGATTTCCAACGCTGCAACGCCAACGCCTGTAGTAACCTCAGCTCTTAATATTTTGTTTATCAGTACCGAAGATGCTAACGGAAATCCTAAGGGAAATTACAACATCGACCCTGTCACCAACATTCGTTATCTGACGATTCAAACTAATAATAAGAATTTCCCAAGCAGTACAATGAAAATTGCACTCTTGAATCTGGGTCAAAGCGGTACGGGAGCATGGTTAAATGGAGTGCATCAATCAGATAATTGCGAACTCAACGATGCCAGAGATATGGGCGATTTCTATCAGTGGGGGCGCATTGCGGATGGTCACGAACATACTGTTTGGAGCAAAGACGCTAACAAAGTGAATCAATTTTTACCTTTTGGCAACGATGCCAATTTTACTCCAAATCCTGTTGCAAAAGGAACTCCGAGTTATACTGCCAATGGTCAAATTCCTGATGATAATTCAGATTTTTACGGTAAATTTATCACTTCCCGTACCGATAATGATTGGGGACAAATGAATTCGGCTAATAACAGCCGCTATGGTGACGGTAGTAAAAATAATACTACTCGTGCTTCCGACATTCCTCTTTCTGCATGGTCTTCAATGGGTAAGGCGAATAATCCCTGTCCTTCCGGCTGGAGCGTACCTTCCAGGTGGGAAGCATGGGATATATATAAAGGCACCGGAAGTGATACTAATCCTGTCGTCTCCAACGGAACAACTAACCCGCCTCCTTACGGCTCCGGCGGTAATTTTGTCAACGGTTGGCTTTGGCGCTATGATGCTAATAATGCCTTTGGCGGAGTCATAATTACTAACGCTGATGATGAGAACGTTTTTCTGCCCGCTGTTGGGTATCGTTTATCTTTCGACGGTTTGGCGTCCGGTGGCGGCGGCGTCTTTTGTTGGTCTAGTACGTACTACGATACATCGAGTGCCATCAGATCATGGAGCGCCTATGCTCCACCAGGTGGCGTAACCGCAGGCGTCTACAGCCAGTACTCCTTCCGCGCTAATGGTGTCCCTGTGCGTTGCGTGGCTCAGTCTGAACCATGATTCTAACAAGATAAATAAGATTGCCAGGATAGGTTCATTCACAGATAGAGGCTGTCTCGAGTTTCGAGGCAGTCTCTATAATTATTGATTATCGGGTTATTTTCTGAAAACCTGAGTTCGGGATAAGAGGTAGCCCTACGGACAATGGAAAATTGGATTGCACCCATTTTCTATTGATATGAATCGCCTACGGCGAATTTACAGATTGAAAAAGCGGTTTACATTGTTGCTAAAATTGACACTTCAAAACATTATTCTTTCAAATGACACATTAAAAATTATTTTTAACATATCGAATACTATTCTCCATTATGTGCATCGCCGATTGGAAATAATAGAAAGAAAGAAAACATGACATTTACTTGTTGTGCGTATCCTTTTGATATATTTTTGTAGCGTTGTTAATCGCACTTGCAAATTGATGATAAATGTAATTATACTTTTAAATAATAATAATAATAATTAATTTCACAAATTTATGAAGAAAAACATTTTACTGTTATTCATTGTGTTTGGTTTAGCTATTAACGCTAAATCTCAAGTCACAATCGGAAGTACGGATAAACCGGAACCTGGAGCCATTCTTGAATTAAAAAACGCTAATTCA
>Ga0123357_10002776_pt1 | contig 19755 bp, 9 predicted proteins | sample TergutEmb28metaG_FD_89873 | JGI IMG/M metagenome (GOLD analysis project Ga0123357, IMG submission 89873) | Embiratermes neotenicus P4 segment gut microbial communities from Petit-Saut dam, French Guiana - Emb289 P4 | ecosystem: Host-associated > Arthropoda: Insects > Digestive system > Gut ...
CTTCATAGGCAGGTGAATACTTCATTCACCTGCCTATGAAGATGGAACCGATAGTGAGTTCCGAAACGTCGGCAATTAAATCTCAGACGCCGGGGAATTACCCAAAAAGGAATAAATTACAATTGCATTTAAATTAACAAAACCAAGCTATGTAGTCTCTCTTGTGTGATACTGAGCCACGGAGGCAAGAAAACTGGCACTGTCTAGGCAGGTTAGCAGTGTCATATCAGATCCAACCTACATGGCGTCATAACCCAGTCAAATTACTTCATACTTTAGGTCGAAAGGCTGACTGACTGTATGTTCCTTTATCAGACCAACTCGCTCCTACCTGTTTGCTCTCATACTTCGGTACTCCGGAATATGACCACATTCTTTTTGTCGATTCTGCCGGTAAAGCTAATGGTCGCAGTGCTACAGGTCGTTACAAGCACAGAGGGAGGTAATTCTTAACATCGGCGCTAGATAAGTGCGGGTTTTCAACACGACTCCGCTGCCGCTTTACGGCCGGATAAGATCTCAGTATCCCTTTTAGAAGAGGTTGGGGAGGGGGGTTCCAGTGTCGGTCTGGACGGGTGCGGAAAAGGGAAATAATCTTGTCTCCGCTGGAGTTCGAACCCTGAACTTTTCAGACATTAGCCAGAAATTATACCACCTAAGCTATCCATTCTCATGATTGGAAACTCTTCTACATCGACAATGCTAACAACATGACTTTTTTTCGAGTGCCTGGGATTTATCTCCCAAATTACATAACTAAGCTATCCATCCTAATGATTGGAAACTCTTCTACATCGACAATGCTAACAACATGACTTTTTTCGAGTGCCTGGGATTTATCTCCCAGATTACATAACTAAGCTATCCATCCTAATGATTGGAAACTCTTCTACATCGACAATGCTAACAACATGACTTTTTTCGAGTGCCTGGGATTTATCTCCCAAATTACATAACTAAGCTATCCATTCTCACGATTGGAAACTCTTCTACATCGACAATGCTAACAACATGACTTTTTTTCGAGTGCCTGAGATTTATCTCCCAAATTACACGGCGTCATATTCCAAATATAAAAATTCGAAATTTCACTGTCGTGGGAACCTTATATGGGTCCAGTTCACTGTAATACAAACGTCAAAATAATTGCCCCTCTGCTTTTGTCTCCTCTTTTGTCTTCCGTCATCCAATCTCTGCCTTTCCGCTAATTATTGCTTGTCCTCATGTGTGTTTCCTTTAGGGTTTTAGCTAATGTGATTCTATTTTTACAATGACAGGAACGTTAGCTGCAAATTAACGGTCAAACTCTGTGATTAATGTCGGCTGTTCCGAAACCCACTCATTTCGTACAGTTGTGTTACACAATTTCCCGTCGTACAAGGACACCAGGTTAATTGTTCACCAACCCACAGATTTTCCAGCTGCAGGACCCAGATTATTGTCAGTTTACTCATTATTGTGTCGTGCAGCATAAAGCAGCACTTATTTTCAAGAGTTTAATTATCAAATCTAATACAATAGGGAGAAAATTCGTTTTACGACGCTGTCGATTGGCAATTTTATGTAGCGTAAGTCAAATGTAAGATAGTAATGTTACACTAAATGGTTACGAAAATACACTCGTTTGTTTTATTTCTCGTAACTAAGTGTAAAACATTTAAGTTGTAAATTGTGCAATGAACATGGAGGATCACATTTAGAACAATTTTTATAAATTCAGTAAGTAATCGAGTATATTACAACGAATTTATTTTACATTTGACTAACCGGTCAACTGACTATTAGGGGACTTATCTCCTAGGTAATGCAATCCTCAGGGCCTGGACTGACCCTGAGGTTTCCAGGGGGTTAAGGCTTCCATAATTCTAGACCCTCCACCCCAGGAAATATTTCTGGTATCCATTTCTGTTAGGGGTTCTTTTGACCCCAGGAACATAGTGCGGCCGGAAAGGGTGATTCAATGAAACATTACAATGACACTATCGGGAATCGAACCTGAGACCTTCCGGCTTGCCCAGTGGCACCGCGTGCCCCACGGTATCTTCTAACCCGACATAAGTAAGTCCTGTGTAGGCTTCGTATGGACACAGTTCGGCAAATGTACAGCGCAAGATGCTGTTTTATGCCTAGCCTAACATCTGGAAAGTGGGCCGGGTAGCGTAGTCGGTATAGCGACTGGCTACGGGCTGGACGGTCCGGGGATCGAATCTCGGTGGGGAGCGAAATTCTTCGCACCTATCCAGACTGGCCCTGGGGCCCATCCAGCCTCGGGTACAATGGGTACCGGTTTTTTCCCGGGGGTAAAGAGCGGCCGGAACGTGAAGCTGATCCCTCACCCCTTCTAGTGCCGTGGTCAAGAAAGAGTAGAGCTATACCTGTACTCCCCCTATGGGCCGTATGGCCTGTACAGACCCTCAGTGCCTGTACAAGGGTGCACTTTAACTTTACCCCCTTTAATATCTGGAAAGCAAAGCACGTCTTTCAGAACTCCATTACCTCTTCCTATTAATCAACAGCCAAGTAAACCTTCGGACCATCTGCGTACACACCGTTTATACATATGCTTTCTTTAAAACCGACTGCACAAACTTCAAAATCCTTATAACGCTTTTCATTTTGTGATATGAATACTTTATTAATCTGTTAAATGTATTTAAATAATCTTAATCGTTAACTTCTTGAAACAAGGCATGTAGCTGTACCTGACCTTTCCAAAATGCCTATATGGTATGCACAGAGATGATCATACTTCTATCTTTTAATCTTACTTTAAGAGGATACCCATACCTCATTCAGGGGAAAAATGATTGGCTGAAGTTCATATTTTCTTTTTTAATCTCATTTCTCCTAAGTAACGGAATAGCAAATAATTTACTGCTTCTTGTTTTTAAGCTTTCGCCGTGTTCTAAATGTAATTTGTTTCTTTTTGGGTAATTCCCCGGCGTCTGAGTTCTAATTGCCGACGTTTTGGAACACACTGTCGGTTCCATCTTCATAGGCAGGTGAATGAATGACTTCATTCACCTCCCTATGAAGATGGAACCGACAGTGAGTTTCGAAACTTCGGCGATTAGAACTCAGACGCCGGGGAACTACCCAAAAAGAAACAAACTAAATTTACTGCTTATCTGAAATAACGCATAATATTAGGCCAGACCTAATGATAAGTCGGGGTAAAAATGGCTGAAAGCAAAAAGTAACCTTCTGAGTTAACAATTTAAAGCCTCGTGGTTTCGATACTTACCGTATGCTACAACTTCAAGAAACTGTGCACTTCGCCACACTGTGTGTTTCGGTGTAATTCACATAATGAGTGCCAATTATTTCTCTACCAACCACTGTTATTGCTAATGCTTACAGGTTTAGTTCTCTGTGGGGCACGAAATGAATTTTTATATAAAATTTAGATAAAATTTGGTCTATCAAAAGTTAATATCAAGTAGATATGCTTACAACATCCTTCGTCTATGATAGAAACATAGACTTCTACATATGCATGCATAAAGAACCCATGATTCGGCGTATGGGGCCTACTTTATCTAATCGCTTTTTAGGCACTTTTGCAAAATTTCGAAAAGAGACTATTAGCTACGTCATATTTGTCTGTCTGTCTGTCCGTCCGCCCCCTCGCCCGCCTGTTAGCATGGAACAATTCGACTCCCACAGGATGGATTTTCATGAAGTTTTATATTTGTATATTTTAAAAAATCTGTCAAGAATATACAAATTCCATTAGTATCTTACAAGAATAACATCCACTTGCAGGAAGACCTACGTATTTTTACGATCATATCTCACAGTATTCTTCTTGTAATGGGAACTGTTTCAGACAAACTTTTTAGAGAAAACCAAAACCCGTATTTTACTTTCAATGACTTTTCCCCCAAAATCGTGCCGTTTAAGAGAAAATGTGGAACAATATGGTAGATCCGGATAGGCCACAGATAACAATATGGCGCATGCGCATTGCATGCTCAACCCTAAGACCACAAACAAAGAATCAGAATATGTAAATCTCATTGTTTTTCAATGGCAACTATGGCTGCACGAAATCGCTTCAATGGTACCTTTGTATTTACATTGCCTGTCTTGTCACTCCTGTTATTTGAATTTCATAAAAAAAAACTCAGTTAACACGAACACAGTACTTGACTTGCTTTCATATACATCACGTATTTACCTCACAGAGAACACAGTCCGTCGCCATTTTAAGAGCCATTTCGTTATTGACACATAGGGAAATAATCGCGGTTGAATGTGACAATGATATGAAACGTATAAACTGAATGTGTAGTAGAGACGGAGCGTTTTTAGGCGCGTTAGAAAAACAGCGAAAATCGACTTTTAGATTCTTCATGTTTGTCTGTCCTTCCGCCTGTCTTTCTGTCTGCATGGAGCACCTCAGCTTCCACGAGAAAGGTTGTCATAAAATTTGATATTTGAGTTTTTTTTTTTAAATCTGTCGACAAAATTCAAGTTTCATTCCAATCTGACAAGAATAATGTGTACTTTACATGAAGACCAACAAATATTTTTAATCATATCTGGCTCAGTTCTTTTTAGGAAAGAAATATTTCTGACAAAATTTGTAGAGCAAATCAAAACACATTTTATGTTCAATAAAGATTTTTTTTTATTAATTTTGCCGTTTACGAGATAATGTGGAAAAACTGTAGAGCCGTACAGACCACAAATGACAATATAATGTTGCGCACGCGCTTTGCATACGGGATAAATAAGGCTACAGACACACACTCAGAATATGTAATATTTCTAGTTTTTCCTCTGCAATAATAGTTGTACAAACGTGCCTCAATTGTATATTACACGTACATTGCGCGTCCTGTTGTAGTGTTACAACTAGTGATAACACTGACGTTTAAACCATTACAACTGTTGAGCCCACCTTGTGGATAATCGGCTCAAGGATAACCCTGATAATGATAAAAGTCCTTTCACTTTCTTTCCGTGTTGGGGCATGGCTCGACGATTGGTCGCTATCGGAAAAGGGGGAGAACTAGTAGGACGAGTTTCGTTTTGGTATGGGGGAGGGGGGAGGGGGGGAGTGCTGGAAAATTCGTACTTCTGGAGAGTTTTGTTACGATCCGGCTCTGGAGACGGCAGTCTTCTCTATCTTTCCCTCTCTTTGTGGCTGACAGGCGGTCCGGTTGTGTATTTGTGTTAGTTTGACTTCTTTTGTGGACTTTCGTTTTTTTTTTTTCCGTATTCTTCATTCATTTTGACATACACGGCCGTATGTCTAGCGATTGTATTTAATACATCCATGATGGGTGGTGGGGAGGCTGTCTGCTTCCTGTCAATTAGTTCTTTTCTTTGTTGGTTGGTAAACTCATATTGATTGATGGTGCAATTTTACGTGCTTTTGAAGATACCTTGCAAATGTATACAGTTTACTATTGTAATAAGTAGTATTATTATCATCGTCATCATCATCATCATCATCATCATCTCCTTTATGCAGGGTATTTATACTTATATTCCTGAGACAAACTATGTCCCTACGGAATACAGTGTTGTAGCTATTCTGTTGTTACTATTCATGGTGCTCATATCATTAGTTTCAGTGTTGAATCTATTGTACTTTTACATTAGTACTTTCCGAAGTATGTGTGCAGTGCCCAATATGGCTGTTTTCTTTAGTTCCTTGACTTCATGTTTTCCCGGTATGTTGCTCACGTATTTTCTGAATTGCTTTGAAATAGTCCCAGTCGCCCCTATTATTACTGGTATCACCTTTGTTTTTACATTCCACATGCGCTGTATTTCTATTGTAAGGTCTTTACATTTTAGAATCTTCTGGCTTCTTTTTTAATCACATTTCTGTCTCCTGAGATTGCAACGTCTATTAACATACATGTACCCTTTTATTATTATTATTATTATTATTATTATTATTATTATTAAAGAAACTGCTTGCTGTGGTTGTGTCTTTATTTGTTGATTTTATTTCTTTCTTGAAACTGTATTATTTTCATACGCCATTAAAATATACGCACGAATGAACGTTGCTGTGTCGATTCTGGACTGTCAGCAACTATTCCCCACCGAGCTGACAGTGCGGGGCTAGGCGACCCAAACGTTCGATGGCAAACTTTTGAGTGCGGGCCTTCAGATTCCTATCATGTGCCTACACGGTGAACCTGAGGGCTCATTATCTACTCATTTAATAAAGCAAGACTAATTGGCTGCGCATGACGTCTTTGCTGTATCTCGCATTCACAGCCCTAGAGTTAATCTGAACACCGTTATTTAACCCACGTCCGATGATACTACGCCAGCAGAACATCGGCTTCACTGGAATCTTGCAGTGACGGATGTAGCTAGGTTTCACCCTTTTTATAGGCCAAGCAGGCCCTTAGGGTGAGTAGAGGTATAGCTCTACTCTTTCATGACCGCGACGCTAGAAGGGGGTGAGTGGTCAGCAGCACGCCCCAGCCGCACTTAACCCCGGGAAAGACCCGGTACCCATTGTACAGCAAGCTGGGTGGGCCCCAGGGCCGGTCTGGACGGGCGGAAAATCTCGTCCCCACCGGGATTCGATCCCGGACCGTCCAGCCCGTAGTCAATCGCTATACCGACTGAGCTACCGCGGTCCACTCAGTGACGGATGTACAGGGATTATATGCGGTAAGAAACTTAGCATAATCTTACCGATTCGGAAACAATTTGTCTTAATTCCACTCTACTCCATGTGGTCAGTATGATGGCGACCCAACTGTCAACACCTTGAAAACAGTGATATATGTCTGCAGTTTGGAAAGCATATGTCATTATTTCCCTGCCAATAAGTGGGTTTATTGCGTACATAAAAGGATTACAGAATGAAGCAGATACGATAAGCAGCAGAGCTCGACATGTTAGTGTGCATATGTCTCGTGGCTGCAGCATGGAAATGTGTAACTTTCTGAAACAGATATTGGATTCACAAAATTAATTGATTCTAACAAGGATACAAATAAACATACAGGACATGCTCCATTATTTTCAGTTACAACATAAATAAAACTGAATGACCGAAAGCCGATGATGTAGATAATTTATAACTTATTTTAATTAAAAAACAAATAAACCTGTACTTAGGTGGGATATAATGCTAAAAAGGATCTTAAAGAAATAGAATGGAAGAATGTGGATTGGATACATCTGGCTCAGTTTAGGGGCCACTAGCAGGGAGGGGAGTTTCATATGAGCATGGTAATGAATGTAAGAATGTGTACAACAAGAGGTTTAAAACTTCTTGACTAGCTTAGCAGCTCCTCTCCATAGAGTGGACCAAGGTCAAGTAGAGACAATTTGTACCATGCTGTACTGTAATGCCTTTGTTAAGATACAACATTTTTAAAACCTGGAACAGGCAACATGCTGAATTGTTGAAGAAGCTTCTGTATAGGATATAGTGCGAATGGCTAAACTAGGAATGCGAGTCACTCAGTGGATCCTAATCTGCCATTGGAAGTGAACAAGAGCAACAAGATATTCAGGATTCAGGTGATACTCAGCAAAGAGTTCCCTATCTTTAAGGTACCGGAAAGTATTTTACTGTTTACACAACAACCTGTCATTAGTTTCATTGCTGAGCCATATGAACCCAGTCCACGTCTTTCCATGTAATTTATTTAGAAATATTTTAATATTATCCTCCCCTCTAAGCCAAGGTCACCCGAATGGTACCTTCCTTATACAATAATGCGGTGTCACTTAAGATAACGAAAGGCTGAACCTAAATGAACATTAAACTTTTGAAGGAAGTATGTTGATTTGCATATACCAGTCATTTGGTCGTCACGACTTGTACGTCCTGATGTCTGGTCACACCGCATCTGTAATTATAGAACACATGTACGGTAAACATTATATATACATATATATTATATATAATTGATTATTTCAGTTTATATATATACTGAAATAATACATTTGTACGCTATGATTGAGGATAAATCAGCACTGCACTTCGACGTAAGTTACTGTCAATTTAATTATCAACCAACAAATGCACTTACGTAAAATTTCACATTAAAACACTTAAAATCGCTCCGACATATTTCGATCCTAAGATCATCCTCAGGGAGCTACGTTGTTCCTTGCTAAAGTCATTTTAAAAACTTTCACAAAATAATTCCTTTATATTAACAGGGTGTTGTGGAGCATGTCGTATTGTGTAATAGTACGTTGTTGAGAATGCGCCTGACTATGTTGTGCGTCTTTTGTTACGTAATACGCGTACTACGTAACACAAGACGCACACCATAGCCAGGCGCATTTTCAACAACGTACGCAACACAACATGCTGCCACAACAACCTGTTAATATAAAGGAATTAATTAGTGAATGCTTTTAAAATGTCTTTAGCAAGGAACAGCGTAGCTCCCTGAGGATGATCATAGGATCGAAACAAGTCGGATCGACTTTAAGTGTTTTAATGTGTAATTTTATGTAAGTGCATTTGTTGGTTGATAATTCAAGTGATTCTACGAAATGCACGGTGCGACAAGAATGATAGGTTACTGTGTTTTCGTGAATCGATCCACGCTTAATATCTGCAGGATCCGTCAATATTCATTTGCTTTTTAAGCGTTTCAGTTTCGGCTGCTTTGCACATCATCAAGCCATATTCAAAGTGCAAAGAAGTGAAAACGGGTTCTCCAAGAATTTTATTTTTTCCCTCTGTCCTAGCAACAGTGGTAAAATAAAGTGTGATAGTGTTATTTTCGTGTGGATTTTCTCAGTACCATAAAAAAGGCCGCAATCTTGGTTTTCCCCCAAAGATTTTTCCCTATATCATAATTTTACTGTAATATAAATGGTTTTCCCAAGTGCGAAGTTTCAAAACACAACATGCAAAAGATTTAATATGGCCTCGAATCATGGCATGAGTACAACAGACATATAATATTATCACTGTTTTCCTCTCTAGAAAGGAACGATTTTATCCACACATTCACGCTACTATTATTATTATCATCATCATCATCATCATCATCATCGAATTTCTCACTGCTCAGATGGGAAATATTTACCTATCCTGGGATTTAGTCATCAACAGGATTATGTAGTTTAAAAAGATCCTTACAATTGAACATGTGCCAAGAATTACAGATTTTTGCAGTTGTATGTATGTATTCGGGTGCAAGTTAAGTCCTGTTAGACTTCGTGATCATGACTTTGGAATTACTTCCGCAGATGATATTACTATCGGGATCACTTGTGCTACCTTTTGCTTCCACATGGCACATATTTCATTCCCCAGTTCTTGGTACTTGTTTTGTTCGCCGGTTATTGTTTTGGCGAGATTATGTGTATTTTGGACAGCTATGTCTATCAAAATAGTGTTCTTTGTTTTCTTATTCATAAAAGTTACGTCAGGTCGATTAAAATTTATTATTATTATTACTATTACTAAGCTCTGACATGCAGATAATGAAAAGACAACCAGATACTCTGAATTATATATATATGTATATATATACATACACAACTTATATATACACATATTTGAGAGCAATGTGTGCTAAAGTACAAAGTACACTACGTCACATTTCAAAAGATCATAGAATAGGACAAAACCTTACACATGGACTTGATGTGCAGCTGGATTGGAAATGACAACTAGGAAGACCGAGAAGGAGAAGGAAAAATAATATTAAGATGGAAGTTAGGGAAGTTGTTTGAAGGATTGCAGGTGGTGAAAATGTCTAAGGTCGCGCGAATGGCGGAAAATTTTATTTGCAGAATTGTATGTCAGCTCTAAGCTTATCGAATTGTTATTTACTGTGTTGCTTTGTAACGTCACTGTCATTACTCGCCCTGCACCTTACATGGAGTGGGTACAGAACTGAATGCTTTAGTGGCCTATGAATTACGTCAATGGAAATACAGATTTGGGATAAAATTTTGAAGCATGAAATGGGTGTAAACTTTATGTGTGCTGTAAGGTTTCCACCGCAAAGTAGAAGAGATCTGCGCTATTCTGGGAAAGCACGCAGTCTACAGCACTAAAACCCTAGGGTTGCCGGCTTTCTTTTTGAATTCTTGACCCTTGCAAGATCGGACCGAAAAGTTCTCCCGAAACTTCGGTAAATGATTACTGCTATACGATGCGTAATTCGCCAGGAGAGCGCAGATCTCATGTAAATTTCACATAGTAATTCAAGTACACCTCTCAACACACACCCAGCATAATAAATATAGAGATTAACGAGTTAAAATTGTTCATAGAATTCATCCCTTGTCTTTGTAAGAACAGTAACTAACAAACAAACAGGAACGATGTGGGAAAAAATTAAGAATTCGTAAATGTTTCTTAAGTCTTGAGGGTTGTTTGACCGTGCATCTTCCTCGTGAAATAATGTGAAATGCCAACTTGATGCAACGAGGTAATTTTATTGATGTATTCTTAGATCGACATGTTTCGAGCGCATACGCCCATCATCAGGAGAATTAGATGTTGAGTTGCAGCATGTGGTTTTCTGCACCGAGTTTTTGGATGGGTTGTGGTCTTGAGAGCCGCTGCGTAGGTAGTGTGAACGGTGCGGATGGTGCCGTGCACCATCCGCACCGTTCACACTACCTACCCAGCTGCTCTCAAGACCACCACCCATCCAAAAACTCGGTACAGAAAACCACATGCTGCGACTCAACATCTAATTCTCCTGATGATGTGCGTATGCGCCCGAAACATGTCGAGCTAAGAATACATCAATAAAATTACCACGTTGCATCAAGTTGGCATTTTACATTATTACATGTTCCATAAGTCATTAAGTATAAATGCTGCAGTTCCCTACTTCCGTGATGCACTGCGGTGTACATTCATGTCAACTGGCTGAAACTTAATGAATTAATTGTTTCGCCCACAGACATTCAGTTGTTTCTCAGAACAAACAATTGTAATTTTACGGAACTCCCACTTGAATAACGAAGTCCGTAATCGATATTCGTGTTTGTGGTGACGTGTAAATAAATTTTGTACGTTATTCAGATCATCCGCCCTTTTTGCGTTATTAAGTTGTTAGTTCTTGCCGAAACCAGTGCTGACAAGAAGCTGACTCCTGAAGTTAATGCGGAATCGCCAGCCAATTATAATACAGAATTTAGAGATCGCCTGTTACACTGATAGCCTCTTAGGCTGTTAGATAATTGAGTTGGAATTTCGATAATGACGAACATGTTTATTACATAACTCTAAATAAATGTATTCATTTTCTTATTTGTTTACTGTTTTTGTTTTATGTTTAAAGGTGGTCTCTGTGACTCGGAGTAGTTAACGTAGAATATAAGGATTTTTGACATAATTCAAAGAAATGTAACTACATTTGAAGAATAAGAGACCAACTTTATGTCACTAGTTATGAAGCTTTATTTCACTTCTTCTATGCTCAACAAGTTTCGGACATTAATACATCCATCATCAGGAGCCTGAGACTTTTCTATTTTATCACCACATTGGTCGTGTGTTCTTGTTTCGATGTGTGTTGGAGTTTCGGTGTGGCTGGGTTGGAGTGGTATCCGTGTGGCAGGCTGAAGCTGAGTTGTGCTTCAGCCTGCCACACGGATACCACCCCAACCCAGCCACACCGAAACTCCAACACACATCGAAACAAGAACACACGATCAATGTGGTGATACAATAGAAAAGTCGCAGGCTACTGATGATGGATGTATTAATGTCCGAAACATGTTGAGCATAGAAGAAGCGAAATAAAACTTAATAAATTGTGACATTAAGTTGGTCTCTTATTCTTCAACTATCACAATGATGCACGGTCCAATATACATAAGAGTAACTACATTTGTTTGGAGGAGCGATGTAAAATCATAAAATATGCCTGCCATAGCATTCTATGGCTCTACTGTAGATTAATCATGTAAAAAGGTAAAAGTAAAGTTCGCTTTACAACAAGCCATAAACAGGCAGTGGGGATTAGAGGTATAATTTTATTTTTTCTTTAACCTAGTCGCTAGATTTTGGTGGGTGGTCAACGTCACGCCTCGGCCGCTTTACCCCCGGGAAATAGACCCCGTGCATATTTTACAGGAGGCTGGGTGGTCTCCAGGGCCGGTCTGGACGGGTGTGGAAAATCTCGCCCCTACTGGGATTCGATCCCTCGACCTTCCATCCTATAGCGAGTCGCTATGCCGACTGAACTATCCTGGCGTGCTTAGAGTTTGTGATAGACCTAATGGTGATGGTTTGGTGGAAATGTTAATTGGTGAACGAACACACGCCTCTAGCGAATCATGCACATATATCGTGTCTAGCGTGCAGGGAACTTGTGTCCTGTTTACTGGATAGCATAACCTACCAATCAGAGGAAGCAATGGCGTCCCAGTGATGCAGAACTCTTCTATACAACTGAAATTAGAGAAACATTAAAATTAAAACACCGCACTAGCAATGTTATTTCTTTTGGTCATCAAAAGGTATAGACCTGTTAATTAAATTCCATTCTTTGGCCCTGTCACACAGAAAATTTACCAAAATAAATTATATGATCTGCGCCACTCTGTGTCTTACTGCAGTATGTTTCAGCCATGGCCTGTGGTCAGTATCAGCCTGCTTATGTATGTTGTAGAAGATCCAGTTGACATTCATTTTTGACGTTCAGAGGGCCGTGAATCGTAATATTATTTCTACAGTAAAACCAGCTGGATGCACTAATGTATAAAATTTATTGTATTTTGGAATGACACTCTACATGTTTCGGACGGTCTTTCCGTCCATCATCAGGAGTTCAGGACTGTACGTACAGCGACAGACATTTGTCAAACCGATACTGCTGTCCGCTTGCTAGCGGATACTACCCGCTAGCAAGCAGACAGCAGTATCTGTTTGACAAATACCTGTCGCTGTATGTACAGTCTTGAACTCATGATGATGGACGGAAAGACCGTCCGAAACATGTGGATTGTCATTCCAAAATAAATAAATTTTATACATTAGTGCATCTCGTTGGTTTTACTATAGAAATAATATAGAAATATATAAGATACATTACATGTACGTATAATGCTACATGTTCCATGCTACATGTTCTAATAAGATATGTACTGCATGTGTACATATATTCGAATTATTTTTATCAATGTGGTAGACAGTAGGGATCGGTCGCGCGAATTTCATTTCACTTTCCGTTGGTAAACTCGAACAAGTAACACAACTGCTCAACGCATTATCGCGTCATTTAGGTGTGTCAACATTGCTAAAAACTCTTAAAATAGCGTTTTGTTGCAACTATGTAAATATTGTTTGTATGCTACACAGTCAAAAATTTCACCGCGTGAACGGAAAGTTACCCCTCTGCTTAATTCAAAGCCACAACATAAAGACGTATGGGAGAGTGGAGGAATACTTCCACGCGTTATTAATATCTGTACTAGATTAAATGGGAGTGATCAGCTTCACACTCTGGCCGCTATAGCCCCTGAAGAAAGACGCGCCGGCATTCATTAAATAGGAAGCTGGTTGGAGCTCAAGGGGCATCTGGACGTTTAGGAAACAAGAAAATTCTTTTGTTTATACCGGAAATCTATCCACGTTTTCTCGGTCATCCACTCCGCCACTAACTGAATAACTAATTTACTGCATTCATCAGAGTCTTCCTTGAGAAGTCAATAGTTTCTAAACTAGTCAAATTACCACATTTATTGGAACCTGATAACAAAATCCTGCCACCTAAGATATATCAATCCATTCCAATCTCATTCTAACCCTTTAAGTTCCATTTTAATATTATATTACACTAATACACCTAGGATTTCCAAGTGGTCTCCTTCATTCAGGTTTTCCCAACAAGACCCTGTCTATGCCTCTCATATCCCGTCATACGTTCGGCCCATCTCGTCCATCTTGATATGATCACCCAGATATTATTGGGTGAGAAGTACCGATCATAACGGTCTCCCTTATGCAGTCCCCGCCGGCACCGTGTCGCGTCTTCCCGAGTGGATCCAAATACCTTCCTCCGCATCATATTCTCGAAAACCCTCAGCCTATATTTCTCGCTCGATATGAGGGACAAACATTCATACTCTACGAAACAACCCCGCAAAATTATAGTTCTGTGTATTTCAACTTATTTCTGTATCAGCTGAATTATACGGGCTAATAATCCTACCGTTATTTCGTAAAAATACGCCACATAGACGAATGTTTGGACTCGGAATCATAAGTGTTAGGCTGGGTAATGAACCGTTCTCTGTAATCTTAGTAATTAACCAACTTAATGCACAAAATCTTGTTTTATAATAAGTTTATTATATGCCTCTACATATTTCGAGCACTATGTGCTCATCATCAGGAGGTAAAAATTGTGTTGTACAGCATCTGGTATCACCACACCTGTAGGTGGCCGCCCCGTGCACAGTCTTCTCTCAACCTGTGCACCGGACGGCCACCTACAGCGTATGACGTTAACAGATGCTGTATAATAAAATTTAGACCTTCTGATGATGAGCACAACAGTTCTCGAAACATGTAGAGGCATATAATAAACTTACTATAAAAAAGATTTTGTGCATTACGTTGGTTAATTACTGGGATTTTACTGAGATGCACGGTCAGCAAAACATAAAAAAAAAGTTATCTGTAGTTCATATAAGCGGCTTATGGCTACAGTGGCCCTTCACATGTAGCACTGCTTATACTGGACAAACTCGGATCGGAACTAAATTAAAATTACCACTAATAAATTTCATCGCATTCAGCCAAACACCGAAACTTGACCTAACAACACATGTGTAACTATCATCTCCAAATTATGCTTGAAATTTGTGTTTTGCTCTAAGGTGAAATAAGTGATTACGCCAGGAGACAAACGTTTGGTATTTCTATGCTTACCTCAGGGTTTTCGTCGTGGTAGCATTTGTGCATTAGAAATGCGGTGTCGCATGCATCTGCTCCCTCTGGAAAAAAATAAAAAAATATTAAGTTGCATTCATTTTACGTAGTTTTATGTTATTTGGACTGTTTATCTCTTTCTATAACAGATCGCCCTTAATTTTATTTAATTACAGTCAGGTTATGCTGCCATAACACCGACCACGTCCATATCAACGGACACGATAGAACCATTTTTGTAATTTTAGCCAAGGACTGTACAAGGCACCCTGATGATCGATCCTTTGTAATCCGAAACTTGTCGGAGCAATCTTAAATATTTTATAATTTTAATTATATCTACGAATTATATATTGGTACATTAGGTGGATAATAAAGTGTTTTACTTAGTAAAATCCTAAGATCCTACTTTCATACGGTTTTGTTTGCTTTCTTTTTCATAATCGCGGTATATAAAAGGTAATGTGATTCCGTTACAGGCCCGATGTGTCCCAGAGGGTAGGTAGACGTGTAGCTCTACTCTTCCATGACCGCGGCACTAGAAGGGGTGAGTGGTCAGCAGGACGCCGCGACCGAAATTTACCCCCGGGAAAGACCAGGTACCCATTTTACAGGATGCTGGGTGGGCCCCAGGGACGGTCTGAACGGGCGGAAAATCTCGTCCCCACCGGGATTCGATCCCGGACTGTCCAGCCCAAAGCTCAGTAAACTCAGTATATTGTTTCTTTGTTTTTGGCGCGACAGCCCCCCAGTGGGCCAGGGCCTCCTCATTCGCGAGGTTTTCTAGATGACACACAACGACGCAACACAGTCGGTAGGACTCCTCTGGACGAGTGATCAGCTCGTCACAGAGACCTCTACCTGACAACACACAACACTCACAACAGACAGTCTTCCATGCCGCCGGTGGGATTCGAACCCGCAATCTCAACAGGCGAGCGGCCGCAGCATACCTACGCCTTAGACTGCGCAGCCACTGGGACCGGCCATCTCAGTATATAGTAACTATAAAAGTAAGAAGGAAGTAACACTCAAATTAAGAAAATTATTTTATTCGTAATTAAAGAAAACTTAGAGATGAGACCCTCGAAAATCTTCTGAAATCTCTGCACATTCCTCCAACAACCGTGGCTACCGTACGTATTGATAAGAATTTGCAGTGAATTTTGGAATATCACTGAATGTTCTCTATTGGGTCCTTTTTGGGGAGTGACGGAAAAGTTATGTATATTCTGTATCAGAGCTGGGAGAGCGGAATCGGTATAGCTACTAGGGCACGAGGTTTAAAGTCAGCGTTCAAATGCCGGTACGTTAAAATATGTTCTCCACAGCATAACACAGTGCGAGGAGCCCAAGAAAATATGGTATTTGACCAGGAACTGAATCGCGATTTTTAACGGATCGATTATAGGAATATGCCTGATCACTGATATTTATTGCGCTACATCACACTGTAACCGAAACCCAAACATAATACCACCCTTTGTATTTTGGGTCATGTGGTACTCTACACGATACACAACCATCCTTCTCTGATGAAGATACATTAAAATATTTTCTCCACAGCATAACACAGTGCGAGGAGCCCAAGAAAATATGGTATTTGACCAGGAACTGAATCGCGATTTTTAACGGATCCATTATAGGCATATGCCTGATCACTGATATTTATTGCCCTCCATCACACTGTAACCGAAACCCAAACATAATATCGCCCTTTGTATTTTGGGTCATGTGGTACTCTACACGATACACAACCATCCTTCTCTGATGACGATAAGTTATAACGATTTCCTACGCCGATTTCTTTGCAAAATGTACCTTGGGCACAAAATACGGTCGACGATGGGAATTAGCAGTAGACGTAAAGACAAAGAAAAACTTTTGTAAATAATACCTAAAGGCAATATATACGTCATCAACATCTTCAGTGTCGCGCTCTAAATTATAAGCTATCTAAGTAATATATAAGAACAAACAACAAAATTACAATTCATATAACAAAAAAAGCTTAAAACACCATTAAATTATTATACGTATTGAAACCAATGATTAGCCCTATCAAGGTTAAAACGAACTCAATAAATACCCTGACCACCAAAATATTCTATCCAACCAGAATCAAAAACCTTTGTCGTTCTATAACCAACCTCCAAAGAACCAAAAGAAACACCATAAGTAGAAAAAAAAGAAAGATGTGTCAGTCAGAACAGGCGTTGTCGGAGGAAACTGTAAATTGTCGGAAAATCTCGCTTGGAGTGAGTTATGCTGTCAACTACGAGGCTGTTACTATGGTGAACATCATCAGCCCTGCCGGATCACTCTTTGGTGTTGTTCAGAATAAAATCTGGCAGTGACTTTCTGATGGGAAAACGGCTCGGTTGGTGAAGGCACTGCGCCACAATACGAGAGTTTTTCCGAGTTAAGGTTCCTAGTAGGAAATTCTGAAATTTTCGATCGATCTATTCCTTCTGTCCCCACTAAGTAGCCTCTAACAGAAACGAGTAGTAAAGGTAAAGTGATCCCGTTACAGGCCCGGTGTGGCCCAGAGGGTGGGTAGAGGTATAGCTCTACTGTTCCATGACCGCGGCACTAGAAAGGGGTGAGTGGTCAGCAGCACGCCCCAGCCGCACTTTACCCCCGGAAAAGGCTCGGTACCCATTTTACAGGAGGCTGGGTGGGCCCCAGGGCCGGTCTAGACGGACGGAAAATCTCGTCCCCACTGGGATCTGATCCCGGACCGTACAGCCCATAGTCAGTCGCTATACCGACTGATCTACCGGCCCACGGCACACACACATAATTGTTATCTCCAAAACATCCATAACTGCTCCGGGGACATACGAAGCCCCCTGTCTAGTGGGTACCGTGACCCGTTCCCGAAAAAAAGCGGCCTGATCGTGATGTTGATCCATCACGATCACCTGCCTCTATCTAGCGCTGAAGTTATGAATGGCTAGAACTGTATTTCTTCTCCTATTTGCTTTCGTGGCGTGGAAAGGACAAATTTTATACATTAAGTTTACAAAACCTCGGAGATAGTGCCCCAAGTTCACATTGTGAAGTTCTTACCGGAGTACACCCATTTTCCACTCGCGTTCTTTGTACCCTGCACCTTCACACTCTGAACACTGCAGCTCTTTGCAACAGCTTTGAACAACACAGGCTTCACAGAACTGATAATATTAAGTTTATAAGACCTCGAAGAAAGGGCCCCAAGTTCACATTGTGAAGGAGGCTTTGTGGGCCCGCAACCTGTCTGTATGTTTCGACGAAGAGGAAGATTTCGTCATACGCCGGGAATCGAACTTGGAATCTCCTAATCTTCTGTCGTCTGGACCACGTCATGATCAAGATGTTCAGTGAGCAGCCCGCCCCACAGATGACCATAGTGTAACAACTTGAATGTAACACCTTAATTTCCAATTGCGGTAACCGGCCTTACACGTTTGAGGGCCCCGGACAGCCTAATAATTTGGCGCCCCTTAAAACCGATTTCCTTTCATTTTTTTTAAATTTAAGAATGTGCTGGCGAAAATTCTTAAGGGTGCGTGCCCAAACTATGAATAATTTTTGGAGAAATTTTTTAGTATATGAAAACCTGAGTTTGCAAGCATCATATAACTAATTATCCCAGTACTGTTACAGTTTTGTGCCTCGCGGAAATGTCCGACTGCTCGGCTACTTAGCTGTGTTCTGCCAATTGGCGTGCGAACCTCCTCACAGTTTCTTGGTGCGTTCCGCTGTGTTGTTTACAGGCAAACATGATTAATACTTTTTTTTGACGTTTTGCTGACCGTGCATCTCAGTATATTTATCTCAGTAATTAACCAACTTGATGCACAATATTTCTGTTTTACAATAAGTTTATTTCATGCCTCTACTTGTTTCGAGCACATGTGCTCATCGTCAGGAGGTTGAAATTGCATTACACAGCCTCTGGTATCATCACACCTATAGTTGTGATGATACCTCCTGATGATGAGCACATGTGCTTGAAACATTTAAAGGGATGAGATAAACTTATGGTAAAACAAAAATTTTGTGTATCAAGTTGGTTAATTACTGAGATAAATGATTAATACTGTTTACACAGCTGTTATACAATTAAGAGTATCGGTTTATACTTGATTGCTGATTCATTGCATCCCATGACTATGTGCTTCCGCGGTGGCACGGTGCTTAAGGTGCTGTTATACTAATCGGAAGGTCGCTGGTTCGATCCCAGGTGGTGTCATTGGAATTTTTCATTGACATAAAATCCTTCCAATCGCACTATGGCCCTGGGATCGACTCAGCCTCTAACAGAAATGAGTACCAGGGGTAAAGGCGCCCGGCGCATAAGGTTGACAACCTTACCACCATCCAGTGCCGATGTCATGAAATCTGGGAACCTTAACTTCCTACAACCCTCTTGGCCACTCCAGGCCTTTAACGGGACTGCTTTACATTTATGACTGTGTGCTTAGTCTGGCAAACTGCTGTAGCAGGTTAATTCCACAGTCTTTACGTGTCAAAAGTAATTACCTTGAATATAACACATCAAAGTAGTGGCTGGTCTAATAATTTAATGCCTTATGTTCAATTGACTCCGATATTAGGTATAAACTATCTTAACTTGACATCAAAATGGCTATTTACTGGCCGCAATATTCGTATAGTCATAGTTTATAAAATACTCTATTAAACTACATTTAAAGAAGGTATTCCAAAGTGCATACAGACACGAATTAGAGACAAGACTATCCCATAAACCGTGGATGCAAGAAATATTCAAGATAACAGACTGGCCTAGAAGAAGGGCAGTTGCAGAGTTCCGACTGTGCGTTGGGCATGATTGCTTGGGTACACATCTCCACCGCACTGGAATCCACCCTGACCCCTACTGCACGCTA
>Ga0123357_10002777_pt1 | contig 19750 bp, 8 predicted proteins | sample TergutEmb28metaG_FD_89873 | JGI IMG/M metagenome (GOLD analysis project Ga0123357, IMG submission 89873) | Embiratermes neotenicus P4 segment gut microbial communities from Petit-Saut dam, French Guiana - Emb289 P4 | ecosystem: Host-associated > Arthropoda: Insects > Digestive system > Gut ...
CCAACCATATGCAACAGTACGCAGATATTTATTTACTGCAAAGTCACTCTACATGTTTCGGGTGTCACTGCACCCATCATCAGGAGTACTAAAAACTGTAACCACAGCGTCCGGTACAGGTCATAATATCGGTACAGCTACTTCCCTCCAACGTGGCTTGATCGTGACAAACCAGTCCCGATCAGGCCACGTTGGAGGGAAGTAGCTGTACCGATATGAAGACCTGTACCGGACGCTGTGGTTACAGTTTTTAGTACTCCTGATGATGGGTGCGGTGACACCCGAAACATGTAGAGTAGCTTTGCAGTAAATAAATATCTGCTTACTGTTGCATCTGGTTGGATTTTTATTAACACGGATCATTATTAATTATTAGTGCATTAGTGTATTGTTCCCCCTCCCCAAATAATGATACTTGTTTCTATTTGTCATAAAATGCTTTTCATTTATTACGTAGAGCCAGGAAGCAAATTAAATTAAATTGCCTTATTAGTACTGTGTCGGTAGAGCAGCCGGCTAGCTAGTTTCAACGCGAGTCTTTACCCCTTTATTTCTGCACTAACCCTATAGTTTAGATGGACTACAAAGAGCCTCGTTCGGATGTTGGCTGCTGTCACAAAGGTGACAAATACATAAATACATGGCAAATTGTCGCTAAGCAATTAAGCGCTGTATCTCGATATGTGTTGGGAAAGTTCTTCATACTGAACCGGCACTGTTAAAAGGGAAAAAGAACAAACTGAAGTCTACGATAGCTGTTTCAGCATTAAGCCAATTACTTATTTCCAGAAAATCTCTTCATGCCCGACCAGTCCGACGGTAAGGGATAATAACTACTTGGAAGAGCTTCAGTTTTCTTCAATGGAAACGCTGGCGACACCAAAGATTTCCGGATCTTCTTGTCGTACTCTGTGTCCATCGTCAGAAGTGCGGAGAGAAGAGGATATCGAGAAGAAATTGACACTAGCAGCCGCGTGTATCCAGGAGGTCTTGGCAATACACCGCCGTGATTCTGCGGCAAAACCCAAAACTTCAAGCTTCTTTAAAGCACCGAAAATTCCGGTCATCAAGAGGAAAGGTACTACCAACTTTCTTCAGGGAGAATCTCCGAAATGCGTTGTCGAGAAACCGATAAATCCTCGACCCTTGACCCCTCTTCCGGTGAAAAAAACAAAAGCTTCGGTGTCTAACAAATCGCCTGCTCTACGAATATCTTATCCTTCCAATATGAAACGGACAAATTTAGGAATCAATCGTAAGTAAAATCTTACTCAATTAGGCTTGTGATATTGCTACATAAAAATCATTATCTGCACATTTATATAGCCTACATCTTTATTAAAATGAGCTCATTTCTTGTTGACCGTTTAGGGAATACCATTAAGTTAAGCTGGCAATGAAGGTGGTGTATTTCATATAAATATATTTCCATTTATGCAATTATAACCAACAGTTTTGGCAAACGATTTTCAGTTTGTGGCCGATGGAAGGGATTTTATTTGTTCTGCGTGTGATCAGCTTTAGTTCGGTTGACAATATCCTGGCTATTGTCACCTAAATAACAAAACGACCAGAGATGTATTGAGAGTACGAATGTGAATGATACTTTCGTTTAGGTAAGGTTTAAAGTGATTGATAAAAGAGAAGTAATTCATATCAGAGAACAAACAAAATCTCTTGTCGTGAGCATCAACTGGATTATATTATCTGCTGAATTAGTACAGACATTTGAATAAAAGAGGATTTGTTTGTGTAGGGTATCATTGCTCATAAATCTCGTTATCCCTGCTAGTTAATTTGATTATAGTTGTTTTCATATTCCGCATGTGTTACGAAAGGAACATGAATTACATAAATTAGGAGTGTAATGGTAAATGCCAATGAGTGTGATATATAATAAATTATTAAGTTTCTTAACACTTTATTTTCATTATAAATAGCGCTTCAATACTATGTTTAAATAATCAAAGGAAAAAGCATGAAATACTTTTAAAACAGTTACTAAACATATGATAAAAGTTACATTTGTACTACATACAAAATATAAATATTTTACAAGGCAATGCCTACATTTTATTTAATATTAAATGAAAGATTTCAGTGCATTGAAAGCCAAAATCCTCATACCTGGATCCAAATTCAGTTAATTCAGTACACACAACATAAAAGAATTTTTCTTTAAAATGCACTTAATTGAACATTACTTTCCTGTCCACCAAACGTCTTACCTTTAACAAATGACTGCATGCCAACATCATCGAAGCTCTGGCCTATATTATATGAAGGTTATATTACATGGAGCTATGCATTCCTTAGATCCGACTCAGAAATCGTTTGAATGATAGAATGCACCTTTATTGGTATAAGGTGAGCAGGGCATATGGTACGAATGGGAGAGGAAAGCTTGAAAAAAGAGGCAAATTTGAAAACACCGAATTTGAAGAGAGAACGATATTGAAATGGGCGTTATAGGAATAGCGTTCTCAGGCATGGTTTGGATTTCTTCTCTTAGGATAGCGGGCAGTTCTGACGGCGATAAAGATTACGATTTTCCAAAAATTTCGGGGAATTTTTGATATACGTTTTAGTTTATGAAGGGAAGCTGAAGACATATATCGACCCAAGAAAGATGAATTAACGTTAGGCATGGAATGGGGCAACATAATGTATCCACGCCACCAAACACTGTGAGAGTGGCCAAGTTCAATGGACTGAAATAAGCAGAGCATATTGTAAAAATGAGAGAGCGTAGAATTACATTCTAAAACTTAGTCTGAAATAGTGAAGATGTGAGAATACGTGGGGGTGGGGAGTCATTAATAAATCTGAAAGGAATGTGGAGTGAATACGTGGATTCGATTCTTCCGGCTGAATAAATAGCCCAGTAGTGGACTATTTTGAAAGTATCTTCCCCACAAGCCGAGTGAATCAGCGCCATTGAATTTGATTGATAATAACGGGGGAGATTTTCGTTAATTGTACTGCAAGCTGTTTCATCGGCAATGAAGTAACTGCGTGACACTCCACCATGTTTACGAGGATCATACCGAGACCTCTATCGGTAGAAGTTTAAAATTCGGTCCCAATGAACCTGAAAAGTCTAACGACTTAAAAAGCAGTTCAGTTTCAATTCCTACCTGTGTTTCCCTTAAGGATAAAAGCTAGAAAGCAGCACTTTTTCGCCATTTTGTGTAATTTTGTCTATAAATTTAATTTAAAATCGTCTATTGACCTCAGCATCAAGTGTCTTCTTACAAAACAGTTTTAGTTCAGTTCTGAAAGTTGAGAAGGCTTATTCAGATGCACCGTACGCTCTGTTGAAAGAAAAGTTAATTTCTATGAGAATATTTATATTTAGCAATACATGTGACTGTAAATTTTCTATCCTGAAAGTTCCAATATTAGTTCATTCTACAAGGAACTGTAGGGCTCTACAAACTGAAATAATAATACAAATAAAACTTTGCTTTAACATTAATCAAGATTATCTACCATTTTACTAAACAAACAAACTAAACAGAGGCAAAATTTGTGGTCTCCATAACACTGACGTGGGAAGTTCGCGCTCCTGGATTGCTACACAAAGTTTCAAAGAAATATAGTACCTCCGACTTAAAGGGCTACTGTCTTCTATAGAACAACTTAGTTGTCAAATACTGACGAATAAGCTACTACTATCCTTATAAAAACCTGGAAAATTAAAGTAATCTTTCGCAACTTAATGTCCCATTGGACCATAATGCCGAAAAAAAGATGCTGAAACTTTGGATTTATGTAATACAAATGGGAGTTAGAGAGTGATGGCGTTGGCAGTAGCATCAGCTATGAATGGAATCCGGGGAGTAAGAGGATTATTTTTCAAATTTTTGTGGAGATTAGAATTTGATGAAATTCACCTAGACCAATTCCTAAACTGTTGTGCCCTCTTCTGAAAACATTCCTTTTATTTTCAAAATATTTCGCTAAATATTGTGAGCCGGGTAGCTCAGTCGGTATAGAGACCGACTAAGGGCTGGACAGTCCGGGATCGAATCACGGTGGGGACGAGATTTTCCGCCCGTCCAGATCGGCACTGGGGATCACACGGCCTCCTGTAAAATGGGTACAGGGTCTTTCCCGGGGGTAAAATGCGGCCGGGGCGTGCTGCTGACCACTCACCCTCTTCTAGTGCCGCGGTCATGGAAGAGTAGAGCTATACCTCTACCCACTCTCTGGGCCACACCGGGCCTGTAAAGGAACCACTTTACCCTTATCTTTTATTTCGCTAAATATTGCAGACGGTTTGCTGCATGTAGTCCCTTTCCCTTTTACCGTAAAGAAAGCGACGCTTGCACGATGCTCAGTCAAAGCTCGTCCCTCGTCCGTTCTTTGTAGAAGTGGATTACAATCTTATCTTCCATCCAGCAAATTGGTGTAAACGTAATTCTGTAATTCTTAATGTTTCCGGTTCTGACGTGCTACGAAGCATTAGCTATATTGGTTTAGATTTTTAGTGCCACTACGCTAATTTTAGAATTACACTCGACGAGGTCAGAACAACTTGCTTCAAAGTCCTTTCTCAAACATTCCTTTACAAATCAACCCACTTCTGACGATTTACTCTAGTACCTTGATTCAGAAACTCTCAGCGCAGCACAATAAACCACAAAATGTATCATTCATGCTAAGTGTTAAATGTGAAGAGTTAACTGTCAGAATTGAGCCTGGTTATTACACGTTTACTAATGTTACGAAGAATACAATAGCCAGAATTATAGATACGAACAGCCTGTAAGGTAAAGTTTCAGGTGCGAACAAGATACATCTTCTTCTTCTTCTTCTTCTATGGCGCTAAAACTCCGATAGCGTCTTTGCCTTCTCAACAATATCCTTCCATTTAGGGCGGTCCTGTACTTGTTCTGCCCACTTCATAAGCTTCCTCTTCTTCAGATCATTCCTGACATCATCTTCTCATCGAGACTTGGACCTTCCAGCTGGTCTTCCTGTGAATGTATTCTTTTTACTATGCTAGTTTCGGGCATTCTATTTGTGTGTCCAAACCAACTCAATCGTCGGGCTTTAACATAGTTTATTATGTTCCGGTGTTTAATTAATTAATCCAAATCCTTATTTGTTTTAATTATCCAAATGCCTTTGGCTTCTTTAGTTGAGCCAATAATATTTTCCTCTCAAAGACAGAGAGTTTTTGTATAACACTTTCTTTGAGGACACATGTTTTACAGCTGCGAACAAGATACATATTTTCACAAAGTTATTTGTGTGCATAGGTAAAAGTACTGACCCAGAGATCAAGTATAAAGGAGACCTAGAGTGCTGCACTGTGTACTCTTCAGCTAGATATGATTTCCGGATCAGGATTCCACACTGTTTGAGTGTAACCTGTATTTATTCAAAGGTGAAATCCACTCCTGTCGTGCCTATGCAGGCACAAAGAAGGAGAGGAAGGTATAGGCCCAATCCATTTGCAACTTCGACACTTGAGGGCTGTTGGCAGTTAGCACCACGCCCCGGTTGTTTTGCTCCTCTGAAGGACTCGGTACTCCCTCTTCAGGAGGTTAGGTTCGCCTCGGGACCGGTCTGGATGGAGACGGAAATACTCGCTCACACCGGGATTCCATTCCCGGACCTTCCAATCCGCAACGAATTGCAGTGTAATTCTTTAAAGCAATGTAATATTTTACATGCCCTTCCTGCCGTGATACTGAAGCTCTGTGTCCACGCGATAACAGTCTATACGCTTTTTGTGATTCTGGCAGGAAATAGACACTATTACGCAGTATAGCACTAATGCAGCGAATTTGTTCTCTGTGATGTATAAAATTAACTCGTGTATATCATTTAGCTGGTCTTAATGATTCAAAGGGTTACAGTTATTTCGTTTACAATAATGGATAAATGTGGAATTGTAGAATGGAGCACGAACTGTTTTAAAGTGACGTTTTCTCCTTTTTGCTATTTTTCTCGTATCATTGGCTATCGTGCTGACGTGTTTGCAGACCCCAGCTCTTTGTTACGCTGTAGGTATAACGGTGCATACCAGTGAAATGTTCTGTTTTGTGGTCTGTTAATCAGTTACCTTATCGAAAATGTGATTGAAACAAACGTTGTGGATCTCGATAGTGATTATGTTCGATGTTTTGCTACAATATTTTTTATTGCGATAGGTTTTTTTTTAGAAAACTCTGGAAGTTTGTGAGAGGCGCCTTTCAGGTGGGTGTTTGAAAATATTTATTTTGCGAATTTGACTAAAATTCTATTCCTATACCTAAATAAATTGAATTATTTGATAATTGTTTATATAGACTCGCAACTGATTTTCACTGGTTGTTGATGCGTTAGTATTTTAAGGCACTAAATTAGTATAATCTTTATCCTTGTCATGAGGTATGAATGTATCTGTCCGAATCACTGCCCTTAAAATCCCACGTCCCATTACCCGGTTAACAGTTTAACGTGCATTGTACGACATATAAAATGGAGAGCACAATTTTCCCATTTAATTTTTAATTTATATGGTCTCCTACAAGTTTCGAACTTCTTGAGTTCTTCCTCAGGGAGACAGTTGTTTATGCAGTAAGGTATGTTTTTTATTCATTGTAGTGAGCAGTCTGGTGGATAGGAGAGTGTGTTGGACCACAATTTACTATCCACCAGAATGTTCATACCGATAAATGCAAAACATACCGTAACGCATATACAACTGTCTCCCTGAGGATGAACCCAAGAAGTTCGAAAAGTGGAAAAAACATAAATTAAAAACTAAATAATAATTTGAAAGCCCATGTAGTGGGTCCCTGTCACCACGGCATGGCGCGTCCTCAGGTTGCGGATAGTGGAACGGCCTCCGATAAGGAAGGTAGCTGCGAATAAATTGAATAAGCAGTCGCGAACAGCCGACGAGGGATGGTCCTCCAGTTAGGGGGTTGGGCGAGGTGCTAACAACCCCTCCCTGTAAAAACCTTTGTTAAGAAACACGCATATGAGGGAGCAGACGCTTGTAAGTGCGGTAATGAACCTTCGGGTTCCGTGAAATGTGAGGAATTTCTTGACTAACTGCAAACCAGTTAGCTTTTCAAGAAATACTCTGCACCATGGAGTAAGTAAGTAATTTGAAAGATAATGTCTTTCTTTGGTTTATGTTGCATAATTGTAGCACAATGCGCGGTACAAAAAAATTAACTAACATGTTGCTTTGGAACAAATAAAGTATTCTGAGAAAGCACATGTCTCTATATCACTTTTATTAGGTAGACTAAAGTGGAAGTAAACCCGGGTCTATAACGTGGGAAATTACAGTCTTTCCACAGAAACAGGAAAAGACTCGGTGTAAATATTATTTAAAGTTTACTTTCCACAAAATCAAAACACGCATTTCCTATTTCAAAGATCATTCAATTAATTATACGTAAGAAAATAATTTCGAAATGAGGAAAAAGGCCCATTCGTATCACTCTGATGGCCATTTGCAGAAATACTGAAGTTTGTCAAGTAATGGCAGGTGCAGTTTTTTTAAGCGAAAAACACTTTTTTTAAAATCTATTTCTATATTTCTATTTAACAACGTTATCAGCTACTCGGACTATACAGGATCAAAATCGAATTGACTTTTCGGGTAGTAAATTGATTGGATAAAAGAATTTTCTTTTTTATTTGAACATGACATACACTTTTGTAATTTCTGTTTCCCCTTTAATTGATGTCCTCACTCGTGCTTTATCAATCACATTCGAACATTTGCCTGTTTTGTGTGCATTGTTTTTAGTTGTTCTTCGTTCTTCTTGTCATCAGCGTATGGCGCTACACAAACATCTATCGCTGATTAATATTGCATCTGTTACACTGACGGTCGCACTTGTCAAAACTTTACTTTTGTCATCGAACATGGGCACGTGTGAGGACATGTAATTAATTTATTTATATTCAATATTTATACAAATTTTACACACAGGTTGTAATTTTGTTTCAGATTCCATAAATTATAAATACACATATCAATTTAATTATCACACCAACTAATGCACTTACATAATATTTCACATTAAAACATTTAAAATCGCTCCAACATATTTCGATCCTAGGATCATCCTCAGGGAGCCAAGTTGTTCCTTGCTAAAGTCATTTTAGAAGCACTCATTAATTAATTCCTTGTATTAATAGGGTGCTGTGGCAGCATGTCGTGTTGTGTAAGGGTACGTCGTAGAGAATGCGCCTGACTATAGGTGTGCGTAGTGTGTTACGTTGCGAGAGACGGTCAGATGCACGGTCAGAAACACTTAAAAAAAAGCTAACTATCTTTATCGTTGCACCGTACATTTTGTAGTGTATTTAAGTAACACACCAACAAATACACATATATAGTCTTTGATAATCTAAAATTTACCTTAAAACACTTAAAACACTCCTACATGTTTCGAACATACATTACAATTATAACGAAGTAAATCACTGAGTGTTTTAAACTGTAACTTTAGCATGGAACAAAATATACTCCTTGAGGATGATCGTATGATCGAAACATGTAGGAGCGTTTTAAGTGTTTTAATGTGAATTTTAGATTATTAAAGACTATATATGTATAATTGTTGGTTTGTTACTTAAACATAAAGAAGGTAACATCGTATATGACATAAATGAACATTAATATCTTCTAGCATTCGTCACCATGCGTTTTAGGTCAAGGTACAAACTTTTCGGTTGAACCTTCAGCAGCACTGTTAAGTGCCATGTAGAAGGAATAAGTACTCTCATGCCAACAGTGTTATCCTCTACCAAACTGAAAGGTGTCACATCCAGTAACTAATCATTACTCCAAGGAATTCACATATTTCGTAAAGAGAAGAAATTTGAAAGTGTTTTCACATGTAAGACGAAGTTTAACCTGAAATTTATTTAAAGTTTTGGTTCGTACCGCACAGTAAACAATTTCCATCTTAATTACAAAAACCAATCAGTAAATTCTGTTTAGGGAAATAACGTGCATTTCTTTTCAAGTCCATACAGAACACATGAATGGTCTGTGTGAGCGGAACATATAATTTTTGAATGAAACAAGAGAGGCAGGGTACGTGTAATGCAACACTGGGGCACTTTCGTCTAATTATTGTTCTAGTGGGAAATCAGTAAGTATTAAATATTACAAGTGTGTGTCTATATTGTTACATCATTTCTATGCCGTATTATTATCTGCTTCCTTCTTGGCCCTGTCATATTTTTCCATATTATTTCTTGAAATGTACAATTTTCGGGGAAAAGTGCCTAAATATAAAATGTGTGTTTTGATTCTCTCCACAATTCTCTCCTAAACACTCCTCACTTTGAAAATAATTCGGCGACCAATGTGAACCTACAGTGATCTTTGTATAAAGTACCTCCTATTCTTATCAGATTTTAATCACACGTGAATCGTAACGGCGAACTTTTAAAAAATACCCAATACCAAATTAATAAAAATCCTTCAAGTGCGAGTCGAATTTTTCCATCTTGACAGAGAGACGGACATATGTGAAGAGAATGTAGTCGCTTTTTGCTGTTTTGCAAAATTCCTAAAGACTGGTGGTTCATAGAGCAAAAACGAGGTTTCTAATTGTTAATTACAAAGCGAAGAGTTCTGTTGCGTGTCACTATGTCTCACAATATGTCTCTTTGGCTTCGGACATTACTGAAAATTATGGATGCTTTATGCTAACTGGTAAGAAGAACTTTTTTTTACAGTAACAAAAATCTCAGAAATCTGTCTTTCCGGATGAAAAATGAAAGTAATACTTGTGCATTAGAAGTACATTTCAAGAACACGTAACGTTTTAGTATAGATCAGGGTCATAAAATTAATAAGTTAAAAACTTTTAGTATATTTATAATTATGTGCTAAATTAACTGCAACAGTTATGAGCAGAAAAGCAAAATTTGTAATTTAATATTATTATTAACTTCATACATCACGAGTTTTAGACCAAATACTGCATAGTGTATAAATATAAACAAGTAGAATACATCTTATGTTTATTGGAAAGTACATCATTGTAATAGTTGAAGAACAAAAGACCAACTTGAGGTCACTAGTTACTTTATTTCACTTCTTAAGTACTCAATATTTTTCGGACATTAATATATCCATCATCACTTTGCTGTTGAACTACCACATCGGTTGTTTTGTTCTCGGTTCGTTGTGTGTTGGAGAGTTGGTAAGTCTGGGTTTGAGTGGTGTCCGTGTTGCAGGCTGAAGCACAACTTGTGCATCAGCCTGCAACACGGACACCACTCAAACCCAGCCGTACCAACTCTCCAACACACAACGAATCGAGAACAAAACAACCACAGTGGTAATTCAACAGCACAGTCGCAAGCTCCTGATGATGGATATATTAATGTCCGAAACATGTTGAGCATATAAGAAGTGAAATAAAATAGCTAGTGACATCAAGTTGGTCTTTTATTCTTAAAGTAGAATGCACTTACGAATTAAGCAAACAATTCCCAATTTTAACATCTCTGATTTTCTCGTATATCCGAGAACTGCCCATTTTTAACTCGATCGGTCTGCAATTATCATAGAAGTTTCTTCTTGGATTTCTTAATTATATCTGAGCAAATTTCTAACAGGACATTAAATTAGCTACATTGTTTTATCACGCCTTTTAAAGCACTAACCTACAAATAATGAAATTACTCAAAAAGAGTTGAAAAATAAAAGAACCAGCTTGATGTCACTTGCTATTTTATTTCACTTCTTATGTACTCAAAATATTTCGGACATTAATATATCCATCATCAGGAGCTTGCGACTGTGCTGTTGAATTACTACATCGGTCTTTTTGTTCTATAAAGACGGAGGATTTAGCTTTAGTGTAAATTTATGGTGTTTAGTGATGATGGATATATTAATGTCCGAAACATGTTGGGTAATTAAGAAAGGAAATAAAATAGCAAGTGGCATCAAGTTTGTCTTTTATTCTTCAACTATTACAATGATGCACGGTCCAATAAACATAATGCTGAAAAATATTTTGTACCGTTACTGGATTCATCCTGAAAAGGACCTTAGAATTACATCTATAAATTCTAGCCCTCAACATGTAGTTATTTACAACCGAAAGTTGCTGTTTTGTCGGGTTGAAAAATGCTGAGATGAGCGGAATTTACAATAGTCTGAAATTATACCGTGCGGCGCTGTGTCTGCACGTGTGCATTGCTTTCATATATGACACAAACCAGTATCGTACAACTTTCCAGCAACGAAAACAGTTACAGGTGCTGGAGCAGGTGATGTCATTTGAATTGAAGTGAGCTCTAATTAAATTAGAAGTGCATGAGTTAAAGTTGACCATGCTGTAAATCAGTAAACTAAATTAATATTTGATTCGCAGAAGCATGTACCATCATGTAAAGCGGTTACTGCTAGTTTTAGATGTACGTGTAAAGCAGTGTAATTTGTGTATGAATTCTGTGGAGAGGGACTGGGTGTCTAAAGCCACAGGATTCAGATGGGAATCAATACAAGATAGAATCTAGTAATTTATATGCTAATTTTACAAAGTAAACGTCTTCTACAACGTATGCTTTGCTTAGTGTCATGTACGTGCATATTATAAAACTTACTGCCAGAGAAATGGTGTGTTATGAAAGAATGGAGTTGCTCCTATTTATTTTAAAAAATGTCCACGTGTAATTTAGACTATATTAATTTCTGCCTGTATTGTATAAGGTATCGTGGAAAGTGTATTGTCTTTAAGGATGCAGTCCGATAACAATTTCTTAACATTTTGTAGGAGTCTGCTACCAGCATCTTCAAGGTTAGAATTTTCTTGTTCGTCGGAGATGCACTAATATTCTGCTTCGAAACGTAGGTACAGTTCTACCGGACTACAAGGCGTAGTGTCTCAGAAAAAAACCGTTATACCTTCCTTGGACTAGAAGCTGGAATATCGCTTAATAAAATCTTGGTTTGTCATATGAACCGGTATATCGTCTATATTTCTTCGCTGCTGCTTTCGTTAATCCTGGAGTCAAAACGTACCTTCGATCCTCATAATTGTGTCTTACATAACCTTAATATTATGAGGCACAAATATAACTACAGTTGTAAGTTTTTTTTTTAAATATCATGTCTGTTATATTTTGACAACAGATGTTGTGTAAGGCATTTCGCATTTTTCTCCACAGAACAATAACAAAATTCGCCTTTTCATGGACTACTCCATATTTTCCATAAGACCTGAATCTCTAAGTATTATGACTTACTTATATCGATAAGAAACTTCACTGTGTTACACCTTCGTAGCCTAAATTTTAGAAAACATACTGTGTTTTTTTTATAGATGTATGCCAATCTGATGTAATATGTGGGAGGATATATCGTGTGTAATTTACAAGTATATGAAGGACTTGTTGGTATCTACGTTAGAAGCGAGGACTTACGTGCACAGGCAAGTTGCGTAGCATGAGATAATGTAGTTTGAGAAACTACGGACAGTAATAAGAAAACAGCAGCTGCATTGAACAGCTTTTCAGAGTAAAACAACCACGAAATAAAAGCTTTTGTTACTTCAGTAACTCGGCCAGACGGACTTGGTTAAGGTGCAGGGGGTTAGGGGAAATGCAATTAGAAGGAAGGCGCATGTGGGTCTCTGGTACTGGATTACTAATCTTTTCAAGGCCAATTTAATACCACGAATATATAAAAAAAAACTTGGTTTCCTAACATACAGTCAACACTCAGGCCATTCATTACCAAGAACAACAAGTGAATCGACAAAAAAAAAACAATACACTTTTCAGTCTAACACAGTATTGTCGATCAGATGCGTAGGCCACATGTTTCGGGTTAATTAACTAATCTGTCGTCAGTGCTTTCATACAAGACGAAGAGCAAGGAAATGCAGTGACGTCACGAAATTAAGTCCGTTGTGCGTTGTGCATTCATGTGTATGTTGACACGTTGTTACATTCCTTGCTGTTTGTCTTGTGTTAAAGCCCTGAAGATGGTTTAGGTAATTAATCCGAAATATGCAGCCTACACATCTGATTGAGAACATACGTTTCTTTTTACTTTTACGGTTCCGTGCATCGCTGGTCTATATTAATAATCGTCCAACGAGATGCAACACAAAGCAGTCTACTTATTATTCTGCAAATTCACTCTACATGTTTCGGGTGTCAACCACACCAAGCTTGGCTTGACCACGTCCGAGGGAGGTAGCTGCACAAAAAATATGACCAGTAACGGAGGCTGTAGTTACAATTTTGTGTACTCCTGATGATGGGTGTGGTTGACACCCGAAACATGCAGACTGAACTTGCAGAATAATAAGTAGACTGCTTTTTGTTGCATCTCGTTGGACAATTATTAATATAAACATAAGTTTCGTTCCACTGAAAGTTTATTGTTTCTTCTCGATTGAGCCGTAACACAACGGGGTGTGTTCTATTAAACAACCAGTTAATTCTATTTAAGGGAAGTACCCTTGTTTGGTGTGGAAGTCATATGAACTAAATAATACAACGTGCTTACAAAATACGCATCCTTTAATGTTCATACGGGTAGTAAAAATAGATGACGCTGTGTTTGAAAATTTTAAATTACCTTCCTTTGGAAATTAGTCATTTCATACGGACATTCAAAGTGAAAGTCAACAGATATAAATTGATTCGTAGAACCCTGTTGTGTTTTGTGTTTTCGCAACAGCTCATTCATGGTCTACTGACACAGCCGCATCGTCAACAGGAAGAAAAACAGAAATGCAGATAAGCTAAATGAACCTGTAGCAACATAACCCAACGGTTTAGCATAGTCAGTGACAAAGTCCGTAATTGACACTGAGATTCAGTGGATGCAGCAGATAATACAGGCAAAAAGTGTAATTGCGTCTACCATAATATGTACCGATCGGTGCCTGTCCTAAGAAATATGAATGTAACGGAATAAAATGGAATGGAATGGAATGAGCAGAGAAAGAAACAAAGAAATTAATTGTGAATATCAACTTAAAAATAGTTATTTTATAATATTTTCGACAAAATTGCTCTATTTAACAGTTCAAAATGTCATCGTGTTATCCACGAGTTTATTAATTTAAATGACCTATAAAACTTCTTAAGTAAAATTTCTGAAATTACAAGTAGTCTCTCACAGTCTGTTATTCCCAAGGTTCTTCAAAACAGGAAATTGCTTTTTTGCTTGGAATTGTCAAATATTAAAATACACAGGGGAGTAAATTATCGGTCCGTAGGACTATATTTTACTTGCAGTTCTCTTTAATATTATCCTACACTCTACAGTTGCAAGTAGTGTTTTTCCTACAATTTTTGTGAAACATGTTTTAAAATAATAATTTAACTCGATGTTTGGTTGCAACAGACTAAAAAATCTAATGATATTTCGTCATATGACGTAAGTAAATTTTCAATACTGATGACATAGTGTAGAGTATAAATATTGTTCTGAACGGATGATACTAGTTGCATTGGATGATTTTATTTTTTAGATACCAGATTATCGAGCGCAAGTAGTAACTTCCATTCCGGATCGAATTGAGTTTACCACAAAGTCTGTCCAGTAGCGGAATTTCAAAAATCTTCGTGTCAGATGCAAAATACAGTTTCCTTGGCCATCCGAATGAATTAATATCTTAAAGGAACATTAGTCCGTGCTGTTGAATTTGTACACGGCCATGTCATATCACTGTTTTATAGGTGGCACTGATCCATATGAAGAAATAGAAAGACTAAAGGAAAGCACACAAGATTCTTTCTTCTGTATATTAGGAGACTTCACTTACATTTGAAAGCGTCTTAGATCTTGCAGTTATGCAGTTACATTGACATGCAAGTAAGTACATATTCGTTCGTAAATCAGCAAGATTCGAATTTATTTAGCTGTAATTTATTCAGTAAAGCAGGCCAATTTTCTTTAAAAATTACAGCTACAATATTGAATATTGTAGCTATAGTGCAGAAGAAATGTATTTCGATTTCGTATTTCCTGACGTGGCGGGCGTCATTTCCTGCGGGCACCACTCTTTGGAAACTGAGATAAGGAAATACAATTCCATGCCGGGTTGTTCTTTTGTTTACTTGTTCCACTTTTGCTTAATTCAAATCTTATTTGTTTTGTGAACTAAAGCAGACGTCTTTAAATATATATAAGGTAATTTTCTAACTGTTCAAACTCTGTCATTTCACGTCTGTGTAAGTTAAGCAACATGTTGGGTAATGTAAGGCAATAATTGACATTTCACATTTCACATAAGGTGTAGCTGCACATTTACTAAAAACATTTTTCACCCTTACGTGAGATCCTAGTATGGCTTCATTCGTGTTTCTTTCAAGTATTTGCATTCACTTAAGTTTCCTAAGATGATATTTGTTCAGAAAATCTAATAGGAAATAGAGCCCAAATATGCGAAATTTGACGTCGTCAAAATAATTTAAGTATTTGTTATCACACCTTTCTTCCAAACTGAATTCAATTCATTGCAGACATACATGCAGCCTCCAGAAATATTTTGATCCAGGGCCTTCATTTGATAAAGATACAGCATGCTACACAACACGTATACGTATACATTTTGAGGATACAAATCACATGTTTGCACTTTTAATTCTTAGCATTGTTTTAAGGAAGTAAAGTGTGCTTAAAAGAAAGTAAAGTGTGTTGCAAATCATCGAAAAGTGTAGAGAAGCGGAGTCTAGTGAAGCGAAAAGTCTAAAGTGAAGTGAAAAGTTATCTAACGTGGAGTGTAGCGAAGTGCAATAAAGTGAAGTGAACGAAGCAAAGTGAAGTAGAATGAGGTGAAGTGAAGTGCAGTATAGGGAATGGGGGGGGGAAGAATCATTATGGAAAAGGTCTATAGGAGTAGTAAGTGATGAGAAGTGAAAGACTGGGGTGAAAGCGTTAGTGAATTAATGATTGTAAAAAAAAACAATTACAAGAAACTGTACATAGTACTGTCTTGCTTGTCTGTTTTTACTTTTTGAATATGTTGTAAAATTCTAATTTGTCTCGTGTGTTTGTTGATAGTTTTAAGTTGTCTTTTGTGTAAGAGTTGTTGGTTGCCTGTGTGTATTGTTGTAGTTGTCTTGTGTATGTTGTTATCTTATGCTTATTTGTTGTACTGTGTGGGCATTGCTTTTTTTTTTACTTTAGATGTCGGACTGCTGGCTATAAGTCAGTATTCGGAAGGTCCTGCGACCGGCCATCTCGACACAGGTTCTTCCTTGTTTCCCTGTGCCTAAAAGTAAATGCTGAAATGGTTCCCAAGATTCCAAGTTGCCACTACATGCTTCTCATGTAGCCCTCCCGACTTAAATTTAGTAGTAAATAATTTCATATTTTGTATACATCTAAAATAACCACTGCCACCGGGTAACAACCTAATTGCAGTAAATAAATGATTATTGTTATTATTATTATTATAAACACAGACCAACAGCATTTATAATACAGTTTGAAAATATAGGTGAAATATTAAGAGAAAATATTACTTTTAAGATCTAGGTAATAATTAAAATTGAACTTAAAGGAATACTGTGTGAAGATGTAGAATGAACATCCTTCCATCACGAGAGGTTCCTTTAGCAAAATTCAGTGTTCCATATCACTCCGGGAACTTAATGTTCATCTGAGCGGGGAGTCAAACTTTCTGCGTAGCTCTGCTGTGCAACAGGCACTTCATATGCAACGATTACAATTCCGAAACGGAACTCATTGTATCGACACCTAACTGTAGCTGAAGCCTGCAACACGGATAACACTCCAACTCAACCACACCGAAACTCCAACACACAACGAACCAAGAACAATACGACCAATGTGGTAACTCAACAGAATAGTCGCAAGCTCCTGATGATGGATATATTAATGTCCGAAATATGTTGAGCGCATAAGAAGTGAAATAAAATAGCAAGTGATATCAAGTTGGTCTTTTATTCTTCAACCATACTAATGTATTTGTGCGTTCTGGGAAACTTTCATTCCTCTCCTGAAATAGAGTAGTTTATATACCGTAAATTGTATTTGTTAGGTGCATTTCCGGAATTCACCATAAAGTGAAACTTCTATTTCTAAATTTCAACACAATCTAGGACTTGGTGATGGAATAATTCGGTATGCTTCAGGATATAGTTTTAGGGAATAAATTACTGTCATTTCTCTTCGGCACTGCAGGGAGCTACGGAGGGACATTTACTGCTCAAAGCTGTAATTATGAATTTGGCCAAAATCCTGTCCTCTCCTAATCGAAATTCCTCGATCGTTTGAGACATAGATGTCTACTTCTTAAAGACGTCACTCAAGAACGTTGTGGCTTAACTGAGGGATAAATTATTACATACAGCTAAAATTTGCCCTTTGTAAAAATTGCCAGAATTTGAGGGCGTTTAAGATAGCAAAGCAAATGCTGAGATGGTTCCCAAGATTCCAATTTACCTTTACATGCTTCTCACGTAGCCCTCCCGACTTAAATTTAGTAGTAACCAATTTCATGTTTTGTCTACATGTAAAATAACCACTGCCACCGGCTAACAACCCAATTGCAGTAAATAAATAAACATTATTATTATTATTATTATTATTATTATATTTCAATATGGCTGGAAGAACCTGTGACTTGATTTATAACAAGTGGTTAAATCGGTTCGGTGTTGAAGCAAAACGACAGTGGCAGCAATTTGATGCTGTTAGATACGTAGCCATCTTGTAATAAAAACTGCAGCATTTTTTCACTTCTGTATAACGCTGCCTCTTTCTTAAGCCTATTATCTGTATCTATTATCTATTTAAAATTGCTTTCTGTGGACGCGAAAAGCAACATGACATGTAGTACCATCCTGAGGATATTATGAAATGATATCAAAAATGATGTTTTTCTGTGTAACAAAATAGGAAAAAGCAGTTAGTCTTTTTAATAGAGCGACTCTGTACATTGAAATCACTCTAGCGTATTACCAGTATTCTTCTCAGGGGAGACCAGATGACAAATTATGGAAATTCTTTTAGCAACACCCAAATTTTTAATTCACGTTGTCTTGGTTGTTCAGTAGATACCAGTGTCACATTAAATTCTTAATACCTGACCACTTTAGAGACAAAATTTTGGAGTCGAAAGATGAAAAATATTGAAATTTTATTGAGACGTTAAAGAAGCAATGTCTCAACATTTCTATTAAGAATCCAGTATTCTAGCAGAGATATACAGCAGTCCACAAGAAGGAACCGCCATGTCTTCCTAGAGAAATGAGGCAGAAGCTTTAACATGGAAAAAAGAAAAAAATTAATATTTCCTAAACTGGCAAGTTTCCACACTGTCGCAAGATTTCCCAGTGGCAGAAGAGAGATTTTTATTCCAATCTTTTCCGTCTCCGCAGACACGGCGGGCTAATAAGCTTGAGGAGAGAGTAAGATAGCCTCTTTAACACACAGTTGCACATTATACTCCTCTCCTTCGTACTGTAATATATGCTTCTTTCATTCGCTATTTTTATACTGGAAAAAATAATCTTGTAGAATCTAATGTAACTTCTTTCAAAAAGTATTTGACATATTGCGAGATAAGAAATTCTCACAGCGGTACCAAGAAACATCGACGTACTTTGCGATACGAAGCCTGTTGTTCTGTAAAGATTTACCGACGTTTCGGATGATATTTTTAACTCCAGGTTTCGTTTCTTTCGCCTTCATAGACGTGAAGATAAAGGAAGATTGATCATAAGAAACGTCTTTAATTATTTACCAAAGGACAAGTCTTCATATCATAGAAGTTGAACTCCTATTTTCACTTTCACATATAAAACCGGACTTATTATAAGGATCCTTCAAACAATCACTTTAATGGTTCTTTGCATACAGAACTGTCGGGTAATAACCATAATACATATAATCTCTATTCATTACAGAATGTAATAAATATAGGATCTTGTTCTTGAGGGCATTCCTAGTCAGAAATACAGGATGAGTCTCTTGTTAGAGGCCCCAAAATTATTGTCTATAAAAATTGTTATTGAGATAAAGACTTGAAAATTTATATACACATACCGGGAACGATGCAAAACAGGACCTGCTCATAATCGATGCTGCAACTGGCCTCCTTTCACATTCAAGCACACCTGAATGTGTTTCTTCAAATTCTGGAATACTTTTCCCAAAATGTCGATGTTGACTGTTGACGGCTTGAATCTCTTGGCGTTTAGCTTCTTTGAGTTGTTCGATTGAGCAGGGTGTATTTTTGTACACTTTGCCCTTCAATAGACCCCAAAGAAAGAAGTCGGCAGGCGTTAGATCGGCTTTCCCTTGACTCTAACGTTATAATCAATTTCTGGATGCAACACTTCGATGGTGCACGTCTTTCAACAAATTCCGTTCGAAATGCCGTCTGGCATGCTTTAAATGAACTTGTATGCCAGTATTTACGAACGAGAAACCCGCGTTGTTCGACTGTATACATAGATAATAGTTTGCGGCCTCTAGCGAGAGACTCACTTGTATTATGAGAGAAGAGATTCTAATCTCAAGTGTTGCAGAATTATGATAATCTAAGGGTAACATATTAAAGAGAAGGAACGATTACACAAATTAAACTTTGGTTGTTGAGTTTACTCTAATGATTTAAAATGATCACACACAGTCTCAATACACGCTCTGGCATTTTTGTAAACTTATATCTACATTATCGATCCACTATTGGATAGTTTGGTCGTGATGGCACAACACATTGTTTGGTCGTGATGGCACAACACATTGTTTGGTCGTGATGGCACA
>Ga0123357_10002779_pt1 | contig 19742 bp, 21 predicted proteins | sample TergutEmb28metaG_FD_89873 | JGI IMG/M metagenome (GOLD analysis project Ga0123357, IMG submission 89873) | Embiratermes neotenicus P4 segment gut microbial communities from Petit-Saut dam, French Guiana - Emb289 P4 | ecosystem: Host-associated > Arthropoda: Insects > Digestive system > Gut ...
ACATCAGTGGATGCCGATGGCGTGAAGAACGGATACGATATCCCTCTGACGGCGGCAGTCGCTGACGCTGTATCCATACCGGTGACCGCATCCGGTGGATGCGGTTCAGTCGAACACATATACCATGTGCTGACACAGACCGGTGCGGCGGCGGCTCTGGCGGCCTCGATATTCCATTACAAAGAATACACTGTTGGCCAGATAAAGGAATATCTTAAGGATAGGGGCGTAACGGTAAGATGAAATTCGACAATGACGGACTGATACCTGTGGTCGTTCAGGATCACATTACCGGAGAGGTCCTCATGGTCGCATGGGCCAACGCAGAAGCTGTGGAACTGATGAAGAAGACCGGATATACCCACTTCTGGTCCAGAAGCAGGAAGAAACTCTGGAAGAAGGGCGAGGAGTCTGGACACATTCAGCGGATCGTATCGATGCAGACCGACTGCGATGAGGATACGATACTCGTAAGGGCGGAACAGACCGGCGTGGCGTGTCACACGGGTGAGCCGTCATGCTTCCACAACACAGTCATGGGCAGCGCGGAAGGAACGTCATCCATCATAGCGGAACTGAAGCGGGTGATTGCCGACAGGAAAGCGAACCCGCAGCCCGACAGCTATACGTGCAGGCTCCTGAACGACGAGAACAAGATGTGCAAGAAGATCATTGAAGAGGCTGGCGAGTTCGTCCTTGCGGTCAAAGACAAGATGGAGGATGAGATGGTGTGGGAACTCGCCGATCTCATCTACCACACAATGGTAGCAATAGAAAAAACAGGGCTTCCGATGGAAAAGGTATATGGAAAGTTAGCGGAGAGGAGAAAATGAGGGTGGATCTGCACACACACAGCCTTCTGAGCGACGGAGAACTGGTGCCTGCCGAGTTGGTAAGGAGAGCGGCCGTCAAAGGGCATGTCGCTATCGCAATAACCGATCACGTGGATATGACGAATGTCGACTATGTTGTAACTAATATTGTCAAAGCGGTCGAACTGAGTGACGAAGATATCCGCGTGATCCCCGGAGTGGAAGTGACACACGTACCTCCGTCCAAAATGGCCAAGGTCATAAAGAGAGCGAAGGAGCTCGGGGCGGAATGGATAGTTGTACACGGAGAGACTGTTTCGGAACCAGTCGTGAGAGGGACCAACCGTGCTGCCGTCCGTAACCCCGACGTGAATGTGCTGGCACATCCAGGTTTCATTACAGATAAGGATGCTCAGTCCGCTGCGGACAACGGCATCATACTCGAAGTGACAGGACGTTCGTGGCACAACATCACAAACGGTTACGTTGCGGGGATGGCAAGACAGGTCAATGCGAATGTCGTGATCAACTCCGATGCCCACAGCCCGAATGATCTGATGACCGAGGACAGGGCGATGGAGGTCGCACTGGGTGCGGGAATGACCAAAAAGGAAGCGACCAGGGCGATCAACACGCTCCCTGCAGAGATACTGAAGCGACTCACCGTCTGATGCAGACCTGCAGGCAATATAAATTCAGGGCAACTCGAAAGACCTTTTTCCTCTCATTCTTTATTTTTGTTGTTATTGCCGAAGAGATGACCCTGTTTATCCTCGTGTGCCGTGATGATCGTAAAACTACGAGCATTTATCGTCATCACGATACCGTCAACACGGACATACCAGTTCTTTCCCCGTCTGACCGTTTCATCGGATCTCTCTATATTATCTTTGCACCATTCAACGATATCCTCGGCATCCGCGCCCGTATTCCTCCGTATGCGTGCCATGCCCAGTTCCGTTGTGCGCAGTTTATCTAAGTTTTCCATCAGATCGTTCATTGCCGTATTCTCATCTATGCATCATTCTGATCATATTCAACATTCGTCACTCGGGCGGTATCCGTTGATACACACAAATTGGATATATATTCATCACATTGAAGAGGATATGGTGAAGATCGGCCTGATAGGCGGCTCCGGGATATACGATCCCGTAAGATTCGAGACAATAAGAACGGTGTTTCCGGACACAGAGTTCGGAAAACCGTCCGATGAGATACTGATCGGTAAACTGAACGGCGTAGAAGTGGCGTTCCTTCCGAGACACGGCAGGAATCATCAGTATCCTCCGTCGAATGTCCCGTACCGTGCGAACATAAAGGCGATGAAGGACCTCGGAGTGGAGATGATCATATCTCCGTGCGCGGTCGGCTCACTCCAGAAGAAATATGAACCAGGGGATCTCGTCATAGTCGACCAGTTCATTGATTTCACTAAGAAAAGGGAATATACGTTCTTCGATGACCGCACCGTGCACATCAGCATACCAGATCCGTTCTGTCCAGAGGCCGCGGGAATATTCTCAGATGCTGCGACTGAACTTGGGATAAAGCATCACAGGAAAGGGACGTACATCTGCATCGAAGGACCGAGGTTCTCAACCAGAGCCGAAAGCAATATGTTCCGGAAGTTCGGCGACATAATCGGCATGACACTCGTGCCGGAATGTCAGCTTGCCAGGGAGATGGGGATGTGCTACTGTAGCCTCGCCACGATAACCGATTACGATATGTGGAAAGATGAACCGGTGGATATACAGATGGTGCTGAGTACCATGAAGGAATGTCTGGGAAAGATAATGAGGCTGCTTGAAAAAGGCCTTCCTGCGATCCGGGACAAAAAAGAATGCGGCTGCAAGGACGCTCCGAATGATGCCGGTGCATGATCACTTGATGCAGAATTCTCTGTAACTATCGGGTCCCATCAGGTCCTTAAGTTCTGACTGATCGGCCAATTCGATGACGGTGATCCACCCGTCCGCGTACGGTGATGAGTTCACGATCCCCGGAGAACCAGATAGGACCTCATTGGATTCGATTATCTTTCCAGATACGGGGGAGAATAAAGATTCTACCGTCTTGACACTCTCCAATGCTCCGAACTCAGTTCCTCTGCTGACATTCGAACCTGCTTTCGGAAGATCCACAAAGACCACTTCTCCCAGGTCCGTCTGACCGAAATCAGTCAGGCCTATGCGTACCTTGGTCCCCTCTTTCAGGATCCACATGTGTGTATCGCTGTACAGCAGATCATCCCTTATCTCGACCATCAGGAACTCGTATACGGGCATGATTGAAAAAGGATACGTATGGAACCGACCGTTTGACAGATGCAATACTTATGCCACAGCTGATGCGGGAACAGATCTTCATGCGGACTTAGAATAAAAATGATAAAACGATTCCGTCAGGACAAGATCACCAGGGCGGATTCCCGGTGGCCCTCAGATAAGTGTTGTACTCTTGAGCCGATTTGTGCGCATCGTAGACGTTCCAGATCCAATAGATGATGATCACGATCTCTCCTATCAAAAAGAACCATGCCACCATCGAGATCACGATCCCCAGGACCAGTATCCCTACGCCGCGCCCGACCTTTCCGACATACATGTTCCCGACCCCCAGCAAAAATAACGAGAGCACCGCAGCCACATTCTCGCTTTTTTCAGGTCTGTATATCACCTGCTGCGTCTGCTGGTATGGTCCTTGCGCCACACCTGTTCCGTCCATCTTATTCCCGCATTTGCTGCAGAACGCTTGCTGGTCATCAACCAAACTACCACACTTAGTGCAATACATTTTTCATATCTCTAAAAAGTAATGACATCAAGAATACTTATTGTTATCTTATATGTCCTGGAATGAGGTCCCGATCATTCCAGATTAGAAAAAAAAACAGCGAGGATGCCCGGCACTTCAATATCTGTAGAGCATCACCAGTGCATTTCAAAGATGATTTCTAGAATCAAGATGGAACATATGCAGATAATGCCCCACGGTAACAGATTAAAACTAAGTTCGTATACCCCTGAGTATGCTCTATTCCGAACTTGCCGCAATGTTCGACAGGATGGAATCCACATCAAGCCGCCTTGAGATGGCGACGATAATGTCGGAGTTCTTCAAGAATACAGATCCATCTTCCTTGAAGAACGTGATCTATATGATCCAAGGCAAGCTCCATCCAGACTTCTTCCCCGACAAACTCGGAATGGCTGAGAAACTCGTATTCAGATCGATAGTGTTCACAACCCGGGAGAATGAAAGGGAAGCAGAGAAGTTGTGGATAAAAGAAGGCGACCTCGGTACTCTCGCCGAGATACTCATCGGAAAAAAGAAACAAAGGGCACTGTTCTCCGACCCTCTCACCTTTGACCGCGTTCTCAGGACTCTGCTGCAGATAGAGAACACGGACGGAAAGAGTTCTCAAGACAAGAAGATGCAGATGCTATCGGATCTGCTTCATGATTCTGGACCGGTCGAGGCGAGGTATCTGTGCCGTACGGTCACAGGAAAGATGAGAACGGGGGCAGCATCAATGACGGTCATTGACGCTCTAGCAGAGGCTTTCGCAGACAAGGAGGCGAGGGGTGATATCGAAAGGGCGTTTAACATAACCTGCGATCTGGGTCTTGTCGCAGAAGTGCTTTCATCTGTGGGAATGGATGCAGTGCGCAACATAAAGGTTGCAGTCGGAAACCCCATAAAAGTAATGCTCGCAGAACGTCTGCCGTCCATAGGCGGCGTAATAGAGAAGATGAAGGGAAAGTGTGCATTCGAATACAAATACGACGGCATACGCATCCAAGCCCACATTAAAAGGGACGGTATCAAGTTATACTCAAGAAGGCTGGAGGATCTCACTGAGAACTTCAGCGATATCGGAAGATCATTGCTGAAGCACTTCAAGGGAGAAGAGGCTATCATCGAAGGAGAATGCGTTTCTGTCGATCCGGAAGGGAGGATGCTGGCGTTCCAGACCGTCACGCACAGAAGAAGGAAGCACGGGCTGGAAGATGCGCTTGAGAAATATCCTGTGAAGATATTCATGTTCGACATACTGTTCATCGATGGTACGGACATGACGAATGAATCATATCTTATCCGAAGAAAGAGATTATCGGAAGCTTTTGACATCTCCGATAATGTTCAGCTATCAGCAATGAAGATCGTCGGATCGGAAACGGACGCCGAAGCATTTTTTGATAAAGCACTTGAAGACGGGTGCGAGGGGATCATGGCAAAATCTGTCGCCGAAGATTCTCTGTACCGGGCCGGATCCAGAGGATTTGTTTGGATCAAATATAAAAAAGATTACAGGACCGACCTGACGGACACGTTCGACCTTGTGGTCGTCGGAGCGTTCTACGGAATGGGAAAGAGGACGGGACGGTACGGTGCACTGCTGATGGCGGCGTACAATCACGATACGGGGATGTATGAGACCACCTGCAAACTCGGAACGGGGTTCGATGATGTTTTCCTGGAAAATATGCCCGCGCTCCTTGATCCTTACAAAAAAGAACAGAGGCCGAAAAACGTAACGGCAAAAATGATGCCCGACGTATGGTTCGATCCGGCTGTTGTGCTTGAGGTGGCAGGCGCGGAGATAAGCACCAGTCCGATACACACCGCGGCGTTCGGAAAAATAAAGACGGATACTGGACTTGGGATACGTTTTCCGAGATTTACGGGTCGTGTGCGTGATGACAAGACCTCAGAGGAATCCACCACGGTACACGAGATCATGGAGATGTATGACATTCAATGACCTTGAGGACAAAGCCGCCCTAAGTGAGAAAGATTTAAGAGACAAACAGTATAACCGATTGCATGGAAATCAATATCGCTGAGAAAACAAAAGATTCAATAACTGTTCGAATCAGGGATCCGAACATGACCCTTATCACTCCGATTCTGAAGAAACTCTCAGACGACAGCAATGTTTCCCTCATGAGATATGTTGAAAAACATCCGGAGCTTGAAGATTCGGCAATAATCATCAAGACCGCAAAAGGAGATCCCGAGGACGCTTTGAAGAAAGCGGTCGCATCGATAGCTGAGTATTTCTCCGGGATCAAGACGAACTGATGTTCCGCGAATGCACTACGGCCGAGGCCGGCGTCGGCATGAAGTTCTATCTCACCGACGTTGACGGCTCAGGCGGTAAACTTAAGGTCGCCGCGGAAGATTTTGTTGTGCGCGAGATATCCTCGCATCCGGAACGCGTGGACGGAGGAAAGTTCTGCATTGCTGATGTGACGACAACGAACTGGGAGACGAACCGGCTCGTAAGATTGTTGTCAAGGTCCATAGGAATGTCCCGTGAAAGGATAGGGTTTGCCGGCACGAAGGATAAACGCGCCGTCACTACACAGCTGATGTCATTCGAATGCACACCGGAACAGCTCAACTCCGTGGATCTGAAAGATGTCGTCATATCCAACGTATATCAAGCTAAACGCGGGATACAGATAGGTGACCTGAAAGGCAATTCGTTCGAGATACGTGTCCGCGACTGCGAACCAATTGCTGAGAGCATCGAAAGAATAAAGGAGATAATTTCACAGACAGGCGGCTTCCCGAACTACTTCGGAGTGCAGAGGTTCGGTTCTGCTAGACCGATAACGCACATAGTCGGCGAAAGGATCGTGCGAGGAGACCTTGAAGGTGCGGTGAACGCATATCTTTCGCAACCGTCGGAATTCGAATCCGCGGAAGTCACGGAAGCCAGAAAGGCATTGTCCGAAGACCTTGAGAACGCAATTAAAATGATGCCAAAAACGATGTCTTTCGAAAAAGTGATCGCCGAACATCTGATCAAACATCCCGGTGACAATGTCGGAGCGATATCATCTCTCCCGACGAACTTGCAGATGATGTTCGTCCACGCTTATCAGTCGTATCTTTTCAACCTGATACTGAGCGAACGTATGCGTCTCGGCCTTCCTCTTAACGGCCCGATCATCGGAGACGTCATAATCCCAATAGATTCGGATGGCAATCCTGTCCACGAGAGACCTACAGTGGTCACGCAGAAGAACATTGATCTTGTTAACAAACAGGTCAGCAAGGGCAAGGCGTACGTTTCCGCGACACTGTACGGAAGCGAGAGTTCGCTGCAAGGAGGGGAGATGGGCGAGATAGAGACTTCCGTCATAGAAAAAGAGAAGATAAAGAAAGAGGACTTCATCGTCGCCGGTCTTCCGAACTGTTGTTCTAAAGGGAGCCGGAGAGAGATCATCTGTCCTCTGAAGGACCTTACTCACAGTATCGACGGAACAAGTTATGAGATGAAGTTCTCTCTTACGAAAGGTAACTATGCCACGTGTCTAATGAGAGAGTTCATGAAATCAGACATGGAAAGATACTAGTGATATCGTAGTAAATAGTACTGCAAAGATATGCATTTTCTTAAAAAAGATTATGCTAAAATATGCACTTTAAATTCTATCAAGTGTTTCGGCCACACCGGAAACATTCATTTCCGGTTGGTGTTCTCGCAGCCCCATATTTCTAATGTTCGATCATACGTGGAATGCTACCGAATCCGACATCTTCGCTGAAAGCATCTTGGACATCCTGGCACAGCATATTCCGATATCGAACGATTCCATTATTCCGAAGACGGTAACGTCACCAGTCGACGTTGACAGTTCTTCCGCTACCCTCAGGACATCTTCCGGATAGACGTCTTGTTCGATATCCTCTGTCATTACTTTGTATATGAACGCGATCAACTTCTTCGCCTCATCTATGCTCCTTGCGCCTGAGGCCATATATGCCGAGGAAAGACTGACGAGCGGTTCCGACTCGATCCTGGTAATGCGGTCGTTCATTATGAGTTCGTGCGAAAGTGATTCCATTTTCGCGAATTCAGTTGAATTCATATCGATATCGCCGTACACTTCTATGCTGCCCAGATATTTCAGGATGTCATTCCTCATTCCCTCAGGAACGCCCGCCTCCGCGAATGTCTCCTCGTCAGTTATTGCGTATCCGGTGTTGTAACAGTGCTCCAGTATCTTGTGCGAATACATCTCTATCTCGTCCCTGAACTTCCTCTCCGATTCTGCAAGGCGTTTGCTCGGGACCGTCAGTATATCGGCACCGACGAGATCGCAGAACTCCTCGGCCATGCCGCTTTCCGAATTCATTGAGATGAAATGTTTGTAAAGGTCCCGTGCATCCTCCTCTTCTCCCTTCGCCATGTATATCTTCGCCAATGTGAAGAGCGCTTCTGGGAGATCGGGATCGATCTCCAGTGCAGAGTCCAGATTCTGTTCCGCCGCGTTCATCCTGTCCATCTTGATCTGCAGTTCTGCGGTCTTTACCAACGCCTTCGCGTTCTTAGGATCTTTTACGGCCGCGATAGAATAGCTGTTTATCGCCGCTTCGTCCATCCCCAGAGCTTCTTGGACATTTCCTCTCCTGAAGTAAAGTTCTGGAACATCCATTCCGAGTTTCATGGCGGAATCGTATGAAAGGAGGGCTTGCTGCATATCCCTTCTGACCTCCTGGACCTCTCCGACGAACCACCATATCTGTGCATCGTCCAGATCCATCCTGAGCGCATCTGTCAGAACCTTCTGCGCCTCTTCGTATTTCCTATCCTTCATCAGCACCTGCGCCTTCAGCTTGTAGTTGCTGACGTCCGACGGATTAAGTTTTATCGCCGTGTCCAGTACGTGTATGGCATCTTCACTGTATCCTTCTTGTATCATCACGTCGGCCAGTATGCTTAGTGTCTCCGGGTCCTTCGGTTTGTTATCCAACACCTCCTGGATGAGTTCTGCGGCCATCGAACCTTCTCCCATGTTCGAACGGACCTTAGATTTCATTGCGATCACTTTCAGGTCGAGCGGGTCGTCGGCGGAAAGTTTGTCGTATATCTCCATCGCTCCTTTTTTGTCTCCATCATCTGCCATCGCCACGGCCAGTTCCATCTTCAGCTGGCGGTTGTCCGGTTCGAATTCCAGGATCCTGCGGCACACATCCGCCACGCCTCCGTTGTCCCCGAGATGATGAAGTGCGGTCTTCTTCATCTTCAGGACCTCCGGCGAGTCCGGATCTATCTTCAGAGCACGGTCCGCCGTTATCTTTGCTTTTTGATATTCTCCGAGAGAAAGATGCGATCCTGTCTTGTTGGTCAAGGCCGGGATGTTCTTGGAATCGATAAGAAGCAGTTCGTCTGCTGCGCGTATGATCTGCTCATGCCGCGAGATATGCTTCAATATCTCGATCTTCATCTCATGTACTGATACATCCCTGCTGTTTATCTTGAGTGCCAGATCTATGAAGAATATGGCTTCGTCGTACCTCTCTATGCGCGCAAGGATCATCGCCTTCCTGACCAATGCGAAGACGGAGTCTGGTGATTCCGATATGACGCGGTTCAGAGCGAGCACCGCGCCCTTCAGGTTACCCCTTTTCTCCTGAATGACCGCTTTTGAGAGCCAGAACTCTTTACTGTCAAGGTCCAGGAGCAGTGCTTTATCGAATGATTCCTCGGCTCTCTTCAGTTGCCCGATCATCTCTGCGGCCATTCCCTTGGAATGCCATATCTGCGGTTCGTACGGTGACAGTTCGACGGCTTTGCCGAATGACTCCATAGCTTCCTTGTATTTTCCGCATGCATATTCGGAATTGCCTTTGAGCCTCCACATCATCGCGCTCGAATTGTAATTGCCGCTGAACTCTTCGCACAGGTCGTTCATCTCCTCATATCGTCCGCGCTTCACGATCCTTAGGAGAACATCCTCGAACAGCGCCTGATTCTGCCTCGTCCTGAGCGCGTTCCTGTACTCTTTCAGAGACCTTTCAGGGTCTCCTATCGCATCCAGCGCGTATGCTTTGTCCCTCATTATGTCGGCGTTGTTCGGATCTATGGCAAGGATCTTGTCGCAGATATCGATGACACTGAGGTGGTCTCCCTGCTCCATCCTGATGTCCTTCAATAGAGTGTGTGACGGGATGTGGTCCCTGTCCGCGCTCAGCGCGGCATCTATGTCGCGAAGCGCCTTCTTCATCTTCCCGGACTCAGAGAGGACCTTTGCGCGCTGATATCTGCAGTCTGGATCCTTTGAAGAGATTTTGACCGCCTCATCGGCGAATTCAAGGGCCGAGGTCATCCTTCCCGCGGAGAATTCTATCGACGATGCGAGAACGAACAGTTTTGGATCATCATGGAACTTTGTGATCAGTATCTCAACAATCCTTCCAGCTTCCTTCTGATCGCCACACTGCGACAGCATCCTCGCACAGAGCTCATACCCATCGCGGTCTGCGTGTTCCGTTCTCATGAACGCAGACACGCACTCTTTGGTCTCCTGGACCTTCCCCAATGCGGAGAGCGCCTGCATCTTGTATTCAAGCATTCTGCGGTTAAGCGGATCACTTTCTTCAACTTCCCTGAGCAGAGGGAGCGCCTCCTCCGCTCTGCCCGAAAGCGTCAGGACATTCGCGAACTCGGTCTTGATGTGCTGAACATCAGCATGCTGGTGAACATCCCTGTAGAAGATCAGCGACGTGTCGATGTCGTTGTCCAGGAGGAATATCCTTGCTGCGGCGATCCGGAACTCCAGGCGGTTGTCACTGTTCGCCGATACACTCAGCATATTCTTCGCCGCCGCCTTGTCGCCGCGGAACCATTCCCAATATATCCTGTAGAGCGATTCCAGATCGGTGTCCGAGAAAGAGCGCTCCGCTTTAGGGGTTTCACCGCCGGACATCAGTACCGCGATGTTCCGCATTATTCCCCATCCCCTGTCAGGATACATCCGGACAAGCTGATCGTAGGTCTTGACAAAAAGAGGATCTATCCTGTAAGATGAGAGGAAATGCTTCTCGGCCTCCTCCGTATCACCGTCCTCAATGTACATCCGCCCCAGAACATATTCCAGGAAGGCCTTGTCGGAGAACGCTCCTTTTTTGAGGACCTGCTCGGCCGCATCGGTGTTACCTCCGGACACGAATATATCCGCGACCTCCAGTGCAGGGTACGTATCATCGCGCGAACATTTTTCCATGATCTTCATTGCGATGGTCTGGATGTCATCCATGTTCTCTCGTACAGAGATGTTCAATATGCGAACGAGAACTGCAGAATGTATCGGATTGATGTTCGCGGAAACCTCTTCAACGACAGAATGGAGGCCGATCAGGGCCTTATCTGCCTTTCCGGACGAGAAGAGAGAATCGATCTCGTCAAGCTTGTTCCAGATCTTTATGTCGACTGATTCCAGAAGAACGGGCTCCGACCTCATTGCATGCATGAATGTTATATGATAGATAAATATGATTCTTCATACCCGTATCGGGGTTCCGCATACGGGAACCCATCATCATTATATACGGCGTGATTATTACCAAAAATCCAGCGCAAGCGTGATCTAGCTGGTTAGGATTACAGCCTTCCAAGCTGTTTGCTCGGGTTCGAATCCCGACGCTTGCACCATCTCGATCACAATTTTTGATCCCACGGGGAGAAGAATTAAAACAATGGATGATATGATTCTCGTGAAGAGTGCACGATCCAAAAACATATGATAGGATGGTGTCCCGGCCAGGAAGTAATGAAGATGTATGTCAACGGACAGCAGAAGACCGCGAGGGAAGGCATGTCCCTGAAGGAACTCCTTACGAGAGAAGGATATGACCCGCAGAGGGTTGCCGTTGAAAAGAACGGGAAGATCGTGCAGAAAGGTTCGTTCGATTCCGAGACCCTGTCAGAAAGCGACAGGATCGAGATAGTTTGTTTCGTCGGCGGGGGATGAGAGAGACCATGCAGTGCGATATACCAGAAAAAATGATAATGGATCCCGGGGTCTCAGAAAAACTCAGGAAAGGAAAGGTCGCGGTGGCAGGTCTCGGAGGTCTCGGTTCCAATATCGCAGTGATGCTTGCGAGGGCCGGGGTCGGAAAACTTCTGCTGGTGGATTTCGACAGTGTGGAGATGAGCAACCTGAACAGGCAGCATTACGATCGAACACACATAGGTATGCGGAAGACGGACGCCCTCAGGATGCAGATAAAAAAAATATGTCCGTTCACAGAGATCGAGACCCGTTCCATTAAGGTGACCGAGGAAAACGTACGTGATATTTTCAAAGATTACCAGATCGTGTGCGAGGCCTTTGACGATCCCGAATGCAAAGTGATACTTGTGAACGCCTTGCTTGACGGGCGGAGGAAGATCATAGCAGCATCGGGAATGGCAGGCATCGGCAGCGCAAATAAGATCAGGACAAGACGTACGTTCAAAGATCTCTATGTCTGCGGAGACAACGAGCAGCCGGATGGTCTTTCCGTATTCCTTGCACCCAGGGTCAGCATCTGCGCGGGACACCAGGCCAACATGGTATTAAGGCTTCTGTCGGATATGGAGGAGGAGTGACAATGAAAGACGTTCTGACCATCGGCAGCAAAGAATTCAGTTCCAGATTCATTCTCGGATCGGGCAAGTTCTCACTGGACATCATGAATGCGGTCATAGAGGAAGGCGGTGCTGAGATGATGACCGTCGCTCTTCGGCGTGCGAACACCGGCGGAAAAGAGAATATTCTGGATCACATTCCAAAAGGCATTACCATTCTTCCGAACACCTCCGGGGCCAGGAATGCCCAGGAGGCGATACGTATAGCTAGGCTTGCAAGGGAACTCGGGTGCGGGGATTTTGTAAAGGTCGAGGTGATAAACGACTCGAAGTATCTCCTTCCGGACAATTATGAGACGATACAGGCCACAGAGGTCCTTGCGAAAGAAGGATTCATCGTCATGCCGTATATGTATCCGGATCTGATAGCCGCAAGACGTTTGGCTGAAGCAGGAGCTGCCGCGATCATGCCGCTAGGTGCCCCCATCGGCAGCAACAAAGGCCTTCTTACAAAGGACTTCATAAAGATCATAGTGGAGGAGACGGATCTTCCGGTGATCGTAGATGCCGGTATAGGCCGGCCGTCTCAGGCCTGCGAAGCAATGGAGCTCGGAGTCTCGGCCGTGATGGCGAACACCGCCATCGCGACTGCCGGCGATATAAGGATGATGTCGAGTGCATTCAAGCTTGCCATTGAGGCGGGAAGGAAGGCGTGGCTCGCAGGACCGGGGAGGGTCCTGGAAAATGAAGCGGAAGCGTCAAGCCCTCTGACAGGGTTCCTGGAGGACTGAGATGGTCGCGCCTGACCATATGACGTACCTTGACCACATGGAGGTCATCGGATCGGACATCATGGAAAAGGTGCTGACCCAGACAGGAAGATTTGATCCGGACGGATATGATGAGGATGACGTCAGGAATGCGATCAAAAAGGATGTCCTGACGTTTGACGATTACGGAGCGGTCCTGTCTCCCGCGGCAGAGAACCTTTTGGAGGATATTGCAAGAAGGGCCAGGGCAGAGACGAGAAAGCATTTTGGAAACTCGGTAAGCATATTCACCCCGCTGTACATTTCGAACTACTGCAGCAATCACTGCACATACTGCGGTTTCAACTCAAGGAATAGGATTCTCAGAGGAAAGCTTTCCTATGAAGAGATAGACCGGGAGATGAAGGCGATATCAGATACTGGGCTGGAAGATATCCTGATACTGACAGGAGAATCCAGAACTAAATCAAACATAGGATATATCGGGGAAGCAGTTAAACTTGCCAAGAGATATTTTTCTACCATCGGCATAGAGATATATCCTCTGAACAGCGACGAATACACCTATCTGAACGGATGCGGTGCTGATTTTGTAAGCGTGTATCAGGAGACATATGATCCCGGGACGTACGAGAGATACCATCTGAGCGGACCGAAGCGCGTCTATCCGTACAGGTTCAATGCACAGGAACGTGCGCTTATCGGAGGCATGAGAGGTGTCGGTTTCGGGTCGCTCCTGGGCCTCGGAGATTTCAGGAAGGACGCATTCTCCACCGGCATACACGCCCATTACATTCAGCAGAAATATCCTCACGCAGAAGTGTCGTTCTCGGTTCCGAGGATAAGATCGTACCCGAACGGTGACGAACTGGTCCCGCACACCGTAAGGGAAAAACAGCTTCTGCAGGTGCTGCTGGCTTACAGGATATTCATGCCGTTCGCATCGATAACAATATCGACAAGGGAACGTGAAGGATTCAGGGACAATATAATCGGGCTGGCGGCGAACAGGATCTCCGCCGGCGTGAAGGTGGGCGTCGGAGGACACGATTCCGAAAAAAAAGGCGACGAACAGTTCAAGATCTACGATCCCAGAGATGTTGCTCAGGTGCATGAGATGATATTGCGCAGAGGGCTCCAGCCCGTCTATACGGATTATATAAGAATGATGTGAACCGAAATGAACAGCGTAAAAAGATCCGATCTGACCTTGTATCTTGTAACGGACAGCACAGGCATGATCGAGAGCGAGTTCCTGAGAACAGTGGAGAGGGCGTGCGAGGGCGGCGTGACCATGGTCCAGCTGCGTGAGAAGGATAAGGGTGGCTTGGATCATCTGAACCTTGCATTGAAGGTCAAATCTATAACAGACAGATTCGGTGTTCCGCTGATAATAGATGATAGGATAGACATAGCGATGGCGGCAGACGCATCCGGCGTCCATCTGGGCCAAAGCGACATACCGGTACGCTTTGCACGCAGGATTCTCGGAAAGGACAAGATCATCGGAGCAAGCGCGAAGACCATCGCTCAGGCGGAAAAGGCGAAAGATGAAGGTGCGGACTATCTCGGCGTCGGAGCGATATATCCGACGACGACAAAGGTCGTGACAGTCATCACCGAAGTATCGACTCTGAACGATATCGCTGTGCGGACAGGATTACCCGTGGTCGCCATAGGCGGACTGAACGCTTCGAATATTCACGTTCTGTATGAAAGCATGGCCGACGGAATAGCCGTGGTATCGGCGGTAATGAAAAGCAAAGATCCCTGCGGGACCGTAAGATCACTGAAGGAACAGATCCTGAAGAACTTTAAGTCCAAGACGGGTTGCTGAAAGAGAAAAAACGGAGGGGAGGGGATGGAAAAGTCGATGGGATGGAAACCTCCGCTCTCCGGGAAGAAAGGTCGCTGGGATGCGTGTCTCCTTGTCTTCAATATCTCCATGTCAGGCAGCGTATATAAAGAAAAGCGGGGGAGGTCCCCGAAAATGGCCGAAACTATCTCGGTGACTTCCAACGGTGCCAGTATGTAAAAGAATACTCTTTTGAACGACCGAAAGTATCCACGTGTTAGATTTTCCAACATTCAACCCATTTATGTTTTAGGGGTTAATTGTGTCGGCAACGGACCTTGATGCGTCATGCCTGTGTTCACCATGGTGGTCAGGACCTGTGACGTACCTTGACGGCGATACCTCTGCTGAGGTCTTTCATTTCCCTTCCCGACATCTGCGCCACGCCTACCGCCTTGACCTTGCCGTTCAATGTTATCACGACCTCATCACCTACGCGTATCGAATCGTCCGCATCGGTCACGCCCACGGCGAACAGGTTACCTTTTATCTCAAAGTCGTTCATCTCTACTTTGTTTATTCCTGACGATGAGAGTATCTCTGCCCCTTCGATGGTGAATGATACCATCTGCCTCTCCGGTGTGAGCATACCTATCTGGTCCTTCCCACGGAATATCTTCCAATACGGGAATTTACCAGTGACGTGCGATCCTTCCATTATCATATCTGCAGCATCCGGACCGAACTGGAAAGATAGTATGGAGCGCATGGTCTCTGTCCTTTCAATGTTGTACGTCTCCCGCGGGTATTGTTTTGCCGCTTCCTTCACCGCTGCCTCAAGGTTCTTCAGGGACGCCGGGGATATCGGATCGCCTACGCATGTCCTTTCCATCTCGCAGATATCGGAGATGAGCGGATCGGTGCCGTCTCCTAAGTGTGATATCACTGTGTCATAACCCATTCCCACGATGTGTGAGACCAGTTCCCTGATGAATTCTTTTTCCTGACATTTCCATTCTCCCGTGACCGGGATGTCGTAAGCATTGGCCGGGAAGAAAACATCAAGTTCCCGCGGTACCGCTCCAAGCGGCGATGTGACTATCACCTCGTGAACGTAGATGTCATGATCGCCGGTGTGTATAGCTGACGCGAACGCCTTGTGCGATTTTGAGGTGTGGTACGGTTTCCTTGCTGAACAGGGCAGGAGAACAAGGACCCTTTTGTGCGCAGGTTTTCGGTAATCTGAAAGGATCTTCTTCCTGAATCTCATGATCTCCGGCCTGAATAGGGACTGGGTGGTGTTACAGGCGAACCTTCCGCCCGCAGTATCGCAGGCTTCCTCCATATATTCGTACTCCGTCTTGTCCAGAAGTCTGAGGACGGCCGTGCTGAACGGTGAAGATGATGCACGCTGGTCAACGAGTTCCCGGAGCCTTCCGGCCTTTATGAAATCCTTCACCTTGGAACATTCCCTCTTCATCTCATCGATGTTGATCTCGGTCACATCGCTGTCGGATGCTATCCGTCCTTCCGGAACGCACCTCACGCCGTTCGATCCCAATGCCCTCGGAAGGACATCATCGAATATATCAGCGCCCATATATGCAAGAAGAGCCAGCATCGAAGGTTCAGCTATTCCTGATATGTATATCAGGATGCCGTATCCCGCTTTTTTTCTTAATGAAGTGATGGTCTCTATCAGCTTTCTTGCGTCATTCCTGAGCTCAAAACCGTTAGGTATTACTATCAATTCAGTATCTTTCGGGACTTCTATATTCCCGCTGACGGACCTTATGACGCAGATACCGTGCACGGAGGCGATATCTTGCGGTTCCCTTGATGTCGCCGGTATGAGTATATGGGGATCTATCTGCACACTGCATGTTTCTGTACTGCTGCGGTCATCTGGTCCGGTCATCTCTTCAATGTTCAGGTATCTTTTGCTGTCCTCTGTAGAAATGCAGATGGGAGAGCTGTCCGATGATACGACGAACGGCGTGCTCAGGGACATATTCCTTCTACGGTACTCGCAGGCCCTCGCCCTCTGTGACCTCTGATTCACATCCAGCATGAGTGCTCATAATCGTCATTCAGTAAATAATGTTGATGTAGAAACAAAGACAATATATATGGAATAAGATGCGGATGTGAGAACTATGAAATTTTACGACAGGGACATTGTTTCCATCAGGGATTTCAGCAAGAAGGAGATCGAGTACATACTTGATCTTTCGGAGGATATGATACCTTATGCAAGAGGAGAGAAGATCGCTCGTCCGCTCGATGGGCGCATACTCGGGAATCTCTTCTTCGAACCTTCTACTAGGACAAGATTATCTTTTGAGAGTGCGGCGCACCGGCTCGGTGCCAATGTCATAGATGTCTCGCAAATGTCCATGACATCCATCTCCAAGGGAGAGACCCTTGCCGATACGATACGCATGGTCGACACATACTGCGATGTCATCGTCCTGAGGCATCCGCATGAGGGTGCCGCCAGACTGGCTGCGAAGTTCTCTGAGAATCCTGTGATCAATGCCGGGGACGGCGTCGGATCCCACCCTACGCAGACGCTCCTCGACCTGTTCACGATAAGACGTGAAAAAGGTTCCATAAAAGGTCTGAACATAGTGATCGTCGGCGATCTGAAATACGGGCGCACGGTCCATTCCCTTGCCGATGCCCTTGCAGAGTTCGGAGCGAAGCTCACGTTCGTTGCGCCTGACACGCTGCAGATGCCGGACGAGATCATAAAGGATCTGAAAGGAAAGAGATGCACGCCGACGTTGACCAAGAAAGTGGAGGAGGTCATAGACGATGCCGACGTTCTTTATATCACATGGATATAGAAAGAGAGATTCCCGGACCCTGCCGAATACAACAAGGTCGCCGGCACATACCGTATAGACAAGGAGATGCTCAGGGAATCCAAGAAGGACCTGATCGTCCTGCACCCGCTTCCGCGTATCGACGAGATCTCAGCGGAGGTGGATTCCACACCTCACGCCAAATACTTCGAACAGGCCTTTAACGGGATACCGGTCAGGATGGCTCTTCTCTGTGCGGTGCTGGGGGGAGAGTTATGAAGGAGTTCAAGGTCGCACCCATACGCAACGGTACCGTGATAGATCACATCTCTGCAGGTCAGGCACTCAATGTCCTCAAGATACTCGGGATAAACGAGAACAACATCGATTCCACCATAAGTGTCGCACTGCACGTCCCATCCAGTAAAGAGATGAGACTGAAGGACATAGTAAAGCTGGAGGACCGCGAACTTGATTCGGATGCTGTGGACCAGATCGCCCTGATAGCTCCCGATGCGACGATCGCCATAATCCGTGATTATTTCGTAGCGGAGAAGTTCAAAGTAAGCCTTGCTGATGAGATAACAGGATTGGCGAGATGCAGCAACCCCAACTGCATAACGAACAAAGGCGAACCTGTGGAACCACAATTCCATGTGATAGGCCGTCACCCCCCAACACTAAGATGTGCTTACTGTGATCGTACGCTTGTAAACATATCCGACAACCTTCTGTGATCCGATGGAACTGACGATCGTCACCGGGATGCCCGGGTCGGGTAAGGAAGAGTTCCTTAATTCGGCGGTGGCGATGGATATCCCGTTCATAAGGATGGGCGATGTAGTAAGGGAACACCATTCGGCATCCGGTTCCCGGCTGAGCGTCGGAGAATATGCCGGAAAAGAAAGGGAGATTCACGGCTTCGACATATGGGCCAGACGGTGCATGGACAAGATGCACGGTTCTTTGTTCCTGGTGGACGGCTGCAGGAGCATGAAAGAAGTGGATGCGTTCAAAGGTTTGACGAAAGATGTCACGATCGTGGCGATACATTCGTCTCCCCGCGTGAGGTACGAAAGGCTCGTTGCCCGCGGGAGATCCGATGCGCCATCCAATATGGACGAGTTCGCTGAAAGGGATGTAAGGGAGATCGGATGGGGGATCTCCGAAGTGATAATCCTGTCTGATGTCATGATAGTGAACGATCGCTCTCTGGCCGAGTTCCGGAAAGCATCGGAGAGATTTCTAAAGGGAATGAAATGAAGTTCAGCATCGCAAGACTCTGCGGCGGCAAGGCGCTTATGGTCTCGCCTGACACCGACCTCCAAATAGATATCAAGAACGCGGCGTCAGTGCTTTCCGGCATCGGTGTGATCAAAGAGAAGGACGATCTGATGATCATAATGTCGTGGAACGACATGGAAGTGACCGTTTATACGCAAGGTAAGATAATGTTCCATCCGCTCAGTGACAGGGATACTGCAGTGAAGCACGCTTCATATCTCATTGGGATCATGTCGGCATAGTTCAAGATCAGCTGTATTAGATCAAACACAAATATCATGCCCGAGAGGGTCCGATATGGAATAAGACATTACAAGTCAAAGAAAGAAAGATATAATCTAAAAGGCTCTCTCTGATTGGATGGATGTCATCACAGTCATCATGATCTTCCTCCTTTCCGGGGCACTCTCCATTGTTGCATATTATCTTAGAATGCTTACTGTGGGCGGAGCGGTCGCCTCTTCTGTGATAGGTATAATTGTGGGAGTATTCGGAGGGATCGGATGGTTCGTTCTCCTGATGCTCTTCGTGGCCGCAGGATTCTCGGCCACAAAGATCGGGTTCTCAAAGAAGAAGGAGAAAGGTCTTCAGGAAGGGGTACACGGTGAACGTACCTATCTTAACATACTAGGTGTCGGCATTGCTCCGTGCATATTCGCCGCAGTGGCATATCTGGCCGGCGATGAGCACCGTCTTCTGACGAGCATCGGATTCATCGCTTCGATATCGGTCGCGGCCGCCGATACGCTGGCGTCAGAGATCGGTGTGAGGGACAAGAACGTATGGCTATGCACAACGCTGAAAAAAGTTCCTCCCGGGACCGACGGAGGTATATCCGTACTTGGGTTGGCGGTCGCTCTCGCCGGTGCGATCGCCACGTCCGTGCTGGGATGGATCGTG
>Ga0123357_10002780_pt1 | contig 19742 bp, 11 predicted proteins | sample TergutEmb28metaG_FD_89873 | JGI IMG/M metagenome (GOLD analysis project Ga0123357, IMG submission 89873) | Embiratermes neotenicus P4 segment gut microbial communities from Petit-Saut dam, French Guiana - Emb289 P4 | ecosystem: Host-associated > Arthropoda: Insects > Digestive system > Gut ...
TGCATAAATATTTTAAAAACAAAAAAAAACAAAAATTTAACTATTTACAATCATACTGTATGAAAACCAGGGTTTATCCTTGATTAATACAAGTTTTTTTTTTTTTTTTGTTTTGTGTTCAACACTGAACCTGTATTTGAATGAAGTCATCCCATTGTGTACTGATTCTATATATATTCACTTTATTAATATATATTTCCGTCAACACAACTATATATATTTTTTGAAACTGATTTTGTTGTTTTGTTCTTTTTCTAAAGTGAACTTCATACTGGGGACTAGATTACTGAAGTCCTCTAGCACATTGTGTATATAGTTGTGTTGACAGAAATATATATTAATAAAGTGAGTATACTGAGCCTGTAATTAAAAAATCAATTATTTTGTGTATTTCTCTTGTACAGCACTGTAGATGGCAGATTTTATTTAAAAAAAATACCAACTACATTTTTCCAATGCTGTAGAGTGTGCAAAAGTATTGCAGATGACCACTTCTTGAACAGATGAATATCCACAAAAGCATACTGAGACCATCTTTGGTACATTTGTATTGGAAGATGACTAACAAGAAAGTGCCTGTTTCATTCTCATAGTTCTGAGGCAATAATACAGCCAGCATTGGCTAATAAGCAGATGCATGAAGAGTTTTTATCTTCCTATGCTTGGGGACACAGTAACTTTACCTGTCTGTAGTAGACGAAGTTGGAATAAAGGCATTACATTCTCTAACACCAAATCACTTTGGTGTTGTGGAAGTGCAACATTCCAAAATTAGATATTACATGCAATTTGAGGTGTTGAATGTGGTGAAAATTTGGATTACACTATTCTGAGTTATGATTCTGTGCAGTTTTATAAAACTAACATTTTAATTCATTTTATTCTTCCTTCTGCTCAACTAGCCAGGATGACAGTCAGCACCGTGACTAGACTATGGGCTGGACAAACATGGAATTATTATATGATCCCTGGGAGGGGTAACAGATTTGTCACTTCTCCAGAACACTGAAACTGGGTCTGGGGCACATCCAACCTCCTACTAAATGGGTAGCAGGGGACTCTTTTCCTGAGATTAAATGCTTGGGGTGCTCACCACTCACATCCATCTAATGCCAAGGTTAAGACTGCATAAAGCTATACTTCCTCTCTCCCATATACCAACATGGGGTGGACAAGCCAATTTTACCTTCACTCTTTCCACAACAAAGCATTCTGGATACAAGGAGTATGACAATTTAGACCTGAATCACTTTCTTAGAATTCTAGGATTCTATATCCACTATCACAATCTAAGACTATCAAAATGCATATGCTTCATACACAAAATTTTAGACCTGTTTCCATGTGAATGTGATGGCTAAGTTACAACACTTCATCAGTTATCTCACCATCAAACCACATTATTTTGTGCAGTTGCCATACTGTTATTCTGAATTGGCTAAAAATAACCCTAATGAAAGTAATCACACATCATGAATCACCATACACACACACACATATTATAAACATAATTTTCCTTATAAATATTTCTCAATATTAACTCTTACACAGCCCTGGGCAATGAAATTCACATGCACACAGAGACACAAACCGTGAGTCTGCACCGGTGGCTCTCCATGTCAAGAAGTCTGGTAAATCAAAGAAATATCCAGCCTTATTCCAGCACTGTTCCTTCAGATTCTTTTTTAGCCAAAGAAGTTTAGGTGTCTCCATTTCAAGTGAAATCTTGCCTCCAACATATTTCAGGACAGGATGCTTCAAACTGTTAATGAACTCAGCCTCATCAAAGGCTCGATGGTCCAACCAAAGAATCACGTTCTGCTCATTATTTCCTGCATAAAATTTAAAAGAACACATTAAAGTGTGTTTTTATAGAAGGCAGAAACTGAAGTCATGGTTGCCAAAATATCTCACACTGAATTCAATAGTGGCAAAATCCCAAAATAGCCCTTTTGGAGGTATTACAATGAGTGAGCTGAAAAATATAACAACTACATCTGACAATAACGTCATCTAGCAGAGTATGTTTCAACGAAGAAGTGTTCTGGTATTTTTGGATGCAGTGGTTACTTTTTGAGCTCCATCACAGTATTAATTTTTGGATTGTGCCACTATCGCCTTCAGTGAGCTTTATGTTCAGTTAGGCTTTGAAATTGCATTTCAGATGTAGACATTCAGATCTTATATGCCAGCACACAATGTTTATGCATTACAGGGAATAAACAAACCATGCATTGAAGTCACATTTAATTGACATTCACCTTACTTCTACTACTTAATACAGGCACAAAAGAAACCACTCTGCCATGGTTAACCTTTAAGCTATTTCCATCTTCCTTGTTGGTAACCGACAAGCTTTATGTGTTTCAATTACACCAGATGTAAGAACATACCACTCCACAGATGGAAGTACACCTAACAAAAACATTACACACTTTCAGTCACTAATACTGCTTCTGTTTAAGAAATAAGAATATTTCAAACTGTTTGAAAATAAAGAATGGTAAAGTTAAGTGTTATGAGGGACAGCATCTAAGTTATGTCCCAATACGTGCAAATACATCTGTGAGATTTAGGCATCTCACAATGGCACTGTTGAAGATGCAGGTCTACTGGGATTTTTACACCATAAAAGTTAACATGGTGTTGACATTCCAAAGCTCTGAATCTTCAAAATACATTTAACTTTACTAGTACTATCACATGTTCTTGAAGTGCTGTACAAACAAGACACAAGTATCACACTGATATACCGTACACACTATGATATGAACTAGTGAAACAGGTCACCACATGTTTACAGGTGCTGATGAATGAATATGTAGTACAGATAATTGATGACTTGTAAAAGAAATGCTGGTATGTCTACTGCACCAAAAACGAGACACCAGCAGCTGTTCTTACCTGTAGGGCTGATGGACAGGGGGTTTCCATCTACATCCACCACAGCCAGAGAGCAAGTAGCATCAAACCCAATACCTTTTACAGCACTACTCGCCACATTTTTCGTTACATCCTACAATGAAGGGTCCACATCAGTCCCACGAAAACCTTCTGTATCAATCTAAATTACTTATTACAGTAAATTTGCAGGCACATACTCGTGTACAATTCACATTAGGGTCAGCATAACGTACAGACGTAAAGAGTGAAAAGCATTTCCTTATTTGTATCTTGACAATTATCCGTACAGTCAGTAGCACCCGCAAACACAAATTCTTTTACCTTCACTACACGACAGACAGCTTTCCATATATCATCTGTGGACTGCTCAAAATAGCCTACATTTGGATTCCACGTTTTTGTCTCTTCTGATGACATATTTAACAGTTTACCGTTTCTTGTTACTAGGGCAGCCCTAACACTACCAGTTCCCACGTCTACTCCAACGAAATAAAATTCCATTTTGCGGATGTTTCCTTCTATGCTCACTGCAGATCAACTTATTTCACCCTTTAATGAAGAAAACTGGAACCGCGCAGCCTTCGAACGTTATCTTATCATTCCATGCCGATGCGGTTTTAAATTTTCCTTCGGATTCTAACACGTAACAGCAGACCACATCATACCATCGTCACTCACGTGCACAGAGCACATATGTATCATGAGATAGAATAGCAGTCAACGTAGGTATGATACTCTGTGGTCTTAAATGATCTGTGACTCATGTCACGCGGTAAGATTACAAACCACTCCGCAGGATACGTCAGTTTCTATCACAGATATAGGTCAGAATAAGAGTCAACATTGCACCAATTGCAACGCAGGTACGGCAACGGCGGCAATAATAAAAGTGACGCCTTTGCTCAACCTATTAACCCAACGAATTTAAATACACTAAGTTAGGAAGGAATACAGATCATGAACATAAGGTTTGTCATCCCCGTTGTGTTTACAATAAATTAGGGTGTGTGTATACTTGTCTAACACAACTGCATGGTGGTAGAGATATGTATAATTTATTACATAAAGATCAACTACATTAACTCAATTAACTGTTGCTTACAGAAATAGGTCGAGACTCCACACTACCAATTGCTAGCCACGTACCTTCTTTACTGGTATTTCTTCCTGTAATCAGGTATACTGTAGACACTACACAAGCAAATTATGGAAATTCAAGCTTGAGATATTAATTAATGTATTAACAGGGTGATTGAATTTGGCGATTCAGTGCAATTATTAAGAACTATATTGCTGTATGTTTGAGAACAAGGAAGTTTAAAAACTGTAGATACTGATCTTATAATATCTGCACACTGCAAAGCATATTATATAAATTATATTATAATAGTTTATAAGCCAAATGTACAGGTACATACACCTCAATTAACATAAATGGATACCATGGATCCAACCACGTTAACCTAGGGCAGTGTATAGCTGAGTCCATGTACCTATACCACCCATCCTACATAGCATGCAGGATCTCATTCCCACCCCACTGTATATAATAAAATATCACATAGGTCTTGTATAACTGCTTAATAAGTGATTTCAATTTTCATTTACCAACCTGAAGACATTGAATCATGAAATATGGAATAATTTGAGGGGTAGAGACTGTAGATATATACTCTAAACAAGAAAATTGTTAGAATTATGGTTTGTGCAAAACATGCAATTTCATGTACAGTTCTGTGCTAGAGATTTTATGTTTTACCACTTCCATACAAATATATTTTCATTAATGAAATTTGGTATACATAACCAGGAAAATTTCACACAAATTCAACTGTACCTAGTTAATGCAAGGAATAAACAGTCTTTACAAACCTTCCATGTTTTCACAAAATTTGTGGCATCAATACATTTGACAATTTATTATGAACAGTCCCAGTCAGATGAAAGAAAAGCCACAATTTAAAGCAGGAACACGATGACAAGCATGGCAAGCAAAGTTACATAATGTTGGATTTGTTTTCAGTTGGGGAAGCAGAGGGGGTAAACTTATGCTTGACATTCCTGCAGAGAAATATTAATTATTTAGGACTTTTATTTTTTTACGATACACCTTAAATATTTCTGGCAGCAGGATAATCATAATGTAGAAATTTAATAGTCACATGCAGGACAGACTTGCAATCAGATCTGTGCCTATACCATAATTCCGAACCTCAGTTTCAATTGACTGGTTCTCTTCCATTCCACAGAGGCATCACTGCAGATGAAGTTGACAAAGAAGGAAGTTTTTAATAACATAATGCATATTGAAATTTTTTTGCACCATAAGTACAGACCGATGAAGTGCCAAAATATATAACTGTACAATATGGGTTTATATGAAACTAACAGATGTAGTAATCATAAATGTAATTTACTACCTACAGCCTTGCTGCTTCTATTTTGCATGATTCAGTCCCATCATTCTACAGACTGTGTGTACATACATAATAATGTAATAATGTACTGCTGCTAAAGGAATCCTTGGTATTATTTGTTGCCCTGCAGGTTTACAAGCCGTCTTTTTTTTTTTTTTAAGTTGAATGCCTCAATGAGTTATTCAGTTACACAATACACAAAGTTGGTGTCAGTCAACACAACTAAATTCCATTTTTAAAAATAGAATTTAATTGCATTTTGACTGGTATCAGCTTTGTGTACTGAGTCTTACATTTTGTTTTACTGACCAGTTTCCTCATTACACTTACAAATGTTACTGAAGTAGTCGTGGGCACTTTCATGGAATTCATTTCTGAGGCATGTACCAAATGCTTCAGGTAAAATAAGGATAGTAGTGTACATATAACACCAAGGCATCCTTATGTCATCATTATTGCTGTTTAAAAGCCTTATTACATACTCTGAGTATGTGATGGCAGCTTTAGTTATCCAGCATGCAGAGCACATGCATCATATTATATTGTCATCTGTGGCCCATCTGGCGCTGCTATATTTTTCCCTATATATCATATCATAAACAGCATTATTTTTGGAAAAAATTTACTGGACATAAAATGTGTGTTTTGACTTTCTAAACTTTTGTCTGAAACTTTCAGCAAGATATCATAAATGTATATAGGTCTTCATGTAAATTATTCTTGTCAGATTTTCATGATAGCTTATTTATTTAACAGATTAAAAAAAAAACCAAAAATAAAATTTCATGAAAATCCATGTGGTGGGAGCAGAGTTGTTCTACACCTACGGACAGAAAGGATAAAGCTAATAGTTCTTTCTGCAATTTTGCGAACGTGTCTAAGAAAGCTGTCCGTGCATTTAAGGCATATGGGAGAGCAGAGGTATAGCTCCAATGATCCCTGACCTTGGAGCTAAAGACAGGTAAATGGTGAACATCATGTCCAGTGATTTTACCTCTGGAAAGAAAGCCAGGAACCAGTGGGTACCAAGACTTAGACAAACAGCAAAAAAGTGATTCCTGAATTCCCCATTTCCATAATAAGTGGGTGATAAACTACAAGATAGAAAACTGTTATGAACTCTGTATCTGCCGCAAATTGATTTTGTGTAAGTTTTATACGATCAAACAGCAGGATGATTAAGAACAATGAAATGAGATAGAAATAATCATGTACATTAACATGAATGACAGCACATTCTTTGCTCTAGGCCAGTATGTCGAGAATATTGGTAGTATAGTGTTATGAACTGTCACAGACAAGGAAGAGTGATGTGGTATGCATGAACCATACAATTCATTTACAGTGTGCATGTAACCAGTGGAAGAAATGTGGTGGCACAAAGATATTCAAGCATAAGAGGATATTCCAACACTTATTGGGGGGGGGGACAGCAACAAGAAACACATCCACTTGAAGGTGTGTGTGTATTTTATAAACTTAAAAAGCACACCAAAACAAAAAAGGGCACCTAGCCCTAGTGCAACATTCAGCATGAAACCCCAAACATTAACGAATGCCAACTATCACATATAATGTTTATGCTGCAACAGAATGTTGGGTTCATTAACAGTAAGGATCATATTTTCAAATATCACATTTTATTTAATGGAATTTACAATACATTTGCTGAACTTCATGTCACAGTATACAGTGTGGCACTTACGGCCTTTAACGTTATTTCTTCGGAACTTGTCGTACTGGATCCGAGGCTCTCCAGTATTGACACAGGTTTGCCGAATGGCAACTACCATGTTCCTATCATATTCTACTTGGATGCTGTTTATTCCAACAAGCAAAGATCTAACATGGTACCAACTAGACACTAGTAACAAACACACAGATAACAAAACGGTGCTGGATCTGAATTACAATACCATATTTATCTGAACATATGACCGCCCCACTCACAATCTTCAATCTTCAGGAAAACAGCCACACAGAACATATTTCACTTTGTGTGCAACTAAAAACAGGGTAATCACATTTTCCAGACAATTCAGGATAGAATTTTCATCTTACGTTTAGGTAATATGGCATCACAATCTTCCACTGCAGCTTACATTACAAATGGTAAACAAGTTATTAATCCCAGTTTTACTACCTCAACTGAAATACTGTGATGGCTGTAGCTCAGCCACCCAAATGTCTCGTTCACACCACATTTCCTACTTCTGTGGCTCTGAGGTATGACCACGTGAGCCAAAATGTAGTCTATCTTTTTGTCAACACAGTACTAAAGTACAATTCTGGCAAAATTTCAAAACTTCTAGTACTTAACTGTGGCAGTGATATATACCATGAACCACCAATATATGCCACATTGATTTAGTGTATAAACACAGTAGTCCTTACTTGACAGTGCCATGCATTGACTGAAACAGTCACATTTATGGCCTAGTTATTTAAACCTGTACTCTCATGACTATATCGTTAGTAACTTAGGAATCAATACCACATACGGAAAGTATGTCTTTTTTTATTCGAAACAAAATGTGAAGTCTAATAAATTGTAACCTTTTATCTGCAGCAAAAACTCTAGCATGTTTTTACACAAAAAGCTTTTCCAGAAAACAATGTTTCCTAAATACAAGTGATGCAGATTTTATGAAAGAAACTCCTGTGGCATTTACTTTATTTACAAAAATAAAGTTCAAGTAAAGTTTCATTCCAAAGTTACTAAAAATAATTGTGAACGATGAAATTTAAATACCTAACAATGCAGGCGACTCTTCAAAAAAACTTGTCAATGAGTATGTAAAGACGACGATGTTGGTAAATAAATATTGGAGTGTGTATTAATTGTTTACTGAACTCAATATTCAAAATTTCTATTGTGTTTTATACACCAAACTTTTAAGATGCTTCTCTTGTTTACAGTGACGAGTAACATGCCAATGCACTAATGCCACAACACAGAAACTTGTACTAATAAAATACATTCCAAAACTGCAATTACATAAACTAATGAAAAATGTCACAATATCCAAAACTGCAGTTAGTATGCCCACAAGAGAAACCAGTTGTCAATAACTTGTGTATGTTACAGCTTATAGTAAATGTTTATTCCTCTGGTCATCATGAGTAGTTAGCAATCTCATGATACCTTATCAGCTGTGATTCAATAGTTGCATATTTTATAAGTTAACATCTTTCAATTCTTGCAAACGCAAAAGTTTAGTAATCTGCTGCCTGTAATATACCAGAGCAATTAAGCCAAACAAACCTAGCAACAGGAATAACACCGTAGCCATGCATTATCATAGCAAAATTGCTGTTGGAAATACGAAAATTACCAAAAAATCTCAATCTACATAATTTTAAACTTAAACACTTTCTCAGTCAATTTTCCATTCTTTCTGACAGTAGCTGAAGGAATTTTCTTATTGTTTTAAAATATACACAGCGGGGAAAAAAAATTGTGTGTGTAACTAATGCCTAATTGGAAGCATCAGACATACAAAGGAACTAGAACAGAACTTGGTTGAATAAGTAAACTGAACACACATATACATACATAAATCTTGACTCTTCACAGAAGGGTGTCATAGCTTAGAAATCTCCAAACCCTCTCTTCGGTCTTATCAATGAAACTGGCAGAATGCAACAAATTTGAGTGGTTTACGACAGGACAGAGACAATTAACCGAACACCAAACATACTTAAGAAATTTACAAGAAATGAATGTATACAGATTATTTACCTGAACAAGCCATGCTAGTTGCAAATAACACTTTCTGTTTCTGTTTCTTCTTTTTCTTGCCTGAGCTAGATCCATTGTCACCTGAAACATTATTTAATTAAAGGTGAGGATTCCAGAAATATCGTAACTGATATCTGTCTTTATTATTAGCAATGAAAACAAAACTTTGAACACCATGCATTAATTATCTTCTATGACATGTTTCAGACATCATCACGTAGAAATTACAATAAAATAGATGGAAGAGTAAAATATCTTGATTGCCTGAGTGGTTACTGCATTCAGAATCAGCCAAAATGCCTATCCAGCCTCCTACATAATGGGTAACTGTTCTCTTTTCCAGAGGTAAAGTGGCGGGGATGTGACACCACCCACCACTTTTTCGTGCTGAGGATGAGTATGGATAGAGCTACCTTCCCTCAAAGCCTGCTTGGCATACTAAAACTTTGGTAACACTAATACTTGCACAATTTTACAATCTGTATTCTTTCTATTACTTAGATCCTGCATGTTTGGGCACTGTCACCATCTTCAGGGAGCTTACAACTAAATTTTGTTAAAACATGCAATGTGTGTGTTTTAATGGAATTTTAGTGTAAGTTCCTTGAAAATGGTGACAGATGGTAAAATTGTCCATTTGTTGGTGCTACTAAAGTTGTAATATATCACAATGCACGCAATGAACGATGTAAAAGTCTGCTTGGCATGTTAACAGACTTCTACGTAACCGGTTACTGAGTGGTTTTGTGTGTGCTTATAGTAAGTGACATGTAAATAAGCAATTCCACTCATCAATGGGAGAATTAACATGTGTTGTGACTCAGATCACTTCAGAACCTACACAGTTGCAGGTTTACCAGTGATAAGGAAGACTGACTTCAATTACTGCTATTTCAAGTAACAGGCAGTAGCATTACTCTCTTCTGTTATCTAACCAATGGTGAGAGGACAAGCATATTCCTGAATTGCTGGCATTAATTCATTATTTCATTTCTTCTGCAGTCACAAGTGATGTAACCTAGTCTTTGTCTTGGGAAAGCACTGCAGTAAATATTTCTACACAAAATCTTAACAGGGAATGAACCATGCAACTGAATTTACCACTTATTGCCTAGCAACAAGGTGGTGATTTTATGGTATTACATAATAAGAAATACACAACTACAGACTTAGACACAACCTATCCCCAGTTAGAAATATCATGAACAGGGCCAAAGCAAAAGGCAGACAGCTCACCTTTCAGGGTTTCTCTGTTAGCAACTGCTTTCTCTAGAGCAAGCGCAATGGCATCACTGAAGCTCTGACTGAACGTGGGGGCAGGAACATATCCATCTGGTTCTGGTTCACTGTCAGAGTTGCGGCACCTTGCTCCAGTTAGTTTATTCTTACTTGTTTGTACAGCAGGTGGCCACTCCACACAGCTCTTGCTCTTGCCCTCTCGCAGCATCTGGGAAAGATAATTAATTAATGATATAGAACACTAGTAAACGTTCAGTGCTTCATGCAGTTTGGAATTTAAGCAAGATCTTGAGGGCTTAAACTTCAACATGGAATCTGACACCATTTTCTTATACAATGCTGTAATGCAGTCATTTCTTCCATACAATGGTAATAAATATGGTTTACAGTTTACTTTTTTGGATGGCATTTTACATTTTATGATTTAGAACAATAATTGCAAAAGAAAAACACTATTTTTATATTTTTAGTGCCATTCATAATCACTAAATACAAAAACCCTTTGTTGAAAGATATTCTCAAGCACTTGGACTATGTTCAAAAGATGGTAACAAAGTCTATTTTTTTGGGGGGGGGGATATGAAGCATCTCACTGTACAGAGCTAATTCTGAATTTGTAAAACATGCAGACTATCAGACGCAAAAATAATAATTTCCTTTGTATGTGGTGTCATCCAATAGTATCCACCTGAATTTATTCCTCCCATTCCAAGTAGTCTTCTTGGGACTTTATACAGCAAATCAAATTATCATGGCACCATTTAAGACAATGTGTGAAGTACACTGTTTTTCAAGTTGGCAAGAGCATCATGCGATTCCACTTCAATCATGGTGATATTACTGAATCTTCATCCCTTTAACACGATACTGAAGTTTGGAAAAATAAGTCAAAAGGTGGTTTCCAGTCTCTCTTGAGGATCCTGGTATACACCGATCTCCTCTGCTCCTCACCCAATTGGAAGGGCATAAATATGGTGAAATCAGATGCACGTTCTCATAGTCTTTCAAAATGCTGCTAAATGACCCAAATGAAATTTCCAACACATTATCAAATCAAAGGTAGTTATTCTTCTGTTTCCAAAGCCAAGTTCCTTCACTTAATGTGAATAAAAATCCAACAGATGCAACAGTATGCAGGTATTTATTTACTGCAAAGCTACTCTCCATGTTTCGGGTGTCACAGCACCCATCATCAGGAGTATTAAAAACTGCACCCACAGCCTCTGGTACAGGTCATACTACTTACACCGCTACTCCCCTCCAATGTGGTCTGATCGGGACTGGTTTGTGCAAGTTGAGTCACATTGAATTACGATGCACAGAACCACGAGCTTAAAATTCCTTCACTTGATCTGCACCTTCACCTGTTCTGCTTACTGTTGACACCTGAGCACCCGACATTTTCAACAGAGGACACACCACTTTTGAACATCGAAAACCAGTCATGTACTTGCAATTTCCCTTCCGCCTGCTTTCAAGATACAATGTGGAATTTTTCTACAGTTTAAAAAATAACTGCTGTTGTTTCAACTCTACCATTTTCTGAGTATGTTATAACCTCAAATGGAACAACACATACTTAGGCTTAATAAGGCATTACTTTACCAGCACGTGCCACAGCCTTATTCCCAGCATGATGAGTTGGGCTGTATCTGCATCTAGCAGCAGAAATTTATGCTAGCAGGAATAATGTACCCTCATGATCAGGTCAAAAACTACTGGATTAAACAATGTAACTGCACTCAACAGAATGACCCAGGTACTGATCCTGCACTTATCTAGTTTCCTCAGTAACTCTGGGTCTGGTATTCACTTACCGCAGCCACACCCAACAGGAATGCAGGTGTGCATTAGCAACTGTTCAACCCATCTATCCCAACATTACTGCCTAGCATCCGACAAGTGCCAATGGTTCTGTTGACAGCCACAGCAACTTCAGTAGTAGCTGCTCAGTTGCAGACTTTTACAAATAACTTTTTTTTTTACTTAAATAACAAACATGCAGCTCCATTTTTTCATTCAATACTACTGACTTTTACAAAATAAAAGCATGGCTTTTACCCTGAAATTGTAATATATAGTACTATGATAAATGATGCCCTCAGATTTAATTACATGTGTTGCCTACATGTAACTGATTTTCACACATAGTACCTTGTTTTCCAAACAGTTCTCAAAAATAGCTTTGTTTCTCGTTTTCTTCCCATTGTGCATGAGTAACAGATTTTTCTTCATACAAACCCAGATATAGGAGGACCACCAGTGCCCACAAGACTGTGAGGAGAAATTCCCTGTCTGGGAAGAGAAATTCCCCATCATACAATATCCGAATTTACTGCCATCCTTGATTACCGCCATAAACATCAATGAAGAAATGTTGATGCTATACTGACGTTTGACTGTAAATCCTCTACACTAACACGTGTACAGCAAAAACTCTACACACATAACTGGTATGTTCAGAGTACCCAGGAAAAGCAGAGAGAGTACATGAAAAGACCACACAGCATCCACTCAAAAAACACATACCTGGGCAAATGACATTCCTGGCGGTTCAGGTGACCCAACTGTTGGAAGGACACGAGCTTCTTCACTCAATGGACGCTCTAGACTTAAATTTTCAGCTGTTGCTGTTACAGATGAAATGCTATCATGAGAAGGAGTGGGGCTGCTTGCCATACTTGATAGAGGTGGTGAGACAGAGAAGTTTGTTCTACAAGCAGAAAAACTGCAGATTGTCAGTAATTCTACATTCCAGCAGAAACAAACTAACTTAAAAATCAGAATCACTTTGAAATGCAACACACATTCAGCAATAAAGATACAAGGATAAAGTCAAAAATAAAAAGAAAACATTACAGGTCATTTTTATACGAATAGCGACGTTCTGAAATGATCATCTGGATTCAACTAGGGTCCAAATGGCAGTTTCCATGAATTGGTGCCAAACCTTCAGATCCCCCCCAAAAAAGGTGTAATTTGTCTACGTAACTATTAAAGGCATGATACAGATGCCATACAAAATAAGTTCCCAAATGCCATGTATGAAGTGCAGCATGACAGGATCCAAAGGCAATTTTTCTGAATCAGTGAGAAAGCTTTCAGGTCCTATAATAACCAGAACTTTCTTTGGCAGGTGAATAACTACAGGGCATGTAAATATCAGCAGACCCAACAAAAATTTAAAAACTCCTCTTTCTGAATGCTAATGAATACCTACACAACAGCATCACTGTCTGTTCCACAATGTGGGAAGTGGTGATGTGATTCAATACGAATGTGCGGTGTAGGATAATGGCCCCAACGTCGGTTCTCTTCCTCAACAATTTTCTTTTCTCTGCGCCTTTCATCCCGGGCACGGCGTTGACGCCGTCGTCTTCGCACTTCAAGCTGGTCTGGGAAAAAATTTATCCATTAAGTTTTACACCAAGAAGATCAAGGGTGACAACACAAATATGCACATACTACCATCACAATCAGACTGATCCTCGGTAGTCAATATGCTCATTATTTTGCTGTATTACACAAAACTACCTTTGATGTTTAAGAGGCCAGAAACTACTCCAGTAGCAGGAAATATATTTTGTTTCTGAACAGTCAAAATTCAATCAATTCAAACAGAAGTAAATGAAACTGGTAGAAATTTAATGATACTTTTTAAATGTTCGATATACGAGGCGGGACCAAAAAATAACCAGAATTATTTTTCTAAAATAGTTTATTAGGTTTTATACTATTACAACTCTAGTCTCCTTCAAAGTACTCTCCTTTTCACTCGATATACGTTACCAACGTTTTTCCCACTGCTGAAAACATTTCTGGAACTCTTCCATGCTGATGTTGTTCAAGAACTCCAGCGTTTTCTTCTTCACTTCGCTGAACATCAGCAAAACAATTCCTTGTCATCTGGCCTTTCATATCAGAGAACAGGAAAAAGTTGCATGTCGCAAGGTTGGGTGAATAGGGAGGATGAGGGATAACTGTCATGTTGTTTTTTGCCAAAAAACTGCTGCACACTCAAGGCCGTGTGGGCAGTGGCATTGTCATGGTGAAGGAACCAATCACCGCTGCTCCACATTTCTGGTCGTTTTTTCCATATGCTATCGCATAATCTTTTCACAACTTTCAAATAAAATTGTTGATTCACAGTTTGCACAGGAGGAACAGATTCCTTGTGCACAATTCCATCAGCATAAAAAAAAATAATCAACATGATCTTATCATTTGATTGAACCTGTCAGGCCTTATATGCTTTTGGAGAATTAGTGAGTTTCCCATTGGCTCAATGCCTGTTTTTGTTTCTGGGTCGTAACTGTAGCACCAAGTTTCATTTCCGGTCACAACTTCAGAAAGAATCTGTGGGTCATTTCCAACTTGTTCCCTTAACGATTATTTTTTTGATTCTCTGTCAACAACTGGGGAACGAATTTTGTGGAAACACGTTTCATATTCAAATCTTCCTTTAACATTTGCTGACATGAACTCCAAGACAAACCAGTTATCTCAGAAATCTCCTCAATGGTCCGACAACGATCTGCACTGACTGAGTTGCGAACTTTTTCAAGATTATCATCATTTCAGCAGGTAGGTCGGCCAGATCCTGGCTGGTCCTCATGACCTTTCACCCCCTCTGAAACGTCAATACCTCTCGTACACTTGAGTCTTACTTAAAGCTTCTTCCTTACAAGCTTCTTGCAGCATTAAAACAGTTTCAACAGCTGATTTCCCTAACAGAAAACAAAACTTCATGCACAATCTTTGTTCTTTATCATCAGCCATCATAAAAATCGCCGAACTTCCTAGCAGGCACTTAGAAAAAAAGCCACAACAACAGTCAACCTAGACTGATGCCACATGGCAGACTGCTAAAGTATATGTTGACTTGTGACACCTAGCAGCGCCGCGCAACTACTTCTATTCGCACGCCACATTTAAATTCCGGTTATTTTTGGGTCACCCCCTCATATGATTCAGTCCTTGGAGGCTGGTACTGAAAATGTCAACATATGGAAGTAAATTAATTACAAATACAAAGAAACACTCCCCTTCCCCCTTGATAGTATCACCAACCCGCCTAAGTCTTATTTTTGCAGGGTGAGGGGGCTTGCAAACATCAAAGAACTGAGAAGGTATGCAGGCAGCAGTCTTGCTGGTGGTAGACCCACCCACGCTGGATATAAAGTTGCAAGCACACTGCCAACCAAAGACAGGACCCTGGTCCTCCAGGTTAGTGGTTGGGGGAAACCACTGAAGAATACGGAAAAAAGACAAGAAAAGAACTCCTCAAACTATGTAAAATACGTAGAACCAAAGAATGGAAGAAGGAGCTTAAATTCAGGTGGTCAAGGCTGGGATCAGGCTGTAGGACCACAGAAAATGAAAATAAATACAGCACATTTCAATGCCCATAAGATATGCATTTTATAAAAATACTTGCCACAAAATAATGTGGCCACAAACCAAACATGCAAAACTGATCAATTAGAACTAAAATTATTCTTTGTATCTGCCTTTTTCACTTAGAAACAGAGTGAAAAATTCTTAAACATCAACTGTCCTGGAAAAACTGAAGTAACTAAAGTAAAGGCATGTTTGAAAAAGAGGCAGGTTTTAGCAATTTGGCCCTGGATGAATAAATAATGGGGATTAAGGTTCTAACTCCATCATTCTTTGTGAAACTTTGAAACATATAAAAGAAAAAAACATTTAGACACAAAATGACTACAAATATTTGCACCTTGAAGCAACGGGTGATATGACACAATCTTGCACGCATGACAAGAAACTAACATATTCTCCCACGTGCTATCAATACAAACGCGGCATGGAATTATCAGATTATGTCAAGCACGCTCACCTTGGAAATAGTCTAAAGTTTCTTTTGACACAATTGGAGGCTTGAGCTGTAGTTCAGCCACCTCAAACTGGCAAGTTATTGGAAGGTGCTGAAGGTAGCGTAATCTACGCCGCAGTTCTTCAGTCATGGAACCAGACTCCTTTTCAATGATCCGACCTGTTATAGTTGGAGGACAGTGCTCTAGGGAACCATAGCAATGCTCCAACATGCGCACATTCAGAGCATGGAGATATATGTGCTGGCCATCTGCTGCTGCAAGATCAATTTACAACTGATTAGGCAGGTCACGCAGAAATTATATTACTGTTACAGATTACAACATCTGAAATCAAGATCTTAAATGTCCTGTGCTCTGGCTTCTGCTTCTTGTATGCTTTTTAGAGATCTTATGAGAGAGTGAGTGAGTGAGTGAGTGACAAGCAAATGTGATGTGCTAGTAAGGCACCCATGATAAGAACTGTAGCCAACAGCTCTGTCATACCCAAAAAGCTACCCTTCCATTCTACACTACTGCCCTTCTATTGTGTACGTGTCTGTACTCATATACAGAATTTCCTTAATTACAAGTAAATCAGAAGTTTATGACAGGTGTACTGTTGTTGCAATAAGTTCTAGAAATTGAAATATCCCAGGGTATTGTAGAAAAAGAATAAGGAATACAGGGGGAAAAAAACAAAAAAGAGAGGATTCCAGCTTTATGGGATGTGACATGTTGCTGGGTAAGTGGTTCTTGACATCCAAAAGGAATATCAGGAACCACTCGTCCAGCACAGCAGCATCATATCGTAGAAGACTGGAATCCTTGACCTTCAAAATGCACACTTTTCAAACATATTTAGAGTAGGTAACTTTGTTAAAAATAGTAAATGGACTCTTTTGATGAAACACACACACAGCTCTTAATTAAAACACAATGCATTCCTGCATTTCAGAAACATGTAATATGCTACAAGAATGCTTGTACCATTCACTTCACACTGTTCTGTCTTCTCATTTGCTGTCCAGTAACAAGATTAAAGTATATAAAATCGCAATTTTATGTATGAAAAAGGCTTCACATGCAATGCTGAATATTTTGATCTGGAAGGAGAGGACCAAGAGGAGGATAGAAAGAAATGCATAAATAGGACTTTTAGAATTTGTTTTATTATTATTATTATTATTATCATCATCATCATCATCATCCTCCTCCCCTTTATGCAGGGTATTTATATTTATATTCCTGAGACAAACTATGTCCCTAGGGAATACAGTGTTGCAGCTATTCTATTGTTACTATTCATGGTGCTTATACTGTTCGTTTCAGTGTTGAATCTATTGTACTTTTACATTAGTACTTTCCAATGTATGTGTGCAGTGCCCAATAGGCTATTTTCTGTAGTTCCTTGACTTCATGGTTTCCTGGTATGTTGCTCACATACTTTCTAAATGACTTTGAAATAGTCCCAGTCGCCCCTATTATTACTGGTACCACCTCTGTTTTTACATTCCACATGCCCTGTATTTCTATTGTAAGGTCTTTATATTTTTTAATCTTCTCGGTTTCTTTTTCAATCACATTTCTGTCTCCTGAGATTGCAGTGTCTATTAACATACATGTTCCCTTTTCATTATCACAGATTATACTGTCTGGTTTGTTGTTGGGGTAGTTCAGTCAGTTTGTACTTGTTGGTTTCACAATATGGTTACCTTGCCTCACTGACTTGTTTCTACTGATTTTGGAACATGTTCATACCAGAGTTTTTTGTCCAATTGTACCCGCGTTTCCTTGCATATGTTGAAGTGTAGTTGTGCACACACTCTATCATGTCTTTTTATGTACTGTTCTTTTGCCAGTATTGGGCATGCTGATATTATATGGTCTATTGTCTCATCAAATTGTTGGCAAAGTCTGCACTTGCTATCTGTCTGTATTTAATAATTTTGTCGCATAATATTTTGTTTGTAACGCCTGGTTTGTGCTGCCACTATTTCACTTTCAGTTTCTGCTTTTAGGTCTCCCTTCGATAGTCAAAGGAACATGTCTTCTTCACTAATAAGCTGTCTATATTACTATTATCATATTATTATTATTATGGTGTCAGATGATGATGATGGGCAGGGCATGTAGCACACATAGCAGAGATCAGGAATAAGCATAAAATACTGCTCTGAAAATTTGATGGCATGATGCTACTTAAAGTTCTGAGAATTGGTGAGATGACAATATTGATTTACATCTTTAAAAAAATGAGATATAAACTGGATTCTTTTCTCTGGATATTCAGCAGTGGCAAGCTGATGTGCACACAGTAATGAACAAGCATATAATTTCTGGACTGTATGACAGTTAGCTTTCCAAGAATATATTCCATGTACTAAGTACTACATAACATAAAAAAATATATACCTCACCAATGAACGTATAATGTCTGTTGAATAACAGGAAACAAGAGTCCATACCTTGATAAAAGTAGAAATGTTTCAGTGGTGGTACTCCTGATTGTCTGATATCTGTGTGAGTCATTGTGGGAATCTCCAAGTCTTCGACAGATATGGCCATGTTACCATCATCACTCCCCATCCCTTCACTGCTCACACTCTCATTGCGACATCTATCCATATTTTCTTTTGACAGTTCCAAGGCTGACTCCTTGGAAATCTCTTCATTTTGCTCTAATAGCACCACTGGTGGTTGCTCCTTTGAAGGTAAAGATGGTGTATCAGGAGAATTATCCAATGATGAATATAAGTTATCAAATGCTGAATGATAAACCACATCCTGCAACCAAACAAGAAGCCCGGCACATTACACATGAATGCAATGAAATGATACAAACAAATCTGCACAAACCCTTTATATGAAGGATACAAACAAACTTAAATCCCACTTATGGTTCAATTTGCAATTTAACTTCACTTAATATATAATTTCAGTATGTGCAGTTCGACCACCTCACTCTTACTGTATGTCAATTCAGCATGCAAATCTGTACTCATCAAACCAATGTATTAACGCTCTGTGTTTATCTCATTATATCGCTCACTGAATGCAATGGTGGCACAATCCAAAAATTGCCCATTTGGAGTTAATACTACAATTGAGCTCAAAAATATAGAAACTACATCCCACAAGAATGGCAACTAGCAGGTTATGTTGCGACTTAGTAGTGTGCCGGTATCGTCGGATGTAGTTGTCACATTTTTTGGCTCAATTATAGTATGAACTCCAAATGGCAATTTTTGGATTGTGCCACTCAGTAAGCGACATGAGAGTTTTTCAGCTTTTCTTTTCACTGGAAACTTTTTATAGAACTATAATTTTATTTCCTGTCCTCATAGTTTCCAGTGAAATTTTAAGGTACAAACCTAGGATAATTTCAAAATGATCCATTTTTGGTCTAGAGAATGCTGCTGTTTTTATGTCTTTTATCCAGCAACAAACAAAGACTTCAGAAGTACTGCAATTTTTAAATGTTATGAGGGTAGGGGGCTTATGTGGGAGTGTGTGGCTCTCTCCTGTCTAGTTTTTTAAATTAAACACTGGGCTTTCACTCCAAGTTGTTGGACATTTCTGATTTTTTGATATGTTAATCCGTAATAA
>Ga0123357_10002782_pt1 | contig 19738 bp, 7 predicted proteins | sample TergutEmb28metaG_FD_89873 | JGI IMG/M metagenome (GOLD analysis project Ga0123357, IMG submission 89873) | Embiratermes neotenicus P4 segment gut microbial communities from Petit-Saut dam, French Guiana - Emb289 P4 | ecosystem: Host-associated > Arthropoda: Insects > Digestive system > Gut ...
GTCGAAGCGATCATGGCTCTGCGAGCCTTATGGATGTCTCAAGATCAGCGTTGGGACCGCTACTGGACCAACCGACCGGCATACATCCCCAGACTCGCCGCCTAAAACGTCATGCACCCCGTCACGATGCTTCATATGGGCAGCGTGTTGCAGTTCCTTCCGTGACGTGGGCTGGCCGGAAGCTGACTCACAAGGATAGCGGCGACTTGCGCGGCTGGAACCCCCAGCGCGACGGCTACAACGTTTAACAACGATCCGCTATCTTCCTTTTACCGTATTAGAGTCACCGTCGTCTTCAACTCACCCTTGTTGTCTGACACATCCGTATCGTTCTGTGCCGATTGTGCCGCGGTAGAAGTGGACGCGGTTGTTGATTTGTAACACCACGCCGTTGTCGACCACTTGCCAGTTTTGTACGAGCGGGCCTTCCATGCTTCGCGAGGGAGGGGAGGTGTTGCTGGTGTGAGGGAGCGTCAGGAGCGTTTCCATGTCCAGTTTGCCGCCGTTCTTTTTGAGGAAGTAGAGTTTCACGGCTCGTGTGGCGCCTTCGATTGGGCCGGAGGCTAACACGACGAGGTAGGGGTCGGAGATCTGCATGGTTTGCAGAGGCGGGATGGGTTGCGTGAGAGTGCCATCCCAGGCTTTTAGATCGCCGTTGGGAGAAGGATAGATGGTGTGGTACGCGACGAGGCCTTGAAGGGATTGGTAGATGAGCGTATCGCCGTCGACGATGGTGCGAAGGAACGGCAGGCGTTGGTTGATGGATAACAGCGTCAACGCCACAGGCTCCGCGTTGTTCGACGGCCAGCGTGTGTCGCCGCCCTCCGGCGAAAGGCAGAGAATCGCGTTATTGCTGATGACCATCAGACCGTCGGTGGTGAGGGCTGTAGCGGTGGGATAGTTGCAGCGGATATCCTGGCGTTTCCAGAGCGGCTGCGAGTCGCGCTCGTTGACCAGATCGAAGGCCAACACGGATTTGTCGGTCACGAGGAACAGGGTACCGTCGTCGGAGACGTTCCGCCACGCGGTACGTTCCTGGGCAATTTCGAGTTGTTTGCGGAAAGAGCCGGTGTCGGCGTTGAGGACCTGGAAGGCGGTTTTTCCGGCGGCTGGGATGTCGGCTTGAATGACGATGTAATCCTCGTTGCCGACCACGGGGCCGGCGATGGAATCGGCGGGGAGTGTTGATTCGATCGTCATGCCGGAAGCGTTTTTCCATGCGGGCTCGCCGGTGGCAAGATCGAGGGCGGAGACCTTGTCGCCAACGACGGCGATCACCTTGTCGTTGATGATGCGAAGTGTATTGAAGACGGGGCGACCGCCGGGAGCGAGTTGGGACAGAGCGATTTGGCGGGCGGCGTCGGGATCGGCGGAGATCGGCACGCTCGGGCCGCCGATGACCTGCTGTCGGCCGTCGGCGGTGATGATGAGCTGCCCGCCGCCTTGGATTCGCACGCGCCCTCCCGCCACCACAACAGCGCCGTGAGCTTCCCCCTCACCCCTTTCCCCACTCCCACCGCTGACGAGCGTACGTTTCCAAGCGATGGGCTTGTTTTTCAGGTCGGCGAGATTGATGCCGATGAGTGCATTGCTCTGAGCGACGACCGCGATGTTGCCGACGCAGCCCAGTAGTGCTGCCGGAGCGTTGTCGAGTTGGATGCCGCCCTCGGATTCGATGGCAACGTCGAGATTCGGACGTTTTTGCGGCGTTGTCAGCTCGACATGGCGGGCCGCATCGTAAATATGCAGAGCACCATTATGCACAGCGAAAATCAGATCCGGACGTCGAAGGTTCGGCGAAGTTTCCAGCGGCGAAAGCAGTGTGCCTTCGAACAACGGATTTTCCATCGCGATCTTGAGGTCCATCTCCGGCGCCGCGGTGGTACCATCTGCCCGCACCACCGGCGGCGGCAGGATCGGCAGGCGTCCCTCGACAAGGCCCGTTGGACGTGAGTTGCGGAAATGATCGCGAAGCGTGGCGAAGGTCATGGTTTGATTTGTTGCGGGATCGGTCCATGCGAAGTTTTTGAACTGCCGCAGGCCTCGATCCGCGAAAGAGAGTGCGGCATTGTAGTGCGGCTTGGGCAGGGAGAAATAAGCGACCGCGGTGTCGGCAGTGACCGCGGCCCTGCGATCGCCGGTCACATGCGAATAGAGCCAGTGCAAATGCTGAAGCTGCCCGGCAAAATTGCGGGCATCACGAGCGGCATTAGCAAGGTCCGTCGCAGCAGCAACAGCCGCCTTCGAATTCGGAAAACTCTCAACAATCACCGACAACGCCCCGGCATCCTTCGCATCGCGGGCCTTGTTCAAAAGCGCCTGCGCCTGCCCCTCGTAGCGCTTGTAAATCTCCGGGCCGTTGGGTTTGTTAATCAGCGTCAGGAAAAGCTGCTCCGCCGTGACGGCCGCTCGGGCGGTACTCTCGCCACGGGTAATTTTGGCGTTCCGCATCGCCGGATCGGCAAGCACCTGGTGATACAACTCCGCCGCCTCCACGGCATTGTTCTGCGCCAGAGACAACTCCGACATGCACAATCGCCATTCCGCCTGCTGCGCCGCATCGCGTGCCGTCAGTCTGCACTGCCCAAAATAAAACCGGGCGTGATCGCGGATGTTAATGTCGGCATTTCCGAGCAGTTGCCGTGCAAAGTTGAGGTTCGTTTGATACAAGCGCGTGCCAAAACCGGCGGGCAATCCGACCGAACCCCCGGCAGAGCCGGGGGCTAACGAGGTGGCCAGCGAGACCGCACGGGTCATATGTTCCTGCGAGATATCGTAATGTGCCGTACGAAACGCGACCTCAGCGAGCGCCAGCTCTGGATTCGCATCGCTGGCATTTCGTCTGATGTCCGCCAATCGGTTGGCGTACGCCGTCTCCCACTTTGAATAACCGGCAATTTCGCTGTCGTTGAGAACGATCACCTGCTCGCTGGTCACCAGCAAATTACCCGGCTTGGCGTACGTGAGCTTCTTGTCATTCTCGGTGGCCTGCCACGCATGAAAATCCTGCGCCGCCGTGGCGGTATTGACGAACAACATCCCCTTTTCATACGGGACATAAAGCGTATCTGCCGAGAGGAACGGTCGCCCCTGCTGGCGGCCGGTCTCGGCGGAGAGCCGCGGCTCGCTTATCTCCCAGTCCTTGGATTTGGTAAGCGTAACAAGATCCAGCGCGACGATCGCACTGCCGCCGTTGGCTGCCGTTCCCACGAGAAACGCCTTGTTGCCCACGATCCCCGCGAGCACGTCCAGCGTACTCATGCCCAGTTGGGTTTTGGCGATCGAACGGATCACCTCTCCGTTCTCGCGGTTGTAAATCCGCACGCCGGCCGCGACACCGCCCCCTCCGCCCACGCTCTCGCAGGTGATCAGCTTATCGCCGAAGACCAGCGGCGGATTCGACTTCCGCGACGGCGTCGGCGGTTGCGGATTGTACATCTCGCTGGGACTGCGAGACGTCTTCGCCGCAGGCGTAATCTGCAGCCACAAAATGCGACCCGCATTCGCATCGACGGCGCAGTCCACACCTTGCCCCGTCGAAATATATACAACATCATCCGCCAGCGTCGGAATAGGAATGGTGCCCGAAAGGTTCGGCATACCGTAATACGCGCTCAGACTCGACGCACTGCACAGATAGCAACTCCACTCCGGCTTGCCCGTGGAGCGTTCCAGACGGATCAGATAAATCTCCGCAAACCCCCCATCACCCATCTTGCGGCCGATGACGAAAACGCCCTGACGCGTCACGATCGGCGATCCAATAAACGCCAACTGCCCCGGCTTCTCCAGCTTGACACTCGACGAAGCAACCGACCAGACTTCCTGCCCGGCCTGCTGATCGATGCATACAAGACGCGTGTTGCCCATGCCGGCGTAAGGCATATATCGCCTGCGAACGTCGGGCGAAGCGGTATCGGCGGCGGCGGGAAGAATCGCGAAAACCTGGCCGTCGAAAACCGTCACGCTGTTGTGCGAGGAGGCTCGGTAAGGATAGCCATAATCCATATAGCCGGGATTATTCCTGGGCATCGGCCGAACCGGATACGCCCACAACAGCGTGCCCGCGTTAGCCGAGAGCGCCACGACCCGTTCGCCGGTGTGCAGGAAGAGAATGCCGTTGGACATCACCGGGTAGGAATCGAGCATCTGCAAGTTCGCGTCGGTGTCGATGCCCTGTCGGCGGCGGATGAGCCGGACGTTGAGGTCCTCCTCATTGAGAGTGGCCGTTGCGTTTTTTTTCACGCCGATGATCGATTCGTCGTCCAGCGGAATGCTCCAGAGACGCGCATCGACCGAAGCGTTCACGTGCGGCAGCGCCCTGCGAGAAGGCCCGCCCTGAAACGTCGGCCATTCGTTGGGGATCAGTTCCGTCTGCACCATCTCCGGCAACGCCAACATCGTGTCGGCAGCTTCCAGCAGGTCCGTCTCCTGCCCGCTCACCGGCCCCGTGGCATGCGGAAAATCCATCGCCAGACGCTCACGCAGCAACTTAGCCTTCGCGGAGTTCCCGGCAAAATGCTCAGCCACCAACGAACGAAACAGAAACACCGCCCGATGCGACGATTTGGGGGAGACCATCGGATGCTTCAGCAGCAGTTCCCATATCCGAGCGGCAGCCGCGAATTCCCCCCGCTCAAAGTGCCACTCCGCCGCCAGCGACAAACCATCCAACGATGTCGTCGCGGGAAAGTACCGATCGCAAACCCGCAGCAGATTCGTAATATCTCGCCTGGCAACCGCTTCCTCGACAGCCTTCTTCGCGTCGGTCCCGAAGAGCGAATCATACATTCCATCCTTGACCGCCGGCATCGCCAACAGTTGCTCACGCACAAAATCCGTGATCGAAACATACGAATCATTATTCAGATAGACCAGCTTCTGACCATAATTATCAATGATATCTTGATATTTTTTAATGACAACTTCGACCTGTCCCTGCTTCGCCTTGTTCGCCGCCTCGCAGAGCTTATCGACGGCGGTAAAGGAATCATCGACGTAAATCTGCGCCCCCGAATCCGCCGCTCGCTCCATGGGGTTCGCCGGAGTCTCAACTGCCGGCTGCGCCACCGGCTGTGCCGTTTGCGCCACCAGCACAGCGGCAGCAACAGCTGCGGCGAGAGCGCAGGCGACGCGGTGGGGAGTAAGACGTGAGATTGGCATAAAACCTCCAGACTAGGCATTATAGAGTTGCCGCGAAGGAAATGGTGTTGCGGGACGCCCTTTGGCAAGATCAGCGTAAAGCCCCGCATTACTGTGCGGGGCTCCATTTGACGCCTATGCCACAAAAGATAGCCACACCAAAAAATGAAAATTGGAAATTGAAAATCGAGTCAGTACTCCGCATCAATGACAAGTTCGCGAGCCGAATTATCAATCAGTGCATCCCACGCGTGCCCATTCCGGCACAACAACTCCGCCGCCTCCACCGGTCCCCACGTCCCCGCCGGATACATCACTAGCGGCGGTTTCCCCGCAGCCCATCCCGATTCGATCGAATCCATCATCCGCCACGCACCTTCCACCTCGTCATTGCGGATGAAGAGCGTGGAGTCGCCGAGGATCGCTTCCAGCAGGAGCCGCTCATACGCCGCGGGTGAGTAGCTGCCGAACGCGACATCGTAATTGAAATCCATATGTGCCGGCACAATCCGGCTGCCCGGTGTCTTCGCGTTCATCAACAGCGAAATCCCCTCCTTCGGCTGCACGCGAAGCACAAGCACATTATTACTGACGTGTTTATCAGGAGCGGCAAAAAGCACGCCGGGCGAAAGCTTGAAATGAATACATATTTCGGATCCCTGTTTCGGCATACGCTTGCCGCTACGCAGATAAAATGGCACACCCTGCCAGCGCCAGTTATCAATCAAAAGCTCGACAGCTGCGAACGTTTCAGTCTCACTCTTTGAATCAACGCGATTCTCTTGCCGATACCCAACGTACTGCCCGCGAACTGTACGGTTTTCGACCTCTTCGACCGTCAGCGGCTGCATCGCACGGAGCACTTTTACTTTTTCATCGCGGATTGCGCCGCCGTCGAGTGTCACCGGCGGCTCCATCGCCGTGAGCGTCAGAAGCTGCATCAGGTGATTCTGAACCATATCCCGCAAAGCACCAGCGGTGTCGTAGTACGCTCCGCGCCCCTCGACGCCGATCGTTTCGCTCACCGTGATCTGCACATGGTCCACGTAGTTGCGATTCCAGAGAGGCTCGAAAATGCCATTAGCGAAGCGAAATACCAACATATTCTGAACCGTCTGTTTCCCCAGGTAATGATCGATGCGATAGATCTGCGACTCATCGAAGACGTGTGAAATCTGCCGATTTAGTTCGCACGCGGTCGCCAAATCGCGGCCGAAGGGCTTTTCTACAATCACACGGCGCCAGGCCGCGGCACTGAACGGATCAATATGACCCAGCCTCGCTTCGCCGAGATGATTGATGATCTGCGCGAACTCGCTCGGGCTGGTGGCAAGATAAAACAAGCGACGCCCGCCGATCTGGTACTGCTTATCAAGTTGTTCAAATCGTTTCGCCAGACGCGTATAGCCGCCGGAATTTTCGAAGGTGCTCTGATGGTAGAACAGTTTGCCGGCAACTTTTTCCCAGATGCCCGGAACGATGGGACTCGAACGGGAAAACTTCTCTGCTCCCTCAAGCATCTCATTGCGGAACTGTTCATCCGTCTTTGCACGGCGAGCGAAACCGACGATCACCGTATTGTCATGAAGCAAGCCGTCGCGTGTCAGATTGTAGATAGCTGGGAGCAGCTTGCGCGCCGTCAGATCGCCGGTGGCGCCAAAGATCGTGATAATCACCGGCTCAGCAGACTCAGGAAGTTTCGAGGAAGTCCATGTTTGCACACAACCTCCACAAAACGATCCATGTTCATCCGTTGCCACTCACGTCATCTGTATACTTGCGATACAATCGCAGTTCCTGCGTATTCCGTGTAAAGCCTACACACCGTAACGGCTCATCCGCTCGGGAGCCGATGATATCCTGCTGATCCCATTGCCGAACGTCGAGATGCGGATGCTGCAAGCGCGGCTGTCGCGGCAGCAGCGCGGGAATCGCCTGCAATGCTTGCAAATGCTGTTCCCACGATGCCGGCAGCGGAACAAGTCGATGCGCCCAATTCACTGCCGCAAGCACTGGCCGTCCTTCAACCAGCGCAATCCAATTCCCCGGAGTCCGCGGAATGCGGATCGATTCGCCGGCTTCGCTGAGCCAGCGGGCATCGACCCGAGCCCATACATTCGCCGGATCGAGCATTGCCAGCCACTGCACCGCCGTATGAGATGCGAGGGATTCCAGACGAGCAACCGGCAGCGCAAACTGACTGCCGCTGATGCCCTCCACAAAGTAACCGCGACGAACCGCACCTGCCCATTCCATCCGGGAAAGAACGTCATAGCAATCCCGCCACGGGCCGTCGATGCCGGCCTCAATCATCTCGCGGCAAGCAAAGCCGGTCCGCCGCAACAGCCGATCAACCCGATCCGCCGCCAGCTCTGTCATTTCAATCGCCGAGCCCGGAAATTCCACCTCCGGCAGCACAAACCATCGTCCCCCCCCGCCCGCACGCTCTTTCCACCAACCGCCCGGCAGACGCCGCCGTCCCTGAACGCGTTGAAGCGACGGCGGATAGCGGTTGCTGGAACGCTCCGAACGAAAAACGCGATCACGCCGAGCATTGCCAGCGAGACGCTGCACATCACGTAGCCCTTCAAGCTGATCGTTGCTGATGCGACCAGCAAAGGCAAGTTCCTGCAGCGTAAGAGCAGTCTCAGCGTCATCAAGCCTCAGCGCCAGTTGGATATCCAAAAGAAACGACGCTCCTTGTTTCTGCAGAAATTCAAGAATCGCCCCAGCCTTGTCAGCCCCCGGCTCTGCCGGGGGTTTATCCGATCGCATCGCCAGCAACTGCCGCGGCCAAAAACTGACAACCTCATCCTCACCGCCGACCCAAACGTAACGCCCCGTCCCGCACACCGCATCGAGCATCGCCGGCATAAACCCCTTCACCCGCGTCGGCAGAACCTCCAGCTCCCACGTCTCCAGCGGCAGCGCAAGCCCGACCAACATATCCAGCACTTCTTCCAACCCCTCAATCCCTTCGCGCGGCGAATCAACATGTTGCCAATGCAACAAATGTCGCTGAAGCGAAGCAACATCAACCGTCGCCGCCACCCGACGTTGCCGCCGAAGAGCCAGCCCACGAAGTTGCTCCGCATATTCACCCCACACCAGCCGATCACCACCAACCGATTGCACAACCCCAGCACGCATAAGCCGCCCAAGAATCCCCGGAACCTCTTTCGCAAGCCACGGCAGAGTCGCGACAATTTCTTCCGCCGTAATCGTCGTCCGCTGCCTGATCGCCTGCTCAACCATCAAACGCCGAGCCTCGTCACGGTCAATATCACATGCAAGTAAAGCAGGCGGAATATCACTCCACCTGGCCGCCGCCCAATGCCTGTCAGCCCCCGGCTCTGCCGGGGGTTCATCACCGAGCCGACGAAGCCTCGGCCGAGATTTGACCGCCACCAAAAGCAGCGCAAGATTCTCCGTAGCAACCCAGCGTGACGTGTCCGCAAAATCAACAAGAAACAGCCGCGATTTCCGCGTCAGTTCCGCAAGCATGCCGTTCACATCGCCGATGACATACTCTGCCCAATTGACATCCGCAGGCAACCCCACCGCCCCCGCCGCCTCAATTTTCTCTAACAACTCTTCAGCCGAGCGAGCGGGATAATCCGCCCCAATGATCCGACGCCGAAGGGCCTCTTCGTCCGCATCGGCCCAGGACGGCGAGGGGCCGGCAGCTTGCGACGCTTCATCCGTACGCCGCTGTAAAATCCCATCAAGAATCGCCTGATCCACCGTCGGCTCAACGTCGCCCTGCGTGAGCGGATCATCCCACGCATAGAGATAAGTCTGTTGGAACTGCGAAAACAGCGAGCGAGCCAGCGGCGAAGGCACGGTGTGGCGAAGCACGGTCACAGCAAGGCGACCGGTCTCGATCTCACGAAGCAACTGCTGAACCCTCTCGACGCCCAGAACATCTTGCAAGCACTCGCGATAAGTCTCCACGATAATCGGAAAATTCCGCTGTTTTTTCACCATCGCCAGGAGGTGCCGCGCCCGCAGGCGCTGCTGCCAGAGCGGCGTTCGTTGCCAAACCGTCATCCGCGGCAGCATGAGAGCACGCGCCGCATTCTGACGAAATCGCAGGCCAAAAAGAGCTGAGGTCTCGAGTTGCTCGACGATCTCCTGTTCAAGGTTTGCCGCTCGAAGCCACGTCAGCGGACTCTCCGGCATTTCACCGACATCGCGCGACGGGCGAATCATCAGCCCATCATCGTTGTGAACAATCTGAGCTGGAAGCCCACGCCGGGAAAAATGAAACTCCAGCGCCAGACGCAAAGTATAGTTCACCCGGCTCCCAAGCGGACAAAGAATCGCAACGATCGGCTCACCCGTGCGGTCCGTAAAGTATTCAACAATCAACCGCTGATCCGTAGGAATCCCACTCTCATTGCCCCCACCCCCCGACCACCCCCCAGCAAGTTGCCGCCGGTAAAACCCGACAGCATTCTCCGCCGCCCGCTCATCCAACTTATACACCTCCATGAGCCAGTTACAAATGGATTCATCATCTTGCGTCCACAGGCGACGTTCGAGTTCGCCAAGAAAGCGAACCAGCGCATCGCCCAGCATTTCGCTTCGCGGAGCCTGCTCGCCGCGCCAGAAGATCATGCGACTGGCGCCCGGCGCCGCATGCTCAACAAGAACGCGATCGGCCTCGATGCGAACGATCTGCCACGTCTGGCTGCCCAGCACAAACCGATCCCCCTCTCTGCATTCGTAGACGAATTCCTCATCCAGCTCACCGATGCGGGCGCCGATCGCCTTCCCGCTACTTGTCCTGAGATTCTGAGCAAATTCGTGAGAGGGGGAGAGAGAGGGAAGGGGAGAGGGGGGGAGGAGATTGCCATGAGTTGCGATGCGATCTTTCTTTGCACCGACGAGATAGACGGGATAGGCGCCGGTATCGGAAATTACGCCGCTATTGACCATTACGACCTTTGCAGCCCCCGGCATGATGATCAACTCATCATTGACGCGATCGAAGCTCAAACGCGGCCGCGGCCCACCCCCCCCTCTCCCCCCATCCCCCTGCGAAATAACACGCAGGCTTCGTCTGCTAAGCATAGTAACGACAGAATCAAACTGCTTCTCATCAAGCGTATGGTACGGCGTAGCACGTCGCAAAAGACGAAATAGTTCGCCACGATTCCACGCACGCCCTCCCCTCCCCGCGCAAGCCGCGACGATCTGCTGCGCCAGCACATCAAGACAATTCTCCGGAACGCATGTTTTTTCAACGATGCCTGCATACATCAATGGCACAAGCGTGGCCAAACTGGCGATATCAAAACAACTGCGAGCAAGCAGCCGCCCCTTCGCCGTGGCCTTTTCAAGATGACCCGCACGCCCGACACGCTGCAACCCAGCAGCGATATTGCCGGGAGAATCTATCTGCACCACCAGATCAAGAGCACCAATATCGATCCCCAGCTCCAGCGAACTTGTCGCAAGCACCGCATCCACTTCCCCGCGCTTCAGCGCCTGCTCCGTTTCCAGTCGCACTTCCTTTGCAATGCTGCCGTGATGCGGAAGGATCACCGGCATTCTCGCAGCCGGCTTATCCGGATGCGATTCATGATCGATCGCCTCGCCCGCCAGTTCCTCCTGAAAGCGTGCTGCAAAGCGTTCAATAAGGCGGCGAGAATTGCCGAAAACCAAAGTGCTGCGATGCTCACGGATAAGTTGCAGAATCGCACGTGTCACTTCCGGCCAATGCCCGGCGCTTTTGGCGGGATCCTGAGCAACGGGCTCATCAGGTCCGCCGAAGGGGCAAATGACGCCCAAATCAAGACGTTTACGTTGCCCGGACTTCACGACCTCGATCGGCCGCGGTTTCCGATCATTATCGTAACCCGCAAGCCAGCGAGCGATGCGATCTTCCGGCCGAGCTGTCGCACTCAGTCCAATGCGAACCAGCGGTCGGTGGCATTCCTTATTTAGCCGGCAGGCTGAGGGGGGGGGCCTGCCGCTTTCTCGTTCATGTTCGAGACGTTCAAGAACGAGGCTCAAAAAAACGCCGCGTTTCGAGCCCGCCAACGCATGAACTTCATCAACTATAACAAAGCGAGTCGCCGCCAAAATATGCCGAGCGCCGCTCGTGAGCATGAGATTCAGGCTTTCCGGCGTCGTAATCAAAATATGCGGCGGCCGTCGTGCAATTGCCGCCCGCTCCTTCTGCGGCGTATCGCCGGTACGAACCGCAACCCGAATCTCCGGCCACGATATTTTTCCGGCAGCCGCGACGCCCGCGATTTCCCCCAACGGCTTCAACAAATTTTTCTGCACATCATTCGCCAAACTTTTCAGCGGCGAAACGTAAAGAATTTGCACACCGCCGCCCCCGCCAGTCCCCGGCTCTGCCGAGGGTTTGCCCGGTGGAGCCGACTGCAGAAGCCGCCGTGCGAGCCAATCAATCGCGGCAAGGAACGCCGCCAGCGTCTTACCCGAGCCCGTCGGTGCCAGGATCAGCACCGACTTCTCCGCCGCAATCAGCGGCCATCCCATCACCTGCGGCGGTGTCGGAACTCCCAAACGCTCCTCAAACCATTTCCCAATAACCGGATGAAACTCTTGCAAATTTTCCTGCATCCCATCATCTTAGCAAACGTCCGGAGTTCACGCTTCAGCGTGCTCAAGATCAGACTGCTAATTGGAGTCCTTATGCCCCACACACTTTACGCCCCCTGGCGACTCGACTACATCAAGACCGTCGCCGGCGGTCCGAAGGAATGCTTCATCTGCACCGCCGCCAAATCTCCGGAAAAAGACGAACAACACCTGATCCTCGCCCGCACCGCCCACTGCCTGCTGATGCTCAATCGTTTTCCGTACGTGAACGGCCACCTGCTGGCCACGCCCTACCGCCACGCCGCAACGCTGGCGGACTGCACCCCCGAGGAACGCACCGAGCTAATGGATCTGCTGGTCCTCGGCCAGGAAGCACTACGCATCGCCATGAATCCACAAGGCTACAACATCGGCTTGAACATCGGCAAATGTTCCGGCGCCGGCGTTCCCGGCCACATCCACGCCCATATCGTCCCCCGCTGGAACGGCGATATCAACTTCATCTCTATCATCGGCAACGTCCGTATCATCCCCCAGGCCATCGACGAAGCCTACCGACAACTCAAAGAAGCCGTAGCCAAATGGTAACGCGACCGCTAAGAAGCAAAAGAAGCTCGAAATTCGAAGCTCGAAATTCGAAACAAATTCAAATGTTCAAAACGCAAAATTCAAAAACTGTCTGTATTACTATCGCGCAACTTCTTTCTATCTTGACAAAATTTAGCACGAAGACACGAAGAAACGAAGGACACCTGTAGGAAGCAGGAAGTCAAGAGGAAATCTCCGGCTGCAGCCGTTTTGGATCATTTTTTCGATCTCCGTGGGGCTTTTTGATCTTCAAAATGCCCCAGATCGCCACCACCTGATCGCGGGCGACGTTCCGACGGGCATTTTTCGGCGAGAGGCCTTTTCGTATCCACGGGTCGTATCACCGAGCAAAAATATTCTCCTTCGCTTCAATAGCCGTTTTGGCTCCGCCGATCGCGACGTTCCGCAACAGCTGATTGCAACTTTGTTCCACGCAGAGATGTTCATAACCGTCTCCGCTTCGTTCACGACGCAGGCCGATGCCGTTGTACTTGAACAACGCAGACTTGCTCTTGAACCGCCAGGGGGTCTCCCAATAAGTGACAAGCGTCGCGGCGCGGACGGGACCATAGCCGGGAAGGCCCATCACTTGCCGCATCGTTACGTTGCCTTTCACCATGTGACAAAGCTTCTCATGGAGCGATTCCTCCTGGCGTACCAATTGTTCATCACCATGGGCTTCTCCTTTCGTAAGTGACAGCTGCGTATGACAACAACAGCTTAATCGCCGCGACTCGGAGAAGCCCCTCTGCTTCCTATATCTTCACGAAGAAAAAATAAATAAAAAACTTCGTGATCTTCGTGGCTTCGTGCTTAAGTCGTTTCATGAGTTGGTTGCGGCTCTGCCGCGCTGGGTCTGTCTGTGGCTCATTCCCGTCGTCATTCGAACTTCGAATTTCTTCTCAACAGCCACTGCAGAATCGGCCGCAGCACCAGCAATCCCGCCAGGTAAATGCACGCCGAGCCCACCGCCATCACCCATCCCAACGACGCAAGCCCTCGGTGCTGCGCTCCCATCAAGAATCCAAAGCTGCACGATGTGACGATCGCGCAAAGTAGCAGTGCCCGATCTGAAGCGTCCCACCATTTCCAGACTCGCCGCGGATCGTGCAGCACTTCGCGGTACCGATGCACCAGAAACACCCCATACTCATGTCCCGCCCCGATCAGGATCGGCAGCGCAAAAAAATTCGCGAAATTCCAAGTCCCTGGAATCCCCATAGGATCCTCCGCCCATCGCCACACCGCCATCGCCACGATCAACATCGGTAACCCAAACACCAGCACTGAAATCGCCAACAGCGTCTGCCCCAACCTTCGCAAATCCAGTAGCACTAGCACAAAAATCAAAATCACCGCATACAACGTCGAGAGCAAAAACGCCCGATGAATCGCCCGCGTCGACTGCGGCAACTGCACCGCAATACCCGTCAACACCACATTCTTGGGCGTTCGTGCCTCTACTTCTTCCATAAACGCCGTCAACTTCCCCTGCTCCCACAAATCCTCACGCGGATAAATATACATTGCATACGTCGGCCGCCCCCCTCCTTTTTTCAACTCCTCCGTTATATGCCCCGCGTTATCCCGATAGCTCACAAAGTGATCCCGTACCTCCGCCGGCACCCGCTCCAAATCCAACGGCCCCGGCGTAAACATCCCCGCCTTCTCCCGCAATTCCCGGTAAAACGCCCGCTGCCACTGCTCCAACCGCGACCGCACCTCCTCCCGACCTTCCACCGCCCGCAACTTCTCCGTCAGAAGTTTCACCTGCTCCCGCAGTTCCTCCATCCCTCTGTCTGTGCCTGTCTGTGTCTGTCTGTGGCTCATTTCCGACGCCCAATTCGCCACCATCGCATCAGCCGCCCGTGCAATATCCGCCAGATCCTTAGCCGTCACCTCCCCCGGCTCTTTCCACTTGATCGCCGCTACTGCCACATTGTTCTTAGCCAGCCACGCCTGAGTATCTATCGCATTCAATATGCTGCTGGCGCTGCGAATTGTCCCATCCCCCCCATGATTTCCCTTACCCTCCGGCGCAAGCGCCTCACTCGCCGCCCGCAATTTCGCAAGATCATCCGTCATCACCGCCGCCGTCCACGTCGGCAACTTGTGCACCAACTTCACCGACGGCAACTCCGCCGCCTGCAGCGTCAACAAATTCGGATCAAACCGCGGCATCCCTACCCAAACCACCCCCACCACCGCCACCACAACCCACAACACCGGCACAACCCACCACCATATAGCCCCGGCTTTAGCCGGGATTCTTCTGGCTTCAGGCTTCAGGCTTCTGGCTTCTGGCTGATACCGCTCTGTCTCCGCCACCCGTCCGACATTCGCCGGCCAAATTGTCAACAGCGCCGGCAGCAGCGTGTACCCACTCGCCAAACACAACAGCAGTCCTCCGCCCGCGATCACGCCAAGTTCCCCCGCCCCTTTGAAATCCGTCAAATTTGCCACAAAAAACGCCCCCGCCGCGCCCAGGCAGGCCGTCGATATCGGCGGACTAATGTGCCGAAACACGCGTGCCCAGACCGCCTGCGGCCGCACATATCGTTTCTTCTCAAAACGATAACGCATTAATATCTGAATCAGATAATCCATTCCGATCCCGATGAGCGCAATGACGAACACCATCGACAGTAAATTCAACCGCCCCACCGCCAGTGTCGCCCATCCGAAGGTCCATCCGATCGCCGTCCCCAGACAAATCTCCGCCGCCAGCACCAGCCAGATATGCCGCAGAAAAAGCCACATCATGATAAACACAAGCGAAAGTCCGCATATTTCCGCGATTCTGACATCGCGATCGCTGGTGGCCATTTCGTCCGCTTCGAGCACCGGTCTGCCGGTGAATTCCACTGAAAATTCCGGGAACCCCGCCGCCACCCGCCCGACTGCCGCCCGCATTTTCTCCAGCGGTTCCGTCACATCTGCAAGCGATGTATAATCCCGCTCCCCATAAACACTGATCGCCATGATCTTCTCGTTGCGGCGTTTCGCCCCCCCCCCTACATTTCGCTTCGTTTCATCCGGAATCATGTAGTAGCCGTACTGAGATGCATCGTATTTCGACGCGGGGTCCAGATCGGTGAGGTCCGGAATTTCACTCCCCGCTCCCTCGCCACCCCGCAAAGCGGTGTCGCTACCTCCCTTTTTCCACTGTTCCGGCGGTTTGCTCAGCGCCGCGTTCAAACTCTGTGTGATGTACACACCAAAATCTTTCCCTTCCTCCATCGTCCCCTGTCCCACCGCACCGTAAAACCTCGCCATCATGTTCGGACCAAACAACCGTTGCGCTGCGAACTCTCCGGGATTCATCACTCCCGGCTGACCGGCCATGATATTCAGCAGCGGAACCATCCGCGTGATTTCCGCGGTCTGCTCCTTCACCGAATCGAAATCATCCTCAAAGAGCAATCCCTGATCCCCGAGTTCATCCAGCGGCACACGCGAATCCACCCGCTTCACGACCCCCTTGAGCTTCATCAATTCAGAACTGATTTGATCCGCCAGCGCCATCCACCGTTTTGCCGTCGGCGTGTGGCCGATCGAACCCCCGGCAGAGCCGGGGGCTGACGAGTGTGCGTCATCCTTCGCCTGCACCAACACCACGAACGCTTCGTTTTCCGGGAACTTTGCGTCAAACGTCAGATAGTCTTTGAAAAACGGTAAATTCGGCGTTAAAAGTGCATTCTGATCGGTCGAAAGTGTGAGAAAAACGCGAGCAAAAACGATCGAGACCACCAGCAGAACCGCGCAGATCGCCACCGTGACACGCGGATAACTGACGACCCGCATCACCATCTTAACCAGTTGTCGCTGCACAAACCCCATTACACAAAATCAAAAAATAAAAATCGAAAATCACTTACGCTCGCACCGCGCCCATGCCAAGTTTGACCATCGTTTTCAGCGTTGATCCCGTTCTTGTCGTCGCCTGCAGCACGTCTTCCATTGCGGTAATAAACCAGTCCATATCTTCACGCGTCACCGTCATCGGCGGCAGGAACTTGATCACTTCGGTGTGATATCCCGCCACCTGCGTCAGGATGCGATGCTGTTGCAGGAGCGGAATGATAATCGTCTGGCCAAAAACGCCGAAGTTCATTGCGTGGAGGGCGTCCCATTTTTGCTGCAGCAGGAAACCGCCGGCGGGACGGGCGAAATCGATTCCGAACATGAGTCCTTTGCCGCGGACATCCGACACGAACGGGCATTTCTGGCCGATTTCCTTGAGCCGCCGCATGACGTATTCGCCCTGAATCGCGGCGTTTTCCACCAGTTTTTCATCCTCGATCACATGCAGGCTCGCCAGCGCCGCAGCCATCGCCAGGTCGTTTTGGCCGAAGGTGTTTGAATGCACCACGCAGCGTTCCATCGAGTTGAATACACTTTTCATAATCTCCGGTCGTGTCACTACCGCACCGACCGGGACATATCCGCCGGAGAGCGCTTTGGCCACACACAGAATATCCGGCTCAATGCCTTCAAAATACTGAAAACAGAACCATTTGCCGGTGCGTCCCAGGCCGCACTGCACTTCGTCGCAGATGAAGAGGGCACCGCTTGCCTTGCAGAGCCGCTGCGCTTCCCGCATGAATTCAGCGGTGACCACGTCGCAAGTCTTCCCCTGCACCGGCTCGACGATGAAGGCGGCGACATCTTTACCGGCAAGCGCCTGCTCCAGGGCCGCGATGTCATTGAACGGTATTTTGACGGCACCCGGCACAAATTCGCCGAAACGCTCTTTGAAAAAATCCGCGCCATTGATCGACAGCGATCCGGTCGTCAGGCCGTGAAACGCATGATCGCAGTAAACGATCTTCTGGCGTTTCGTGAAGCAGCGGGCGAACTTCAGGGCTCCTTCGACGGTTTCAGTTCCGGAGTTGGTAAAAAAGACGCTCGCTAAACCGTGCGACGCATGTCGTGTCAGCGTCTCAGCAGCCAGGCCGGAGAGCAGCGAGCAGTCCATCCGTACAAGGTTGGGCAAATCTTTTGCGATGACCTGCTCCATGACATTCCGCACTTTGGGATGATTTCGTCCCAGCGCAAAAACGCCCCACCCCGTCAACAAGTCCAAGTACTTATTTCCATCTTTGTCCCAGAGGTACGGCCCTTGTGCGCGTGTGTATCCTTTGTCGAAGCCGATGGTTTTGAGCATTTTCACAAACGCCGCGTTGACGTGCTCTGCGTGCAGGTCATATTGTCGGCCAGCGTGCTGCTGGAGCCATCCGTGAAAGTCCGCGTAGAAATCCGCCACTGCAACTACCTCCGATAACGACGACGAGGGCAGGTAGTATACGTCAAGTCGTCAAGTCGTTAAATCGTCAAGTCGTTGAGTCGTTCTTGACGATTTAATGAATTTTACATTTCCGCCACGGCTTGCTGTGATTTTGCAGTTGTGATAATCTTGGCGACCGTGTGGTTAGTAGCTCAGCCGTTGGGTTTCTGACTTGCGAACATTAAAGGAAATGGAACAAGTGACGATCTCCGCCCACACAACCAAGCAAGCTCATCCGCATCATCCCACCCTCCAGGTTCCTTCCCCGCTTGCCCCTTCGCCAGAAGCTCCTGCGCTTGATCGTCCGCTCGAAAGTCCTCTCCCACCTCTGGCTGTCAGTCCGACGTTGGATCGTGCCAAGGAGACGCTCATCGGCATGCAGCACGGGGACGGGTACTGGTGCGCGGAACTCCAGGGCGATTCGATTCTGGAATCCGAATACATTCTGCTGAAATTCATTCTCGGTCAGGAGGACGATCCGGATTTGCCGTTGATCGCGAACTATCTTCGTTCGCTCCAGCAGCTCGACGGCGGCTGGAACATGTATCCCGGCGGTACCAATGACCTCGCGGGTACCGTCAAAGCCTATTTCGCCCTCAAACTTATGGGCGACGATCCGAACGCTCCGCACATGGTCGCGGCACAGCAGCAGTGCATCAAACTCGGCGGCGCTGAAAACTGCAATTCGTTCACCAAGTTCTATCTCGCGGCACTGGGACAGATTTCTTATGACGCGTGTCCCTCGATTCCGCCGGAGATCGTGCTGCTGCCGAAGTTTCTCTATTTCAATTTGTATGCGGTTTCCGCGTGGTCGCGGACGATGATTCTGCCGTTGGCGATCGTCTCCACGCTTCGTCCCGTGCGGCAATTGCCGCCGCATCTGGGCATCAAGGAACTCTATCGCGATTATTCCGTCGCCAGCAGTCCGATCGGCCGGCTCAAGAGCCTGCCGCGTTCCTGGCGGGAGATGTTCCTGCTCTTTGACATGACGTTGAAGCGCTACGAGAAGATCGCGGTGACGCCGCTACGGCCGAAGGCGATCCGCGAAGCGGAGAAATGGATTCTCGAGCACATGGCCGATTCCGAAGGACTCGGCGCCATCTTCCCGCCCATGGTCTACGTGCTGATCGTCTTCCGCGCCCTGGGCTATCCCGACGATCACCCCAACGTCCTGGAAGCACAGAAGCATCTCAAGGATTTGTTCATCCGCGAAGGCGACACCATTCGCATTCAACCGTGCTTCTCGGTCGTGTGGGATACCGGCATCGCGCTGCACGCCTTGGCGGAATCCGGGCTCGGCCCCGACGATCCCGCCGCCCAGAAGACCGCGAAGTGGTTGCTGGCCAAGGAATGCCGCAATGCTTCCGACTGGATCAAGAACTGTCCGAACGTCGAGCCTTCCGGCTGGTTCTTCGAGTTCGCCAATCCTCATTATCCAGATGTTGACGATACGGCGATGGTGGCGATGGCGTTGAAGCGTACCGGCGGAGCAGCGGCTGTCCCGGCGGTCAAACGGGCCGTCAATTGGCTGCTGGCGATGCAGAACGACGACGGCGGATGGGCCGCTTTTGATCGCACCCGTAACCGTCCGCTTCTTGAGCATGTGCCGTTCGCCGATCATAACGCGATTCAGGATCCATCGTGTCCGGACATCACGGGCCGGTCGCTCGAGTGCCTCGGACACGTCGGCATCAATCCGAGCCATTCGGCTATCCATAAGGCCATCGACTTCCTCAAGGAAACACAGGAAAAGGAAGGCTGCTGGTTCGGTCGCTGGGGTGTGAACTACATTTATGGTACGTGGCAGGTGCTCACGGGATTGAAAAGCGTCGGCGAGCGGATGGACCACAAATATATCCGCCGGGCGGTCGATTGGATTCGCTCGGTGCAAAAGCCGGACGGTTCGTTTGGCGAAAGTTGCGATACTTACGAGAATCCCAACCTGAAAGGCCGCGGGCCTTCGACGCCTGCTCAGACCGCTTGGGGTGCGATGGGTCTGATGGCGGCCGCGGGAAACGCCACCGCAAACGATCCGCACATCCGCAAAGCCATCCAATGGCTGATCGACCACCAGGAATCCGACGGCAACTGGGAAGAACTCTGGTACACCGGCACCGGCTTCCCACGCGTGTTCTACTTAAA
>Ga0123357_10002783_pt1 | contig 19735 bp, 16 predicted proteins | sample TergutEmb28metaG_FD_89873 | JGI IMG/M metagenome (GOLD analysis project Ga0123357, IMG submission 89873) | Embiratermes neotenicus P4 segment gut microbial communities from Petit-Saut dam, French Guiana - Emb289 P4 | ecosystem: Host-associated > Arthropoda: Insects > Digestive system > Gut ...
AAAGGAAAAAAGAAAAAACCAACAAAAAAATTGGGGAGGACCCAAAAAAGGGAGGGGCAAATTTAAGGTTTTGGCCAAACAAAGGGGGGGGGGGGGAAATTACACTGGAAGTGTTTTACTGCTCTCCTAAATAATCCCTCCCCCCACTTTCCAACCTGTAACTATATCCTCCACACCCTTTCATACATGAAGCTTATGCATCTACTCTGATGATCAAGACTATCCAGGAATACATAACTGTTCACTCTATATCTATGAACCTTGGTTCTAGACAACGTTAAAAAAATCTTATTTTCCCCAGTGACTGCAATACAAAAGACTTTTCATATGTTCACTCTTTATTGTCCCTAGAAGTTAGAATTTATGAATTTTTTTCATAAAACACACATATATATAAGATTTCTCTGCAGCTTAGAAAGAGTTTTACAACCAGTCATTATCAAGATATTGTACGTGGTGAGATTTAAAACTGACATTTCTCAAATGTCAGTGTATCAACATTTACCATCAATTATGCCCTAAAGTCAACATACAACTCTTTCTACAGTAACCACTCATATCTCACACGACACAACCCGAATATTATGAAAACCAATAATGGCCAGACATTAATATGTATGTAGGTCTTTATGTAGAGTGTCTGCCGCTATTGTCAAATTTAAACCAAAATCAGAATCAGTGACCAATTTTAATAAAAATCCCAGATACTCAGTTTCATGAAAATCTGTTCAGAAGGAGCCAAGTTGCTCCATGTGGACAGACAAACATGAGAAAGCTAAAAATTGCTTCATTACCTCAATTAATTTTAATAGTGCGTACAACTCCATTTCATATAAGACAGAAACAGAGAACAATAACAATACACATCACTACACATATGTTACTTTTAAAACCTAAAAGGCCTCAGATCTATGTGGAGGCACATGCATTTTGATTCACGTAAGTAAAGCACTACTTTTGCTGCACATTACAAACAACAGCTTCTCTACTTCAATTAAAAAACTACATCACAGCACACCTTATCAGTATCCTCCTTTATTATTGTCATGAATGCCGAATTTATATAGTTTTTCCTTTTTACAAAATCCAAATTTGTATAACATTTTATCATATTCGATATTGCCAGCTTAGCTAGAACATACCAGTTCATTACACTCTAAAGTATGCATGAACTTGACAAGTGATGCAAAAGTTTATTAAACTTCAAAGAATGCATGATCTAAACAGTCTGCCTCTATACAATCCCGCACAAAGAAGTGATTGCTCACACTCGTTTGCCGACGGTTACATGCCTGTTTGCTGAAGAAAAATTTTTAACAGTATAGCTTTGGAACAGAGTTGTTGCTACAACAAATTTTAATTTCAACTGCTTCCAACTGTTTAAAGGTAAGTCATGCTGCCTGCATTGAGATTATTTTCCCTTTCAAAATTCCAAGTTGAGCAAACTTGGCAAACTAAGCTATTTTACAGTCTAAATTTGAGCTATACCAGATTATAACAAGAGGCGAGACAATTATTTTAATAATTTTCTTGCTGGATATTGTATAGACAACTTACTAAAATAGTATATTAGTTTGTTAACACTTTAAACGATTATTTTGATTGCACTATATAGTCCTTGACTTCCCAAAAATAAGGCGTGTTAGAATTTTCTAACTGGTGGCAGCCTACCTAGATTTTACATTAACACTGCGAGAGTAAAATTGTTGAAACTTCATGAACATAAATAGTGCCTGTGTGAGTATTATAATTTGGAACCTCATCATCAATAAACTGGCACTACATTATTACATATTTATCTCCTACATGTTTTGGTTTACTGTCAGGGAATTCATATTGGAGTACAACAAACGAAAGTGCCAAAGACTTTTTACACTCACATACAATAACTGTTTTGCTGTCACTGTAGAAGTAGCCCATATATTCATGACATTAGGTTTCTGCAGCTGTCTTCATAAGTCAGACAATTGTAAACCGCATTAAAAGTGGCCACAAAAATAATGAAAATCGACAATGAAGCCATCAGTGAAATTCTGGTTGCTGACATTGACTCGAAATCAGGTTTGAGAGGATAGCAATCTAGAAGATGAATTAGGAGGAGGAGAAGGAGAATCAGAAGAAGAAGAAAAAGAGGAACAACAACATCAACAATAAAAACAACAACAATAACAGCAGCAACAGCAAGCCTCAGCAGAAGATGAACCACAGGGTGCAACAAGTGGCAGAGGATTACAAAGCTGTGGACCACTTCAAGGATGGAACATAAAATTCATCCTTTTGTCAGCCTAGCAAAAGGGGCTCCACACATCAACAAAGACTCCACTGTCTGGGTTGATGCTGTTTTTCACAGAAACTGGACTTTATACAGCTGTCATTACATAAAGAGTGTTTAGTCATTAAACCACATTCTACATAAATGTAACATTCATATTGTAAATATTTAGGTTAGGTTACATGTGTAAATTAATGTTCCATGTCAATCAATGCAAAAATCCTCAGCACTTTACAATGTTGTATTCCAACATAAAGTCTCTGAAGATAGTTCAAGGACCAACATCAATACACAATAATGGGTACTGATCAAGTTTGCTATAATGGTACATATTTAATTAAATTACAGTTTCTGTATACGATACATAATCAATATATTTAAAATTTACAATTTCTATGTTTGCATATAAATAACTTCTCAGCAAGTGATGCATATTCTGCTAGGCCTACCATGATTCAGTGTGGCTGATGGTTACAAGTTGGATTGTTATTGTACTGAAATGACCCACACGTTAAATAGAAAAACACATTTAATTTCCCACACTGTCTGCTACTTACTTTAGGCACAGACGTCTCTTGTATGTGTTATTAAACTATTACAGAACAGTCCAAAGGACTAGGCCCAGCATAAAGGTCAGCATTATATCCACACTGATACAAGAAAGGGTACTCTAGCAGTGTACTGGTTGAGTTCATTCATAGTGCTGCTGTACCTACTCTGTTACTGCAGTGTATCATAATTACCTGGACCTGGAGCCAAAATTAGCAGATCCTGTTGACACCACCATTTCCTGATTGAGATGGGGTATCCCCATCTTTTTCTTCTACAGCTGGTGACCCTGGCCGCCGAGAATAAAACAGATCCGACACAAAAGCAGCCTGTAACAGTAAGAACCGGCATCAGAGCAGCCAACACTATAAGAACCTAACACATGATATTATCATGTCTGATAACAGATATTAAAACACATTTATGTGTGTTCAAATAAAGACTTCATTTCTTCCTCTTGGTGCTACATCACAATTCTTGCATGAGCCTCTATGTTTCATTTTTTGTATTGAACTGAAACATGTGAGAAGAGGGGAAAAAATAAGGTACAAAATAAGATTAACTTACAGTGTAATAAAATACTTAATCCTCTGAATTTTGACTTTACTGCACTGCATAGTAGCGCACTGCATCTATTGCACAGAGCAGAGCGGTCTGCAATAATGCTTTGTCTTACATATACAACACTCAATAGCAACATGTTGAAAAATGTTTTTATTAATTATTGCTCCAACAAGTTGTGGCCTTAATTCTTGGCCACCTTCAGGGAGTAAATATTTTTTTTGTGTGTGTGGCTTATATGTCAACTTATTTCATAGAAATTTTATGTATATGATTAAAATTATAATTAAAATTAAAATACTGAACTTCTTAAAATTAGTTTATACAATATTAAATTATTTTAAGTAGACAATGATGTAATATGTCGTATCCAAACATCTGTGATTAACCTTTCTTCAAATGAAATAGTCCCGCAATCCAGTTTCAGATACCTGGTGTTCCAGCTATGAATTCATTCATGATTATCCCTAAAAGAATACAGCTACCAAGGCAATAGTAAAATCCCTACTGATAGGTCATAACGAGTTACTGAAACATGTCAAGCAGACTGGTTATCCTTAATGGTCTGTCAAGTCCACCCAGTCTCCTACTGCAGCCCGCAGGATACTGGCAGATGAGTGACGCCACAGAAAAAGAAAAATATGTTATATACTAGTACAGTGCTCTTATAAAAGAAAATAAGTCAACCAGCAATTTTTATGAAGCAAGACTTGTTCTGTCTAGCTATATTTACACATTCACAGTCACCATTACGAGTCATGACATACCACCAGAATAGCCACCAGGGAGCCCTGTAGGGACCCAACAAGCACATCACTCCAGTGGTGCTTGTAGTCACAGATGCGGGACAGAGCTGTGCCCATCGCCATCATGAAGCACACATATTGCAAGAAGTGACACAGGAGTTTGGAACCTTCCCACACAAAACGTGCCTGAAGATAGATCTGCAACAGTGGCAAACCTGTAATGAAAGCAACTGCTACTGATCAGAGATAAGCAGTTCTAACTAGAGTGAATAAAACTAGTCAGAACAGCAACATACAAACCCAAAAATCATGACACTTGTGTATGTGGTGAGTCCTATACAAATTCACACTGCCTGCCTTGCAACACTCACAACTCCCAGATCATTTTCCGCACTAGACTTCCTCACTCTGTGATCGGTGCCAAGTCACAGATGAAGCTTCAAATTAAGGATGTAATAATGCGCTCCCTTGTCACAGCTATCACACACTTCATGTGGTGCTGACAGATGAGTATAGGACAATGGTGGAGAAACTATTAGCCCAGGAAACTAAAAACATGGTCTTAAGATACATAATCTTACATAAAATCAACTGTGACTGAACCCACAACTCTGGAATTCTCCAGTACGAAACCAGAATCTGAACTTACTGATATATGGCATAACCAATTTTGGTACTTCCCCAGTTAAATACAACAGAAGTATGAAACAAAACTACTCCCGAATTTCTTTAATAAAACTTCTGTGACATAAATGGAGACCTAACTCTGAATTACAATGAAACAAAATTTGTACTCCAAGCTGCAAATACTGTTAAAGGAATAGGCCTAATGATCTTTCCTATTCAGGCACTTCCAATGCACTATCTAAACCTGTTCAGATGAATGTATACATATCATACTAGCAGTCCAGGAGCCAGGGTGGTGTAGGCACTGTAATACCTATGTTATAGGCCAGACAACACAGGAACTGCAGTTTGATTCCCAGCAAGGAAAACAACTTCTCTCTCTTCCACAGCGTCCAGACCAGCTCTGCTCTGGGGCCCACCCATCCTCACATGCAATGGGTACCAGGGGCTCTCTCTCCAGGAGTAAAGAAGCCACAGCATGAAGCTGACTACTCATCATCCAGCACCAACATTAAGAATTAGTGCAGAAATATGTGGTCGGACAATAAAGCTCGCAAACTCATCGCGGTAAAAGTGCCACATACCTCATTGCTGAATACCACCATGGTCACCTTCAAAGTACTCCCCTTGGGAAGCTATGCACTGATGCCAGCGCCTAGTCCACCCTTCAAAACAATTTTGAAACTGGTTTTGTGGAATGGTCTTCAGAGCTGCCACTGTATTACTCCTGATGTCATCAATGTCATCAAAATGCCTTCCTTTCAATATTTCCTTTATCTTCGGGAACAGAAAAAAGTCATTGGGGGCTAGATCCAGTGAATAGGCAGGGTGTTTCAACAAAGTTATTTGTTTAGTAGCTAAAAACTCCCTCACAGACAGTGCTGTGTGAGCAGGTGCATTGTCCTGATGCAAGATCCCTGAGTTGTTGGCAAAAAGTTCTGGTCATTTCCGTCTAACTTTTTCACGCAGCCTTTCCAGTACTTACAAATAGTAAACATGGTTGACTGTTTGTCCAGTTGGTACAAATTCATAATGAACAATCCCTATAATATAAAAAAAAATTCAGCAACATTGTTTTGACTCTTTATTTGGACCGATGGAATTTTTTTGGTCATGGGGAATTGGCAGTCTTCCATTGTACACTTTGCCTCTTCGTTTCAGGGTCGTATTGGTAGATCCATGTTTCATCACCTGTGATGACATGGCCCAAAATGTCATCTTGCCTCTCCAAAAGGTCTTGGCAAATTGTGACTCTTCTTTGCTTTTGTTCTTCGGTGAGCTCCTTTGGGACCATTTTTGCACACACCTTCCTCATGTCAAGATCTTCAGTTAAGATTTTCCTAACTGTTTCTCTGTTGATGTTCACTTGCTTTGCTATGATCCTGACAGTCAGCCGACGATTTTCACGCAGAATTTGATGAATTTTTGCAATGTTTTCTTCAGTTCTGCTTGTTGCTGGCTGTCCTGATCTCTCTTCATCAATGACACTTTCCTTTCCCTCAGAAAAACGTTTCACCCACTTGTAAACTGCTGTTTTCTTCATAGCATTATCCCTGTAAACTTGCACTAACATCTCTCTAATTTCGTTTCCACTCTTTTCAAGTTTAACAAGAAATTTAATGTTCAATCGCTGCTCTAATTCAAGCTCCAACATTCTCGGGTGGCACACCAAATCACACGCAGACAATAACAGATGCCACTCAGAAATAGACTGCCATAGATCAACAACAACACAGCTGTGAAATGCTGATATGTCAATGTCATCAAACCATACTAAGGCTTTTGTCCAGTGCTGCCACGGCAAGCACACGGTGGCAAGTTCGCGATCTTAATTGTCCGACCATGTACCTCCACTCCCCAACTGTCTTCATGGCATGCACAAAGACAACTTTACCTTTACCTTTACCTTACCAGCAGTTATGTATGGTTACAGTAAGAATGGTTTTGAACAAAGTGGTAAGGAGAATTTGCAGCTAAGAGTGTATATGTAACAGGTGGCTGGGGAGAGGCCATTTATCTGACATGATTCTCAGACACATTAATGTAACATTCTAATGGAAATCACTTTTCTCTTAACCCATTTTTGTACCATTCTTTCTACATACCAACCACTATAAAGAAATATTTAACTATGAGAGGCCAATTGCTCTACACTTATTACAATGATATTTATTCAATGCAATTGGATTTTGACCTGGTGGCAGTGGTTGGTTAACTTGTACAAAAATAGGAAAGAGACATGTATATATGGGGGGGGGGGGCACAAAACAATACAAAAGCACAGAATACACAAACTAGAAAGCAAACATACAAAACAAGAAAACAAGCATGAAAATAATATTAAAAACCCAAGTCAAGGAATTGGGAAAAAACAAATTGCAGCAAATAATAATGAGACAACATACTGCACAGAACCTACATACAGCTATGTCACTATAAATCAATGATAGTTCACCCATTTCACCTAAGATCATCACTTCACTTCCCTTCACTTCACATCACTTCACTTCACTCTCCATTTTTCATGTCCCTGCACTTACGGACGTTTTGTCACCATGCTTCAAAAACCCTTCACTTCTCCTCACCTCAAATTACTTTCCTAACCCTCTTTCTAAAAATACGTGATTTACAAGTGAAGTTGATTCCACAGTTTGTCCTCTTTACAAAACAGTATTTAACAATGTTTGTTCTTTGTTTCCTGGCCCTAATTGTATGATCAAGATCATCCCTGCTCAGGTAGCATGGTCCTTCAACCTGTCCCCTATAGATTGCCAAGCCTGTTCTCTGGTATATGCTTTGAACAGGGTGCAAATGCCAGCTATCTTCCTACGTTGCACCAAGGTTTCCCAGACTGAATCACTCATAAGATTTGCGAATTAGCCACTTTCTTTTGCACACGGTCTAAAGCATTTATCTGACCTTTGCTGTACGGGTCCCAACACAAAGCCCTATTTTCAAGAATCAGACGCACTAGTGACATGTACGCTAAACTTTTTGTATAAATATTTACCTTTTTAGGAACATGCATTATGAAATTCAGTATCCTCCAGACTTTTTGTACTGTGTAATTAACCTGATCAGCCCAGCTTAAATCTCTGCATGATTATTTCTAAATATTCACAGCTGCTTGCTTCTGGAATTCTTTGGTCCCCAAAAATACAATTTAGAGGATCCTTCACCTGAGCTCTCACGAAGCTTACAGCTTCACTTTTACCTGGATTTAATTTTTATCAAATTTTCTACTGCCCACTCCCCCAGTCTGTCCACATCTATCTGCAATGTGTCTATGTTGCCACCATTCACGATTTTCCTATATATTATATAGTCATCTGTGAAAAGTTTAATAGTTAACTCCTAGTTCCTCCAAATATTATTTATGTACACGAAGAATAGAAGTGGGCCCAATACACTCCTTTGCAGTACCCCTGACATTACTCTGACTTCCTCAGATAATTGCCTTCCTACTCTAACTATCTGCAAATGACCAAAAAGAAATTCCCTTACCCATATGACTGCCTTCGAATCTACTCCCGAGGCTGCAATTTTCATAAGCAGCTGATCATACGGAACTAAATCACAGCTTTTGAAAATTCAATTATTATCGTATCTATCCTGGCTTCCTCATCTAGGGAATCAGCTATGTCCTGGCATACTGTGACTATTTGGCTTTCACATGAGTATCCAGGTCTAAATCCATGTTCGCCTTCGTATAACCATTTATCTGTATCCCAGACTTGCCTTAGGTAACCTGCTATGACATTTTCTATTTGTCTGCAGACCACTAAGGTTAAGTTGACTGGTCTGTAGTTTGTGACAATGGATTCATCTCCCCCCTTGTAAATAGGAACTACTGTGGATCTCTTCCAGTCACTTGGAATGGTAGCATTGTTAACTGTTATGTCCAGCAACTGCACAAGGTATGGAATCATGGCTTCCCCACCTAGTTTTAGAATTTTGCCAGGAACGCCATCTGGTCCCATTGATTTGTTTCTCCCAGTCACTGCTAGTTGCTTCCTAATCGTTTCATGTTAATGGTGAAAGGTTCACCCAAGTGAGTTGGTTTCATTTGCAAGATGTTTCACTTGCAGCCAACTGCAGAAGCATAATAGAAATTAAGGGGGAAAAAAAATTATGGTGACAGTAGATGGTGTTCTCTGGTGGTCACCCATCTATGTACTGAACAGTTGAAGTTTCCTTAACCACGAACATAAGCAGTGGACCCATGCTGTAAAACTGGTGTGAACCTTATCTACTTATTCTGACAATCCACTTCTCATTAGATCTTACGGTTGGTTTTATGTATATGCACTTTATTCCTATTACAAGTCACTGCAGCTATACAATGAATTTATAGCAACAGTTAATCTAGTACTTCTTTGTCATGTCATAATTCTTAAAAACTGAAGCACATAAGAGGGCCACTTCACATTCCCATCTGCTACTGCTCTTGATTTTCTTGCCAGAACACACCATGCACTGCCTTGATGGGCTGGCTTTCACACTGGCTTTCCCCACCAAAACCCTGTATATACCTCTCCTCTCCCCATACATGCTACACGTCCTGTTCATCTCATTCTTCATGATTTTATCACCTGAACAATATTGAGTGAGGAGTACAGATCACTAAGCTCCTCATTATGTAGTTTTCTCCACTTCCCTGTTACCTCGTCCCTCTTAGGCCCAAATATTCACCTCAACACCCTATTCTCAAACACTCTATGCCTATGTTCCTCCCTCAAAGTGAGAGACCAATTTCACACCCATACAAAATAGGCAAAATTATATTTCTCTATACCTTAATCTTTAAATTTTTGGATAGCAAACTGGAAGACAAAAGATTATGAAGCAAATGACTGCAGTCTGCTTTTAATTTCTTCCTGGAGAGAATTTTCATTTATTAAGGTTGTTTCCAAATATTTGAACTCTTCAGCTCTTTCAAAGGAACTATTATCAGTATTATCCCCAGCATTTACTTCTAGTCCAGTCTCCTTCTTAGCAAATACTAAAGAGTGTGCATTTTTTTATAGTAAGTGCACTTCCTCCCAATATATTAACATCAGCATAAACCACAAGCTGATGTGTACCATATAATTTCAAGCCATCCTGGTTTATGTGAACGCTCCTAAAGCAAAGTTGAAAAGGAATGGCAATAAAGCTTCTCCTGGTTTCAAACCATTCCTAACAGGAAACATGTCAGACACACGCTTGCCTACCTGGACTCCGTTACAGGTTTCATTCAAACACATTCTTATTAGCCTTACCAGTTTCATGGTGATACCAAACTCAATGAGAAAATTATACAAGACCTCCCTCCTCACTGAATGATAAGTTATCTTGAAGTCTGTAAACAGCTGATGTACTGCTTCACTGTCTTTCCATTTTTTCTCAAGTATTTGACAAATACAAAATAGATGATCAGTAGTTGACCTCTTGCATCAAAATCCACATTGATGATCCCAATAGTTTCCTCTGCGTATGCTGTAATCCTTGACAGCAAGATGTTAGATAAAATTTTATATAGTTGGCAAACATGATATGACACTGTAATTATATACAGTTTGTTTAATGCCCTTCTTATAGATAGGTACAATGATAACTCCTTCCACTTCTCTGGCAATTTCCCCTTATTCCAAATAGAATTAATATGTTTATGGATCTCACAGCAAATTGTTCTACCCCCGGCCTTCATCAATTCTGCTGGGATTTGACCAATACCTGGTGATTTGTGACTTTTTAGCTTCTCAACAGCCAACTCAACCTCAAAGGCACTTGGCTCAGGCACTAGTGGTTCTGCTGTACATGTTTCTGTCTGCCTAACATCATTAACTGTGTGTACATTCAATAGCTGAGAGAAATGGTTCCTCCACCTAGCCAAAATACTGTGGGAGTCTGTAACAAAATCACCCTTCTCATCCTTTACTATATTCTACGCTGGAAAACCTTCTTAGAGTCAGTGATGTCCCTGATATTTGTGATCTTACTGTTAGTCTCAAGTTCATCGATTTTAGCTTTCATATATTCCTTCTTTTTTTTTCTGAAATGTCTGCTAGCTTCATGTCTTACATAGTTTAGATTATCTACATTGCTTTGGTTTGGATCTTGTAACCAATGAATTGTAGCCTGCTTCCTTTGTTCTAAAAAACCTGAACATTCTTAATCAAACCATGGTTTATGCTGTTTCAATTAATACAGACCTAGACTCTCTTAAGCTAAGGTTTTGATATTCTCTATAATGTTCTCCCAAGCTCTATTTATGTCCTCACTATAACTTAAGTTCTCCATCTCTGCAAACCTGTTGGAGATCTCAATCTGACACTGTTTCCTAACCTCCAGCTCATTTAGCTTCCTGAGATTAAATCTTTCCCCCATCAAACTTCTGTGCTGTTTGTTTACTTACTGCCAATCTTTCCCTAACTTCTGCAACCACCAGATAATGATCAGTATCACAGTCAGTTCCCCTGAAAAATCGTACATCAAGTATACTTCAATGCCATCTCCTGTCTCCCAATATGTGATCAATCTGGTTGTGAGTCTTCCCATCAGGGGAGGTCCAGTTGTACTTATGAATGTTTAAGTGTGGGAACATCATGTTCTTAAAAACCAGATTTTTTGACGTGGCAAATTTTATTATTCTAACACCATTATCATTACTATCCTGATGTAGACACTCATTCCCAATTGCCAGACTGAAAATATTCTCTCTCTTCACTTTTGCATTAAAATCTCCTAATAGAATTTTCATATGGTACTTATGAAAATGATCAAAAGCCTGCTGTAATTCCTCAAGGAAACTGTCTTTTGAATTATCACTTTTCTCCTCACTTGCGGCATGCATATTCAGAACAATGATATTACACCAGCGACCTCTCAGAACTATATGTGACCTATTTCTAACAAACTGTACTCTCTTAACTGCTGATACTATTCTGTGGTGTACAAAAAATCCTGTTCTCAATTGATGATTTTTGTTTCCTTTTCCATGGAAAAAAATTATAAAACCCTGCTCATACCGTGCCCCTTTTGTCCTACCCAACCTCCTGTACATCCACTAAATCTAATTTATATCTTGCTATTTCCATGGCTGCAGCTGTAAATAGAACTGCCCTATATAGTTCCTAACATTCGAAGTACCGAATCTCCTGTCTCTTTTCCGTTGCTTAGTTCATACCAAAGTATCAGTCCTGGTCTGAAGCTTTCCGTGTGAACATTTCGTAACACGGTATGTTTTTATGGTGAGGAGTTGTTAGCAACCAACCCCCAAGCTGGAGGACAACCCCTTGTCAGCTGTCTGTGACTGCTTATTCAATATATTCACAGCTTCCCTCCATATTGAAGGCTTCTTTTGTCATGCCACTTTACAGCCATCATCTTGTCAAAGTACATGGAAACAGCCATCTCCTTTTTACCACGCTAGTTTTTTTTTCTAGTTCTTCAGGCATATTTTTTCTGTTTAGTTACACTTTCCTCAAGATATTTTTGCTTGCTTCTATCAGTTTCCCAAAGACTGATGGAAATGAATAACAGACGACCATATATCAGTTGTAACCTCTGGATTAGGCCTGTTCTGCAAATTTCTCTCCACTGTATATTCTAAACTGTACAATATCTAGTACTAGATTTACAAATCTTATTGTATTTTATGCTGCAATGGGTTCATTTACAAAATGAAAATATGATGTAAAAGTCCTTCTCAGAATTGCCATTTACTGAGAGTACCTTCAACTGCTCTATCACTCAAAATTTCCACATGCACTATTTTAGCGAACTAAGGATACATGTCTATCAAGTCTCCAAACTTGGTTGAAAAGTATGAGACAAAATGCAAACAAGGCATTCAAGTGTAATGTCTTTGGATTTTTAGAATCTAAAAGAAGGCATGTCATGCCTTTCAATCTCCATACTATGGACTAACACACCATATTGCTGACAACAACACATCTCTACCCAGAGTCATCTCCAGATATGGTAAGTTACCAGCTCTGCGCACATGTTAAAGCTGTTGCTGAGATGATTACACACACCAACAGGTTAAGTTTCTGGTAATAACAACTGGAAAATGTAGGTCCACTCTTACCATATTCATTACATATGTGATGCTTACCACTAGGTAGATCATGGTGTAGGCTGAGAATGAAGAGTGTCCCGAAGGAAACGACAACCTACGAAACAAGGCAAAATGATAAAGCTGCAGATATTACAATTACAGTGTCACTTGGCAGTGCATCTGTCACAATTCAGGCATATATTGCAAACAGTTGAATATCACCATCATGTTCAAATGTTAGTGCACTGTTCCACAATATATTAAACAAGCATTTTTTGCCAATTTACCTCAATAACAAATTTTTAAAAAACATGAAGTGTACATGTTGCACATGTTTTGAATCCCTGTATGACAATGTAGTGTGCTTTTGTACACAAAGAAATTTTTAAAATAATTCTAAAAGTGTAAAAAAAAAAAAACAAACAAACAAACAAAATTTGATCGCAAAAATAAATTCATTTAGATGACAAAGTGCAGAGAATTGGAAAGCCATAATTCTACTTTATTAGCCCCAACATGTTCTGCCTCACACAGCCCTCCACAAGGAGATCACTTGAGATATATATGGGAGGTACCCATGTTCACACACCTATGAAAGTACAGATACAATATGCACTAATGTAATGCATAGTAAAATTGTATTCTAGAATATAATGTGCAATGTTTTGGAGCTGATAGATCAGAGTGCATATAAATGCTATTTGGTTGCACTTACTTTTATAATAATTTAATGAACTTATATACAAAAGCCCCAAAAATCAACCGCCAAATCAAATGTACATAACATATCATCTCTGTGTGTGCGCACGCGCGTCAGTATTTCTAAAGAAGGGAGATGAATCTCATCATGGTCAAACATCCCTATAAAGCTGAACATAAGTCAATACATTACAGCTTGTGGTTCAGCAGCGATGTACAGACGAGATAAGGAAATCTATGAGCACAAACCCACAACAGGTAACAATCTTGAAACACATCAAGGATGCAACAGGCTTAGTGTGAGGGGAAAATGGCTGAACAGGTCTATTTCTTTCTATATATTACACTGGTGTATGTTTTATCTCTACTTACCTAAACGTAAATGTGGGTGCCTCCTACTAATATAGTGAGTTACCTCAGGATGGCTGAGACATGTTGAAGAGGAATAAAATATAGTTGTAACTTACAACTTCTGTGTGCTCTGTTGTTTACATAGTCAGTGTCAATTTGTACAAGGACAGAAATGCAACATTTAAGAAAGGTCCGCTTATTTAAATAACAGAGAGAGGACAGTTCCCACTTTTGCTTTCTAAATTTTCTTGTTAAGTAACACAAAAAGCATGCATTACTCAAGTGTCACTCTAGCAACAAACTGCAGGTGTATCCTTGTTATTATCTTGCTTCCTCTGTAAACTTCCCTATTCCAAAGAAAACACTTCCTGACTAACATAAACAATGGCTATGGAAATCCCCATGAAACCAGCAGAACAGGAAACTGTGGCAGGATTTTAAAATATGGTGGAAACATTTCCCTTTTACAAGATTTTTCCCTGAAATATATATATAATTTTATATTTTTATTGTTCCTCACCACAGACCTAATACCAAATACACAAAGATACTACAGCAGTTTACTACTCTGTACACTGACCAATATGAACACATGGCTACTTACCTTCAGCACACAACCTTTCAAAGTCCAAAGCACTCACTCACAACCAGAGAATTACTCAAACCAAATGTCCATTTCTGCACCTTTTCATATTACAAGTTGTATTTCATACATTTTAAAGCTAAAAAGTTCCAATAAAAAGCACACTGTTAAGAATGGCTGTGTCCACCCATGTTCAAAGTCATGACACCACCCTCCACTTTTATGCAACTTCACTTATGATCCTTTTTAAATTAGTTGTCACTTCACATTTTAATTCCTGAAAGTATTCAATACAGAAATTTGTATGGCAATGTACAGGGTGCATCCTGCTACTAAGTATGATGACTGTACAACATTGTGGACAATATTTCATCACATGACTAGGTCTCACATTCTGTGTAATTTATATCAATTAAATTAAATATTAAAAATTAAATGCCTACAAAATGAAAACACTGAATGGAAACCTTATACAGTAACCCAAGATTATCACTTCCATGACATACAATTTCTTTTTAATTAATATCCCAGTAAAAACACATAAGAAAGGAAACAATATTAGTCTTGCACAACCTACAACAAGCCATCAAAATGTTGAGACAATCCTACATGACCCAGTGCCTTGAAATGTAGGCATTTATTACCTCATGTCCTTTAGCCGGTATGTGTCTGTGCTTTTACACTTGAAATTCGTAATGTAGCGATTTCTGTTCTCTTCTTTTGAACAATCAATGTCAGGGTCACAAACATCAAAGAAATGTGGCCGCAAACGTCCAATGGTGTACTTGGCAATGTCTGTGGTAAGCTGGGAGCACGCCATGCCAAACCCAAACACACCAATCACTTTGTAACAGTTCCACACCCAGGGATGAATGTTTCTACCAAACAGTGTCCTTGTGATATGGCTGTTAGTCCTCTTATAATGCACATATTCTATCAGCAGCATCTAAGATATAAGAAATAAGTCTTGATTTTCCTTCCTATTACAACATGTGTAACACAAAATGACATATCTTTTAAAACTTTATATTCACAGGAAGTGCCAGTTTTATTTTTGTGCTTCTTTATTTTTTTTATTTATTTTTTATTTTTTGTTACACAGTCTCAGTGATTTAAGTGTATCTGTAAAGAAGGTAACACCACTATGAAATTCCAAAATACTGTTCTGAGACACTAAAACTATTACATATGGTGCTCATGAAATGTCACTACCCACATTTTCAGTGGGTTAGTTGTGCCATCAATTGACTACCCAAAGTGACTTTATTAGACTTAACTCACCAGTGAATCACATGGTAATTGAGGAAATACAATTTATTAACCGTAACCATATTTTCAAACCATAACTGGTAATGACAGCAACAATAAGAAAGTAACAATGAAAACCCTAATAGTGGCAGTGGAAAGCATCCTGATTTTACATCAACTGTTCTTCTTGGAACAAAGATTGCCACTCCAACCAAGCACGATACAACTTCTAATTGTAATTACAAAACAACTTCCACAATTTGATACTTTCCTAGTGTTTATTTCCTCATTACTGTTACTATAGGGAGGTCACAGAATGAAGTCCCATGGACAGTGGGATGATGCTGTATAAGACTTCCTCCTTTCTGTCTACTACTGTAATCCCCTCTAGCCCTTTCTGGTGGAGGTCAACCAGCCCAAATTGTGTTTCAATAGCAATGGTTATCATATTTTATCACAAATATTTTCATGAACATAATGGCTAGATGACTGGAGGGGAAAAGCAGGGAAGTGCAATTAAGGTGGAATAATAGCTGCTTGAGGGAGATGAAAATTGGTCAACTCATGGAACTTCTTCCATGCCCACAGTACAAGACCAGAGACCATACGATATTAACATGATGAGAAACAATATGGCATGTTAGCATTCTAATGGAAAAATATATCTACAAATTAAATTGGGCATATTAATAACTAACTGTAAACTACAGTGTTCAATATTATCATTACACAACTCTTTTCTTTTGTAATGAAATGTTCTTCTTTCACACAAACTGCCTGTCTTCCAGCAACTAAATATGTACCAACCAGACTTCTGTGAAGTGACATCCTCATTTGGACATCTTGCCATCTGGCTAACATATAAACAGTGACTGTGAGGAGAAATATCCTACAGCACATATGATTGTCAATGTTCCTATACATCTAACACCTATAGCATGGGATGTCAACAGATAAAAACAATTTAACTATATCACAATAACAAAAGAATTTCACACTTTTGCTAAAGTACAGTTGAGGTCTTCAGCATTCTGAGATGTTGCACAGTGTTTGGTCAGTAGCTTGTTATTGATGTTTGGAACCAATATGTTGTTCCAAAATGCTGGAAACAAGCTACCAATCAGCACCATGAAACACCCCAGAAAAGTGAAGACCTGAAAATAACTGCTGAAGGCCTGAAATTATAGTTGTTCTTTGGCCCTGTTAACCTTTGGTGCTGAAATTAAATTCCCCACATGATGTGCAGGAGACCAAAAGTTACATGAGGGCTGCATACAGAGGGTAATAAATGGCTATACAGCATTTTGAGTGTCACTATGCATGACAGGTATAACTGACATGCACCAAACGGTTAATATACTATTGGTGTATACATCAACAAAAATCACGTATGTGTCTCCTTGTTTCATGAACTGACTCCATACACCACATTCCTTCTGGAGATGGTAACATTCACTCAAATACATTTCCTACCTTCACTGCAAGCTGAAGGTTCATTATCATATTCACTAGACCATATGAGGCTGGTAAATCCAGTCCACTTCCTTGCATCCTGTTTTGTTAACATACAGCGCAATATTATCCTCCCATCTCTGCCCTTATCATTCCCCAAGTGGTCTCATCCATACCCCACACATGCAACATGAATTTCCCATTTCATGCTCCTCAATTTGATCACCCTAATGGCATCTGGTAAACAGTACAAATTATGAGGCATCTCTAATTTGACACTGTACATTTTCCATGCAACAAAGAATCAATACCAACTTGCTGAACCGTAATATTTATTTGTTGGTTAATTCTCTGACATGTTTTGGCCTAACTAAATAGGTCATCTTCAGGAAGCCTTCTATAATGTGTGTTGCATTTGTTTCAACTTAACTATTACAGTTTTCACATATAATGATTAAAATTGAGGTGATTTTAATCACATGGGAAAACTCTCATACTTAAGTCAGAACAAATGCTACACATATTACAGAAATCTCTCTAAAGATGGTCTATTAAGTCCAACCGAAACATGTCAGAGAACTAACCAACAAATAAATAATACAGTACAACAAGGTGGTATTGATTCTTTGTAAATATGAAGGAACTCATTATTCAATTTTGTTCATCCTCCCATCACTTCCTGTCTCTTAGTTAAAATATTTTCTACAAACCTACTCCAAAACATACTCAATTTATGTTTTCCCTTTCAGTGGGAAGACCAAGTTTCACACCCCTACAAAAAACAGTCAAAATAATAATTCTGTAATTTTAATCACTTCATGGCATTAAATGAAGCTGTTTTACTCCCTTAATTTCAGCACCTTACCGATAATATTGGCATGAAAATCCCAACTACATACAGAACAGTACTGGATATAGTTGAGTCTTTGTATGGATACCTCAGGGACTCGTCATCACAATAAAATCCCCTCTCATAGGGCTGTCCAAATAGGAAGAATAACAGAATTGGGAATGCAACTGGAACAGAAACACGGTGGTTAGTGCATTCAAATGAGATTAACAAAGTTTCTTTACCAGCAGCTTCAGGCACATGAAAAGGGAAATTTAATGAAGTTACAGGTAAGATTACGCATACTGTGACTGCAAAATTTCTTAAGCCGTAAACTCAAAATAAAACGTAAACACCATGGTCTTCCTTGGTTATATGGGGGAAAGCAATTTTACAACCATGTAATTTTGAGTAAATTTACATGAAGTAACCAAGGTAACATTTGCAAATAATTGATACAGAGGGCGCTCGTCTATAATAAATAGCCATTAAGGTAAAAAATGAGGGCAAAAAAATTAACTTCGAAACGCCTTGCTGCGAAGGTAACTGCGGTTGTATCAGCACAATTAAACAATACCCGAGTACAATAAACATCTTATGTTAACAAGCGGTGTATTTATTTTTGAACGAATCCTTCAGAATATATATTTTTTTTTAATTCCCATGTTACTACAACGGTTTGCATGGTACGGCACTCTTGCGCCTACACGTAACTGCTGTCAAGATCTACAATTACAAAACCTAATAAGAAGTTCCATACCTACGAATAAACATACAAAGTCTAGAACTACTTTCCGTAATATGTACTTGGAATCTGGGTCCATTCTGATTTCAGCACAGTCCCAAGCACAGACCGTCCCAAAGCAATTTACAGCACAAACACCCAACCCAAATTCCCACCTCGCCCACCGCGTTAACAATACGATATCAACCACAGACCATTCAGTTATCAGCACTCTGATTTATGTTTGACAGTACGTGGCACGGATTACCCAGTAACCATCAACACCGACCTCGCCTGACGGACGTCCGGCAACACGGATTACCTAGTACCTCGAGGGTTACCTGTCCTATGATCCATGGTACCTGTCTTCTGAGCATAGTTACGCAGGCTTAATTGAGTTTGGCCTCGGATCCGCGGATGAATTCAATAAAGTGGATTATTACTCCGAACAGGTTTGGAAGGACCGCAGAAACCACATATAAGAGGTACATGAACTGCCGAACAAATAATAATGAACAAGAAAAGAAGGAGTGTACGTGTATTTTTCCTTTCTAGAAGTAACAAGTCTCATCCGATCGACGCAGACTGGCCTAATACTTCATTACAAGCAGCAGTCAAAGAAGGCTTAATGAGTTCTTACATTTTTTACGGCTTTTACATTTAGCTGTCTGTAATGATAGTAAATCGGATGCCGTCAGAAGTGAAGTGTCAGTGGTTGAAGCTTGGGAAATAATTTTCTTCTCTATTTTAAGTGCATCTCTTTTACCCACAAATAATTCAATTGGTTTGTTGACGCTGTCAATTGTTAAGGTTATGTAGCGTCGGAGATAGATGAGTGAAATTTACGTGCCCACTGTTACATGTGTGACTGAATGGATGAACAAATAAACCAAACCAACCTGGTGAAAAAATAGTGATACTGGGACCCGAAATACTAGGGGGGGGGGGGGGGAACCTCACCCCGGCCCCTTTTTTCCCAAAAAAAAACTGACCCTCAAAGGCCTGGGGTACAGCGGGGGTCCGGGCGGGGGAAAGAGGGCAAAATTGCGA
>Ga0123357_10002784_pt1 | contig 19735 bp, 8 predicted proteins | sample TergutEmb28metaG_FD_89873 | JGI IMG/M metagenome (GOLD analysis project Ga0123357, IMG submission 89873) | Embiratermes neotenicus P4 segment gut microbial communities from Petit-Saut dam, French Guiana - Emb289 P4 | ecosystem: Host-associated > Arthropoda: Insects > Digestive system > Gut ...
GGGTGGGATTTTGTGTTTTTTATTTTTTTTTAAATTTTTTGGGGGTGGTGGGGGCCGGGGGGGGGGGGGGGTGCATTTGGCGTCCGAGTTACTTAAACCTTGTGACCGCGATGATAAGTAACTGTAGGTGTGTACTGCTTGAAGTATAGCCCAGAACTATGACATAGGTATAATAAACAAGTGGTGTACATAACTTGGCTTGTACTTTAAAACCTAAGCAATTCACTAGTAGTCTGCAATATGTAGAACTATTGCAATGGAAGTCTACGGGAATGGGCGAGGAAATAGCATCCGGTCCGGGCCAATAGGAAAAAACAAAGCAAGGGATGTTCCTTTCTGCTCACTCCTTCACATAGGCTTACCTTCTGTTACGCAAGTATTGTTGTCCCTACAAAAGCGTTTTGTGTGTGTGTGTGTGTGTGTGTGTGTGTGTGTGTGTGGACAAGTTATAGGCCCAGACCTGGGTCTGTCACTTTGTCCCTACCTGTGGGCCGTCGTTGCAACCTGTCTACACGTATATACCTCTAACTTACTGTATCTGTACCCTACAAATGCGATAGTATAGATGGAGGTAGCGTGTTTCTCCGAAACGTTTGTGTCGACAGATAAATATGCACGGCGTTGCATTCCATACGACCATAATCTGAATTATTAACTGGTTGTTTGATGTGTATTGGACCGTGCATCTTCTTGATAACTGAAGAATAAAATCCAACTAGATGCCACTTATTACTTTATTATGCTTATGTTAGGCTCAACATGTCTTGGGCACCATTATGCCCATCACCAGGAGCTCACGACGATAGCGTTGGTTACCACATAGGCCGTCTGGTTCTCGAGTTGCTGCTGGTTGGAAGTTAAGTGCAGGTAGGATGGATGAGTGTCCGGACCGAAGGCTGTAACAGGTGCCCAATGGTGCCCAAAACATGTTGAGCCTAACATCGGCATAATAAAGTAATAAGTGGCATCTAGTTGGAAATTATTCTCCAGTTATGAACTGGTTGAGTAACTTGACTTTTCAAATAAGGCACTGCGCCTCCATCTTCTTCCGCTTCTTTCAAGAAATCATTTGCAATCAATGCGTGATTTGAGCTTCTCGCATCGGCGTAGCTGACGATTCAGTTGTTACGGGATGTGACACTTCGTCGAGTTTGTGGTTCTGGGATTGCTTGATCCCTGAAGATGAAGGCACTGCTTTCCTTCGAACCGTTAGGAACAACCAAGTTAATGGCACGGCGTCACATCCCAGAAGATCTACGTCTTCGGTTGTCATCAGATTCAGACCTGCAGACACTTTTGCATATTTTGTAATTTTAATAGTGGAAGCGTGGAACTGCAGTCAAATGGGACAGGTAATGCCTCTATCTATCCCCTTTCGTCCTAACAACTGTACGTACGGGCCCATAATTATGTGCAATGGTATGTGAATATACACTCGAGTACGTCATGTAGGGCGCGCGCTCCCATTCACACACAGTTGTAGATTTGTATTGCTGCTGCGTCAAACCTAAACGGGGTGCATGTGTATTCTACACGGTAATTAAAACTCACGTAAGTGCCTGTCAGGCAAATACACGCGACAATTAAATTTGTAAGCCTTGCTGAACTTAGCGTTCAGCAGGCCTACATTCTGTAGCATGTCTGGGATTCAGTTTCGGGAGTTGTGATATGGCTGTGTGTAAAACCAGGTAAGCGAAATTATAGTTGATTATCTACAGTCATGAATAAATGTAAATAATAGGGTAAACGACTACAATAACTAAAATACAATAACAAAATATATATGTATTCAGTCGAACACAACAAACGTTGTTGTGTTTGATTGAATACATATATAGTTTGTTATTTTATTTTAGTTCTACAACACAACGGGATGTTCTCTACAAAAATTGGCTACAGTAACGCCACTACTCGTTTAGAAGTTCGTTTTCAAAGCGACAGTATGCATTTACAAACATCAATATGTATTTCCATATTAATCTCTTACATTTAGCCAGTTAATTAGGAAACGTTTATTTCGTTCTAGAGATTGTTGAAATATATAATTTTGCAAACTGACAAGTGGCGTTATTATATCTGTTTGTGATACAATAACCCCAACTTTGGAAAGTGTGCCATGATCAGGAAAAAATTCCTACAGTATATAAGTGGAAAATTACTATTATTATTAATTATAAACAATGTAAACATTGTCCTGGTTCCTTATTAAATATCACGATCAGTGCAGTTGTCACATACCCCGTAATTAAACCGCATGAAGTTGCTGTAGCTGAATGGCTCAGTGCTTCGCACAGAAAGATCAGGGTGGCGTAAAATGGAGCCTTCGAACCATCGTCATCCAGTTTTACTGCCACAAACACTGCTGCTTAATGTTGCTGGAAATATAAAACGAAAATACAAGGTCACACAGGCGCAATGTAGTAAGGCTACATCCAAATTGCTGCAATCGTTTCTTTCAACAACACGTGACTTCTCCTTCTCCTCGCTTAGAATTCTATTTCTTTCTAGATTTTTAGAATGAATTTCCAGCAGCAGATGATCACCAAGTGTTCTCGGGAAATCGACTGCTTTTACCACTGTGGCTTTTTTTTTTCTCCTTTGCGAAACGACACAGTCACCTGTGACCTGCTCTTCTGTCCGTTTCCTTCATACCCCGTTTGTTTTGTATCGCTTTACAAGGCCTAGAATGTTCAGAATTCGTCCATGCCATTCTTAAATTGGTGCATTAGGTGCCATAAAAATTGGTGGACAATAAGCATTATTTAGCCTTTAAAACGGATATTTAATTGCACCTACCAGATATGACGTTGCATCCATCTCTACGATCACACACGTTTTACCACTTCGTATAAAACAGGCTGTAGCGCGTTGCACTACGAGATGCGGATCACGAACCACAGGTTGCCAATACGCCCCAATTATTACAGACATTTTATGTAATATCACTACTTAGCAAAACATTTAGCTCAGTACTGTAATTATATAAGAGCCCTAGTTGTGAACACCGTCATCAGCAGTCTTACTCGTACAGCGCAAAAGTGTTAAAAAGTGTTACGCATTCCAATTGTAACAGGTAAGTAAAACTATAGACACAGCAGGTTACTATTTAAAAATCCCCGGGAAATCATAATTTGATACTTCAAAAGATGTTGCTAGTGCATACTTTTTTTTTTTAATCTAGAGAACTTCAGAAGCCGTTGCTGTTGGAGGCTGTTATCAGTCGACGTGTAGGGTATATAACCACTCAGATGTGGCCGCAACCATAATCTTGGCGTACAGTTCTTCTGTTTTGGTGCGACAATTTAATATAAGACAGGCCAATTATTGTGAATACTGTAGAATAATGGCATTTCAAAACATCGGTGTTCTGCAAGGGCCAGAGAGCGTAAAAGGTCAGTAAATCGGACCAACGACAAAATCACTGTGTATTACTAACGTCAACCCCGGTTGTGATGACTTTATTTGTGATACGTGTATAGAGTTTTTCGGCGAGTATTATTTCAGTAAGTTAATTTTTCCCGACACGTCCCCTTCCAAACCCGGACGTAAGATAGCCGGCAATGGTAGTGATTCGGGCAAGAGCTACCGAATTGGGTCTGCTCATTACATTCGGTTGTGGCGGCACGCTACCCAGTATTGTAGCAGTTCGAACCCGCGACAAAGTACCGTCGTTGTGCTCTTGTTGCACGACCTGTAACACCTAGGGTGGTTATCAGACCGCACGGTGTTAACAGCAGTTGTGTCTAGCACGGTTGGAGGGAGACCTGCTAATGCCACTGCAGCACGATGGCTCTACATTAGTACCAGCTACGCACAGCATAGAACAGTGCACAAGTTACATCGGTGTATGCTGAAAAGATGCGTTGCAAAGGCACCTGCCACCGACAGATTTGTAACTTGAAATTCCAATAACAGTAATAAAGCCATAATTTCACAACTTTTGTACACGTATGTTCTCACATTTTTTGGACTTGTGTGGACATTATTACAGCCGACTACTACCACAGTTCTTACTGTACCGAGCTCTCTATAATAGTGTAAACAACCAACTAGATGCAACAATAACAATTTATTGGTAATTTCAATCAGCTCAACATGTTTCGGGCGATAATTTCGCCCATCAGTCAGGAGCACTAGACTGTGTTTACAGCTTGTGGTATAATGCACCGAAGAAGTTGCCTGCTGGTGACCTTGGTCACCAGCAGGCAACTTCTTCGGTGCATTATACCACAAGCTGTAAACACAGTCTAGTGCTCCTGACTGATGGGCGAAATTATCGCCCGATACATGTTGAGCTGATTGAAATTACCAATAAATTGTTATTGTTGCATCTAGTTGGTTGTTTATGCTATTGTATCAGAGATGCACGGTCGCACTAACATCAAGCTGTCTGTAATGTTTAAACACCCTTAACGCCAACTGCCTCTGCCGTACACACCATAACGTATCTGGCATTATTGCGTTCATGACGTTATTGCATCCGCTTACCCTATGCTAATCCTTACAACCTACTTTTTAGAAACTCCGTTTGGTTTCAAAAAAAAAAAACTTGGTGCCATTCCAGACATTTCAAAACGTGATCTTCCTCTCGTAATAAGGCTGTAGGCACAGTCACCTGAAATCGTTTTGTTGAAGCTTGATCATGGAAGCCACAAACCTACACCATCTGCCTTTCGCAAGGAAACTTGTTTTGGATACATTATTCTTTAATTCATGGAAAATCAACAAATTGTGTTGTGTATTTGGTACTGTGATTGAGGAGTTTCCGTCTGTTTGGAGAGTACTATCTTCTTTGTCATTGTTTTGAAATTCCTAGTAGTTGTTTGTGACTGCGTGTATTGACCTCGCCGACGGTTTACCTCAGAATTATAAGTGTTAATATCTGAGAAGCTGTGATGTAACTTATTCCCATGTGTTTAAACTTTCCATTCTTTGCTATGTAGAGGTCTTTTGATCAGACATAACACACAGCTTTTATTTTTAGATTCTTTCCATTATGGAAAGGAAAAGACTTCTGGTATCACCTTATTCATGTGTATGTTTCCCTGCTACATTGTGAACTTGTAGACGAATTTGCTACGAACATCAAACCCCTAAGAAGTTACCAACCTCTTCACCTTTTGCTCCCCTTCCATCAATAAAGACTTCTGTTGCCAAAGTGCGATCTTTGAAGGTGAGAATTACACTAACAACACTTGCGTCATTGTAGGGTTCTGAACTTGTGTTTGATTATAGATATTCGAAGAGCGTTAATTCTGTTGTAACTTTCGGTAAAATATCGAATAATATGACAAATTGGTGTTTAGATTTCGGTTTTCAGGTGATGTCTAAACATTAATTGAAGCCGAGCGTGGGAAATTTTGTATGGCGAGACCGTACACCAATTCATAATTCAGTAGCAATTATTTTATGTTTTTAATTACAAACATGCTGACAGTGTGATACTTTGAAGTCACAGCTTTCGGAAAAATTCGAAGGGTGTGAAATGTATACCGGAAGAGTGTGCGCGACTAAGTTCAAATAAAATAAGTATGTACCAGTTGAGTAATATTGTACAGAAGGCTGCTTCTGATTAATTTTGGGCGCGACTGTATTGTGTAATTTATAAGCGCCTTCGCAAAATTGCGAAAAGCTACTATTAGCGTCGTCATATCTATCCGTCTGTCTTTCCGTCCTCATGGGACAACTCGGCTCCCACCTAGACGTAGTTTCGTAAAATTTGATATTTGAGCTGTCTTGAAAATCTGTCAAAGTCAAGTTTTATTAAAATCTGACAAGAATAACAGGTACTTGACATAAAGATCTGTGTACACTTATGACACTATCCGCCGAATTCTTCATAGAATGAGAGCATTATGTTCAATAACCTTTTCCCGAAAAGCGCGCCGTTTATGAGATAATGTGGAGAAATGTGGTAGAGCTAGACAGGCCATACACGACAATATAATACGGCGCATGCACGTCACATTTTGGATAACTAAGGCTACAGACATACACTCAGAATACTTAATAATTATTGCTTTTCCATTGCAACAGTGGTTATGCGAACTCACTTCAATATTTCGTTGAAATGTGCGTTGCGTGTCGTGTTAATTACGTCTCTTGCTATTTTCCCGGAAGGTCTTCACTAAACGTGTGTGCGTTCTTGTTGCAGTTCTGCCGGTATCTTTTCCCGGTAGTTGTCGTCATACAAGGATCAAAATATTTGGCATGTCCTTTGCTTAATCGTTTACGGCCTTTATCTTTCGTTCTCTGTACTTATAGTAGCCTACTGTGTGGTTTTCTTTGTGCGTTTTAAAATGCTGTAAGCTCTGAGTACTTGACAGTTATCCCCTTGTTGTTTCGCACTTCGTTGAGAGAGCAGCGACGTTAGTCGCGATAGATCTTCAATTAACCGCACTGGTAAAATGAGGAGGGTGTTCCCAGACGATCTGTTTAGACCAAGTTAGAAATATGTATTTATACTTACGAAAAATAAAAAAAATAATGGAAATCAACAAACAGATGACAACGTAAAGAAGAGGAACTCCCTCTTAAACTGTAAACGCTTATCTGATCATCTCCACATCTAGCAGTACAGGTGGCGATATACGCTTCCCGGAGATGCCTTGAAGAAAAGCAGGCCTTTTCTTCTCCTTTAGAAACTTTTTATTGCAAGCAGGCTTCCACATATTTCCATGTCTGGTTGTTTTTGCTCGCTGCTCGTTCGCATCAATGTCCTCACACACGATGATGCCGGTTTCAATGAGTCAAAAGCCCCTCAGCTAGCTTCAGAACCGTCATGGTTCACTCCTTATTCACAGGGTCATGTTTCTCAGCCTCTTCGAAGGTGCTCTGCTTCCGAATGTCAGCCAGATTGTCGATCGTGAGTTCGCGTTTCGATCGCGGGCCTCCATTAGCAGCCCAAGACGTCTTCAGAATCGTACGCACGAATTGCGGGCTTGCTTAACATTCCCTGTATTGGTTCTGGGGCAAACGACGGAAGGGCAGAACGACGTAATATGAGACGGCATAAGTTAGTGATTGCTGTAGTCCTGAAATCGGCATGGCTGTTCATTGTTTTCTGTGACGACCCACGTATGTAATAAACAACTTTGTGGCTCTTTTGAAATCAGATCCCTATTGCTTTTTTCCGGCGTTTGTAACTTTACTGTCAGGACGCCGTTATAGGATTGGCCATATGGGGATAAGTATTCTTTAATTAATGTGAAGTGTAAGAGCCACACAGCCACAAAACTGCCAACTGTAGGCAATTAAGGAGCCTTTGTGCGAGACACATCCCATACTACTGTCAATTCAGTTGGTTAAATTTCGTCCACTTTATCGATGTCAAGCATGTATACACTGAATAATGCTCAGTAATCACATACGGACTTCGGCAGGTTAAGGTGTTTACACACTTGTAACATTACCGCGTACCGTAACGCCGTATCATGACATTGTGGACGGGACTTGTGACCACGTAACGTATCAAAAGTTGGTTACGCGGTAATGTTACGGGCTTGTTCGGCGTGCTGTCGGTATTTGGCCGTCGCATCAAAGGGATGACACGGTTACGACCCGAGCAGGTCTGGACGTGCGACGTGATACGTCACCACCGTCCGCTCCTCTGCCCTTCTTTTCATTTCTGATGCTTCTCTGTTGAAGAGTGGTGCGAATCTGTAGTGTTGTGCGGTTTCTTGAGCGTTTTGGTAATTGTGAAATGGAGTGGACTGAGGAAAGTCTCATAGAATTTATCGAAACGCAGCGTCAGTGCCAACCTTTCTTGAACAGAAATGGCTTTCCTGAACCCTGTATCCTTTTTCGATATTTTTTCTCCAATCAGATTAATTTAAAATTCAAATTCGCTGGGATATAATCTGGTGAAATTCTTATATAATCCACTGACCGATTGAAAATTCAAGTCTGCCAGCAAACTTGAACCGCTGTACACTTCCCTGCTTGTGTAGAGTTGCCTTTGCCACCACCGCCGCTCTTTTCTCTTTTTCTTTAAAGCGTAATATATATATATATATATATATATATATATATATATAAATGTACGAAGCCGCTGCTAGCTGCAAAGACATCGCTCGGGCTCCCGTAACAAACTGGGGACCCCACGGTGTAACGCTGGCAGGATACTGTTACGTCGTGAGGCACGGGTTGAAAGTTCAGCTCGTAACTCCGTATTGTGTCAAACACTTGCAACGTTACGGCATTACGGTACGCGGTAACGTTGTGTGTACCCACCTTTAACGGTTTAAGTACAGGGTAACAGGAAAACTTGCGACGTCGCAGCGTAACGTACGTGGCCAGACGCTTGCCGTTTACGTGTAAGCCATCCTTTACTTTTTTATTTAATCTTTCCTCAAATGAACGTTTAATGCGGAGGTCATACTTGTCCATACGATTCTTCTCAGAAATTATTCAACGAATTTTGGTTAAACATGACATGGGCGGGGGGTTTCTTCTGGAAGTTTTTATTCTTTGTCGTAGCTTGTAACTAATATGTAATTTAAGCGTCCGGAGTTCAACGACCAAGCCCTGAAAGAAGAAATTACACCTTATACTGAAAGCTGTCGAGTTTAATTTTAGACGTATCTGCTTAGCACGAAGTTTATATCGACCTGGCCGTGATGTGAGAATTGACGACTGATCAAATATGCATAATAGGCCTACATATTTTGTGAATTTCTGGAAGACACATGTTCGGTGTTGCTGCTTTTTCAGGTGCACATTCCTCATGTCAAGACAGTGATTGACTGTTTTCATAGTCTTGTAAAATTATGGTGGTGTTCGATTAGAAATGTGTACACACGCGTCATTTATTTCTTTAATTGTAAGCATTCGCAATTACACCGATCCTCCCGCCCGAATGGGAGATTCGTGCTGAACCCTTACAGAGACTATTTCTGTTTGCAGCTACGTCTTCCGATATTGCATTCATCACACTTTACCGCACTGACAGATATTTATTGCCAGACTGCGAGATTTCCCGCTGAGTTGTATGCTTACAACTTAGTTGTAAAGGGTGACTACGCTCCTTTCAGCTTATGTGTTCTAGCCCTTATCCAAACCATTAGTATACGGTTCAAATTTATCTGTTTTGCAACATGTCCAGAACCACAAAAGCTGTGATTATCGTGAACCCAAGAGCATACGAGTATACCGCCTGAATATTAAAACCCTGAGCGAGAATATACAAAAATCATCACATTTCTACAATGTGCGTACATATTATATGACTCCAGTAAAACTTTAAGGGCGGTTCAGAATAAGATTTTATAATAAGAGGGAGATGGATGGAGCTGAGTAGAAATTCAAGGGATGGAGGGGCGAATATAATAGCTGAGAACAACTCCATATACAGAAGGGGAAAATATCCCCTATATCCTTGTTAACATTCTCCTTTTTATACACCCATATTCTGTTGATATTTCTGTAGTACTCTATAATTCTACCCCTGCCCCCCCCCCCACTCTTTTTTTTTATTCTTGAAATGAACTGAGGAAAATAAGGAATGAGCACGTCCTTGCTTCAGTGACAGCTGTCATGTGTACTCGGTTTTATTGCCTGACATCTTTTTAGTTTTCTTAGATTTTTGTAAAGAGTAAACATCGTGTTGATGTAAACGTTATCGGTAATATAAGGGCACTAAATGAACACTGATTTTATTTTACTATAATTATTTTCCCAGTATTCCCACGTCATATCTGAAGGCATTTTTGAAGACGAAACATATTTCTTTGGATTCTTGTTAGCATATCTTCTTTGACAGAACTGGACGCTTTGAACATATTGGTGATTCAGATGAGTACTATTATTAATTTTATAGCCTGAATCTTGATCTTTCCTCGGACTGACTTCTTGAGACCACGCACACTTGGACTGCTATATTTAGTGATGTTCTAGGACTTACTGCCATTGTCAGTCTGACACAGAGCTAGTTCTTTAAGCTTTCTGAACAATTTCCCATCCACGTTGTGTGAATTTTCTCAACTTTATGTGCTGTTTGTCGGTCGAGGCATTATGCCCACACAACAAACACATAATATATCTAATAAGTAGTCCCACAAGCATTCGGCGATGCGAATGAAAACTAGGGGTTCCAAGAACATTTCGTGAAGTCTACTTTCGTATTGCACAGACTACTATTCCCAAAATTCAGAATCCTTAATATTATAGTGGATGTTCCGGTGGCTGTGCATCCAAGGCGTAGGTTTTCAGCCGCTTAATTGCTGGGATCGCGGGTTCGAATCCTGCTGATGGCGTGGGTGTTCGTCTGTTGTGTTTGTTGTGTATTGTGTCAGTGGCGGTCTTTGAGACACTCGTTCAGAGTGGTCCTACCGGGCATGTGTTTAATTATTTATGATCGAGATGCCTCAACAGTGAGGCGGCCTAGGCCTGAGTTGGGCTGTTGCGCCACAAAAAAAAAGTGCTATAGTGAGATAATGTAAGTTTACACTGTAACACTAAAATGCAGTTTAGCTGTGAATTATCTTGGCCGTATCATGCGTAGATGGTTACATGATCGCTCGAGTCGTAATTTGTTTTGCCCTGTAGCTTGCACGTATAAAGAGGCCTGTGTTAAAGTATGAAAGAGATTTAAGTCTGCTGGGATCTTAGGCCGTGTCGATTGGTATTTACCACCTTTTCGGTTGGGTTCCTGCCTCTGAGACTCCAAGAGACGTGGACATTATTTTAGGCCAAAAGAAAATCGTTTTGTTTGCAAGTCGTCTGACTGCCGTTAATTACAGCAGGCTTTGTGCCTAGACAGTCTTGTGTTTTGGGATATCTTTTGTTTCTTTCACAGTGCTTTCTCGACCACGTACGTAGATAACCGTGTTTGTGTATTTTTAATGGTAAATGTTATTAACCAGTTCCTTGAAGTTGAGTCATCAGAAAACTAGTAGTCCCCAAAGTAATCAAATTGCCGCCTTTTGCCGAAACTGATAGTTGGTTATCGCTTTTCTTTATCCCGAGCTGTTTGAATGCAGTTCACATCCAAACACATGTTTGAGATTCGTGTTAATATTATTATTCCTTCGTTTTCACCTAGTCTGCGACGTGGACTCCGGTCTTCGCATTGTTGAAATAGAAGTATGTACGAATTGCTCGTATCCCCACACGTGCTACTTACCCTGCCAGTGTCATCTTCCTGGTCTTTATCATCCGAACGATGTTTTTATGTTACCTTACGTATATTTAAGTGGATGTGTGCTGGAAATTTGACGTTGGCCGCAAGTGTTGTTGTGTGCTGACTGTATTCATTGTTGGGTAAAATCCTGTTCTTTGCAGAAAAGGGATAAAGTAACACTTGTCTGTTGGACAGTGTAATCCTGAGAGCGAATCTTCACCTTGCAAGTGCTCTAGGAAAGCACTTAGAGCACTTCGTTCTCTGTATGGAAAATACAGTACATACAGTCCCCGCAGAAACTTTTGTACAGTGGATCTGAACTTCGAAGATGAACGACTTTTGTAATTTAGACGCGCGAGTAAGTAAGTTTGCCTTGATCTAAAGTTTGTGCACTTCCCGAATGACATTGACAAAATTTTAACACGTAGCCTCGACCGGGTCTTGTTTTTTCTTTCTTTCGTTTGATTTCACGTATGATTTTTTTTATCAATTTCAACGGTCGCCGTATTACTACATTTTAACTGAAAAATGTATCCCAATTAATTGATTCATTTATGAAGTCGGCCACATGCATGACAGACTGCGCTTAGCAACACACTTCGTTAAGCAGAGGCCCTCTTAAGAAGCTCATAAGTAGTCTCTGAGGCTGGTCAAGAGGTTCCCCTGGCTTTTATGAAACCCACACCTTCTTTACCATATGCATACGAGCTCAGTACTCGACCCTGCTCTGAGCCAGATAAATCCACTTCCCACCCTCACATGCCATTCATTCACATTCCTCGGTCTGTCGTGTGGTCTTATTTCTACGCCTAGTGATTATTGGCCTGTTTGGGTTATTTCTACAAAGATACAATTTACATCGAAATTGTTAGGTATTTGTCAACTAATGACGTACCATGTCAAGGTCCATTAATAATCGTTCTGTAATTGAAAGCAAACCTGTTACTCGCTGTATCATTGTTATTGCACATAATTGTTGCGAATGTTTATGAAATAAAATAAGGTTTAAATATGTCGCTTAATCGCCATTTCAGGACTACTGACCAGACTAATTAAATGTGACATGGGGATTACCTTCGGGTTGAGTTTTATCGTCGATGCATCTCGACTGGTCTGGATAGTTTTGTGGGGCCTGTTCTGCAAGACTTGTAGGAAACAAGGCTAAAGTCAGAGAAGTAAAAGTCAATAATGTTGATGGTAGACTGTATGCAAGAAGCTTGAGCACACAAGTTTTCCCATAAATTCTAAATGAGGCAATAGAATGGAGTACCATTGAAGGAAATGAAAAGAGACAGCGCTTCTACTGCTGTTGGTTGCGGGTGATGCAGATTAAATCTTCCTTCCTCACTCTTTATGCATAGATCAAGTGAATTCGCTCTCTCCTCTTTCTTGCAGGTCTTCTATGTAGGGTTTGTGGAGATCTTAACTCGCTTGGCATCTTCTCCCAAATGGAGAACTCGCTACACCCCTAATATTCATCATCGACACAATACGTTTCAGTAGGTCTTTGAATAGCCTGTTGTCAGTCCCATTAAAGGAATTCTGTCTATGTATAACGCGATTTAAGTCACACGTGTGAGATTCTTATGTAATACTCGACGTGTCGTAAATTGCGCCCACAAATTGCCTGTCTTCTTGTGTATGTCGTTCCTGTTTCGCGCAAGTCAGTTTAACCCATTGTGTATTTTTGTCGTATGTTTTCGCATCAGGATTTTTTTAAGTTTAAATATGATTTCGTTGTTTCTTGAAATGGAATAAAAATATTGTGGTACACAAAATCCTCTCTCAGCAGGGCGCAGGAAAATAGTTGCTACTCTTCGATCACATTTGACGTTCATGTGACCGTGCATCGTGAATAATTCTTATAATCAAATCAACTCAATGCATTAATTTATCAGATTTATTTTTGGAATGAAACGCTACATGTTTCGGACAGTTCCTCTGTTCATCATGAGGAGTTTTTCACTGTACACACAGTAAACTGTATGACATATACCATTGCTGTGTGTACAATAAAAAAAACTCCTGATGATGGACAGAGGAACTGTCCGAAACATGTGGAGTTTTATTCCAAAAATAAATTTCAGAAATTTGTGCATCTGGTTGGTTTTATTATAAGAATGTTCGGTCACAGTCGGTTCGCTGTCTCTGCAGTAGAATATTCCGTTATTTTGTAGATCGCGTTGTAACAACCTGTAATTCCACCACTATAACATATTTTTAATTCACATTTTTCCCTATTTACTGCAAGATCTGCCGATTTAATTGTGTTTAATGTAGAGTTTAATCGTACGTATAACGAGAAGTTCGAACAGAAATCAGACAGTCTGCATTCCTGTTGCATGAACATGTAAACATACACATCTGTCCAGCTTTACTGGTTTCTGAGTTCTGTGACGAATTCAGTGCTGTAGGATTACTATGTTTATGAGGTTTGTCCATCGTCTGGTATTCAAAATGGATCACTTAAAATCAAAAGTTTTCTGAAATTGAGACACATGACCGGGTGCGTATCTATTGTACCGACGGAGAGAGAGAGAGAGAGAGAGAGAGATCAGAAACCTAGTAATCCCAAGGACAATGTACCATCATCACAAACCTTTGAAGGTGGCTTATAACACATTTAAAGTACATATTCTATCCATTTTAAGATTGACATAATATCGAAGTTCAGCGTCGTCTTCTTCTCTGTAAATACTACCAATAATTATGTTGTTGAGCCGTCTTCATACCATATTGCACATGCGTGCATCATTGTTGTTTAGTTGTCGTCAAAACGAACGCTAATGATAAAGTTCTCACGGCCGGAGTGTTTTGGACTCATATTCAACAAAATAAATACCGTAACAAAAATGAAACAGAAATCTCTAAATTAGGAAGCACGTGGGATTGACTCGTGTGTTTGCCGCATTTCAGGAAGAGCGGTCAAGTGATTGATAAATTTAAGCGGAACGCAGCCATGTGCACAGCAAGAGTGGCGATCTCAAAAGCCTACTTTCTTTGATGGAGGAAGGAAAGTAGTCAAAAATACAGGGTCATCAAAAATGGTGGAATCTCGGATTTTCTCTGCGTAAACGAGATCTTTTATAAATCCTCACAAAAAATCCAGTGTTGAGGGATTTGGACTTCGTGGGAGCCACTGCGATAGTCCGCCTCTTCCAGTCCATCGAGTTCTAGAATGGGTGTATCTTATTCCTCCACTCTCCCGTGTACCTTCATGACATGCATGGAAACAACTTTACCTTTGTCTGTTTTGAATCTGTGTATGAAAATCGTACCTTTTTCGTTGGAGGTATCGTTTTAATTCCCCGTTTCCAACAGTGGTAGTATGGAGACTTCGAATTTTGAGTTAAGAATAACTACCGCTGTGGTTAGCAGGGACTGTAGCTTTGCATGGTAATACACATGTTTAGAAAATGTGCGACATTTATTTGTATGATTTTTGTCAGTAAATAGAAAATTGTAATATGGAAACTGCATAAAATACTGTGCGGTGACCGTAATTGATGAATTACCGTCACTTTATATGTGGGCCTTGAATGGAGAAACGATGTTTACATAGCTGCTGGAAGTAGGACATTAAATCTCACTGGGTATGATCAGTCCGAAACCTAAAATGTGCCGCGTTGTATCCTTTGTGTTCAAAGGCGCCATGTTGGATTATCGACGGATTTCAACTATCATAACTGACGTGTTTCGTGTTTTTCCTCACAGTCTTCATGAAACTGTTGAGACACATTAAAAGGGGACACGATAGTTTCCTTCCACGTTGTTCCCAATTTATCATCCACCACCACTTAGTCATACACCTTCAACAAACTATTCCGTTTGAAACAGCGTCGTTTAATAAGCCAAGAACACGTCACGTTTTGAGTATACTTTGAACGTATTGTAGTTCTCATTCCTGAGAAAGATCTTTTGTATCAGTATTGTGTAGACATGGTGCTGTTACATCTGCGAATTATATGGTAAGACAACATTACTTCTGAGAATTGTCATTCATCAGTTGTATACGCGGGGTTCAAGTAATACATAGGAGCAATCAGGATTGTTGTAAAAGCCTATCTAGAGTTCGTTTCAAGATGAGTCTCATCATTTTCCACAATCTGTGTCTCCTCGGTAAGATGGTTTCTTCCTCCCAATATAAGTGAGTATGTATTTCATCTCCATCAATCTCCTCCCATCGTGCTTCCCGGCTCAGCAGAGAACACTTCACCTTGCTGTCTCCACTACTCCACGACGCGTTCCCGAGAGAAACCACCTCGTTCTTTCCGTGAAATGAGTTTCTCCTCGTTTGCAAAATATTGACTCTTGCTTCGTGCTGGAAGTCGGCTCATTTCTAATACTTGGCTTTCGTGATACTGTGAAATGTTTTCGACGGGTGGAATTACTTTCCGGTGTTCTTTGCCAAATAGATCCTGGATTCTGAAGTAAAAATCTTTCCTTCGTACGTTTTGTGACGAATATCATGTATTGGCTTTATTGGTTAAATTTTGTATTTGATACGAGTATTTTTTTAATTTCATTCAAGCAGACTGGCCTTTCTGGGGCAGTTTTCAGTGTGTAAATGTAGATCGTTCGAGATCACGATTTCAGCATTGAGCAATTTTTTTGTTTGCCCTTTTAAAAATACTTAAACATGTCCGTCTTTCTTATATGTTCTCCGCAAGACAAGACATTTAAGGTGCATCCGCGTTATCATCCACCGACTTAGAGCCATTTTTTTTGCTCACTGCCCCTCACACCCCAACCCCTTAGTCCAACAAATCGGGAATTATACTCTAGCCGACTTGACAAACATGTACAGGATATATAAACATAAACGACCGAATCATATACTGCTATAATTAGCTAACCGAAAGTCACAGTGTTGTTTTTAAGAATTTTACACTGCCGTTATGTACACTTATATTCATATTCACTTCTGTTTCACTTGTGTCATAGTGTAAATATTTATTCAGATTGGTTAAAGGAACAATTTTGTAATTTGTATTTATATATGTTTATGTATATGTGTGTGTGCGTGCGTGCGACGTATGGTACAAGCGTAGCTATGCGTTTTTGGTCTGTATTCTGTTTGTATGTGAGATGTGATATATATGGAAGAGTAATGAAATTGTATTCCATCTCCGCTGTCTTTGCGCATCCTCCCCTAGACATACATTCTACAGTTTTTGATCTTCACCCTGTGGCGAAATAGAACAGAGATTTTCTACCTTATTTTTACGCCTTTACATTAATTTAACACTTTTTAATTATTCATTTCACGTTACCGGTAATTTTTTCGATAATTTTAACCTTGGTAGTGGACCTTTTACTTTGACAGTGTTATTGTAATGATAATTGTGATGTTGGATCCCACAAAAGAACACAACTAAAGTATTGTATGTTGTCATTTCATTACATTATACCTGCTGTTTGGTTTGTTTAATGGCCTCATGATGAATTGATTTCAATCCGAAACGTGTAACCAAGCCTACGAAAGAGAATATAAGTTGTGGTTTGACTGGTGATTTATCTTTTATCGTCTATTAAGATATAACACAACGTGATGTGTTCTGTTAATTTAAACGAGGTGTAGTTTTTGCTCACATTTGATTACGCAACCCTTAATTAAGCGAAATCAGTAGGAATGTGTGAAATTATTTCATGCTTAAACAACGAACAACAGTCTAGCAATCGCCTAGTTGACGATGTTATACGCGACTGCAGCGACACAACAGGCGATACAGTTTTCTTCTTCCGGTGAAATAACATTGTGAGCGCGTTAGCATTACATCGAGAAACGTAGTGTCACATGACAGGTCTGTTGTTAAAGAAGTCAGTCACGTTCAATACAACCTCGCCCTGCTAATTCAGGTCTCTTAGCTAAATGGTGAGTAGCCAATCGGCGGGGGGCGATTCAGAATTTGAAACCCCACCAGCCCTGAGAGACTCGTTTATAGCATCGTATGGGTATGGGTGAACTCATTCTGATTTCTGAATCGGACGGACAAACCTGCAAGTCCTTCTGTGCCATTCGACGAGTGATTATTCGCAATTAGTCTCTGGGGAAAGGGACAACATTTCTTGTTTGGCTTTCGATGAGTTATTATTGTGAGTCTGAACTATGACGACCAAGCACAACATTCTGGTTTTTAACTTCCGCTACAACATTTTTATATTTAGTTAAGTGAAAGGGCTAAAAGTGTAGTTAATTATCGCCATACATATAAATAACTTAAAGGGCATTAAACTATGTTAAGTTCAGTGATGGTCTGTGGTTTCAAAAGTATCGTGGACGTGTTGTAATTATTGAGTCGCTTTGCGGCGTGAACGGTGTTCATACTCGTCAGCGTCATCATCAATACAGTACCTCCTATTACAGCAAAGTGTGACTAGACCATTCTGCAGTCTAATGCCGTCAATAACCAAGAGTTAACAGTCCATCTCATTTCTTCCCTAGAATAATCTCTGAAATATGTCGCATTTTCTTGACTGGACACAGAAGGCGTCATAACTAGCTGGCATCGAACGACGACAGTTACATTAGCAGTATGAATATTATTTACACTTATTTCCAAACAGAGTTGTAAATAAATTGAGTTTTGACTGAGATTGTTAATTTCTTTGCCGTCTAAGATGTTGTGTTTCTGTACCGAAAACTTAGACCTGTAACAGTTCTGGGTTGAAACGCCGGCTGCTTGTGTGGGGTTTTTGCAGCTTTCATTAGTTCTTCATAGCGAATTCTGCCATAGTATCTTGAAGTAGGCCACAGTTCTTTCTCCCTTTCCATATGCTGCACATGAATATCCTCTTATGATAATGTATTGGGTAAAGCGTGCATTATATAAAAACTCCTACAAACACAGAGGCTTTATTAGTCGCTTTATTGGTCTAGAGTTAAATGCTGAGAAAACTAAGTACGTGTTCATGTCTTGTGAACAGAATGCAGGACAAAATCACAACATAATGACGGGTAATTAATCCGTTGCAAGTGAGGCGAAGTTCAAATATTTGGAAACAACCCTTATTCATTCATTCTGTAGTTTGTGTTGCGACAGGTGTATGGTGTGTTTCAAAGCGACAGCCCTAACAATTCAAAACTGCATTCACCAAGAAAATTAAGAACAGATTGGGCTCAGGGAATGCCTGCTACCATTCTAGAAAGAATATTCTGTCTTCCAGTTTGCTGTCAAAAAAAAGTGCAACGATTGAAATATACAAAGCTATAATCTTACCTGTTATTTTATATGAGTGTGATATATGGAGGAATATAGGCTGAGGGTGTCTGAGAATGTTTTGCTGTGGAAGATAGTTGGGCATAAGAGGGACGAGGTGACAGAGGAACGGTGGAGAGTGAGTAGTGAGGAGCTTCATAATTTTTTCTCCTCGCCAGATATTGTTCTAGTGATAAATTCAAGAAGACTGAGATGGACTGATTTGTGTAGCACGTATGGAGAAAGGAGAGATGTATTCAGGGTTTTGGTGGCGAAACCTTAGGACAAGAGTTTACTTGGAGGACCTAGGTTTAGATAGTAGGATAATATTAAAATGTATTTTAAAGAATAGAATGTGGGCATGGGCTGGATTGATCTGGCTCAGGATACGGACAGGTGGCGTGCTCACTCGAACGTGTTGACGAACCTTTGGATTCCTTAAAATATGGGGAATTTCTTACTATTTGAGGAAGTAACAGTTCTTTAAAGACTCTGCTCCCTGGAATTATTTAGTTGGTACCACGCTGGTGCAGCTGTATATGCTAGACTTGTGTTTAGAATGTACCCGGTTCGAATATGGACATGCATGCCGTGTGTTCAGACAGTTTTTTCATGGGTTTCCTCCGTCACGTGAGAAGGGAAGGGCCTACTTCAAATACGTCACTATCGCCTCCTCCCAAATCCATATCTACTCACCGTTTACCGTCATCATCTTATCACACTTTAAACATTCTGCACTTGATTCAACATTGTTCGTAATCTTAAGATGATTTAATAATATATAAATCTTGGCCATTACTTCCAGTGCTTAAATGAGTCTTTGTACGTATGTAGTAATAAAGCGTCTTACTGTAGGAACCATCCATCACAGTGCCTGTAACTGAAACACGGTGTGTCTGAGTTTGTTTTGAATCCTGTGTAAATACGGGAGCCTTCAACAAATAAGATGACCGTAATGAGAACAAGTCATTGTAAATTCCATATCACGAGCGTTGCTGTCTCTTCCCCATTCTGTTTGAACAGTCCATCGGACCTTGTAAAACAAACAAAAGAGATGCAATAAGCGTAAGAGCTTTGTCATTTATATACCATGCGAAGTAGAGAAACGCAAATTGGGCTGACTGGGCACAGAGCTATTGTTATAAACATAAGCATTCATATGCAAGTACAAAGCGAATGGAATATATTCGCTTTTTTTTTGTGCACGAGTGAAGCAGTAACATTCGTAAGAAGTTTAAGTTTAATGTCCCTCTGCTGGGAAACAATATGTAGACATAGTGTGACAAGCAGAACGGTTGAAGAATAAAAGACCAACTTGATGTCACTTGCTATTTTATTTCACTTCTTATGTGCTCAACATGTTTCGGACATTAATATATCCATCATCAGGAGCTTGCAACTATTCTGTTGAATTACC
>Ga0123357_10002785_pt1 | contig 19733 bp, 13 predicted proteins | sample TergutEmb28metaG_FD_89873 | JGI IMG/M metagenome (GOLD analysis project Ga0123357, IMG submission 89873) | Embiratermes neotenicus P4 segment gut microbial communities from Petit-Saut dam, French Guiana - Emb289 P4 | ecosystem: Host-associated > Arthropoda: Insects > Digestive system > Gut ...
CCCCCCCCCCTCCCCCCCAAACGCCCCCCCTGCCATAAATGCCCCCCCCCCCCCCCCCCCCCCCCTCCATAATATACTCACCAAATTTCCCAACTTGATTCACTTCTACCCTGAAGATAGAAGCAATGATGTTCCTCTGAAACAAAACTACCCTGCATACTACAGTGTCATAACCCACAAGACCATAATGTGAATTCTGTACACAGGTCTATCTAAATTCAATGCAATTATCTACATAAACAACTATGAGTAGTTACTGTATATCCTTGAGGCAAAGTCATAGTTCCATACCTTTTCTATCTGCAACTTGGTTCAAGTGTTTGAGGCTTATGGATCGAAGTAACCTCTCTGTCTCTGGAAATTCCTCATCCTTCAGCAACTGGTCCAAAGGCATTGCCTGGCTTGTCTGAAGAAGACAGAAAAAAATGACATTAATTGAGGGAGAGGATACGTTGCATGGAAAAGCCCCACTCAAAGCCAGCAGTTTTTTAAAAAGTAGATTTTTATGTAAGGAAAATCAAGAAAGGAATATGGGCATGATATTCAAATGGATGTGAATGTGATTCCCTTGGATGTTAGTCACTCAAGTAAGCAAGGGCATCCTGTGCCAAGGATGGATCACAAAAATGTACTTAGTCAAAATTTTATCTCATCTCCAAATGAATCAAGTGTCAAGAAAATATTCACAGACCACAGTTCAATCACTTAGAAATCACAATACATGCTAATTCTAAACTGCATTCAGGAGAAAACTTCAGCTTCAACACCATGCAACTAAACTCTGAAAGACTGAGATACACATTAGATACAGGCAGTGGCATAGATGTTTTCTGGCACTCAGCACAAGCCATCACAATGGCAACCCCTAACAGAAAATATATCTTTAAAAAAAATCACAATTAGTTATTGGCTTCCCCTTTATTTGGCTCAATAATTTAAAATTTTCTGAGCACAGAACATCAATACTTTTTCATTTAAAATATTCAATTTGCCACCCTTTGGACTCTACTACCAAGAGGAGCAGCAACATTAGCCTCCCCCCACACCCTTAGACACACCCTTGGAAAGAAGTTATGAAAGCCACAGGGTAAGAGTAAGCTAGTAAAAGAGGAACACTCAGGACTTACATTCTACATTGCTTTCTTAATCTTTTTATGAAAATTCCATAATGGTGCCTCTGGAAATGACATGTTATATTCAAGTCTCTATGCAGAGACCACATATTCAGACTGTGGTCTTCAATGGTTTTCCACAGTCCCTCCAGGCAAATGCTGGGGTAATGGTGTATATTCTCAAATCTAATCCACCTTCTTACAGTTTCAGAGGACTAAAAAATCAGATGCGGATTAGAATCGCGTGCAGATTAGATTCGAGGTCGTGAGCTGGATTTTGGAAAAATGATACGAGCTGCTGTACGTGCCGTAAGAACAATACAATACAATACAATAATTTATTATTTTATTTATTATTTATAATATTATATATGACATTTATAATTTATTATTCATCAGACTCGCCGTCATCACTCGTAACTGAATCGTTATCTGTCACCCAGTCACTATCATCAGCTGCGGTGCGTTTGTACAGCTTGCAGTTAAATGGCCACTTCACACACGGCGCGTTAGTCGGATAACAGTTAAAGCACTGGTAACATCCAATATTATTGAATCAGTCTGCCTTGTAGGCAAGGGGTGGTTGAAGGAAAGGTGCGGATTAGAACCGCAAACTAACTTTTTTTTTGTTTAAGAAATCGGCAAAAACTAGTGCGGATTAGATTCTAGAATATACGGTACCTCATATTAATCCACAACTTCCTTCCATATCCCTTAAAATTCATTATTCTCACTTGGTGCTATAAAATGTAAGTTACTGACAGCAATGTTAAACACACCATGTTCAAAACGCTGGGAAAACGTGGCAGTGATCTTACCTCTACACTCAGGGCAATGAAAATTTGTGAAAAGTTTCAAACATGACAAAAAACATAGTCTTTCATACACATTCTTGTGATGAACTTGTAATAAACTGTTAGTCTATATTGCAATTGTGAAACTGTAGACGAAATTATGATGGAAATTGGTGTTAGGAGTATGCATACCAAAAGTAGTCAGAATAATTTAAGTTTGGTGCATGCTACCAATCATATACCACAGCAAGTACCTGAATTACAAAACTGGCATGTCCTTGAAAATGCATCCACATTGTGAAATTCTATTATATAGCCTCTACCTTTCCCAACTGTCATCTCACATGTGGATATACATTCTTGTTTTTTACTTTACAGTTGTATTCTACTTGCACACAAATATGACAGCCTCCTTCCAAACAACTTAAGGCAATACACAGCACAGTTTAAAATAAGATGGTACAGCAACCATACAAGCAGCCATCCCTGTATGTCACCGACTTATGTAAGCCACTGTGCAGCTACATATCCTGTTATGACATCAGTGCATGCACACCCAGGCCTTACAAATTCCTGCACAAACAAGCTTTTCTAAAACTTCCAAATTTGTTGTTCATTTGCATTTTGTGAGTAAATTTCTATGCAAGTGAATTTCATATTTCAAATTTTATGATTTCTTAATTTCTGTAAGTCATAATTCAATAATACAAACACCTGGGCCTTACTTCACATAAGGCCCAAACAGATTTGTAACAAAAACGTAAGAAATGGCTCAGCATACAAAAGACATGGCTTAAAATGTAGATCCTGTTATGACACAACTTACTGTTGGAACACATTTCAGTCAAAGGCAATGAATATTTGATTCTGTTTGGCATATCTGTAGTATAATTAGATTTACAACTTTTTTTTTACCTGCAACAAAGGAACATTATGGCCAGTGAGGTATGTATAATAGCACTGAATGCATTTTAGAAATGTGTACCCTGCAGAACATGCCTAAACCATTCTACTTTTTATATGATCCATATCCATGCATTAAGGAATATTTACACTTATGTGCTAAATAAATGCACACTGATAAAATATGCTTTTATCATATATTTATATTCTCCTGCATATTTCGGTCACTTTTGTGACCATTATCAGAGTGCTTTACATGAACACTGATAAAACATAGCAGCTGCCCAAATTGTATAAGTAAAACCACTTGGTGGTACAGTATATATTTCAAGCACTCCCTATGGTCATATAATGTCAGATTATGTTTTTGTCAAAAACAGATAAAATTTGTGCTGTTAAAAACAAATAACACTGGGTACATTTGTGTTGTTTGTTAGTTGCATCCAGTTGATATACACCCTGTTGGATGAGTAAAGATATGTGCCACATGTAGGGGAATGATAAATGATAAATTTTCTTTCATGTCTGCATTTGTTGGTTACCACGTAAGTGTAAATGTTGCTGCTCTTGTTTATCCCTCTGTGCTACCAAATGCTCAGGTGGGCCAGGAGCACTCCTGTTTTGCATTCTTGGGTTCAGATCTTGGACAAGAGGCCAGATGACTACGATTCTTCATGGTTTTGCTCAATAACACCAGGAAACTTAGGCAATGCATCCTTCCTTCCACATCATTTGAAGTTCAATGTTCGCGAATCATCATTCTACTTCATTCATTATCATCTAAGATAATGACCACATCATTAAATAAACTACATGCATATAAATATTAACCTTCTGACTACCTTAGGTACAATTGGAATGCCACTAGTTCCACCCCCCCCACCCCCACTTTCTGGCTGTGATGCAGCATATTTTTCTCAAATTTGCTACAGTCAATAACTTCGAAATTCAGGGAGCTAGCTAGAATTGTAGGGCCTGGAAGAGTACATGCATGCTCCTGACAATTGAGGTGAAATGTTATGATTAGCACACAACAACATAAATCACACAATTGCTTTCAAGAAGGCACAAAACGTTTGCAATTCAACTAAAATTCTCATCTGATTCTTAACTTTATCTTATCTGTGCAAAAAAATTACAAGCCACAATGCTCTAACTCAGGTGACTAGGTGCCAGCTTCTCGCTGAATGAGGTCTGGGTTCAACCATACAGATAATCTGTGGTGTATAAAATGGTGCTAGTTTTTCACAGAGCACTGTGGTTTCCCCCTGATAGTCATCATTCAATCAGTGCTGTTTGTCAGGCATACAATGGGAATGAAGAAGGAACCAGCACAACAACTTCAGTTGATATTCTGATAAAGCCTATTTCTGGTCCTGTATTTTGCCAGTCTCAAACCAATGCCATACACTACAAACTATTCACACCAGGCACACTACCACATACCCCACCAAGGCCATAAATCCACATACAAATATAATTCTATGAGAAGGAACGTACAGCCATACAGTAACTTACACTACTACCAGAGGATAACATCAAGAAAATTAGCCCTTACAATCATTAATTCACAACAACTAACACTGGACCACTCAACATCTACAGTTACCAGTGAATCAAAACAATAAAAAAGAACATCTGTGATGGCAGTCTCTCATAATGTGGGTGAAAAACAAAATGCAAAATGCAACAGTCAACAACTCAACACAAACATAAAATGCATTATCGGCATGGAGTTCACACAACCCATTTTAATACACTGAAATTAATTTTAACCATAACTGTAATAGCGACAACAACCTAAATTGACTACTTTTAAAGTATTCTACGATACAACAGATATTTCAACCAATAATGCTGTGATCATACCAACAAATACAGGGAATATTAATAAGTAAAAGAAATTTCATGATATATCATTCGGTATGACTGAAACATATAATAATCAAGCATACTGCCATTTGGTTGTAAGGGATGAGGAAAAGTGAAAATTCCAAATCAGGATAGTGTACAGTTTCATGGTTTTGAACAGCTAATGAAGATGATCCATACTGCGGTCTTCTTAGTGTGCACGCCCCAAAAGTAAAGATGAAATTGTTCCTTTACACTGCATAAATGACTATGGGGAAATGAAGTTTCAGCTTCACTCATTCTCAACCTTGGCCCTAGATGCAGGCAAATGGCCACCTTCACACCCCAGCCCTTTACCCACACGGAAGGCACCCATTAGCCATTGAATATGAGGTTGGGTGGGCTCCAAACCTGATATGGACACTTCAAAGAAGAGACATATCTCTTACTCCTACAGAACATCAAACCACAATTCCTCAATTGTCTGGCCCACAGCCCAGTCACTACACCAACTACACCATCCTGGCTCTCTCAGCATTTGCTAAACATTATAAACTGATTAAGCATAATTAGAATATGGCACTTACAAACTGATAAGAAAATACTATATTAAATTATAAACATGTATTATACTCTGCCAGAAAATGTCCTTCACAGATATCATAAATGATCACTGATAATTTTTTTTTGAAACTAGTCAACCACAATTTGGGCAAATATTATGATGGGGCACTTAAAACCATTTTATTCATATTAATGGAGCCTCACACAAAAAATAATATGAGAAACACTTTCTGGTTAAAACACCATGAAGTTTGGGAGGAAATTACAGATGTTTTGGAGGAACAAAGCACCTTTATCTGAAAAAATGGCATTACACTAAAGTTGGAATCACCATGTTCCTTATAAGAACTGGTAACCACCTAACAGGCTATATGTTCCATAAATAAGAACACCATGACATGCAACTACACCACTGTGAAAAGTTCATATCTTACAGTGATTCACAGAAAATTTCATGCATTTTCACATTGTGCAAAAATGATTTTGGTAGTTATAGACTGTTCATTGTTGGCAACGAGCAAGCTTTCTAATAATGAAATGCTTGCTGAACAACAGTTTTCAAAAAGAAAAAAGACAACTGACAGTAGATGCTTCTAAAATCCTATGCAATGTGACAAGCTATCTACGCACCCAGGATATATTCAGCCCCATCCTAATCCAAACTTGCAACAATATCATACCAACAGAAAGTCACTAACTCAATGGTGTAACAATTTTCTTTAATAATCAGCAAGTTAAGTCACGCCAATATCAAATACTAGACTGGTGGAAAGGGAGGACAGCATTCACTAATGACATGATATCATACACACAGCAACCTAAAATAATGAAATAATGAAGGAAATCCTAATATACAGTTAAATTCTTTAAAAAACATATTAAAAGCTAGTACATGGTACCAAAAATTGCTGACAGTTAACCATTTAATGCCCAGTGGTATCATATGCTTTAAACACTCAAAAACTCTGCAATGTGCCCAGTGAGGGCACTTACGCTTCATACAATTCTCTGAACAAACAGCAATTATTTCTCTACATAGCGTTCATCAGCTGATCTTTGTAATGGAGATGCAGTATGGCATGGTAGGAATTAAATCTATAAATATTACTTACATGAACTTCAGGCCAGAAGGGCTTAAGCAGTAAAATTTTAATTTGGTACACTAATATAATGATAACTGCAAAAAACAGTAGAGCAATGACTTAAATCATAAGACCATCAAAAAATGTTAACATTCCAATTTCTGGGAAAATATGTATAGAAAACAATTAAAACTAGTTAATTATGGTAAAATTAGAGAAATATTATATGTGCAAAACTGACACACAATATTTCACATAAATGTTGAAAGTAAAATTAGATGAGCCAAAAAGAAATATTTTTAAAACAGTTTCTTCTTTGTTTAAATTATAGCAAACATACCTTTCTCAGATAAGGAAGAGCAAGAAAGATGGGATCAATTGGTGTTGATAGGTGCATCTTTCCATCTGATTTCACTGATTCTTCGATAAACCAAGATCTGATAAGAAATGTAAAATATCAGTGCACTAATTATACATTTAACGTACTATTTAACACTTCTTTCATGACCCAAACTAGGCAACAAATCGTATCACTAGCTCACCTTCTGTTTTCTGAAAATGTAAGAACCTCTTGAACGATTCCATCTCCTGGACTAAACAAGAACATGGCTGTTGCTCCTGATTGTGGATGCCTCAACTGCACTATGTCAGGGGTTCCTGTGCCAGCAAACCCTTCAGGAACTTCCAGAGCTTCACCTGAATCAAAGTAGAATGCATCAACACGACGTATACAAGCACAAGAAGACAGGCTTCAAATTGGCCTCAGGGCTATTGAACCAAACAAAGGTTTACACTCCTTAAACTATTACATGGATTAATATATTTTGCAACACATACGTTCGACAAAAGAAGAATGAAAGTATAATACATTAGAGAATTAAACTGCATTATGCCAGGAATGACCACAGAAATGTATTTAAAATAAAGTCTTTGACATTGACAATGAACCTATCGCAAACGGACGCTCTTCCGACCACAGTAGACAAGTGCTATTCACTCACCTTTCAGCAGAAATACCCATGTGTTTGAAGACTGCTGAGGATTTGACGTTTTCACACATTTCTTTGGAGACGCTTTTATCCTCGGCATAATGAAAACAATGCATAAAATACGTATATTTGGTACGCAAATCTTAACCGACAGCCATCAGTCCGCACCTCGTATGTGAGCTGCTGCCCGGGTGCAATGTTGCCAACTTGGCATAGAAAACCCCAACATATTTTTACATCACCCATTCTTTTATGTTTACATTTGACGCCAGGGCGATGTTGTCTCCGTAACATCTTTCACGGCATTTATTTAAACACCCGTATTGAAAAACGTGTGCTGATAACTGATCACACACTTTAAAGTTTAATGTCGCAAAAATAAGCTAGGCATTGAAACAACTGGCATTTTATTCTATGCTATCAGCCCCTTACAACAACAAAATTCGAGACCACATCGTTACACCGAAAACTGCCCTGCGCTGGCTCTCAGGTTTCAACTAGTGCTCATTCCACCAATCATCCATTTCATACATACAAGTTAACTTCGAGTGGTGGCTTGAAAATTATTTTATAATTCAACTGACACCTGTCCGAGACAAAATTCTTACTGTACATCGAAGTTTCAAATATTATTTAACGTCAGAATCGAAAAAGATATTTAAGAAACTCGAAATAAAAGAGACAGGTGAGGAAGTAATCTGATCTTGTTCAATGTTCTGCCCCATTGTAATAATGGAGGAACTAATTTAAAACCACGAAACCACCGCCCACTACAGAACGCGTCCCACCCGAGATTCGAAACCGAACAACCGTAATGCAAGCCGTATGTATTCTGGATACATTTTCCTGCATTTTAGGAAATGATGATTATTGAAGAAGAAGAAGAAATTTTAAAAATAGATGCATCCAATGCGAATTAAAACAGTTACGGGCGTGCGGTCGAATGGCCGTCATTTCATACGCACGCTAATCACATCTCCTTAGCGTCCTAATATTTTAACGTTCTATACATCTTATTTGGTTCTACGGCAAACCGACGTATTGAAAATTTGTCAACTTTTGGCTGGTTTGATATCAAACTCTAAAATATACATTACAATGGTCACAAACAATCTCCCTGATGAGTCGATCTTTGTAGCAGTGTTTGGCCCACGAGTATGCGGCGTATCTAAATGAACACGAATCCGTCCTAATGCGTGTGTCGATGTTAGCCCTATTTCTGCGATATTTATATATTCGTATCTTTTCTGCCTACACGTGCAAGTTCTGGGCTTGCCAACGTCACTTAGGCTCATAAACTGCTACCAGTTAACATAAAACCCGTTAAAATGAGACTGGCAATTGCGCCGACAGACCTCACGAACACGGGTGGATCCAGATTTTGTGAGGCCTGAAGCTTTACAATTTTTGGGACCCTCTTTTAGAAAAAGAACACAAAATTACGAATACAAAATTAGGTACGAATAGGAACATTTATGCAGAATGAGAAGTCACAATAAATTACAAATTTAAAAAAAGCCGACACAGCAAACATCACAAAATCCAGAAAAATGGCATAATATTTTTGTTAACTAAATGCCTCACACACCACTGTAACACTTTTTTAAAAAAACATTTTTTGGCTGCATACTCTTTGATAGCCATTTCATATGGCAACGATTTTGAAGTATCCTTCTGTATAGGGAGAATATAAAAATAGCTCAGTTTTCCTCTGACATAGTTGATCAAAATCTGTTTTTAGTATTATTCGCAGGTAAGAAACGTTTCTTTCAGCTGTACAACTCGTTATTGGAAATGTCACGTAAACTTTTGGGATTGCTGTCAAATCTGGGAAAACCTACTTCAATTTTCTTTCACATAATGAGCTGTAAAATTTCAGAGCATTTTAGGGCTCCTTCCAGGTCCTTGGAATGGGCCCGTACAAGAATACGTTCAAGTGAGGAGCCCTGAAGATTCAGCTTCTTCCGGTTCACGGTAAATCTGCCCCTGCTCACAGAGTCATCGTTTCGGTGTTAGCCTACGTTTGCAAAAAACGTCACCGTTCCCTTCCATCCATGCATCTCGTCACGAATTGCCTGTGATTAGTATTTATAATTAAGCAACCCCGCTGATTCTTAATTGCTAATTTCACTATTATCATTCAAGCGTGTCTGAGTCTCGAATCTCACGAATCTTAACAGGTGCTGCCAGTGATGGTGAGGTCTTCTACCGTTGAAATAAGCAAGGATGTAAGTTCTAGTTGTTCAGTATTTGTTAACTATACACGTCATTTCAAATGACAAAGTTTCTTACATGAAATTTCAGACATAAATACTTGTCAGAAATGACCTAACTACACTTGAAACTACACTTGATATACTTGATCTGTCACTAACTAAAACTGTGGTTTGATTTATGACACTGGCCTGTCTGTATCTGGAATTGTCCCTCTGCGAGCTGTATTGTAATAGATATGTCTTATACCCGTTTATTAGACTGAACCACAGCTCAATTCAACGCAACGATAGCAAGATATTTCCACTTAATAATTCATCGATGAAATGTAACAACAGTTCACATGGTGTTCACAACAACGTACACCCAGAAGTGGTAGTACGAGGTTCTGACAACGGCATTGCTAAAGCTTCAATCTTCTGGGATCTGATGTCCTAGAAGACTTGAACCATCAATGCATACCAGCACCTATTTTATTTCAAACACAGCAGAATCCTCGATACATTCATAAGCCGGAAATGGAAAAAGGGCTGTATACGAGACCACGGACTGACCGCCTACAGACGTTATGATGAATACAGTTATAATACCCTTCAAATTTTTAGACGAAGGAAACTGCAAGTTGTACGCACATCAAGCTGGATACAGACATTAAACTACGGACTATTAAATTATCACCATGTTCAAATGCATCGGCAACTTATAAACCAATCTGATCCTTTTATCTTGTCGTCACCGAAGATTCCAGTTTTCCTCACTCTAGTTCAGATCGATAATAAATGCCTACACGGCAGCAGAAACAGATGGCTCCGTGCTGCTGTCTTCAAATGTCGCTAGTCTCCAGCATGGAAAGAAGACGCAAAACCCAACCAGCTGAGATTTTCACGCCCCATGTAGTTGCACGGTGACCTATGCTACAAGGCGTCACCGCTGTCAGTGGCGAGGCTAGGTCTTTTGCCGCCCCGGACGAGGAATTACGGTGGCCGTCCCTTACAGGTAATATGAATTTAAAAGTCCCGTTTATTGATATTTCTTTTATTTGGCCACATAATTTAACATTTTCTGAGTGCAAAGAGTCAGAATTTCATTTGGCTATGGATCCCACTTTTTAAAAAACAAAAACAGGCACTCAAAAATATTTAGGCGGCAGGGGGTAGGGGGTTGAAGACACAGGTTTCAACCCATTACACAATGAAAAAAGCACAGTAGTTTATTAATATTACGTTTAGATAATCCAGATAACAAAACTGTTAAAGAATAATAATAATTCATTCATTCATAATAATAATAATAATAATAAACATTTAGTTCAATTATTTGTCTTTGCATATCTGTTCCATCATCCTCCACATTCTCAGTTAAGACTCTTATAATTCTAGTTTCATGTAGATCACTGATTAGTCACTAATTATGAATATATATCTGCCTCCCTGTCATACTCCTTCCTGTTAGTGACTGTACTGCTGTTATGCATGTTTATGCAGGCTGTGGGAAAGTTTGCAGTCACAAATGTCATATTTTTATGACTTGCTAAAACCTGTGATATTTGGCATCCTACATGGAACTCCGTATGACTTATGGCTATGACATTCCCAATGCAGATATGCTGTGAAATTGCAGCGATGGTAACAATAATTTTTAAAGGGCAGACAGATAACAGGGTTATTGATATTTTGAAGAAACACACCACTTCCTCTTCAAGTACTGAGGAGTGCTAGAAGCATGACTCCTCAACATTTAAGATGAAAGCACACATTTCTTCAAAATGTTGAGAATGACAACCTCAACCCTTGAAGATGGCAATATATTCCTTCGAATGTCAGGAATTGACAACCCTGCTACTCATCGTACTAACACAGAAGATATGAATTCTCAACATCAATCCAGTGAAAACCTCAAATCTCATAAAACTATCTAACATTTAGAGTAGTGATATGACTACCTGAAGATGGCAGTTTCCCATCACAACCAGTAGCAAGAAAAAACAGAGATTCTTGCTGTTTGACACACACACACACATCAAAGAAAAAAGTGTCACTAGACAATGCTTAAAGAAGGGGGAATATCAGTTTTATTAGGATCCAAAGCAAAAGATGACTGAAGTCCAGTGCAGCATTTCTTCCAGTAAAAAATGTTGAATTTTTACATATATGGATACAAACAGATGGTTAATCATCTTTCACAACATATAATTTTATCTCTAGAAATGGCTGTTGCTCCAAGAGGACTGAAATAAGTGGAAGTACTTGTATTAGTGGCAATGTATTATATATGTTATATACCTATAAAGTTATTACAGAACTACAGAACAAAGGGATGTAAAATGTAATTCTAACTCTATTTATACAAAATTAAACATTTACCTGTCTTGAACCAGTACACTATTCCAGAATAAAGAATGCTCCTTCTTGAGATGTGATGCTGTATAGCCTACTGGAAAGAAACAGACATTCTGGAGGAATGTTCATTCTCAGAATAGACAATTGTCCATTCTGAAGATTGAAACAGCAGGTTCCCCCAAAACAGTGGTATATCTTTACTACACACACACTGCCACATCCCAGAAGACAGTATTCTTAAGGCACAGGTCTGAGAACCCTAAACCTCATGGTGAGAAACGGGTTTAAATGATGAACACCACGGTGACTGGTGGATAGTTACTGACGTTCTGAAGGATCGTAGTGCCTACATCTTTAGGATCCTGCAGTCCTACAAGAGAACTCTTTATCCCGAAGAATGTCACAAATGTGGTTTAAATTTTTCACATAAGAAAACATGTTAGTAATGTTACTATTTTCTTAAACTAGCATACAGGTAAAGTTGTCCCATACATGCCACAATGGAACAGGGGGGAGATGAGGTATAGCTCCAATCTCTCAACCTTGGCACTAGATTGAGGTGTCTGGTCAATATCATGCTCTGGCCGTTTTACCCCTGGGCAAGAAGCCCGGTGCCCATTGAAGTGGACCAGGGAGGGGGAGGGGGCCATAGCCAGTATGGATGTATTCAGAGATGAGAACATCTCCTATAACTGGGATCCAAACTCCAGTCTGTCCAACTCACTTTCTAGTGCCTATACCAATTACCATTAATTTATAAATATTAAAATGCTGATCAAGAACTGGTCAGAAGTTTAAGCAATTACTGGAAATAATATGGGTCAGACCTGATGGAAGTGATCATAATATCAACAGTACCAATTTTGTGCACTATCAGACAGCCTGCCTATATTCATATACTCATTATCTCTATCTGATGAACAGCTACAGCCAGAAAGACTGGGTGGAACATGTGAATATTAACTGTTAACTATTGGTTTCCCACAATTGCCACAAATGCACTGAGGATTGGGATTTCTTTGAGAGGACAAAGGGAACTAATCTTCTTGTCTATTTTGTAACAGAAGCTGACTTGTCAAATGTCACCTCACAGTCTACTCTATTTTGGCCCATTACACAAGATTTGAGTTTATTCTTCATGCTACACCTGTAGGAGATGAATGAGCACAGGAAATTAACATGGTTCTGGTATCTGTTTCAGGTTGATATAAACAGTTTGTTTGCCATTTGTAGAGGTAGCAGCCTGACTGATTTTATCGGGTGTTAGTGTGGTTCTGGATTTCCCTTTGTGGTGGTATTTTGTATGTTTATCATAGTTGACCAAGTCACTGAAATCTCACTGACATTAACTGGAGCTGTATGGGCATTTTCCTGCATGTCATCTGTGTATCTGCAACAGTTATGCCAAAATTGTTGCAATACTGTCACATGGTAATATATCCTAATTTCCTGCAATCAGCAATAACATGGTGGATGTGCAACTTTGAGAGGTGCAAGTATCATGAGTGGCACTTAATACAGTCATGAAACAATGTAGGTAACAGACCTTCCAAAAATGTGTAACTTTAATTGAAACTGTTTTCATAGACTACCAAAGAGACACATGCGACCTCTGTGTTCACTTTACACATGGGGTGCAAATATCACATACAAGTTAATATTCTACATACACACCCTGGAAGAACACAACTCACACTGATATGGCATAGCCCCAGTATGTATGTTGGTGTGTAGCTTGACCATGCTGCTCTCCTGAAACTATTTTCCACATATATCACATTGGTATAATTTCACATTTGAGTATGTTGCTGCATGCTTGTGCAACAGGAAAACTGTCTTGCAGTTGGAAATGTTCACGTCACTTATTACCAGGATGCTAATATGTCTCAGCGGAGACAATTATTATAGTTACAAGAAGTTATGGGAAGAAATCACGACACCTAGTTTACCCTGACAAAATTCCAGTCATACAAATCCTTCAACATGAACATGTTGTTGAGATAACAGAAACTTATAATCCAGCAATTAAAATGAACTTGAGCCCATGGGCTAGTATGAAACCATACAACAACCTTCTTCTTCTTCAGGCACTGAACTTCCTTTAGTGTTTGAAAGTTATGGCCTTCTCAACAACATCTTTCCATTTCCTTCGATCCTGGATGCAGGTTATCCAATTTTTAACCTTCATTTGGCAAATGTCCTGTTTGACGTTATCCTCCCATCGGTACTTGGGTCTTCCTTGTGATCTTTTGGTTAGAGGATTCCATTTAAAGATCTTCTTGACTGTTCTGGTATCTGGCATTCTTTGTACTTGACCAAACCAGCTTAGTCTTTGAGCTTTAATACAACTGACTATATTTTTATGTTTTATCAGTTTATCTAATTCTTTGTTAGTTTTAATCCTCCATATTTGATTTGCTTTCATAGGCCCAAATATTCTTCTTAAAATTTTCCTCTCAAAGACCAGCAATTTATGAATTGTAGTTTCTTTCAGCACCCATGTTTCTGAGGCGTATGTCACTATTGGTCTTATGACAATTCTGTATAATTTTAATTTCGAGCTCTTAGTGACTAATCTACTTTTAAAGAACTTTTGGTTTCCATGGAACAATCACCACCATTTAATCATTTTGTCTTTTCAATAGGAAATGGGGGGTGGGGGAGCAGGGGAGAAAGTGTACATGTGTCATTACTCTGTCCCCATATACAAAGTCACTCAGTTACACATTCATTTCAACAGATATTGAATGATTCTGAATTAAAAAGTTTTGTTGTATGTTATTATTACAGTAACAAGAGTTACTGAAAATTCTTTACCTCTTACTACACAGTAAGCAGTTAGTGTGATACCATGTGATATGCCAGTCATCATTTTGCTGAGAAGCTTTCCACACATGTCACAGACAGTCACATGCTGCAGAATAAGACTTTCTGTGGACCTCCAGTGATTGTCGGGATAGCAACCTGTCATAAGTTACAACACACATAATGAAACTAAGTACATACACAAATATTGTTAAGTCCAAACTTTAGGTATTATAAGAAAAATTTCAAACATATGAATTTAAGCTCTCACTAAGAAACACCTGCTAGACTGCACTTCTTACATATTGGGTTGTCTGATATTCAGCTAAACAACACTGATAAAATAATATATAATTATATCCAATATAGATATTAATATCACAGAGAACCTAAAAGAATGAATTAACAAGAGGGGGATTTTAGAACAACAGTTATAACTTACACTAGAGTTACTAGCTTTTTAAATAAATTATATACATCAACCTCTAAAACCTGGGATTCCACACTTATCAGAGGACAACTGATTCTATTTTCAGAATACTAATTTACATCTAGATTGGACTCTCTGTTGTCAAATTAATGTATATCTGAAACATACATTTCAGAGACAGGTTCAGTCCCTGTCTTCAGGCTTGTTTCTTCCAAAACAAATGTCACTACATTATGATTATTTACACTTGAACTAAATCTCAGACTAACATTAATTTCATGAATACCACATATTCCAAGAACAGTTTAGAAAATAGTGTTCTGCAAATTTCACTGCACACCAAATATACAAAATTAGTAACATGTCACTGTAACGATTTCCTCTCACTAACAGTAACATTGTGTAGGTTATCCAGGCAGTCAGAACTTTTATAGTAATAACTGTTCTTCTTGGCAGTGGAAAATGGGGGATTGCTGTGTTGTCATACACTGTGTTACTTCCCTGCCACTTAAACTGAATACTCCCTCACACTTCTTGCAGACCCAGTCAGTTGGTTCAGTGTTGCTAGTTTTTAAATACCCTAAGCACCATCCATCCCAGAAGAACCAATTGTGTTCCAACAATATTTGTCCAGCACACCCCAGTGTAGTTGTTTTAATCCCCCTTACAAATAATGGTTGCCAAGATTTGAATCTGGGGGCCTAGGAGGTAACAATCTGCAAGTTAACAACCATTCGCCTCTTCTAAGACAGCCATTGAGAAGTATACTGTGTGGGCCATGGAGTGTCATCCTGCATTGAGTGTGAATTTTATCTTCTGCTAATTCTCGCAATAATGCTGTCAGAATTAACCAAATATGGTGGCAGGAACTTATTTCTTCAAAAATTGGGGCCCAATAGCTTGCACATACTCACTGCACAAGAGCCTCCAGCTTTTAAAGGCATCACAAATAGCATCAGAATTTTTGAACACTAATATGTTATTATGGCTCTTTGCAATCTGATTTAATGTAGGCCACACCATCCTAACAAAGTGCTGTAAATGACCACTCTCTGTTCAAGTGCATACACACACAATGTCCACTTGCCATGTGCAACTCATACAACCATGCTCCTATCTCGCATTCCTACGATTGTAAGATTAGGAATGTCTCATGAGTTTTGCCTCGGCAAAGTGAGCTCACACTTTCTTACACTGGGGGTTACTATTAAAAATACACTCCATACATTCATAACAATTTTTTTAAGGAATAACAGAAGTATGGATTCATGTTTGTAACAAAAGACCTACATAATATTGTGATTTTGAGTATATGTCAAGAAGTAGTGATAAATTTGATGTATCTGTCTTTGGTTTTGGGGTAAATTCTATAATACTCTAAAATTTCAGGTCCAATCTCAAAACAGTCATACAAGAATATGTTCAAAATAAATCTGCAACTGCAAAGGTATGTTACATTTGATAACAAAAGGGGAGCGGCACTCATCCAGTACTTGTGATAAAAGTTAGTGGTATGTGTTGTTCAGCACTGGGAGAAATTTCATATGTCTTTGTTCAATGCCCAGCCAACATGAATTCCAAGATTCAACATAAAAATGGAGCAAAGTAAACAAATATTACTTACCACTCTGACAAGAATTCCCCATATGCATGCAATTAGCAAGAACTCTGGTATCATGTAGATACTAAGGCTCTGAAAAGTGACTGGGAAAATAGTAAATTACTTAACACCTTGCATCCTGAAGTAGAAATGGATATCATAACATACATTTTAATGTTACATTTGCTATCACAAAAACATACATCTTTTACACATGCTTAAGTGTGGCCTCAAACAGTCATATGCAATGTTGTTTATGTGAACTTGTCTCAAAAATCTGAAGCTCTAGTGTAACTTGCAGACAACATACACCATTTTTTGGCAGTAATCTGCAGAGTAAATCTAGAAGGAGCTAATAATTTAAAACATGGTCAAAATTTGGGAGAGTGAAGTTGAGTCTGTTAAATTTCACTTTCAAATCTATCATAACCTGCAAACACTATATTAGTTTTGAAAACAAACTATGCCTTGACCTCTACCCTTGATCAATTTCTATGCTTTTTTTTTTGTTTGTTTGTTTAGCACAAAGATGACAGTTTACTAACCATTCGAACTCCTGTCTCAAATATAAAACTCAATATTACACTGGTTTTTATTTTTCTCAATCCATACAATTTTTTTTTTTTTTGTGTTTCATCAACACTGTTCAGAGCACTGCTCACACTAACCATAGGAAACAGCGACTTTGAAATATTAATAGGTTTCAGTCACACTGTAATCATTTGAGTGAAGTTTTATTCGAGACTATTCATTACATTTAACTACACTCCTTACTGTCTTAAAATACAGTACTTATGCTGGCTGAAATAGTGTTTTTATATAATGCAATAACATATGTGATTGTTACACAGTTTTCTTCTTGATGGAAGTACACACTAAGATTCACTGCGCTATAAATGAACAACTCATTTGTAAACAGTACTGGGATTAATCATATGGTTAAACACACTGCAGGCCAGTAGTGCAGTCACAGTTCACAGTACATTCCATGAAAAAAAGGTGGGGCAGAGACACTGCTCCCTCACTCTTAACCTCAGGAGTAGATAGAAGTTACTTCAGAATAAGGAAATTAACTTTTTACAAACAGATCACCTACTACATATGCACTTCTGAATAAAGTTACTGGGTCCAGAATTGTCCTCTTTTCACACCACTGTCGAAAGCCAGGATACATTTGTCCAATAAGAGGGGAAGCATACACAGGACCAGCAGACCAACACTTCCGACCTCCATTCTTCTGCAGTAAAGCCTCAAACTCAGCCATAGTTGCAGAGTAGCTGCTTATAATACTCCTACTACTGAACCAATCAGTCCACAAGGTGCAGGTTTTCTTTTCAGTGTATGGACAGAGAAATGGCTGATGAAAAGCCATGGCTTGATGTGTCTGTACTGCAATGAGTATAGGAGTGGAGCAGAGGTAAAAATGAAGCTCAGCCCAGTTCCTAATATCCTCCACCACACTTTGCAATTTCTCAGCAGGAAGAAACCACTTCATTCCTCGACAGTGGGACCCCACTGAAATAAACAACTGAGGCTGGAAGCTGTGCTGCATTCGATATGAAGAAGCCTTCATAATGAGATTAAATTGCATTTGGGAGAGCTTCCTGGTCAATGATGGAAAATACCATGCCAAGTATGGGCTAGCTCTGTTTACTAGCCAGTGCATACTCCAGTAAAATGTTTCCAAACACTTCTTCCACCATGGCTGTAAATGCCCCAGATGTAATCTTACAGAACTTGCCCGTTTAACAATCACTTTGTCCAAAAGAGGATACCAATACATATAGCCATACAAACCTTCCAACAGCTGTTGCCAGTTGTTAATGACATTATTCACAGGGCAGTCATATATGATCTCCTGTGCCAAGTGTATGGGAACACATTTGAAGGTTGCAGTATTTATAATGCCAACTACCCCAAGACCACACACCATGGCCTGTAGTGTTGGTGCAAAACTCCTTTCAGTTGGAATAGTGGAAATTCTGTCTGGGATTTCCCTTGAACATGGCCACACCCACTCAATTACTGCACCATTAGAATGTAGAACTTGACAACTCTTCAAGCAGTTTGCAATGGTTCCATTTGATCCCACCAATCCAACAGATACTGCATCAGCAATTGTCATATTTGGAATAATACCATATAGTTCTAACGTCGAATTTAGACTCTCCATATTTTGGAGCATTTCAGCCAAAGTCACACCCCCTTCAAAAGTGACTGTTTGTTCTTCAGGATCGTAACAAATGAATCTTCTCATACCATCTAAAGAAACTATAATATCCGCACCCTCCTTATTGACAGGAAAAGAACCGCCATAGTATTTGACTTTTAATCCATTCTCCTTTGCCTCATAAATAATTTTCAGGATGTCTCCTTCGTCACGAGGACGGACTGTCTGAACTCGATTAACAGCAAACTCTGTACTAAGCATTTTTAAATTATCTTGCCAAGTGCATTACGGCGTATATTTCCTCATCATGTGCCTACATTTCTCAACTTGAAAAGCATGTCTTTGGTAAGAGCATCCCCTAACCTTATTCAAGCTCCATCATGGTAATCAACATATTACTTTGGTCTCATACAGTCGCATTCGAAGTACTCCAGTTCACATGCGTAAACTTACATGCCACATTCTGAGTGACACTCCTAATTTCGGCTATTATTCTCAGTGAGAAATAAACACGCATCATAACAACCACCATTTCTTGAAAATAGCATTTACATCATGGATGAGACGATCCGAATCAAATGAGATAATCTGTGATCCGTACCTCCAATCTCATTGTCAATGAGTAGCTGTCTCATCACTGTTCCGTTACACATGAACGTATTTCAGGATACACTGTTGTGTTGTGGCGTGGAGGGACAAGAATAAACACTTCAATCCATTTATGCAACCAGAATTTTTCATTTGGGGGGGGGGGGGGCCCCCGGGGGTAAAATATATTTTTTAATTGTTTTTAAATTTTTTTTTTAAAAATTTTTTTTTTATTTTTTGGCCAAAAGGGAACAATTTTATTTCGGGAATTTCCCCCCCCCCCCCCCCCCAA
>Ga0123357_10002786_pt1 | contig 19731 bp, 12 predicted proteins | sample TergutEmb28metaG_FD_89873 | JGI IMG/M metagenome (GOLD analysis project Ga0123357, IMG submission 89873) | Embiratermes neotenicus P4 segment gut microbial communities from Petit-Saut dam, French Guiana - Emb289 P4 | ecosystem: Host-associated > Arthropoda: Insects > Digestive system > Gut ...
ACATCCATATAGTATAATAATAATAATAATAATAATAATAATAATAATAATAATAATAATAATAATAATAATAATAATAATAATAATCGTAATTATCATCATCTTCGTCATCATCATCATCATCATCTTCATTATCATATTCGTCACTCTTATTACTTTTTTTTCATGTGTCGGTCTACTGAGCCCTGTTCTGAACATTGCACAGTATGATTTTTTTCCAGGTCTTCCTAAACTTGTTTCTCTTTGGGACAGTATTTTAGATTAAGTTTGGATTTCATCAGAGCACAATTCATTCATGTGAACTTTCCAATTTATTCTGTATTTTTCTATGAATCCTGTCATTTGTGAAATATGTAATTCATTCCTGTAAAATGAAAATAATTATAATTTGTGATAATATTTTAATTTAAAGACAAATGTGAACTACTCAGCTGCAAGTTCAAATGAATGAGCTTCAGAAAGTTGCTAAGACCTACATGATTTATTAAGCAGCTGCATCTCTTAAACAGCGCTATAGATACTTTGATATTCCTTTTAGCACTTTTCTGGAAGCTAGATGGAGGAACTACAGCAAAAAAAAAAAATGACCCCAATGTCTACAGCCATTACTGATAAAATGTATGCAAGTATGTTTGTTTAGAGGTGTGTCAGCATTTTGGCTACATCATCTCTCTTAAATTTATTAAAAGGTCTGGAACAAGGCTTAGGATAAACATAATATCAGATCTCTCTTAACATAAGATAATATTGCTATGTTGTAAACCGCTATACACAAATCAAGTATGAAGAGCCATAAAGAATGATACACTGAAAAGTGGTCTGTCATCACAGTCCTGATATCGGTGCCAATACAGTAGTAAAAACAGTCCACATATTTTTCTTTACAATGGGCATCATCTGTCCATGCAATAGGTATTCATGTGTCATGTGAGCCATGCAACAATGACTTCCTGTTTCCTGTTGGAAATGAAGCAAGACTGCCACTCTTACATGGATCGTGTAGTAGTTCACAATATCTTGCCCTGTTTCTGGAGCCATTCATCTTACCAGACAGATAAAAGAATCTCATGAAGATGGGCATCAACATCCCACCTAAAGCCTTGTCAGATGACAACTCCCCATGAGCAGCAGCATAGTTGAAAAAAAACACACACGCGCGCGCACGTGCGCACGCACACACACACACACACACACACACACACACCCCACACACACACACACACACACACACACATATATGTGGGTCACTGAAGACATCAGTCTAAGAATTAATGAATTATGAATTATATTTAGTGGAGTGCAGAAGCCAGGTTGCATAATTTTGATATGTGGTGGCATAATATAGGCACAGAATAAAGACAGGAGTGTATATATATTGCTAAGGAAAACGAAACAAAAATCATCAAATAAGGGTAGGACATTTTGTATATGACAGAATTATATAAAATAATAAGAGAATGGAATTTGTTAGCGACACAATATCATATATGGTGCTGAAAGGTCACTCATGTGATGTTATTCCTGTGGGTGCACATGCCCCAACTGAGGATAAAAGTGATGGCACAAAGGACAGTTTCCATATGAAATTACAGCTGGTATTTAATCACTTTCCTAAGTACTGTGTGAAAATTCTGCCAGAAGATTTTAATGCAAAACTGGGTAAGGAACTTATTTTTAAACACAATTGGGAATGAGACTTTCTATAAAAAAGGGTAATGATGATGGTGTTAGAGTAACAAACTTCACCACATCAAAAATCTAAGTGTAAAGAGCACAATGTTTCTGCAACAAAACATTCATAAATACACTTGAACCACTCCTGATTGGAAAACATCCAGACTGATAATATCTTGATAGTTATGAGACAGCATTCTTCATTCAGTTATAGTTTATGTTCAGTCATTCAGCAAAGTTGATTGTGAAATTTTTTCAATACCTTGTGGTTACTAAATTATGAGAAGTCTGTCAGTCAAACAAGCAACACACACTTTTGACATTCAGAAAAAAAATTTCATGCAGCTAAATGACATGGAAGTTACAGAACAAAATCATTGTAGAATCTCAAACTCATCTACAGTCTTGGAGAACTTAAATGACAACGGGGAACATAAATAAGGCTTGGTAAAATATTAGAAAGAACCCTAAACTCTCAGGTAAAGTGAGAGTAGATCAAAGTGAATAGAAGCAACATAAACATGGTTTGAAGTCAAAATTTATAGATCAGGGGAAGCAGGCTACATTCGAAAAATTTTAAGATCAAATGAGATAAATGCAGATGGCCTGAACTGAATTTGTCACATCTTGCATAGGAACGCCATGCTAAAATATGTTATTTAAGGAAAGATGGAGGGAAGGATACAAGTGACATGAAGACAGGGAAGAATAAGTCAGCAACTACCAGATGACTTTAAAGAAACGAGAGGATACTGGAAATAGAATGCGGAAGCACTTTATCTATCACACTCCATGTGGACTTCATTTTGGAAGAGGCTATGGACCTGTCGTAAACAGACTACAGGATAAACAAATGAATGAATGAACCTTAACAGTGCCAAATGTTACACTAGCAGATATTTCAAGGAATACAGAATAGGCACATTTAAAAGCAAATGCAACTACTGATCATATATTTCTACATGTTTCAAGTACTGAGAAAAAATAGGAAATGAAATGGGGCAAAGCATGAGCTACTTATAAACTTCAAGGAAGCCTATGATTTGCTTAGAAGGGGGTTTTGTTTAATACTATCATTGAATTTGATATCCCCATGAAGCTACTTAAGTTAATAAAAAATTGTTTAATATACAGTAAAATCCAGATAGGAAAATATTTATCTGATAGATTTACTATCACAATGGTCTCAAACCAAATGCTTTAGCACTATTTCTTTTCAGCTTTGCTTTAAAGTATGCCATTAGGGAGTTTCTAATTCTCACACATTACTATGACTGTTTTCACATATATTTATTATGATTAAAAAATGATGTTTTGTAGTGATTTACAGCATCAGGCAACAGAAAGAGTAATATGCCAAGCAGGATACAGTGTATTACACAAGGCAACAGCCCGCCTCTCCTCAACCGATGAGAAGATAAGCTGTGACCTAAGAACAAGCTTCATATTACATCCACTCTATTTCATACATATACTGATATTTCCAAGTGCATGGTGGAGAGTTAGACTTTCCAACATTTTTTACATTGATGAACATTACCAGGCACTCTATGTAGCAGCACTCATTGTTCTCTGATGCTTGTAACTTAGCTGTACCTCTTCAAAATATATTATATCATATTTGTATCAAATGTATCTGAACGGGGACTTGAAAATTATTTCCCAGGTTTCCTGAGGGATCATTCAGTCTACATCAGTATCCCGTCGCCATGTTTAGGATGTAACAATTTTTTTTTTATTGGGTGAAAAAGAGCCATACTATGAAAGAGGAGATTGGTCTAGCTGTAAATTCTGAGAAAGCTAAGTGTATGTTCATGTCTCAAGAGCTGAATGCAGGACAATTCATAATAATAAGAAATGTAGTAAACCCTTTACAGCTGTGACAAGGTTCAAATATTAGGACAACAATGGCAAATCAAAATTGCATTTATGAAGAATTTCAGAGCGGAATGAAGTCGGGGACTGCTGGGTACAGTTTGGTCCAGATTCTTTTGTCTTCTCCTTAGGTATTCAAAGACATATAGTTTAACATATAGAGAACTATAATTTTACCTGCTGTTTGATATGGGTCTGAAAAGTTGTTTCATATGCTGAAGGAAGAACACAGCCTAATGGTGCATGAGAACAGGGTGCTTAGGAAGATACTTGAGCCTAAGAGGGAGGAAATAATAGGGGACTAGAGGAAATTGGAAGTGACAAGATTCATGAGTTGTACTCCTCACCAAATATTATCTGGCTGATCAAATCAAGGAGAAGGAGACAGGCAGGTCATGTGGCCTATATAGGAAGGAGAGAGGTTCATACAGGGTTCTTGTGGGAAAACATTATGGGAACTTGACCATCTGGAAAACCTAGGCATCGATGGGAGGAAGATATTAACCCTTTCCCCTCCCTAACGCTCCAAAGCGCTCGGGATTTAAAAGTCCCCTCCCCCTCTAAACGCTGTAAAGTGTTTCTGGTATAGTACGTAAATTTAAATGTCCCGTGAAAAAACTCGGCTCTTCTGCCCAGGCACTAGCGATTTAAATTGAACGGGGAAAGGGTTAACAGGCATGTCAAAGACATAGGATGGTCGGATAGACACAACTGGCTAGTATTTGTAAACCTAATGATGAATTGCTGGGTTTCATAAAATGTGGAGACTTTCTTGACTAGCTGAACTAGTTTCTCAGTAAGGACTGTGCTCGATGAAATTACTCAACAGGAAAGCGCAGTGTCATATTTCACCTTTCATGTGCTGGATAAATGGCAGATCGCTGTTTGGACATATTATTTTCCTAGGTGGAATTAAACAGAATCTATTGGGAATAAAAGTGGTAAGAAAATATTGAAACATCAGACAAGGCTATGAAGGCACATACTCATATATCAAGGAGCTCTGGACTTTCATTTCACCCTGTTGCAGTGGAAAGGATTGCATACAACAATGTAAGAGGTGTAAATGGCCAAGTTGGCAACTTTGCTGCATAAGTGCAAAGGAGTTTCTCCTGAAAACATTTTCTATGACCTTTTGGGTTGGCACCATGTCACCTAGTGTGCAGGAATCAAAGGTTGTTATGATCATTTTGCTTCTATCTTTAAAATAGCATTCAGTGTCATACCCAATAACTGACTTAAATTCACATAACATATATGAGTATGTTTGGGGTTTCACTGCAATGCTGCAGTCAGCATTCAAGGCAAGTCACAAACATGAGTAGACAAGATATTTTATATACATATCAGCAGTGCTGTACTAAGTTAATTACATGACATCTAATACAATTTCTTATGTTGAGTGCCATACTGCTAAGTTTGACAATATCATTTCCATTTTGCAAATGATTCTGTTTTCATTTTTGTATTTAAGTAAAACTGAGTACATACTCAACTTCTAGATGACATATGTACATCAATCCTCTGTAATCTTCAAATAAGTTAGCTTTAGAATCACATTTTATACCACATCACAGATGTTTAAATTTACTCTACACTTCAAGCAATGACTTAAGTCATCTTTCTTGCTTTAATGACTTGATCACATACTCCTGCAAGTCTTCTTTCTGACAACATGGAAATTATACTCCTGTGCAATGTTTGATCCAACAATTTACATTAAATAAATTATGTTCCTGTTCAATGCTATATTGGTCCAATCATTCATATAACATAAATTTTATTCCAGTCCTATGTTAGACGAAGAAAATAATTCATATAAAAGAAATTACACTGCTTTCAAATGCTAGAATTATCTAGCAATTTATATGAAATAAATTAAGGTTTCCATTCTTCTGGAACACTGTAACATTATCAAAACGCTAGGCAACATACTCCCAGCAATAGTAACATAATATTCCAGAAGAACACAGACTATGACTGAACAAATTCTAAGGACTAGACACTTACAAAACAAATTATACTTTTTGCCAGTGTTTCTTAAACTGGTAAACAATTCATACAGTACTAACTACACTCCTGTCCATCAATATGAGTTTTGGCCAGAAAATCTGCTTATATAGTATACAAATTCATAACTAAAGGATACACATTGATTGAGATTATGTAAGTGGAATTTGTCACAAGGCAGTTAGTATCTCTTTCCAGCACTGAAGCAAAGCCTTGCTGGTAAAAAATTTAAAGAGAGTCAGGAGTTGGAAGAAGTTGTAACACAATGGCTGATAACACAGGACATGCATAAATGCCTTACATGTCACAAGGAATACATGAAAAAGTAGTTGGAAAACAATACAATTAAATACGTACTGTTGTTAAGAGATGAAAGTAAAGAACCTAAAAATACATGCACTGTAAACTTATTTTCTGACCCATCCAAACAATGCATACAAAATAACTCATACTCCTGTCCAGTGTTAGATCAGTCCAACAATTTACATAAAATACATTATACCATTGTCCATTGTTACATCAGTCAAGCACTTCGAATAAAATAAATTATATTCTAGCCCAGTGTTAGATTGGTCCAGCCAGTTATACAAAATAAAGTTAACTGACTGAAGTGTGTTATTTAAATGGAAATTAGCCTCACACAATTACACATATCCAAAGATGTTGTGGTATATCTTAAATTTACACTTATCACTTTTTGATACAACTGCTATTGTTTTTTGCTACTGATGTGTCAGTTGAAAGTAATATTTTAATGTGCACAAGCTGAAGTTTGTTTCAGTTGGGCATGAACATGTTACAAAATTGCCAAGTGCAAGGCCTCCCAGGCCTAATTATGACTGCCTCATGTCAATGTGCCAAGTTTCAAATAACTTACACATTTCTTGAAACTATTTTTTATAAAACTACACACATCTTCATTAAAAATTACAGATAATTACTGCCACATATTTATAGGTCATGAACCTTCTGCATGTAACTTTTCTTCCTTTCAATTAATGCCAGCAATGCAGTGATGGAAGCATGCTGTATATGATGGAAAATATATTGTTAATATTTTCATTTCTCAAACCTCAAATTAAATTCATTACATTTAAAAGTACGTCAATAATGCAGTCAAATTATTTAGAGTATTTAACCTGCTTTCTTTAATAACAGAATAGGCCAGTACAAGACAATAAATAGTAGAAAGAATACAGGGAAGTAGATGCGAGATTGGCGATCAATTTCTTTCCAAAGTATTTTTTCTTCACCAGTTTTATGTTCCAGCCATGACAGCTGGAAGAACCGATGGTTCGTAAGACTAAGGGTGGATTTCCTGCAATGGATTTGTGGAGCCTCCACATCCCACGCTGTAACACACTGGGTCTTCTTGTCTACAGCTTGGATACGCTATCATACATAAATTTAACACAAAACAATCAAAAAGTGATGTTAAGGAAATAATTAGCAATACTGGTGATAGAGAAGGATGGTGAAAATAATTCACCATTCTGTGGAGGGAGGTGGATTTCTTGGGTTGCAGGCTGTCAACTTACAAACACTAAGGGGTATCTAGGAATTATATTTTCAGCGATGATTCATTAACTGACATTCTTCATTATAATATGGAATGCATCTACAATAGTCACATGCCAAAAACTCATTTCAACTGTTCCAAAGAGACAGTGCCACATTTAACTCTTCCCATTCATCTCATTCCCAACTTCGCTCAATCCACCTACAAATTACTTTCCAGGCAGAAAAATAAAGAAAAAAAGGGGAGAGAGGACCTTTAGTGTTGGTAAATATAAAGCTTCTCCAACCTGTTGTTACTATGTACAAATGACTGAAATGCTGTCAAAATAATACAAAGAGCAAGTATATAATTCTCAGTGCAACATCCTTATATAGCTGTAAATGTGTATCCTGGCAGTGGAAAGCTTCTGACAGAAGATATCAGAGTGTTAAAATTCCCTTACCCACAGTGAATTTTTGTGAAATATATAACTCATTAGATATTAGTTAGCAATTATTTATTATGCTATTGAAGTAACTGAAGTCCATTAATTTTGGCAATCAGAGAATTGTAAATAAATAGCAATGTACGTGCATTTGCGTCTACTCGAATTCCATGAAAAATAACTAGTTTTTCATTTCCATCACCTTACCAAAATGTGCATTTCCTAACTACAAGACCAATCTTAATGAGAAGGTGCAACAGCTTTTGTCACAGAGGATAACACTTAGACCCACAGGACAGCCAATTTTCAAGTTTTACCGTCTGGAAATAGGGGATTTTTAATCTCCTAGTACAGTGGTGACGAACCTATGGCATGCATATTCAAAATGGCATGTGTAAAGTTTTCCTTGGTGTGCAGCATTCGCTGCTCTTCTCATTTCTTTTTATTTCTTTTGTCTGACCAGCACCTCTATATTGTGAAGAACATATGTATATGTAAAAACACATATCTCAATGTTTAGAGATTTTATATGAATTAAGATTGTTACCAAATAATACTGCGAGCGAAACATTTTTAAACAAATTGTGATCAGTGCAAATTGTTCACTGGATATTTATCACTGAAGCGCCGGCCTGGAAGTGACTGGGTGAATACATGACATTGAACAAAACGTTTTACATTACCCATAATAAACTGTTCTCATTCCTTTCTTACTACAGCAGCAGTTGCAGGGTTTTTTAATGACAGTTGAATGGTTAGCACTGTCTTTGTTTTTTTGTGAGTAAACATTTTAATACCTTCTGAAAAACACCAGATTTCACCCAAGTGAAAACTGGTTCAAAATTTTAAATATTTCAGTAGACGTACACGTCAGTGAAGGAGCTTTAATAATATTTGAATTTGCGCATTCTGTGTGGAAAACTGCTTGATGTATTTCAAAGAACTTACAGTTAAACTGGGCTCCCTGACAATGGTGTTAATGAACACTGGAAGGAACTGGGGCAAAAATTAGTATTTGATGTAGTGTATGTAGGATGGTGCATAAATGTTGGTCAATAAAAGGCGATATGAACATGATGCACGGTATATACAATGCTAAGATTGTTAGTGTTCCATTATTACTGTCACAAAGTCATTAATGTTGTCTCTTGTTAGGTAGGCCTACTATTGTAGTTATAAATAACGGGTATTATTTAAAACTGTCTCATTTAAAATCATTTAGAAACATCACTGATTACCTAATCACTTTTCCTAAGAATTCTTCTAAATATGTTGTTTTCTCTCACTCTGCAAGAATTTTTACATGCCATAATTACAAAATATTCTATGTGATTTTACTTATTTATTTATTTATTCATTTGTTTATTGGGTTTTTCTTTTCAAAAATGAAGTAGCAGGAGCCGCAGTTAATTCCATATTCTCTTCCTTATTGGGCATTTATTAGAAATATAATTATACTATGCATTAATTATACAATATAATTACATGCATTAATAATAATCCAGTAATTAATAAAAGGTAGGAAGCCTCCAATACCTTATTTTTCTCCTCAAAATTCCCTTGGGCACACGAAACAGATTCTTCAAAATTTACTGACAATTCGGGCATGCACCCTCACAAAGGTTCCCCAACCCTTTCCTAGTACTGTTTGTTTGTTTGTTTTCACATTCCGTAGATCCAAATTAGGTAACAAAAACCTTAAGGATATATAAAATGTCATATTGTTATAAATATATCTAATACAAAACAGCTTCTTACCATACATGTTAATTATCATTCTTGTTGTTGCTAAACAGTAGTTTATATTAAAATATATTTCTAGTATACAACACTACTATATACTACACACTTTAAAGTTATTAGAGATGAGTTATAAATACACTTCCATTGATCCCTATACACAAACCATGATTCCTAATTAAAACTGTATTCTAAATACTCTTCCACTGAATAAAACGAATGTAAGTCAAGAAAACTTTTTAAGGCAAGTTTAAATAATTTTATTTCGTTTGAGAGATTTTTTATTTTTAGTGGTAGGTGGTTGAATAACTTTATACCAGAGCAATGAGCTCCCTTCTGGAATACAGTCAAGTTACACACTGGAGGATGTAAATTTGTATTCAATCTTGTGGTAATGTTATGGATTTCTTGGTTGGTTGTATATAAATCTTTATTCTTTACCACAAATAATAATACAGAATATATATATTTGGATTGTAAAGGCAGAATTTCTAGTCTTTTAAACAACTGTCTGCAAGAATCCCTACTTCTTGATTGTGTTATGATCTGAATTATCCGTTTCTTAATCTTAAAAATATCAGTACTGTGTGGTTAGTTTCCCCCCAAAATTATACCATATGTTATTATCAAATGTACATATGAATAATAAATCATTTTTAGAATATCCTATGACATGAGAGGTGTAATAACATTAATTGCATAGCATGCCGAACTCAGCCTAGATAATATTTGATTAATGTGACATTTCCATGATAGTGTTTCCTCAATAGTTAAGCCAAGAAATTTTGTGTTTATGATGTTGGTAATCTGGTTATTCAGCAATTTAATGTTTGAACTTAGATTTTGGCTGTTCTTTGTTCGAAATTGCAAGTAAGTAGTTTTGTTAAAATTTGGGACTTGTAACCAGAATTAACTGTAACGGTAATGGAGCAATAATGGTATTAATGCTGAAAGCACAAAATCTTGGCCAGCTGGATCACATACTTGGGGATGACAGGAGTACAACACGTGGTCAATAAATGTAAGTAACCTAATTTTCACACTTGATGGCTCCCCAGTGTGGGTTTTAATTTATTATTATTATTATTGTTATTGTTATTATCATCATCATCATCATTATCAATGTGAATTTTGTAGGATAAAGCTTCATTGCATGTTTCTTCACTCTAAACAATATCATGCATCACTAACTATAATGACAGCCTCAGGTTTGCATACTATGTGCTTTACCTGATTTTCATAAGCTAGGCTCTAGTAAATGAGTTACAATCTTATTAACTCTTGCTTCTGATGATACCAACCAAATGTAGGTTTGGGTAATTGTTGTGGTACAGTTTCAGTGATCGGTTTGTGTGTTGACTATTGTGGGAAATACATCAAGTGTACTGTACACCCATTATTCAATTAATCATCATGGAGTCATTCACAATTTTTACAATCACATAGTCAAACATTCTTGCATTTTATGTTAAGGTAACTAGAATCATTTATTATTATTAACTATGAAGTTTGTACATTTTTAAAGTTTCAGGTAAGTTAAAGAATGTAGTAGCTGTTTAAAATTGTGATGCTGTATTTACCATAGGCAGCATTCTAGGAACAGATGCTATTCGTGCTTTCTTCTGCAGTTCATGGCGCACTTCCAGAACTTTAACTACCACAAATTCTCCAAGAGCAGCAAATACAAACACCATGCATCCAGCCATCCAGAGATCTAGGGCCTGCCAAAAATACAAATATCAGACATGAACAGGAAAACGCACTTATTGTTATTTTAAGCTCACTCACAATGTTGCAAAAAGCAACTATCAGCTTTACCATGTCTGTATGTCTGTCTGCATCGCAGACCTCAGCTTCTACTGGACAGGTATTTGTGACTTTTGATGTTGGAGCCTTTTATTACAATCTCTTGGAAAATCATGACTGGTTAAAATCAGACAAAAATATTGGGCACCTAAGTGAAGCCCTAAGTATATTTACAAGAGTGACTCTCTGGATTCATCCTGGATGGAAAATAATTTAAGCTATAAGTTGTACACAAAATCAAGATGCACATTTCACACCAAACACATTTTTACGTTTCGAATATCTTGGCATTTACATTACCAATACAAAAAAATATGGCACAGATAAACACAGTACTGAGCAAAGAACTTTTTGATTTGCATGCCAGATATTTAAAACAAAGATACAGAGAGTAATATTTAGGACTTAACACTTTCTACCATATGAAACTTGGAGGTAGAGAGGCATTTTGAATGATGGAAAATTAATGTCAAACATACATGCAACAACTGGAATGTACCAAAATGTTACATTATATATACATATCCTAGCTTATTCCTACTTCAATGCAAACATTTCCGTGGATAACTACCTTCCAAAAATGACAATCTGGAAACCAAGCCAAAGCAGTTTATTGAGTTCCCAGAGATGGCATATGATTTGAATTTCAAGGCCACTTAGTTGGACTTTGTCTATTGTCATGGTTTATGTAATTATGTAAAACACACACACACACACATTCATATGCTCCATAAATTTGACACGGTGTATAGGTGAGATATATTTAATACTTCAGTGCTCACACTATACTTGGAATATTTGTTTCTTTTTGCAGTACACTAGAATTAGAATATGGTACCAAAATTTATAAAAGTGCAGCTATTTTTAAAATAATGTAATTTAGTCTTAAAACATAAACTCAATACATACTGTTATAAGAATGTGCATCAACCTCAGTGAAACTCGTACAAGAACTAAGTGACGTGGAGCATTGCATCCACAAGTTTGGTTATTTACTGTTCGTGGCATACTGTTTACAAATGGAGTGGGGTTATGTACATTCATAGCCAGCACTGTAACACTGTTACATTGAGTAACTGTTGTTACTGTTGTTACCAACTTCTGTTTCCAAGTGCCAAATAAGAGTTTGTTATGTTTTAAGTAATTACTGAATAATATTACATTTAATTATCAATAATATTGTGGTTTAGTTGTAGTTATTTCAAGTATCAATTTTTCTGGTACGTGATATTATGACTTTGGGCGGGGCTGCTTGATTCCGATGACAAATGCCTTATGAGCCTTTGAAAAGTCATAACACTCCCAGTGACCTCAGGAAACTTCAGTTTTTGACAACACTGATGTAAGAACTGCATATCTGATAGTATTTATTTGATTGTTATTTTGAATATCTAATTTTACAGCTGCATTCTTCCATTCCAAGCTTTGTGGCACCCTTGGCAAAATTCATGGTGCACTCATTTGAGAAAAACTGTGCAAGATTATGAAGCTTTAAAGTAAATATTTCAGAAATTTTTGGGGTTAATACAACTCTTCTTCACATTTTAAAAGTTCATTACTGTATTTGCAACAGCTTACCACCCAACCCTATTCTTATAGAATATATTCAGGACACAAACAAAAAAAGAGTATATTATGGGATTTCTCAAGTCTTCATGTGAAAGTACTAATATATACACCATCACCTAAGGAATGATGTAAGAGATTCTTACTTTTTCATAGCCTACATGTGGGGACAGTCTTACCTTCATACATGTTGCAGGTGGGGGACATGCTTGACAGTCTTACCTTCACATATGCCACTGGTGGGATATTAGACTTGAGGCCTGTGAACATGGTCACAAGTGTTAACATGGATGTGACAAGTAGGGTGACACGGCCTGGAATTGCATCTAGACCAATCCAGAAGCTGAACCAAGACAGCATCACCACCAGTATGCTTGGAGCAAATGTCTGGATTAAGTGGTGCCCAATCTGACGTTCAAATCGGAAGTACATGACCAAACGGGAGAAGTTTGCTAAAAAATATATATAATGATGTTATTGTTTGTGGTAAAGCACTGATATTTTGCAGGTGGTATTGTGGAAATACTGAAATAGGTAAGTTTGTGTACAGTTAAAACTCAGTCAATTGTAGTAGGAAAGTTACACTAACTTCCTTCCATAACATCACCAAAAATGCCTGTTTTGAACCAAACTAAATATACTGATATCAAAAATGTTACCACAAGAATATAAATTCAAAGATTTCTTAGTTGGGAACATCCCAGTTATATTTTACCCAGCAAGTCCCCATTTCACAAGTACAGAGTCTTCAAAAACACCTTCTTATTTTATACATTATCAAAGGGACAGCACATACTAACTCTTCTCTTCTTTCAACCACTTTTCCAAATTAACATAAGTGGTAAGATTTTCAAGTTAATAATATTAAATACAGACAAATATCAGTAGGGCTTGTGTGGGTGGGTGTAAGGGGAGAGCACAGGAATGCACCTTCATGTAAAAGTGAAAATGTGTATGTTTACACAAAAATATAATAATTTCTTTAAGAACAAGGATTATATGAATAATTTGAAATGTGCAGTTCCTTCTCACAAGCTGCCAGTGTCATACCTTCTCTCTCCATCATGTACCCTGTTGTTTCCTTGAACTCCAGAGGCTGACCAACATTGTACTGCAGCAATTTCAGTTCTGGATTTAGTGTGACACCATCTTCAGCCCATCGTAACCTAAGTTTCTGGTTGCTGTATGAGACTGTGAAATATTATATGTACAAAAGCACCAATATTCCTTTCAAATTCACCGTAAAGCATTTGCATATAAATCTAAACCACCAGACAAGCAGTGAAGGTTAAATTCATAAATGCCAGAGGTCCCAAAGTGTATAAAATGTTAAACTGATAACATGTGTGTGTGTGTGTGTGTGCATAAATGCACGCACGCACACACACGCACACGCACACACACGCACACGCACACATTCACACAAACACACTCACACACACAATATTGATATGCCGGATGTGACCTCAGTCAACATACAAGAGACAGTAACATGTACTGCTTTACTGGCGAAAGAAACTCAATGCATCTAATTCACATCACTCTTATTTACTCATAATAACTTTAAGTCCATGCAGCACACTGCGTTTTGAGAAGCTACAATTTTTTTAGCTGGTCAAGACATTCCTTGACTTTTATGGTACCTTAGGGAAGAGCTCCTCATTCAAATCTATCCTTAAACAGTTTATATCAGTCTACATCCTCACACTGCCACTACCACTTAAGTTAGACAAAGAAGCTTGCATGTCAGAAACTAAAGGCATCTCTCTATTCAAGGGTCTGTTAAATTTTCATAAGTCATACATGGTCCAGGACTGATAACTTCAGACTTATGGAGTGAGGAAGAAGGGAAAATAAGTGTTTCAATGTGAACTGAGTCAATGAAAATATCACTCTCAAGTATACTGGATCAGAACAGGTAAAAAAAGTGTTTACCATGTATAGATAATAATTGTAGATCCCAGCTCACACTCTCCACATTCCTGAAATACCTTCCAAGCCTGAACTTATCAGTCCTAGACATCATTATACACTTTCCCCTAACTGGATTCCTGGACTGCAAGCCACAAAGATAAAAGATGTGACAACTTATTTGCTGTGCACTCAGTAAGGAAGTAGCCTGCTCAACTCACAGCTCTCAATGAACATGGGACAGCTCTGGATGTCCATAGGATACAGCTGGAATTCCATCTGGCAGGCCAGGATAGCATGCATACGTGCTGCATAGCGTACAGTTTTGTTACGGTACAGTGTCACACTCAAGAACTTGTGTGTCAGTACAGCAATCTCTGTAAAGAAGTTCAGCGTCCTTAATAGAGTATAGAGTCTTAGATACAGTCTGGCTTATGTGAACCACAGCAAGCACATGGGGGGAACCAGGGTAGAAGGTTACCCCTAATAAGATTGGTGGTGTGCAGACGAGTTCTTCACATCCAAACTGCGAAGGATAGAACTGCTATTAACCCTATGAGGAGACTGAATGCACAGCTTGCTGAAAGGAGCCCACTATCTTGTTGTCTTGTCTGGAGAGCACCCCTCTTCCTACTAAGAACATGTCAGTCGTAATAAAATAGTCCTGCACAGAATTCGTCAACATCTGACCATCTTTGCAGTAACACTGATGTAGTGAAGAATAGAAATCTTAAGAATTTCTGTTATAAATTACTAATGGAAACCTAAGTTTGGCTTTCAAAATGCATATTTCTCATTAATTATTTCCCTGCTTATAAACACAATAGATAATTATGTGGCTGCAGCAGAACGCAGATACTTCATAACTAACATGTTTTATTCACTGCAGTTTTTGTAAAGAATGAGAGATGGATCACTGACACATATAATGTATGGTGTATAAGATACATGGACCTTACCATACTGATGCACTTATGTAACAGAATGGAGGTTCTCATGCTGGTGACAATAATAATTATTGTCTTCTGGCATGTAACATTGTGTAAATATTAATAGTTTTGGAGGAAATTGGTATGTCCATCTTCAGCAGAGAAGACTTGGTAGTTGTCTCTCTCATTAAATTGCATTAAATCCCAAAAAAGAGTATTTTTAAGAATTTACTAAATTTGTACATCATGGTTTTATTATAGTGTTGAAAACATTTAAAGAAAAAGATCATTACAGTACATTATCACCGCCCAGCTGAATTTACCAAAAGTACAACACTGTTCAACAGTATACGTGTCAGAAACACAAACTCACACATTACAGTACGCACTGAGTAAGCATTTTTAACCTCTATAAAAGTGAAGCAATTATGCTGTACTCATACTGGTCCAATAAAGATTCCTGGCTATAGAATTTACAATTCTCATTACAAACTATGGCTTTGCTTCTCCATTACTCATTAATGTGCTTACAAAGAGCTGTATTGCTGCAAAGGTTTAGCACAGAAATCTTGTACCAAATGCCTCATTTCTTTCAGTGTCATGTTCAAAGAATTACATTGAATACGTAATAATGAAAGAAAGTTTTAACCCAAGTATGTGTGCATCTCATAACAAAGAATAACTCCTCTTAAAGCAGCTTTAGCCTTTCTCTACGCTACACATGAGGGGCTACCACCATATTACACATTATTTATAAATCTCCACCATGTTCCATTCCATACAATCTGGGAGATATTTTAAAAGTTGAAAAGCTCTGTTACCAAGCCTGACATACTTTTCTGCATAATCGTACAATGCAAAATATGCATATATTAATGTCATGAAAGGATCAAAATATGATACATTTTTTGAAAATTTTTTACAGACACAAAATAAGAAAGCAGTGTTATAGATATGCGTAATGACCAAGGTTATAGCAGCTGGTAAAATGACTTACAGTGATAATTTCAACAACTGAAATTTCCAAGAGTAGTACATGGGTAACATTTTACTCTCCAAAAATAAATAAAAAATAGAGATACAAAAACAGCATAAAACATAATCTTGAAACAAGAATATGTTTGGCGTATGTGTATAATTTGCATATTTTGTGTGAAATATGTACATACTTCATCTTTTATGATTATGAAGGAAGAGGCAATACAGCTTTTTAATTCATTAAGTGTCTCCTTTATGACAATCTGCATTCACGTAAACATGCTAGAAATTTAATATTTAAAAGTAATATGTGTACTATGATGGTACTGCTTTGTGCATAGTGCTCAAAGAACACAGTGATATAATAAATCAACTTAAGACTACTAGTAATCTCTTGTATACATGTAGTGCAATGTAATCTCTGCACAATCAGTTCCGTTCTCATGGAGATGTATCTGTAATGCTATAGAGATTTATACCAAAAGAAAATACAGGACACCACGGATTTTAATACATTATAGTGGCAAAAGCAACACTTCACAGTTCCAGTACTGAACATCTTTTCCATATTATGGCTAAAACACAAGAAATATAAATATAAATGTTAAGATAATATTAAACTTCACCAACATTGCATTTATTACTCTTTATTGTAATTCTTGTAGCCTTACAAGGCTATTGAATTTATTCACCCTATAATGTAATTCTTGTAGCCTTACCAGACTATTACAATATTTAAACTTTCACTTTTGGTGGTCTTAATTAACTACAAATTTTAAAACTAAATTTTTGAGCTAGGTGCTCTCACCATAAACCATACAGTACAGACTGCAAAGAGAGAGACCCATTTGAATCAAGGAAGAATAGATGTTTGTACACAATAAATAATTTAGGTAGACATGTACAATTTTTAACCATTTTAAAAGCAACCAATATTATTACTGGTTTACAAAAATTATATCATATTCATGTTCATAATTTTAACCAAACCCTGAAAATTCTGCATTGTTGATACCACAACATATTTATGTTTATTATGACTTACTTTATTGTTTTATTTTTTTAAATAAATTCTGATGTCAGCTCCCTGAATATGGCGAGGTAATAGCACCGAAACATGTAGGAACTATGCAAAAGACTGTACACATAGAAAATGCATTTGTTGGTGTTACATGAATTATTTACTTATATATCCCAAGGTTAAGTGACTAACAGGTATTTTAATAATACATGTCCAGAAATGTGGGTTTTGTGAAGTATGTGTATATCCTCAGCATGTTACTTTCAGGTGTACATTAGTGTAAATGTCATGGAGCTTATCTCTTTTGTTGTTTCCTGCATCAGGTGAGGTCCCAGTTCAGTACAACTAAAATGCTCTTTGCTATGAAATTACACACCAATCTTCATGCACATCTATCTGGTATGTTGCATGTTAGTAACACATCATCAAGCAAAACTCCTGTAGTCCATCATCTGATGAAATGGAAGACCTGGTCATCCAGTTGCTGGAAATAGTCCCTAGACCCAGAAGTTTTGCGGACCATAACCTTGAATGTGCTTATTTTTCAGCGACTTTATCTTGTTATCTAGATGTTACGTCACTAGCACAAACTTATCCAAGCAAGGTATTTAAATCGTCATCAGTTAGCATTGTAACACGCCCTGGTGGCATCGCTGGCGACTAGCGGGTCACACCACTTCCTCCGTGAAATGCGCAGCATAATTACTATTAATTCTGTTCTCACTGTGTTATATTCGGCGGGTGTCACTCGTTGTTCAAACTATTCTAATGGATAATCCCGAACTTCTAATAGTCTGGCGCCTGTCCAGTCCCTGATTGCCGGGACTAGCAGCAGTTTGCTGTATATCAATTCCTTTTCATCGGGCACATGAAAAACTCAGTTTCTTCTATGACAAAATGTCAATTACTTCCGTTAAATTCAGCATTTCCTTAAGCTTAGTAATTAACATATAGTTCTTATAAACCACCTATCAACCAAACAGCACGGCGTCACATGACAAAGGACCATAGTAATAATATAAACCGCTTTGAGAACCCCAATCTCTCACTTAACAATACACTGCATGCCACTGATAGTCCACAGAGCAATACTGCTACTGACTATTATAAGAATTGTCACTGATTCAAGTATTTATATTTCTAGATCTGTTAGCATTGAATGTATGCAGAGCAATTACTGTGTTTATTAGGTCAATACAGCCGATATTCTAAAAATTAATTTATAAAGCAGAAAGTATAAAAATATTATGCAGCTCTAACAGTGCATCCTGTTTTCACAGCTCTTAAATAACCCTTGCTGTCACATTCAATAATTAAAAATTATTAAGTACCTGAAACTTTTGAGTTGAGAATGTAGGGATCGGGCTGCCACAGGTTATCAAAAAACTCTGGTGGCAGTGTTACGTAATCATCACCGTCTTCAAAGATATCATCAGGCATGTCAAGACGAGACTCAGTCCAACGCTGTCTCACAAACATATCCACACTGTTGCCACCACCGCAATTGGACCATCACCAACCATTCCCACAAAACAGTATAAGTACACATCTTAAGTACAGCAATTTTAAAACAAGAAATAAACACAGTTAAACATTAAAAAGATGTAAACCACAAACAAGAATAAAAATTGAATTTTTGCTGCAGTTTATACACTTACCGGAAATCCATATCCTCGACATTTATGGAATTGATGTCGACTATATAAATGCTGAAATCTACTGTGACCGGCTGTCCTTTTGGGGAGGGAGGGCGAATCTCTGAAATTAGTAGTATAACCTCAGGAACAGTGAATGTCCCTACAAAAGTAGTCCTAAAGCTCAGCATCATTAATGATGTGACCTGTGGTTTTGTGGTGATTATGCAACAAACTGCGCAGATGATTTTTCGTCAATGTTTAGATGAGAATGTGTTTGGTCTGGGAAACCTGTGTCCCATTTTGGTCAGTCATATAGTAGTATTTTATACTATACTTGAAGAAAATAAGGATCATCAAGCGCAGGTTTGTCTGTTCCCAACCGGAAATGAAATAGGGTAACTCCAAAACGTGGTAGACACTACTTACTTACTTACGCCATGGAGCAGAGTCCTTCTTGAGAAGCTAACTGGTTCTGCAGCTAGGCAAGAAATTCCCCGCACTTTATGGAACCCGAAAGTTCATCACCGTATTCACAAATCCCCGCCATCTGTCCCTATACTGAGCCAACTCCATCCAGTCTCCATCCCCTCCCACTTCCCGAAGATCCATCTTAATATTATCCTCCCATCTACGTCTGGGTC
>Ga0123357_10002787_pt1 | contig 19724 bp, 11 predicted proteins | sample TergutEmb28metaG_FD_89873 | JGI IMG/M metagenome (GOLD analysis project Ga0123357, IMG submission 89873) | Embiratermes neotenicus P4 segment gut microbial communities from Petit-Saut dam, French Guiana - Emb289 P4 | ecosystem: Host-associated > Arthropoda: Insects > Digestive system > Gut ...
ACCACGTTGAGGCAGTAATCGAGCACCGCTTCCTGGAAATCCATATACGGTTTTGACAGCCGATAGGAATGTTCCGCCGATTCATGCTTTGGAAATGCGCGATCCTCGTCCCATTCCCCGGCAATGAGATCAATCCGCCGCCGCTGCACGAAATGGCGCGCCAGCCGCACACGATAGCGCTCATCCTCAAACTTCATTTCCGCGAATGCCGGGTCCAGAAGCGAGAGCAGGCGAGAGAAGGCCTCCTCATCGCCGGAATGCGGCGTCGCGGTCAGAAAGATCATGCGCCGTTCTGGATTGCGCGCCAGGCCGGCCAGAAGCTCGAAGCGCTGCTGCCGACCTTTATGGGTTCCGACACAGGCATGGGCCTCATCAACAATTACAAAATCAGGACAGGCACGCGCAAAGCCGTCGCGACGTTTCTCCGCCTTGATGTAATCGAGGCTGACCACGGTGAAGGCATAGGCGTCAAACAGCGTCTGCCCGATCGGCAGGCCACGCTCCAGGCGGCTGGCGCTGCCCGATGTCACAGCCGCCGCGTCGATCCCAAAGCGCGTTTTCAGCTCCTCAACCCATTGCTCGACCAGATGCGGCGGGCACAGCACCGAGAAGGCATCGACCTCGCCCCGATCAATGAATTCGCGCAGGATCAGACCGGCCTCGATGGTCTTGCCTACGCCGACGTCATCAGCGATGAGGAGGCGCGGCACCTGCAGCCGCAGCGCCATCAGCAGGGGCACCAGCTGGTAGGTCCGGGGCTCGAAGGCAAGTTGCGCCGCGGAGCGAAAGGGGCCGGCACCACGACGCAGCGTCAGGCGTAGCGCATCGGCCAGCAGCGCCGCCTTGGACTGAACGGTGACGGCGGCATCAAGAGGGAGATCGAAACGCGCCGGCTCAACGGCGAGAATTTCGAGCCTGGGATCGAGGATGACGGCGTCGTTTTCGCTACCCGAGAGCGGGCGCAGAGCCAGGATGCCCTCACGGGGTGAGGGCAGCGCCACCCATTCGCGGCCGCGGGCCCGGACCAGATCTCCAGGTGCGAAATTCACAGTCATTGTCGTCACACCCCAAATGTCGAGCGCATGTCCGCCGGGATCCCGGCCGTGGTCGCCGTCGGCAATTCAAAGACCGTCCAGCCTTTGGCCTCAGCCGCCTCACGTGCGGCCTCGCTCACCTGGGCAAGCGAGGCGGCGACGAAGTGGTCGCGCCAGGCAAAATTCATTTCCTGCCCCGCGAAGCTCACCGTCGTGGCATCCGGCACCGGCACGCCGGCCTCTTTGAAGACGCTGATCCAGCCACTGTCACCCTGTTGACCCGGCACCACTGCCAACACGACCTTGCCACGCGCCAGGTCAACCAGCATCTGCCTGGCTTCCTTGCTCGTGCGGTTGATCAGTTCATGATCAGGCTGATTATAATAGGATAGCAGGCAGCGATAGCAGCCCTGGACGCAGGCCCCGTCGGCATGATCGGTGAGAAGTCCGCCATCACCGGCCGTGATTGCCTCACTGATACCTTCAAAATGCATCAGTTCCAGCGCCTGTCGGGCGACTCTGGCGATGGCGTCCGGATCCTCGATCAGGCGACTGAGCACCCCTGCCCCGCCTTCGGTGGCTTCATAGGCCAGGATCGCGCGGCGGTTATCACGATCGGGCAACGGCTCACCGAGAATTTCGCCCTCTTCCAGCTGGAAGACGACATGGATCCCCCTCATCAGGGCGTGCTGAACTGTGGCAATCGTCTCCGGTTCAAAGGCATCGGGATCGTTGAAGCGAAGCAGGAGTGCGTTTTTGCGATCCCGAACGATTGGAACGATACGAACCGCCCGATCGAGATCCGGCGGTTGGTCAACATCCGGTTCTTCATCCGGCTGCTTTGCCCAGTAACCGCTGCGCGGATCAATAAGAAAACCCAGCACCGTGCGATTTGCCCGTCGTTTCAACCCTTTGTTGATCCGGCTGATATCCGCGCTGTTGCCATATTGCAGGCTCAGGATCGGCTTCCCGTCGCAGCAGAACTCGGCCTCCGTGATCTGAACCCGGCCATCGCGCATGGGCCAGCTGAACACGGTCTGAATCTCAAAACCCTGACGCACGCGTTCTTCGTCATTGGCGGTAATCCGCTCCGCCGGCGCGGCTTCGACATTGTCGATCCGCAAGGTTCTCTGTACCGCAACCTCTCCTGCCATCGGCGCGTTGCAGGCGTGACAACGTTCGACCTCGCTGTCATGGCAGGCCCCGCAATTGGAACAGATGTAGATGTCGCGGGTGGCAAGTTCCGAACCGTCTCCGGTCCGCGCCCATGGAGGCAGCTTGGCCTTCATCACCCGGTAGGCACGGCCTTCGTGATAGATCAGGCTGCGCGGGCCAAATTCCGAGATCGCCAGAAATCGCGCACGCTGCAGGAACGAGCCGCGTTTTCCGTCTGTCCCTTTGCCGTCTCCTGGAATGAAAGCATAGAGCGGCAGTCGGGGGAAATTATATCCCGGCAGGAAGCCCTCGGTGGCAAGATAGCGATAGGAATAGAAATCCGAGCCATTCGAGGCCTTGCCCTGCTCAAGGATCACGATTTGGTCGTTGGCCTGCGTCTGTGCCGCCCTGGCCCTGCGGCGATCGGCGGCCGGAAGCCCGGCGATTTCCGACCGTTTATTGGCTTCCGACAGCTGGGTTTTTGCAGATTCGTAGAGGTCCCGCCAGCGACCGAAAGCGTTATCGAACTCCTGAGGCGCATTCTGAGCCACCTCGAGCACGAATTCACCGACATCCCCCATCCAGACCGGTTTGCGCCCCCCTTCCGACGCCAGGATCTGGTCGAGAATACGTGCCATGGCCGGTCGCGCCAGGCCCACAAGACCTGGACGGTCAATGACCTCGCGGATGGTCTGTTTGAGCGGATAGCGCTCCTGGGTCAGATCGAGAATTTCCGGTATATCCGGTGACAGCGCCAGTTTGGTCTCTGCGAGCCAGACCGCATGGAGATGCGAGCGCACCAGTTCCTCATTGGTGATGTCGAGCGCTGGCGGGCGAACGACGCCCGCCACCATTTCGTTGCGTCGCTCAAAGAAATACTGGTCGTGCGGGGATTGGGCGGCACAATAGGTCACGATCACCGCCGCCTGCCCGGAACGGCCGGCACGACCGGCGCGCTGGGTGTAATTTGCCGGCGTTGGTGGAACATTGCGCAGATAGACCGCGTTGAGCGCCGAGATATCGACACCAAGTTCCATCGTTGGTGAGCAGAACAAGGCCGGCAGGAATCGCCCCGGCTCTCCGGTCGGCTTCATCTCGGTCGCAATACCCTTGAGATTTTCCTGGTCCTCCTTCTCAAACCGGAAGCGCCATTCGCGCCATTCACGTTGTTGCGCCGAGACCTGGGCGGTGTGTTCACGCCCCTCCAGCCCCCAGAAGCTGCTCCGGCCCTGTTTCAGATCGTCCGCGATCCTGTTGTAAAGATTATGGAAATAGAGATTGCCCTGTGGCTTTCCGGTATCGATGGCCTCGCCAGGCACAATGCGAACCGCAGAGGGCGACACACGCCAACCCTGGCTGTCACCATCGGCCAACACCAGCCCTTCGCGGGCCAGGAGTTCCATCAGTTTTGTCATCACCTCCAGATAATCAGCCTTCTTGAGCTTGGTGCCGATCACGTCAGCGCGATTAATCAGCCGACTGATGCGGGAGTTGTGCCCGGCCCGGATAATCATCTGCTCTTCCCGCAGCCCGACCCGGTCTTTTCCCGGAACCCGCAGAACCAATGTGGTGCGACTTCGCGGTGTCTCCTTGGCGTCAATGGCCCAGGGAGAGCACAACAGGCCCCGGGACTTTTGCGCAACACCGTCAAGCTCAAGCTGGTCGAGTGCTTCGGTGCCGACCGCCAGACCCTCGACCATGGCGCCGAGCAGTATCTGGAACATCCGCTTGCGCGCCGCGAGATCGAGTCTGCCAAGCTCCGGCAGGATGGCGCCAAGCCGCTCGCTGTCCTCGGCGACATCATCAAGGCCAAGGAAGGCGACATCGATAAGCCCCAGCACCGACAGGCTCGGATTGGTAAAGCGCCATCCCCGGCGCAGATCCGTCCAGAGCCGATGGGCAAAAACCTTCTGCAACGAACGCTGGGCATCCTGGCGCACCACCGCGCCCGTCTCTGGATCAAGCATCCAGAAACCGCGCGTTGCCTTGTTGTCGGCGGTAAATCCCAGCGCCCGGACCACCCGCAGCCCAAATTCATCATCGGTGATGCCATCCTCGCCGGCATCAAGAACGGCACGCAAAACGGCGCCACGCAGCAGGCTCACGAACAGGAAGTCGTTGAAATGGCCTGCCTGGAGCGCCGCATCCTGGCGATTATCGGTGAAGCCAAGAAGCTTGCGTTTCTCCTCTGGGACCTCACTGTCGCCCCCGTTCATCCATTGAAGGACGGTCGAAACCAACAGCGTGGTGGCCGAACTGCGCCCCTCTCCGGACAGCCCGGTCAGCTTGGTGCGTTCCCGCGTTCTGGGCTCTGGCTGGTCAAGGCAGCAGGGGCAGAAACTGAATTTGCCCGGCAGAAACCAGAAATCCCTGCCCGATGAATCACAGCGCCCCCCTACATCCACTGTCACCCTCTCTGGCTGCCGCGATCTGCGCCTGGAGATAATGCGCTCGGCGCCTTTGTGCTCCTCACGCCAATCCTCCGGATAGGTTTCAATGTCTCCCGTGAATTCGTAATCTGGGTCACCATCACCGACAGGCGTCAGATAACCGGCCGAGCCCCCCTCCTCATCCTCGAGCGGAACATCGTCTATGTTCCTGGGCAGGAACAGGGTGCCGGCGGCGTCCTGGGCCCTTGTGACCACATGGACTTCGTGGCCACAGGCGCGACAGAAACGGGTTGGATAGAGACGCGTGCCGGACTCATTGGGGTCCTCAAGCTGCCCCTCAAACAGCACAGTCCTTGGCCGTGCCGCCAGCGTCGTGAAAACCTCTCCGGCACCGGAAATGAACTGATGGAGCTTGAAGGCGAGGAAACCGTTGCCACCTGAGCCGCCTCGGACCGTTTCCGGCAGGCTGACACGGGTCAGGAAGGTCTCCAGCACGCTCTTGCAGGTCTTGGCATCGACGCCGCTGTCGTCCGACAGCAACACTGCCGCCTGGTCAAAGGAGATCGGCTTCTTGCGCCGCAATTCCTGGCCATCATCGAGCCCGATCGCCAGCTCGGTCCAGACCGCCAGCGGGTGCTGCTTCAAAACCGCATCTGTCAGCACCTCAGGCAGCGGACATGTCAGGACGGAGGCGAGTTTCGATCGGACGTCCTCGAGTTTGAGAGCATCATCGGTTGCCCGCTGCAGCGATTCGTCAATGACCGATTCGGGGCCGATCTGGGTTCCGAACAGACGCGACGCGACCCTGGCCACAGCCTCGGTGCGATCGCCATCAGAGCCCTCGCTTGCCATGGTGGCGGAGGTCCCGATGCAGATCGGGGCCTTATCGGGGCTGCAGCGGTTGCGCAGCCGCCGCACCAGAATGGCGACATCGGCACCCTGGCGCCCGCGATAGGTATGGAGTTCATCGAGAACGATGAATTCCAGCCCGGTGGCATTTCCCATGACCTGTACGTCGATCGGGTCCTGCCGCGTCAGCAGCAGCTCGGCCATCATGAAATTGGTCAACAGGATATCCGGCGGATTGTCGGCGATACGCTGCCGCTCCTCCTGTTTCTCCTGGCCAGTGTAACGGCGCACCACAGGTTTCAGGTGGTCGGGAAGCCCGGATTGGGCAATAAACTTCTCGATCTCCTTGATCTGGCTGTTGGCCAGGGCGTTCATCGGATAGACGATGATGGCGCTGGTCTTGCGTGGCCGTCCAGCCTTGCGGGCGCGGATGATGGCGTCAACCATAGGCACGAAAAAGCACAGCGACTTGCCCGAGCCCGTTCCGGTCGTCACCACAAAGCTTTGGCCCGCCCGAGCCTTGGCGATGGCCTGGGTCTGGTGGCGATAGAACCGCAAGGGAGTGGTCCCGAGCCGAAATATCTTGCCGGTCGCTTCGTCGAGGTCGCCTGAGGCGACCAACTCGTCAACCGTGGCCCCGGAAAGATAGCGGGGATTGATCCATACCAGCGTATCCGGCCAGAACCGCCCAGCCTTGTACTGGCGGTCAATCTCTGAATTCAGGTCGTCGGCACGAATCTTGCTAAACGAGCGGGAGAAACTGGCATACGAATCAATCAAGTGATGATCAAGTTCAAACGCTTTCATGCCTTTACCTCTCCCCAGCCCTTCGCCGATTCCCCGCAGACCGCCCCCGCGGCTTTCCGCACCGAAACCACCATTCATGCTTGAATAGGCCGTCTGGCCGAAATGACGGCACAGAGGAACGCCAACGTGACCCCTCCCGTTTGGCCGTCCATGGCCCCCCCAACCACCACGACGATATCCGCCCAGCCACCGAACCGCCAGAGCTACCACAGAAAGTCCACAATCGCGCTCTCCTGGTTCCCCAATTCCACGCACGACGGGCAGCAAACTGCAAGATTCGCACGCTATTTCAGCGACATACACCACTCTCCGCAGCTCGCTGCCTGGTATGTTGACTCGAGAATGACTCCCCAGTTCCTCAACTTGCCTTCGCTTACCATCCCATCAACGATCGACAATGATCGGAGCATCCAATGACATCGAGAGCAAATGAAGCCCAGGGAACTCCAGGGAGGGCACCCTCGGGATCCCTCCATCCACCAATCTTGGCACCCCCGGTTTGTGAGGGGTCGGCATCACGCCGCCAACCATATTAAAGGCTCTGCGCTGGGGCGTGGCACGCATGGCGGCTTTACGCTGGCTAAATCCATCACCTGGATAGCGCTCTAATCGCCGCTGCGGATAGGATAGAAACCGCATCTTCTCCGCAATGCTGCCCCACTCACGCCTCAATCAACACCCAATACGGAGCGCAGAATTCCATTTGCAATAGTTCCCCACCAAAGACCTTCCGCACCTCACAGCGCTCTTCTGCAAACCTGCCCTAATACCTTCCGTCGCCAAGCAACCACACCCCGCAATGCCCATGAACATGCCAAGCTCAGAGTCTACCATCTTTTGAATATTGTTTTCAATCACATCGGACTCTCTCATGACTGATCTCTCACCACGACCGTGAGCTGCCAATGTCCGTTACTGTCTGACGCCAAGATTCCATGACACGAATTGATCGCCGCAATTGGGAGTTTTTCAAATGACGATAACCTGTTCTGTCGAAAGATTGGAGCGGTGCATATTGCTTACAGGTAAGAGACTTGTCCCAGAAGTCCAGACACAGCTTAAACAGCTACTGACGCCCCAAGCATTGACCATCGTCGCATGCGGAATCGGCGCATGGATAGTTGGCCATGCGTTTGGCTTTGGTTAGGTTATTGACATAATCATCACCATCGCAAGCCAGACACGGGCCGTCTGATCGGGGTGCCCTGCAACATTTCGCCAATTCACCTCCACTAATCCTTCTCAAAGCCAATCGCTCAACCGGCCTGTCGACGGCTCTTTCAAAGTGTACAGGATCGCCTGCTCAAGCAGGCGCGTCTTCGCATCCTGAACGTAGCTCAGTCGGGCGCAAAATGATTTGTCGCGTTTCGGACTCACGTGAAACATTCCATCTTCACTCCGGAGATCCACCTGGTTCCAGGTACAATACAACTGCTCCTCCGAGCCAGCCAGGTTCTTCTTCACGAAACTCACACCCTCGTCTCTGAATTCAGCCCCACCAACCTTAATGACCTCACCCGCCTTGAGTGCATTTAACATCTCCAACAGCAACCGTATGCCAACAGCCTGCCAAAGCTTGTCCACCACCGTCTTGTAGACATCCTCCCTCCACGAGGTAACATCAACCATGCCATCTCGATCGCCAAACGTTATCGCATGCGGTACCTCTGAGCCATAGGAATGCCGAGGGCGCCTGGCCGGCCCCCATCCAACCGAGGTTATGGACTCCAATGGAAAAACCTTCCCTTTGTACGAAATGCCTTCCAGAGAAATGCTGAACGTTTCTTCTGACCTCAATCCCACCTGGACGCGGCAGAAAATGTCCTTCTCGCGCTCCTTGCGGATCTCGGCCAGTTCTTCGGCATGGCGCTCCGCCTGCTCCCGTATTTCGGGAACATGGCAGAACGCCTCACGCAACAGATCGACCAACCGGATTGAAACCATCAACATGCGGCGGTCAGTCCAGATCTGCGCGGAAAGATTGGAGATCTCCCGCGCGAGTTCACGACTCGCGGGATGTTCGGTGCCGCGCGCCTCTGCACTCACCTGGATCGGTAAGGCGACGCTCTGCCAGTTACGGATAACTGCAGAAAGCCGATCGATTACCGCTCCCACGTCCCCGCTTCCACTCCTGGCGGCGTCAAGTGCTGTCGTGATCAGCTTTCTGGCATTGTTTCCTTCCGCTTCCAGAAACCCCTGGGCCTCGCTCTCGTACCTGTCAACGAGATCGTCTATCAGACCCGCCGCCTGCCCACCGCCCCGGTCGATCGCCCTACTGACGGCGTCGGTAATGATGTTGACCATTGTCAACGTCGGCAGCCGGTCGAGAGCCGCCTTGATGGCACCCACAACATCCTGCCTCCGGCAACTCAAAACCGCATCGACATCGCCACCGGCACGCACCGACGAGAACCCCGATTTGGCCCGGTCTCCGTTTATCTCCAGCAAAACATCGTCGGCCCGCAATTCCTCGACCAGCTCCGCAACTGTCTGGATTGCCGAACGAATATCCCACTCGTCGTTCCCGCCATCAAAGATGTCAAATGTGGCGGCAAGCACATTCAGCCGTGCCATGGTCGGGAGATCTTTCTCCCCCCATAACGCTATCGGGTTGGAGAGCATTCGCTCAAGCAGCTGCGGGACTTTCTCGGGGGCGACGCCTGGAAGCCACGACACCTCCGCGGCAAGTCTGGTCCGCAGGCTTGTAAGGTCTGAGCGCGCCCTTTGGCAAACCTCAGGATCCATCTCAACAGATTTCTCCTCCGCCAATGCCGCAATGCGCGCACGGTCATCCCAGGTCGTGGCACCCAGCACCGCAAACGGTGATCGGTGCAGCGCGCTGGCTCGCGCCGGGTTGGCACGCGATTCCTTCCGACTCGTCACTGGTCTTGCCTCCCGACTCTGTATCTGGCATCCGCCACGCCAGCCTCCCGCCGCCTCCGGGAATCACCGTCCTGCACTGCTGTACCACGCCGATCACCCCTGAGGGCTGCGCGATCAGGCTCTCGTGGTCGCTCCAACAAGACACAGGATCCCTGCCATCGTGGAGCAGACGCCGCTGTTCCTGGTCGCCCGGCGCAACACCTCGAACAAGCCACCATCGCCCGAAGATGCCTCTGGAGATTCATGTCCCCAGCTGTCCCTATTCCAGCGCGCCGACATGCTTGCTCGGTCGCCATGGATCCCCACATCGCGCGTTGTAGTCGGCTACGCCATTGGCGAATTTCACGAAATCATCGCCGCCCTTGCTGCCAAGACGCAACCGCATTCGGTTGATTCGGATTTCTTCTGTCAGGCACTCGGTAACCGCCCTCCAGCTGGATGTTGGAGCGTCAACAGCCTCGACAACCTGAGGTGCCTCCTCCGCATACGACTGCGGGGATGAAGGCATGTAAGCTGCTGCGTGTTGAGCCGAATCGGACTTATCCGCAACACGTACTGGGAAGAGCAGCAAGGCGATCAAGCCGACTGCGCCGAGGATACCGCAGGCCGCCGAAAACCAGCGGTGGAAGGTGCGGCGCCCTTGCTCTGGCACGGCGGCCTTGGAACCGCCCGTCGACTCCAACTGACGGCAGAAGCGACCAATCTCCCGTTTCATTGCGTCTGGGCTGTCAACATTCGTTAATGATGTGCGGAGATATTCACTCAACGCGAGGGCGACGGCTCCGCCTCCACCGGCATCTGCTGCTTCAATGCTATCGAGCACGGCAATGAGCTGATCAACGGCCGCTCCATAACCACTTCCTGCTGCCTGGGAACCATCCGTCCTGCCCTGCTCATGGCCATGTATTGCCACCTCAAGCCAAACACCGCAAGACCTGGCCTCACAGATGAAGCGGTGAACATGCAGTTCCAGATCATCCGGTGCGTTTTCGTCGCCATTCGTGGAGGAAAGGCGCTTCAGCAAGGCGCGAAACAGCATTGCACGATCTGTCGAACTCAAGGCGATCTGAGCTGCAGCCGCAGCCAACACCGGGAAGATTCGGTAATAGGGATCTTCGCTGGCATGATCCGACTGAGCGCGATCAGTGGTCTCCCGTTGCGCAGCAGGCTCCTCCGTGGCGCCTGCGACATTCCCAGGCCGCTCTTCGCCGCCAGATGGGCGACCTTCGCAGTCATGCGTGGCGACTTCAAGCCAAATACCGGAAGACCTGGCCTCGCAGATGAAGCGGTGAACATGCAGTTCCAGATCTGCCGGGGCGTTTCCGTTGCCTTTCACGGAGGAAAGGCGCTTCAGCAGCGCACCGAACAGCGATGCGGGGTCCGTCGAACCCAGGGTGATCTGGGCCGCAGCCGCAGCCAACACCGGGAAGATCCTGGAATACGGATCTTCTCTGGCGTGATCCGACCGGCCGCGTTCAGTGGTCTCCCGGTCCGCAGCTGACTCTCCCTCATCGCCTGCGGCATTCCCAGACCTGTCTTCGCAGCCAAGCGGATGACCATCACGGTCGGCAGATCCGTCACAGGATGCCCCATCATCCACACTGCCGTCCGAAAAGCCAGTTTTGCTTTCTGGTTCGGAATCCTGCTGTGCGTTCTCGCCTTTCGAGGTACTCGACCTAACCCGTGTGGCCTCAGACACGAAGCGGACAACATGCAAAAGCTGGTCTTCCCGTGGAATTTCGCAGCTAGTCATTGACGCGAGATGGTCCAGCAACTTGAGTACCTGTTCGGCAGGCCCGATCGAACCCAAATCGACATGCTCCGCAGCGGCAACCAGCATTGGGTAAGCTCTGGCATAAGCGTCTTCGTTGGCAGGATCCCACGGGTCACGAGCCGTTGTGTTTTGATCCGCGACAGGCTCGAATGTGCCGTTCCCTGACCGATCCTTGCCAGATGACCCGGCGCCGCATTCGAGAGGCTGATCCAAGCCAATTCCTTCGTCCACACTGGCATCCGAAAAGGGCGGCATGCCCTCTCGGCCGAGATCCTGATGCTTGTCCTCGCCTTCTGAGCGATCCTCCCGTGCATGACCCGCCGCTTCCCCATCACCGTCACTGCCCGGCTGGGTTGTCTCTGGGCCATTTCCTCCCGGCATTTCGTGGGATCCAGCGGGCTCTCCTGGATAATCTTCGGCGCCAATGCCAGATCCTCCGTTCCCGCTTCCCGACGCTCCCTGCCCCCCCTGCGAAGCGTCGCCCTGTCCACGCCCATTCTCCGTCTTGTCGGCGTCGTCGAGAACTGAGACAAGCGAGAGAAGCCCGGCAAAGCCCATTGCCTGCGCTCCCTCTGATTCGTTTCGCCGAGGCATCACCGGAAATTCCTTCAGATGAACCCAATACGACGCTTGCTCTCCCCGGATTCACGCTCCCGTGGCGGCGAGACGTGAAGGGCCTGCAACAGGCTCACCTGATCCAGATGGTCTTTTCCGGCGCGCACGGCTATCCTGGCACTTTCCCGCACCACAAAGGCCGCGTCCGACAACGGCCTCCCAGCAAGCTCCCTTGCAAGCGGGGTTGCATCGACATCGGATCGTTTCGGGAGTGCCGAGAGCAGCTTGGCCAGGAGGGTCAGTACCTCCGTTTCTCCCGGCAAGCCGACTTCAATCACGTGGTCGAAACGCCCACGTCGCGTAATGGCACGGTCGATCATGTCGAACCGGTTGGTCATGGCCACGACCAGGACCCGATTCCTTCCCGCCTCGGGAATACGCCGGAGGAACTCGGCGACCTCTTCCAACCGATGGTGTGAAGATCCTGCTCCACTGCTTCGGTCCGCAAGGAAGGCCTCCATTTCGTCGATCACCAGCACAGATGGTGCGTCTTCCGTCGCTTTTGCGAAAATTTTCGCAACCTTCCTGCTGGTGTCGTGGATATATGGGCTGGCAACGCTGGAAGCGTCGATGCTGAAGCACGGCCAACCAAGGTGCTCAACCAGTCGCTCGACGGCAAAGGTCTTGCCACATCCAGGAGGGCCATGGAGGATCACGGCTGACGGAAATTCAATGCCAAGAGCCCTGTAACGGTCGGCATTCTCCACGATGTCGATAATGTGCTCGTTGAAGAAACCCTCCAGCTCGGGCCGCCCCGGCAGCTCGAAGCGTCGCGGCTGCTCGTTAACCGTTTCCCTCGCTTCCTCAGCCATTTCCTCCGAAGGGCTTGCAGCCCCTTTCGACCGTCGCGATCGCCCCAGGTCAGCCAGCCCGTCTTCCACCGGAACGAAACCCGCCGCCTTCACGATCTCCCTCAAGTAATCCTCGGCAAGCCAAGTCATGCTGCGGTGAAGCCGCCGAAATGACGTGGCCGGGATCCTTACACCCCCCGTCAGCCAATATCCCAGAACAACTTCGTCGGCTGTTCTTGAACTGATGGTGTAGGTCGGCAGCAGACGGCTGATCTTTTCGACATAGACCGCATCCTGAAATGCAGCCTCTGCATTAATCTCCCGAGTCGTCTTCAGCGCCAACGCAAAGGCGAGCGCCTCGGTCTTCGTGTCCGGCGACGCTGCCTCGCTCACCGGGCAAATTACCTGATCGGCACCGCACGAAAGCGACCACAATTCGCAATCTCCGACCCCGAACCTGCCGAACATCCCCCCGTCGATCAAACCGGCAGCCAGCCATTTCTCCCGAAGCGATTGCCTGACCACAAGAGCAACCCCGTCCCCCCTCGTCTCAAACACCTGCCAGTCCGATCCCGCGAAACGCGCAACCTGGGTCTCCGCCCCGTCCGGCAGCCTGAAACCAACTGGAATCCAAGCATCAAGCACCACGTGTCACCCCCTGAGGATGTTCGCGGACGCGATGATATCCCCTTCATCCGAGATATCGGGATGCATACTGTGAAGCTGCGCCACAATGCCCCGCAGATCGTCCATTTCCCCGGCCTCCAGCGCCTTCGACCCTGCCAAAACGGCCTTCTCGTATCCACTGCGGTCGTCTACCATGTAACCCCTGCTTGCCAGCCACTTGAAGCGCTCGATGACAAACCAATCCTGGCGCCACAGGATGCGGAAATTCCTCCTGCGCATGTCGTCGAGACGTCCCTCGAAGTCGTTGCTGTTATTTTCGACGGCTCTCTGCGCCGTGCGAATCAGGTTCTCATAGGCCGACACCTCCGTCGGCCGCGCGTATCGCCGAACACCATCCTCAAAAAACTCCTTCAAGCCATCAAGATCGAACTGACGTACCAGCTTGCGATGCTCCCGCCGCGCCTGCGCCAACAGCCGCTTGGCCTCAACCACCTGCTCCAGTGCCTCCTTGGCCGTTTCCGGATCAGTCTCCTCAGCACGGATGCTACTCGCCTTCTCCAGCTTCGCCCTCGCCTGCTCGACCCTCGCATCATCGACCCTCTCGGCAAGCGCCTCGACGCGGGCCATTACCGCATCCGACTGTTCCTTGATGTTCCGCGCCTGCGCTGTAAAGTCGAGCTTGCCCTCTCGCGTCGAATAGAGGTTGTTCCTGCTCACGAATGAACTCCGGATCGAAGGGACAGAAACCCTGAGAAGGATTTGCCCCGAATCCCGCACTTCATACTCGCATTCCAGGTCCGCCCCGCGCGCGATCACGCCATCCTCGAATTCCGTTCCCTTGATCTCCATCATCCCGATGAACCGGTTGTCGCTGATCGGGTCACAAATTCCGCCTTCCCAGAGCCTGAACCTCAACGACCCCGGACTTCCGGCCTTCAGGGATTCCCCAGCCTTAACCTGCAACTTCCCGAATTTCGGCAACCGATCACCCTCGCTGACGATCGTCTCCAACATCGGACGCTCGCCCGCATTGTCAAGAACCTCCAAGCCGATGGAATGCGACGCCGGGATCGCGTCGATACTTGCCGCAGTGCGAACAATTACGATCCTGTCCTGCGGCACCGCAACCACCGTACCAGCCCGATTGAACAGAAATACCTTGAACGTATTGTCGCCCAGCCGATTGAGGTTCAGATCGACCCTCGCTCCTTCACGGACCTCCACACGACCGGACGACCATCCGCTGTCGAGGCTGTCGACTTGAAATTCCGCCCCTGATGGCGCACCGTCGGGAACACGTGCGACAATGCTCGCGGTGACACCTGGCGTCCGGGCGACATAATCGAACGAGACGTTGATCGTCTTTCCTGCTGCGATCGCCCCTCTGGCCGACTTTCGCCCACGGCTCTCCGACGACCAGTCGATCGACTCTGCAAATACCGCAGCCCCTTCAGCAACCGCAGACATCGGGTTTACGTCGACCGCCCCAATGATCCCCAGCTCTGAGGCAACCCTGTCGCGCAGGGGCTTGTATTGTGTCGGGCCACCGATGAATACCACGCGATCCACATCGCCCGGGGCAATCCCGCTCTTTTCCAAAGTTTCCCGAACGGATTTCACGGAGTCGTCAACCCACGGGCCAATCAACTCGTCAAATTTTTTACGCACGAATGGTACGTTAAGGTAGATCTCAGTCCCCGCCCGATCACGGCACCGCAACTCGGCCTCCTCCAGCCTGATGATGCTCTCCTGCCTCTGCGACAGCTCGATCTTCGCCATTTCTGCCGCCGCGGTCGCCAAGCGCTCCAATGTCTTGTAATCGGGGTTCGTGGTCCAGCCATCCGGAAGATCGAATTTCTCCGACAGCCACGGTTCGACTACAGCACGGAAAAGGCTCCGGTCAAAATCCCGGCCGCCGCACATCTCGATACCGCCGTGCGCAAGCAGGGAAACGCGACCGGAGACGCTCTCTGCGACTGCTACATCCAGTGTCCCACCCCCAAGATCATAGACAACGAAAATGCCATCGCTCGGCCGCTGACGCATGATGCTCATCACCGCGGCCACGGGCTCCTGCATCAACGCAACCCGTCCTAGGCCCGCGGCATCGGCCGCCGCGATCGTGGCCTCCTTCTTCAGCTGATTGAATGCTGCTGGCACCGTGACCACTGTGCCAGCCACGCCACCGTTCCGAACTTCTTCCGGCAGATAGCCGAACAGAGCGCGCAGGACTTCGCTGGAACATTCCTCCGGGGTCAAGCACAAACCGACCGCATTCAGCCTGATCGGCGTGTTTGTGCCCATCATCCGCTTGAACTCTTTCGCTCCTGCATCCGGATTCAGGAGCGCATTCCGGACGGCACGCGCACCGACATACTTGTTCCCGCGGGGATCGATGAATATCGCTGACGGAGTGACGTCGTTTTGCTCCGGACTTTTGTACAGACGAACCGATACACCGTCAAAGGAACAGATGGCGCTATTGGTCGTACCGAGGTCAATACCGATATAGTTCATATCGACACCTTCCGCAGAACGACTGTCCCTTCCTTGCGAAGCCCACTTGGCCCCATCACGATCGGCTCCAGCATGACGTCGATCCGCAATTCGTCATCCGGTCCAAACTCACCCAGGTTCAGAGCAAGAGCAGGGGTTCCTGGGCGATAGCTCTCCCCTTCGATATTCACGAGCCTTATCCTGCTCACCGAAAGGGCCTCCTCGACCCTCTTCTCGAAATAGCGCAGCTGGCTCACGTACCGATCAGACTCACCGGCATCCAATCGGCACACGACTCTGGAGAACAACCTCGAGAGCCGCCAACTCTCCACCGCAATTTCGATTAGCGACTGCTCCATGCGATCAATCACCTCCCTTGACAGATTGTCCAAGCATTCAACGTCCTCGCCTTCCGCCTTCATCGCGCCCTTCCATTCCACCGCAGGCATCCACTTTGATCCGCAATCCCCAAAACCGCCACTCACACATAACACTTGAACTTCACCGCGCACCTCCGCAAAATCCACTACACGGCAATCTGTCAAGCACCCATTATCAAGTCGCGATACACCACTCGCGCTGCACGGTTTCGACATAAGACCAAGTCCACGCCTCTGCGGCAATCAGCGGACCTTCAACAGCCAACAGCCGGCACAGCGGGTGGAACATGCCGACAACCAGGGCGATGACGTGGATGACAAACGCTCGCTCATAGCCATAATCGCTATCGGTTTCCGGCTAAAGTTCTTCGCAGCCAATTTGAGCGCCCTGCGGTTGCGTTCTTCCATTTCAAAGATGTGCTGTCAACGGCGCTCACGAACGGCGCCGAACGGCGCATACATTGTGTCAAAACCTCCCGACCCTCAAATGATACCGCCGGGCGTCCCAACGGGCACCCGGCGGTCGAGGGCCAAGGTCGCCACCTAGCCAATTCTCCGTGGAATCACGATCAAATCTAACTGATCTGGGGGAGCCGATTGGGTCCGAAGGGGACGACGGCAAAATATTGCAGACTTCGCCCATCCAGGAAACGTGCACAGTTTCAGTCCGATGCCGTCTTCGCCTCTGTTACTGAAGGCTTCGACGCCGCGAAACCAAACACGACCCTCAATTTTCACTGCAAGGTGCGCTTTCGAGGTCACATCGACCGACACCAGGTCGCCGGAGTCGCAGCAGGTTGGCCAAGGCGAAAGTCGCTGCGAAGGTCGCGGATGGCCGCCCCTCCAAATAGCTTTCGTTGTGACACCAAAGTGGCGAACGGTGAACTAACGTATCCGCAACCGCGGGCAGAAATGCTGCCGCAAGCCGCAAGAAGTGCACGGCGAGCGGACATCGGCAGTGTCGCCAGAACCACCGGAAGGCGCGGCGCAAATACCCAAGGGCAACAACGATCAATCTCAGCGCGGACAAATTGGCCTTCCTCGAATTCCGCAGGATCGGATCCCCAAGGCCCTAACCTAAACCTAAACTGAACTATCGCCTCGACCGCCAAGAAGCCGAATTCCACTCGCTCACAGCCTTCGACACAACGACTCCACATGCCGATCTTCTCCGCTGTAGGACCGTCAACGATTCTTGTACAGCCATCCATCAGCTTCTGGTCAGGAGTCATTGCGCTGCCTCGTCCGGCGGCACGAGAACCATTTCGGCAACGAAACGCGACGGACGCTTTTCAAGTCCACGATAAGACCCAGCATATGAAAGACAAAGCCGTTCCCGCCCCCTTGTGATCGCCACAAAGCAATTCCGACGCTCCTCCTCCATTTCTGCGCTATTCTCACCAGCCCTAACGCTCTGAAAATTTGGCAGAACTTCTTCCGCAAGGCCGATCACATAAACGTCATCAAACTCCCTGCTCGAAGAACCACGGATCGTCATGAGTGTGACTCTCCCTTTGCCAACGGGTGACTCCTTCGATAGGATAGCCAACTGCTCAAGGAATTGCTCCAATGAAGCATTATTCCCGACTGCCTTCTCAATGTTTTGCTCAAGATCATGCCAGGCAACTCGGTCCTCTTCGATATCACATGAAATTTCTTCTCTATTCGAGACTTTTCGCAGCACGCCATCAATGAACACTCGAAAATGTGCCGGAGCGTTCCCGCACTGAGCTGCGAGATCGGCGAGTTCCATTGCCTGTGTGTTCTCTCGCGCTGCATCAATCGCAGCCAATGCCCATTCCGTGAGGAATGACCTTCCCGTAAGGTCTGAGGCGGAGATTACGTCCTCAACGTGGACATCAGTAAAGAACCACCGATTGAACGCGCCAGTGAGCATCTCAAGAGCGCTGCGGTTGAGCGGGCGCAATGCTTGTCGAAGGACAGCCGACATCCACTGAAACTGCGCGGCCCGAAATTCGTCACGGCGTTGCGCGATTTCAGCTGGAACATTCCGTTCGCTGAGTGCGGCTTGGAGCCTCTCCAGTAGCGCTCGCGTCCTCGCAAATACGGCGACTCCCCCAAATTGGCTCCGTTCGATACCGGCAATGTCGTGCGCAATACCTGCCGCTTCTGCATCGTCGCTCGGATATCGCAGAAGCCGGATTTGCGGATCGCTCAGGTAGCGCAGATCCGTTGTTCCCGCTTGCAACGACCGCTTGGACGAGGCTCGCTCGATATTGTGCATCAACAGCTGATTCGCAGCCGCGACGATACCCGGCGGGCATCGATAATTGGTCGGCAGCCGCAACTCCTCCGGTCCGTAGTCAACGCGGAACTGCCGGATCCGGCGATGGCCGGCACCATTCCATTGATCGCTCACCTGATCATCGTCAGCGACAGCAAAGATGTTTCTAAAACTTTCACCAGCAAGAGAGCGTATCAGCTCATATTGCGCCTCAGTCACTTCCTGAAATTCATCGATCATCCAATATCGGTACGTCTTCTGATAGCGGAAGGCAATACCCGGATAGGTGGTGATGAGCCGGTGCGCTTGGGCAATGAGCGAGCCGAAATCAAAGACGTTCGCCTTTTCGAGTGCGGCTTCGTAGGCCTTGTACGCGATTTCTACTCGTTTCCCATCGGCCGGATCTCGAAAGTACCGTGCGCAACCTTCCGGAGGAACGAGCTGAGCCTTAAGCTTGTCAATCGTCGAAAGGATGCGAACGTTGTCCCTGCTCATTCCCATCTGCCGAATAGCATCACGAAGAAACTCTTGTCTATCCGACTCCAACGAGTAAATCGAAAAGTAGGGATTTATGTCGATGTGCGATCCATGCTGCTGCAGCATTTGCATGCAGAAAGAATGAAGCGTCCCGATAACTGCACGGCGCTCATGTTTGGGGACAAGGGCGCCTACACGCGCTGTCATCTTGTCGGCAGCCCTGTTTGTGTGCGTCACGGCAAGAACTCGGAAAGAACGGTCGGGCGTATCGGCGATGAGCTTCGCGACACGCGTGGTCAACACCCTGCTCTTTCCCGAGCCTGGGCCAGCGAGCACGAGCATAGGTCCGTCCCCCAAGTTGACCGCCGACGCCTGCGCCTCGGTGAGTTCTGAGAGGGCTGAATTTAGCGAAGTATTGCTCATGCTCAGGCTTTCGGTGGTTCGATTGCCACACTAAACGCATCGGGCATGCGGCGCCAAGGCGAAGGGGGGAACGCGCTTGGCTCGTTCTGGACAGAGGCAGGTTGATCACGACAAAACCTGACTGAGCTTTGAGGACAATGGTTTGCGATCATTCGTCGCCCTTCGCGAGCTGCGGGCGATCGGAAATACGAAATACTCCTTTCCGATCAATGGCGGCGCTGTGTGCCAATCAGCGGGGCTCCAGAGAGAACCGGGAGGCAACGCGGGAGCCTCGGTGTCAATTGTCGATCACGGCCTGTGGCGGATCGAACCAAACTGATGCCTGCTGGTGCGTAACAGATTGCGAGCCCCCCCAAAGCGGACCGGATGGGGGTCGAATTATAGTGCAGGTTTTGTTGTGGTAGCTATATGGTAGCTGCAGCCCACCTTCCGCTCTCCTGACTGTCAGCTAAGCTATTGATTTTATTTGGTGTTCCCCAAGGGGGCGCCAATCTTTGTCTTTCCCCACAACTCATAGGAGCAAGTCAAGAATCTGAAGGAAATGCAGTTACTTGACTTTACGCATGCCGTAAAATCGGAAGCCCCAACCCTCTGCCAGGAGGTTTGGGGCAAAACAGGATAACGTCAATGAGATCAATACGTTACCAAGACTCCCTGGCGCTCCCTAGGGGAATCGAACCCCTGTTTCAGCCTTGAGAGAGCCGGAACCACGTTATTCCACCAGTTTCCTAATAGTTGATTCTCATTCCAACCATCTGAATATACAGATGTTTTTGTA